>Ga0209648_10000348_pt1 | contig 34434 bp, 20 predicted proteins | sample GraSoi2013_115cm_FD_185830 | JGI IMG/M metagenome (GOLD analysis project Ga0209648, IMG submission 185830) | Grasslands soil microbial communities from the Angelo Coastal Reserve, California, USA - Sample 9_17_2013_115cm (SPAdes) (version 2) | ecosystem: Environmental > Terrestrial > Soil >...
CCAATGAACTCAAATGAGGTTGCAGCGCTTCTCGCAAAGACCGCTGACGCAGCACAGCACGGCAAATACGAGCTCTATAAGACGACTCACCACTTCGACGGGACTTATCAAAATCCTCGCTGGCTCGGATGAGCGCGCGTTAGGGCTTAGATGCACCGCGTCTGCTCTCACTACAACCGCTACCAATTCTGACCCCATGACCGCGGCAAAGTGGCGCTCGGCAGCAATCGTGTTTCGGCGCGCCGGCTCTGTACAAATCCACGCGTCTAATATTCATCTCGCACTCCTTCGTTCCAAGCAATGTCAGGTTGGAGCAATCGAGAGTGCACTCATTTCGTTGTGGCGCCGGCTTCGTTATGTCATCAGACGAACGAGTTTTCAGCAATGTTTGGCGGCCCATTTCACGATGACAATAGCTACGCATATCTACCGCGGGCCAAAGACAGAGTCATTCCGCTATTGGGTGCCAGCCCGCTAACACTCCGTCCAACTTTTGACATAAGAGATCCAGGAAATACTTCGGTTTGTCCGCGTCGTTCAGCTATATCCCGATGGTCGTAACGAAGTTACAGAAAGCAATCGCGCGCCTTCTATTTGGCTGTCAGCGTGCCCGTTCTATTCGGGGGGCACCGGCAGCAGTAGGAGCTGTTTCGAGCGAGGAAGCTCTGCTATTCGGTCCTCCACAAAAGGGGAATGCACCTTCGAAAAGGAGAAGAGATGAAATCACGCAAGGGGCCATTGTACCCAGGGAGGTGGAGGCTGGTCGCGGCGATGCTGCTGATTCTTGGCGGAGTCATAGCCGTGTGTTTCGCCTATGGCCAGGAGCAGGGTAAGACCAGCTACCTGAAGGTGGACAGTACCGAATCATTCGCGTCGATCATGGCCCGAATGTCAGGGGAGAAGGCGGCGGTGACAAGAGAGCACAATGCCGTTCTCAGCGAGCGCTACGACTTGAGCGACCGCCCGGCCCAAGGCGTAACGATGGACCGCGGGAAACCGGTGCAAGAAGGTGTCCGCGTCAAGCTCCCCGCCGGGATGACCTGGGAGAAGCTTGCAGCCATGAGTCCTGAGCAGATTCGCGAGCAGAATCTATATCCGAAGGGGTTCTACCCCTTGCCACATCCCAAGCATACCGACGGCGGCTTCGTCTTTCCGCACTTCCTGATCGACGCGATCAAGCAGCAGGACGGGCGAGACCTGGCCCGGTTCGACGTAGATTTCGATCTGCCGGATCACCTCCTGGCCGAGTTTCCGCCAGCCATTTACCTAACCCCGCGCCCCGAGCTGGGTGATGTCTCGCAAGGTAAGCTGGTCTCGCTCACGAATTACTACGAGATGTTCAACGGAATACTCACTCCCAGGCAGCTGGAAGGGCTGCGCCTTCTGCTGACGCCCTTCCCACAGCAGCAGTTCAATGCAACCGAGGATCGCCGTTCGGCGATTCCCAGCATCGGCGCAGCTTGCTTTGACTGCCATTCGAACGGCCACCAAAACGGCGCGACGCACCTGGCCCCCGATACCCGCCCGCAGCAGTTCCGCCACCGCATCAAGACCTTGTCGCTTCGCGGCATGGATGTTCAGCGGCTCTTCGGATCGCAGCGTGCCCTGAAGACCATCGAGGATTTCACCGAGTTCGAGCAGCGCACCGCCTATTTCGACGGCGATACTGTGATCGCCGCGAAGAAGGGCGTGAATCCCCTCGAGCGCGGAAGCCAGGTCGACTTCATGGCCGATTTTCAAGAGATGCTGGACTTTCCACCGGCGCCCAAGCTCGATATTTTTGGCAAGCTTATTCCCAGCAAGGCAACGGCCGCCGAGATGCGCGGCCAGGAGATCTTTTTCGGCAAGGGCCAATGCGCGGCCTGCCACCAGCCGCCTTTTTACACCGACAACCTGATGCACAACCTCCAGACGGAGCGCTTCTTCAAGCCGGTGATGATCAACAACATGATGGCCATCGGGGACGGGCCGATCAAAACCATGGCGCTGCGCGGGACCAAGGATAACCCGCCGTATATGCACGACGAGCGTCTGCTGACGCTGGAGGACACCGTCGAATTCTTCAACTTGATTGATGGCACTAAGTTGACTCCGCAGGAGAAGAAGGACCTCGTAGAGTTTCTTCGGGCCCTTTAGCTTCGGCTCCTCGCGGCTCAGCCTCACGAAGCCCGCTTCGGCGGGCTTCCTCGTTTTCTAAGCACCACCAGCACCTACGCGCCTCGTCCCAAGAAATCGTAATCGTTCTAAGTGGCAGCCTCCAGAGCCTTGTAGCTGCGCGCTACCGAACGTCACGGCAAAGTTGGAAATTGGCGCAGCAGTGTCGACGTGTTGGGCACGCTGTCGAATTGCGGGACGCTCGCGTGGCGAGCATGAATACCACCGCGATGAAACGGAACAACTTAAAACGGTCCATCGGTGGCACAACGCTTGCTACTAGTGCATCGGAGTCATGTCGCAAATTGCGGACGTCTCTGCGTTGCGTGGCGATTGTCCAGGCAAGAGCTGCACTGGAACACGAATGTTGCGCTGTTTGCAACTAGCTCGAATGGTTCATTGCAAGTATTCAGGTAATGAATCAATCGCGGTGACGCATCTGTGCGCCGCCCAGCAGCTCAAATCTGAGAAGGACGATCAACATGGGATATCGATCCGCAGGAAAGTTTTTTGCATGGTTCGCGGTCCTGTTGTTGGCGGCGACCGGACTGAGAGCGCAGAGCATCATCACGGGCGCTGTTAGTGGTACGGTCACCGACCCGGCGGGCGCAATTCTCCCCAACGCGACGGTAACTCTGACGAATACTGCTACTGCTGACACTCAGAACGGCAAAACGAACACTTCTGGCGTCTATTTATTTCCGCTTTTGAAGCCGGGCGAGTACACCGTCACGGTTCAGGAATCCGGCTTTCGTGTGGCCGTCGCCAAAGTGAGTGTCACTTTGGGCCAAACAGCTACGGCCGATTTGAAACTCGAACTAGGCGACACGACCCAAAGCGTCGAAGTCACCGTCGGCGGCGTTGAAGTGCAAACCGAAGACGGAAATATCAGCTCGAATTTTGATACCCACCAGGTCGAAAACGTCCCCAATCCGGGCGGCGATCTTACCTACATCGCCCAGCTTGCCCCGGGCGTGACCATGAATACCAGCAGCGGCAGTGGATACGGGAACTTCAGCGCGTTCGGCCTGCCTGGAACCGCGAACCTCTTCACGATCAATGGCAACGATTACAACGACCCCTTCCTGAATCTCAACAACTCGGGTGCTAGTAATTTATTGCTGGGCGCGAATGAAATCGAGGAAGTAACGGTCGTAAGCAACGGCTATACGGGACAGTATGGCCGTCAGGCGGGCGCTCAGATTGATTACATCACGAAATCCGGAACGAATAGCTTTCACGGCGACGCACTCTATTACTGGACTGGCCGCGCGCTGAGCGCCAACGATTTCTTCAACAACGCCGGCCTCGCAGCACGCCCGTTTGAGAACAACAACCAGTGGGGCGCAGCCTTGGGCGGTCCATTCAAGCGAGACAAAGCCTTTTTTTATGCGAACACCGAAGGGATTCGGTACACCTTCGGGACCAGCACTCAGGTTTACGTCCCAAGTCCGGGACTTCAGACCTACGTCCTGAACACCAGCCTTCCGGCATTTAATCCTACGGCGATCCCTTTCTACCAGCGGATTTTCGCGCTCTATAACGCCGCACCGGGAATCAATAGGGCGACTGCCGTACAGGACTCGTGCAGCCGAACCTTTCCCACGATTCCAACCACGGGAAGTACCGTGTGCCTCAACACCTTCAGAAGCGACGTCACCAACGGCAACCGCGAATGGTTGCTGACCACGCGCGTCGATTACAATTTCAACGACAACAACAAAGTGTTCGCCCGATTCAAGAATGACCGGGGCTTCCAGCCAACCTACACGGATGCCATCAATCCAATCTTCAACACCCAGAGTAGTCAGCCCGAAGATGAAGGCCAAGTGAACTACACCCACGTCTTTAGTCCAAACGTCGTGAACAACTTCATTGGGTCGATTCTGTGGTACTCGGCTATCTTTCAAAGCGCCAATCAACCCGCGGCCCTCAACGTTTTTCCGTACGTTCTCTCGGTCGGCGACACCAACATGACCGCGCTGGGACCTGGAGGCAATGACGTTGCGGCGGGTTTCTATTTTCCGCAAGGACGCAACGTGACGCAGTGGCAACTGGTCGATGACTTGTCGATCGCACGTGGCAACCACACCTTCAAAATAGGTGTGAACTTCCGCCGTGATGACGTCAGCGATTGGACTGCGGGGGAACTAAATTATCCGTTCATGAACGCGCCCCTGACGAACTTCGTTAAAGGCTTCGTCGGCACCGCCAATCCCGGACAAGTTTTGCAACAATTTGCCCTGAGGGCGCAACAGCCTCTGGCCCTGTATAGCGTAGGCGCTTACTTCCAGGATGAGTTCCGCGTCAGTCAGAAGCTCAAGCTGACCCTGGCGCTGCGCGCTGACCGCAACTCCGGCGGGATATGCCAGTCGGGCTGCGCTTCGCGAGCCGTGAATCCCTTCAATTTCCTGCAGCATTCGGCCACCGTTCCGTACAACCAGATGGTGACCATAGGATCGCAGATTTTGCCGGACGTCGAAAAAGTTGTCTTTCAACCGCGGGTCGGATTCGCTTATAGCCCTTGGGGGAACAAGACCGTGTTCCGCGGAGGCGTCGGGCTTTTCTCTGATCTGTATCCAGGCACTCTTCTGAACCTGTATACGCGAAACTTCCCGGTGGTTACGACCTTTTCGCTATCGACGAGCGGGGCGGTTTCACCCGCCAGCCCGAACAGTGCGGCAGCTCTGATTGCATTTTGCAACACCGCGTTCCAGTCCAACTTCAATGCCGGCGGAACCGTGGGCAGCTTCCTGGCGTTGGCGCCCCCGGGATGCCAGCCGCCGAACCTGAATGACGTGGTAAGCCAGTTGCGTAACCCCAAGTATCTCGAATGGAACTTCGAGATGGAACGCCGCCTCAATTCCAAGACCGTGGTTTCGGCGAACTATGTGGGAAACCGAGGCTACGATGAGCTCGTGGAATACCCATATTTGAATGCATTTGGCTTCGGCGGGCTTCCCACACTGCCGATTGACACGCGGGTGAAGAGCGTCACGCAACTTACCAACAACGGCGTCTCGAATTACAATGGCATTACACTCTCGGTGCAAGAGCAAGTTACGCACGGTCTCTCCGGCCGCTTTAACTATTCTTATGCTCACGCGCTCGACGACATCTCGAACGGCGGCATTCTGCCGTACAGTCTCACCAACAGCATCATCTATCAGATCAGCCCCTTCAGCCTGCGGAGCTTGAATTACTCCAATGCGGACTACGATCTGCGTCACAGCCTGAACGCAAGCTACGTCTGGGATTTGCCGTTTAAAGCCACCAACGGCCTACTGAACAAGGCGATCGGCGGCTGGGAGGTCTCCGGGACATTTTTCTATCACACCGGCTTCCCCTTCAGCATTGTCGATGGAACCTCAAGGCTGGCTTTTCAAGGCAATAACATGCAGAACGTGACCATCCTTGCGACCCCTACGACTGCGGTCTCGAGGCAATGCAGCTCCAGTGCGGTAAACGTAAACACGCCGTGCTTTACGGCAGGCCAATTTGTTCCCGCGGGTGCCGCCACCACGTTCGGAACCGTGCCGCGCAATACCTTCCGCGGGCCGGGCTATTTCAACACCGACCTAAGCCTGAGGAAGCACTTCCAATTCCGCGAGCGCTACGGGTTCATGATTGGGGCGAACGCGTACAACGTTCTAAACCACACTAACTTCGCCAATCCCGTTGCCAACCTCAGGGCCCCCGCCACCGTGCTAGGCACAATTCAGTCGACTGTGAACCCGCCTACGTCGCCGTATGGCTCGTTTGCGGCAGCTGCGGTGGACGCCAGGATTGTGCAAGTCATCGCGAAGTTTACGTTCTAACGGCGTCTGCACCATCTAGCAAGCCGGCAGAGGTGGCCCCTTCGGGGGGCCGCCCGTGTCTGGCAAGTGGCACATCGATTGAATACTTCTGTTCCCGTTGATCGAGCAGAGACGCAGCATCGCCGGGTCGATGATTGGCGGGATCAAAGAGACTCAGGACATGCTGGATTTCTGCGCGAAGCTCACCATCGCCTGCGACATCGAACTCATCCCGATTCAAAAAGTCAACGAAGCCTACGAACGAGTCGTCAGGAGCGACGTCCGTTATCGATTTGTTATCGACATGAAGTCGCTAAAAGGAGCGGGTACCTCACCCGCAATTTGACCTTAGCGCGAATCAACGGCGGGATAGAACGTCACCATTGTTCTATGGCGATTGGCGACTTTGAAAGACGGCTACGCCCTTCGATTTTCGTAATTCATGGTCGCCTGGATGTAGGACCGTCTGCCGAAAGCCATGGCAAGTCATGCGAATTGAAACAAAATCCTGATGTGGTGAACCTTGCGGAATCCATCGCCTACAAAATCATCTGCAGTGCTGTAGACGAAAAACCAGAAATCACCGTGTAAATGCTTGAAAAAAGTGGTCGGGGCGAATGGATTTGAACCATCGACCTCCTGGTCCCGAACCAGATTCCATGCCTTATTGAAGTCTATGGATTCTTGCTGATTCTAAGTGATTGGTATTGAATCGTTTGCGGCACGCTTGTTTAAGTTGATTGAAAGGTGTGGAAGTTGGGTGCTTTCGCAGCTACAAAATCATCTACACTTTGGAAACGAGGCATCTCATCGCCATTTCACATTCGAGTGTTTTTTCTTGGCCCGTATTGAGTTTTGGCGAATGACAGCTTCCCGAACAGGTCGGCGCTTTGGTTGCAGCCTTCATCAGAGGTGCGCACCCGTGCTCGACTGAGCAGGACATTAACCAGGTTGAAGGATAAGCTGGCGCAAAATCACGCGAGTATTCCGTGATGCGGGAAATGAAGGCAAGCCTCCTGCAATAGAACCGCCGGTAGCGCCGATCCGAACGCCTGATTCAAGCAAAGTCAATAAGTTCCTGCCCCTTGGCCGCCCCATCTTCCACGCGCGGGTAATAGGCTATTCATGTATATTTAATTTGACATCTGTCTATCCGAAGAAGTAGAAATGTCCAAGTTCGCATAAGGCAACGCCCTACCCTGGTCGGCCCCGGTTACAGGATTGCTCAGATTACAGGTGAGGAGGCCTCCTTGCTTCCCAAAATGAGAAGCAATCGTCCAGTCGGGGCGATTGCAGTACTTCTTTTTCTTCTTGGGCTAGGTACCCCCCGAGCCAAATGCCAAACCACTATCAATTTCGGCGGCTTACCAGACGGAACCCTTGTTACAAGTCAATACCAGAATCTCGGCGTCATTTTTTTGAGCTCTGAAGCCGGCGGACCGCAAGCGCGTATAACAGGCGGCGCAATCCCAGGCCCTGATTACCTTTGTCCGGGACCGACGGGAGCGTCAGATCAATTCAATGGAAGTATCACCCTCACTTTCAGCTCTCCTGTGGTTGCATTCAGTTCGAGCATAGCTGATGGCCCTACCACATTGACGGGATACGCAGCGAATGGTCAAACCCAGACAGTCTCATATGGCGGCGGTAGTCCGCATGCGGCGCTGAATCTCAATCCAAGTTTTGTGATTACGCAGGCTGTGTTTACTGGCACGTTTTATTGCGTGGACTTCGTTTCGTTCACCGGCGGCTTTGCAATCATTATGCCGACAGATAACGCAAAATTCTCGCTGACAGATTCGACTTACACCGCTACTTCCCCGATTACATTCCAAGCCGGGCCGATAGCCGCATCAGCAACAGTTCAGTGGACTGCACAGCTGAACTATGCGACTAGTGGGGGGCGCGGTAGCTTCCAGGATCTCCGCAATTTCACAACAGACTCTACAACGACCACTCACAACGAGACGTATACGAGTATTGGTGGGAAGGTAACCATACAGGCGAAAGAAAATGGCAGCAATCCACAATCTGCACCACCGATCACCATTTACGTCGTGGGTATAGGAATTCCAGATGCTGACATTACAATGCGCCTAGTCAACCTTTACGGGGGAGCAACCCCCAATTTGATGACAGGAATTGCAGTCCGTGAGAGCTCGTATCGACAGTTTATTACGCGTTCTCTTTTTAGTGTGTCTGCGCTGTGGCCCACCGAGAGCCCGGATGGAGGTAGTCACATCGGATTGATGCAGATGCCTACCACGCAGGCGGATGCCTGGGATTGGACGGCCAATACCGCCGACGGAACCCACTTCTTCCTGTCTGCCAAAGTCCCGCTCGCACAGCATTTGACCAGTTTGATCATAAAGGGCCATCCGGGCCTCAGACAGTTAACTGCAGTAGAGCTTGAACACGTGGCTGTGTGCCTTTATGGGGCAGGCGCACTTCCGAAGCTATCACAGCAGTATTACGCGCCAGTCAAAACAGCGTCCGGCGGATGGGATTGGGCAGTGAACAGTAGCGGGAACCCCCAGGGGGTTGCCTATACGAACTACGTTTTTGGCCATTTGAGGTAGGACTATGAGCGTCAGACACTTTGTCAGCACAATAGCGCTAGGGCTGTCGTTGTTTACGCCTTTTGCAGTTTTCGGCCAAACACCCCAAAGCTACAGTTGGAGCGATACGCCCCCAAATGTGGCCTCAACGACATGGACGACCCAACAAATCGGCACGTTCCTGACGACCATAACAGGGGCATTGGCCCCAATTACAGTCGCCGATTTCACGTTCGCGGATTTGGACGCTGACGGTCAACTTGAACTCCTTGCTTCCGTGGATTTCAGTGGCCGTCAGCTATTTAACACGTTCGTCATTGTGCGTCGGCAAAGCAATAATTTCGAAGTTCAGCAGATCGAGACGCTCGGCGTCCAGACACTGCAAGGGACTTACGCAGACCTCAAGGGCGATGGACGCGAGGAGCTGTTGGTGCCGACCGCCCTCACGCCCTACCTTGGCGCGGCGACGCCTCAAGCGACTTGGACAGCGATTTACGGTTGGAATGGGCTTCTGCTTGTCGACGCGTCAAGCCAGTTCACAGCGTACTATCAAAGTATGATCCTTCCGAGCCTGCTGCAGGCGCTGACTCATCTGCAAGCTACCTCGCCGGGGACAATACAGGTTGATATCGCGCAGATCCAATACGACAAGGCTCTTCGAATCAGCGGACAGAACCCGACTGCGGGACTCTCCTTAGCGCTCTCGTGGGCGTCGGCAGGCGATTCCACGCACCGCATTTTGGCTGCTGCAGTACTCGCCGATATCGGTACTGCAGCCGCACTTACCGCCTTGCATGGACTCGCAACGGACCCCGACCCCGATGTGGTGATTTACACGCAAGCGGCGGTGCAGTCTCTGGCTGCTCTCCATTTCACTTCGGTGCAAATCCTAATTAAGCCTGGTAGTGCGCCAAGCCCAATCAGTTTGAGTGCCCATGGCAGCATACCTGTGGCTATTCTCTCTACTTCCAAGTTCAACGCTCCAACATCGGTTCAGATTAGTTCATTGACCTTCGGATCGACGGGAACTGAGAAAAGTCTTCTAATCTGTAACTCCAATGGCCAAGATGTAAACGGTGACGGCATCTTGGACCTCGTATGCCACTTCGACTCGCAAGCCGCATCGTTCCAACTAGGAGATGCATCGGCAACGCTTCGAGGGCAGTTGAAAGACGGCACCAACATCGCAGGTAGAGCCACCATCGTGGTCGTAAGTGATTGACGACCCGAAGAGGTTCTTTACAAGGCTCAGCTTCCAGGTAGGAACTCTAGGGACTCTATTATCTGTTGGATAGAGCTCGGAGCACTTTCATAGCTAATCGATTGGGGATTGACGTTTCCATTGATCTGCTCATCCGGAAAGTAGGCTTCGTATTCGATCGAAAACTGAAATTGTTTGTCGTTGTGGATGAACATCACCTCCTGACTGCATGCAGCACTTCCACAGGCCAGGTACTCATATGCGTCCTTTTCACCGACGATTGCTTTCTTGAAATGTTCAAGGCCGTTCAGCGATCGAACGTACTCAGGAACAGTCGGCGTGTTCGTCAATGGCAAGTACTTGTCCAAATCCGTGATTTGCAGTATGAGCGGAACAGTTGAGGTTCCTGTCGTGAAACGAAAATTCTTTTCGTATCGAGAGTTGGCGGAGGAACGCACCTCGATTTTGAAAGCGGAAGGACATGTCAACGTGAAGCCGGATTCCTCATTTCGATATATTTGCGTATCCGAGGGCGTTTTTGAAGGCTGAATCGAAGAAGACGCCGAAGGAGCCGGTGGCGCTCCCCCGGTCGACCGCAGTGAAATCCCAAATCGTTGTCCAAAAAATAGAATCAATCCAGCCGCGGTCAGTGTGGCAATGGTGACGGCTGCTAAGACATGTTTTGACATAAAAGTCGTTGGAGGCAGTCTTGCCTTGGAGAGAACCCACTTTAAGTCTAAATTCCCCACCCGCGAGTTGTCAAAAAGGTGATGCGGCCACCCCTCCGGCCACCACTGTCCCAAGCCAGAGCAAATAGGGCGTTCGGAGCTGTAGACGATTTTGTAGCGGTCAAGGCCTCACAACGCGACAAAATTCCATAACTTTCGAACAGGGCCACCAAACCGTTCGATCCAAATCAGTTATTTTGCGCAAAATTCAACAGACTTCACCAACTGGCGGAATCGGGTTCGGGACCAGGTGCTCTAACCCGGCATCCCTCTTGGAAGTCCTTTATATTCAGCAGCAATAAAACCGAGAGACTTGAAACCTATTGAATCTTGAGGATTCGGCAGCTACAAAATTGCCTAGAGTGCTTACTGAATGCGTGGCTCAATCCGTAGAACTTCTTGAATCTAAAGGATTGGATAAAGGAATCTGCGGAGTAGACCCTCTGGTGTTGCACCAGAGGGTCAGTTAGGTTCACCCAGCCCAACTGAAGAGCAACCTATGCTGTGGCTCGCACGCTGTAGGACCCAAGAGCTCAAGAGCTGATGCCGGAGTGCAAGAATCCCTGCTTGCATAACGGCGCGGGCTCGGTCGCTGGATGGAACTCTGCCGCCAATGCGAGCGCGAGGCCTCTGGCCTAAACGAGTTGATGGCCACCCCGATGAGGCCTGCTGCACCAGCACCGTGGCGACGACGGCGCTCGTGCCGAGTTGGATCACAACCCCTACTGAATAGTTCCAGTGGTGGCGACCCCAAACGGGTTAGTGCCTGCTGCGAACGGCGACCCAGTCACTTGGGTTATGGAGCCCGTGGTGGGATCGTCAGCGCGCCTGTGCCTGAATTGATGCTGAAGGCCGAAATATTGTTCGACCCGCGGTTGGTCACATACAGGAACCGCCCCGTCGGGTCAGTGGTCACCCCCGAAGGACTCGTCCCCGCCGCAACCGGCGAACCGATGGGCGTCAACGTTCCGGCGATCGGATCAAATCTGAACGCATAAATGTCGCCAGAAGTGGCATTCACGACGTAGAGGAACTGCCCCGAGATTTCCGCCGTCAACGATCGAGGCGCTGTCCCGGCTGGGAACGGCGAGCCTGCAACAGTTCCGAGGATTCCTGTTGCCGGATCAATTGTGAACGCGGCCAAGTCATTCGATCCATTGTCCGCCGCAAATAAGAACCGGCTTAGCGGATCGATGGCTACTGCCTGCGGCCCCAGGGCGCCCGTGGGGAATGGAGAGCCGCCCACCGCAGTGAGCGCGCCAGTTGCCGCGGTGATGGTGTAGGCGGAAACGTCATTCGAGACGGAGTTCGCTGTGTAGGCCAGCGTTGGCGTGGCATTCGCCACCGTCGTTCCTCCGAGCAAAGCCTCGGAGAAGGCTGGTCCGTGGGCACGCGTGTTGCCCGCAGAAGAAAGTACGCCCGTGCCTGCGTCAATAAGCATAGCGGTGACGTCGCGCGACCCCTCATTACCTATGTAGAGATACACGTTGGCCGCATCCACGGCCAACGAGTGCGGCAGCGTGATGTCAAGTAATATTTTAACGCTAGTACTTGCCTTTCGAGTATTTGTTCCGCGCGGAAGATGCCGCTTCGGAGCAAAGAGAAGAAGAGAAAACCCGGCGTCAGGAGATCCAGGGGATTCGAGGGAAATCGCAACGCATGTACGTCTTTTGGCCTTACTGTGAGCGTGAATCAAAACGGCTCATTTGAGTTCGCGCCTTCGCCGGAACGCTCCGGGTATACGGGATTTTAAAGTCGGCGAACTGGAGATGCGGTCTTCCTGACGCGGCGGGGAAATCCGCGTTGCGATTCTCTCCAGCCCCATCTTCGACGCCACAACCCAAGTGGACAGGACGTCGCTGACTTTTGGCAGCACAGGCGACGAGCGGAGTCTGGTTTCCTGCAATCCCGACAGCCAAGATGTGAACGGTGACGGCCTCCCTGACCTCGTATGCCGTTTCTATACTCAGGAAGTCGCGTTTCAAACGGGCGACACGGCAGGTGTCCTGAAGGGCCAGACCGTCACGGGCATTCCCATCCGGGGTTCTAACCCAGTCAGCATCGTGAGCAGCAGCGACGGGCGATGAGTCCGACCGGGATCAGTCCTACGGACATGAGAATAATGATCGAGGGTCTCAATTGGAACGAAATTCTGAGGGACAGCTCTATCCCAACCCAGAGGAAACGGGGAGCACCGGATAGATCGGACCTACGGAGTATGGCAGCCATTCCTCGACCCTACAACGCTGAGCAGGCCTCGAAACCGACAATGCAGGAGCCGACCCGCCCCGGTTCGTGGGGTGCGCGCAGCATCTCACGGTTGACAGCTTCAGCAAGACTGATATATATGTAGCCGGTTACGTCCCCAGTGATCTTCCCACAGACTGAAAATATCGCGCATCAGGTCGGACAAGGAGAGGTATGAGACTTCCTAGTAAGTTTGCGGCTCCGATTTACTGCATCGTGTTAATGGTGTTGGTCGGAGCAGGGACAACTCTGCGGGGCCAAACTGTGGGCTTCGCCTATGTCGCGAACTGCGGAACTGCCTGCGGCGGCATCGGTTTCGGCAGTGTTTCGATGTACACCATTGACGGGACCACGGGAAGACTGACGCCGGTTGTCCCCCCGCAGATCCAGACCCGCGCTCCTCAGTCGGTGACGGTGGACCCCACGGGCCGATTCGTCTACGTGGCGAATGGCGGTTGTATCGATTGCGGGGACGTTTCGGCGTTCTCCATCGACGGGACTACCGGGATGCTGACGCCGGTTCCCGGCTCGCCCTTCCCGGTTGGGCAATTTCCTGAGTCGGTGACGGTGGACCCCACGGGCCGATTCGTCTACGTGGCGAATTACGGTTCCTGGAACGTTTCGGCCTACACCATCAACGGGACCACGGGGGCGCTGACGCCGGTGGCCGGCTCGCCCTTCCCGACGGGATTGGGGCCTTGGTCGGTGTCGGTGGACCCCACGGGCCAATTCGCCTACGTGGCGAATGCCGGTTCCGACAACGTTTCGGCGTACACCATTGACGGCATCACCGGGGCGCTGATGCCGGTTGCCGGCTCGCCCTTCCCGACTGGATCGAGTCCTCGCTCGTTGACAGTGAACCCCACGGGCCAATTCGCCTATGTGGCGAATGCAGAGGGGAACGTTTCGGCATACGTCATTGATGGGACGACCGGGGCGCTCACGCCGGTTGCCGGCTCGCCCTTCCCGGCTGATCGGGTTCCTTTCTCAGTGACGGTGGACCCCACAGGCCAATTCGCCTACGTGGCAAATGCCCGGTCCGCTAACGTTTCGGCATACGTCATTGACGGGACGACCGGGGCGCTGACGCCGGTTGCTGGCTCGCCCTTCTTTGCTGGAATTGGTCCTCTCTCGGTGACGGTGGACCCCACGGGCCAATTCGTCTATGTGGCGAATGGCAGTTCCCAGGACGTTGCGGCTTTCCGCATCGACGGAACCACCGGGGCGTTGACACGGGTCGCCGGCTCACCATTCCCTGCGGGACCAAGTCCTAAGTCGGTGACGACTACCGCCGGGCCGTCCCCGCCTCCCGCCACACGGGAGAAGAACTAAAGATGTGGACTGCGTAGTCGCGACTTACGCTAAACCGTGGATCATTTCTTGGAGGCCACAGAACGGGCACATAATCAGTATTGGGAGGCCTCTGTCATTTGGCAAACTCAAAACGGAAACGAGAAAAACATTTGAATGCGAAATGCCCATGAGATGCCTCGTTTTCGGAGTGTAGATGATTTTGTAGCTGCGAAAGCACTCAACTTCCACAGCTTTCAATCAACTTCAAAAAGCCTGCCGCAAACGTTTCAATACCAAACACTTAGAATCAACAAGAATCCGTAGATTTCAATAAAGGCATGGAATCTGGTTCGGGACCAGGTGATCTACCTGGCGGCCCTCTCGGAAGTCCTTTAGATTCAGCATCAAAAAAAAAACCGAAGGGTGTTGAAACGTGTTGAACTTAGAGGATTTCACAGCCACACAATTGCCTACAACATGGGCGGGGCTTCTTGCCCCAACCTCAGAAACTCTTGAATCTAAAGGTTGATTGTCCAGGCCAAGCGCCTAGACCACCTGGTGTTGCAACAGGGGTATTCGTCAATGTTCTTTCAGAACGTTGGGAAAGAGAATACAACGAGGATCAGTCGCATCTCGCGGTGGAGGGCAAAACTCACGCTGAGCGAGTTCACGAACTCGCTCAGCCATCCAAACCTGTAAAGGGATCTCTCTTGACTAATACATGGGTAAGCCTTCCTTCCCAGAAGCGTGCGCTCCCCTGTTTCGCGCCTGGGATCTGCTCGCAGACTGGATTCTTCCTGCCGAACCTCCTGCTGTAGGCACTGAGAATGTCCCACCTGTCCGGCATGTCTATTCGCAGCTACACGGTCCCTGTGAATCCTTCGCTCGCAGAGATTACTTGGCATATGATAAAGAATAAGTCTTCGACCCCGCACCACATGGGTAAGTAATTTGACTTGGCTCAGATCCATGACGGGGGAAATGGACAGCGTGATCTTGAGCAACCATGCGCTTACTCTATCTCTCCTTCGATTTCCCTCTGCCACCCAATAATGGTGGAAGAATGCTCACGTGGGCGATGCTGCGAGCGCTGGTCGCTTGTGGGCACGAACTCACTCTACTGACTACATTGCAGCAGCCGCTTGAAGTCAACGAGCATTACACAACGATGAAACAGGTTTGTCGAAGAATCACTCTCGTGCCGTTTGTCGAAAGAAGACAGACTTCTCCGGGAGATTACTTTAACCGTCTGCGCGCGCTGTTCTCTCCCGAACCGTATGCCGTTTTGCGCTACGCCTCCCCGGTCCTTCGCAGACACATTCAGGATTACTTGGCGAGGGACACTTTTGATGCGGTCGTGTGCGACCCTGTTTTCAGCTTAATTAATCTCTCCCCGATCTCATTGCCCATCGTTCTCATCACGCATAATATTGAGCACATTATCCTCCAACGTTACCTATCGTTCGAGCGAAATCCCGCAAAGCTCTTATATGCTTGGTTGGAAGCGAAAAAGCTGAGACGCTGGGAACAGTGGGCATGCCAGAGATCCGCAATTGCGACGGCCTGCTCGGAGAATGACCGAAAGCTGCTGCAATCTTTATGCCCGGGCCTCCCGATCGTCGTTGTTCCCGCCGGCCTCGAAATCGGTGACTACATGATCAGAGAGGAAGGCGACCCCGTTACGATCATCTATCACGGGGGCATGGATTGGTATCCCAATCGTGATGCAGTCGAGTATTTCATTAAAGAAATCCTCCCAATTATCCTTCGGAAAGCTCCCGATGTTCGTTTTTTGGTCGCTGGAAGGAATCCTCCTGCGGACTTTAGGAAGCGCTTCACCGGGAATCCAAACGTGACATTTGTTGGGACGGTTTCTGATATGCGGCCGGTAATTGCCAAGGCCACGGTTTCAGTGGTCCCACTGCGAATCGGCGGTGGAACTCGCTGGAAGATTCTAGAGGCAGCGGCTATGGCCAAAGCTGTAGTTTCTACCCGGGTGGGAGCAGAAGGACTAGATTTTCGCGAGGAAGACGAAATTCTTCTGGCTGACGAACCGTTAGCCTTTGCCGATGCTGTGTTGGCCCTGGTAGCAGATCCTGTGCGGCGTAAAACACTTGGGCGGGCTGCGCGAAAAAGGGTAGAAGGACAATACACCTTCCAGACATTGCGAACCGCCGTCGAAGAGGCATTTGGCCAGCTTCGGTTCAGGCACTAGCGGACATCGGTGGGATCCTAGCGTGTGACCGGTTCTTGGTTGAGCCGCGCAGCCACAATCAGATTCACTCGCGATATCGCTGAATATATGATTATTCGTCTAGGAAAACGCCGGGTATTTGTCCCCGTCGGAGCATGGAAGAGTTTTTCACGCTTGCGCGAGTTTTCAATTCTATGTGATTACCTGAACGCCCAGCCAGGTGATCGCATTCTCGATGTCGGCTGTGGAGACGGCTATTGGACCAGGCGCCTTGCGAACAAGAGCGGGGCCATTTTGAGCGGCTGCGATATAAATCCCGAATCAATAGAGATGGCACGGGAGTTTATGCCCGTCAAAGAGTACCGAGTCACACCAGCAGAGCATCTTCCCTGGCCCGATGGGTCATTTGATAAGGTGATCTCAATTTCTGCTTTGGAGCACTTTGAAGATGATCTTTCGGCGCTCCGACAAATGCGGAGAGTTCTGTGTGAGGGAGCGATTCTAGCCCTCAGCGTTGACTCCTTTTCGTCCCCACGGATCACTCAGACGGATCGAAGAACGCATGCTCATCGGAACTCTGTGTGTAAGTTCTACACGGAAGATGCAATTCGACAACTCCTCGCGCGGGCCGGGTTTGAGGCTACAGCGTCAAGATGGATCGGTAACTCGCGGGCATCCTTCCATTTACTGTTTTACGCCAACTTACCTAGAACGCTAGCCACGATCCTTTCGCCGATCGCCATCACACTCGTCGCGATCGCTGACCGTCTAAGTTCTAATCAAAGCTCTGGGCTGATTCTGGTACTTCGCTGCCGCGCTATATAGCGCCGACGCTGGGACGCGCGAAGTGGTGAGAGTCTGAGTAGTGTAAATGCGCGATTGGCTGACCCGCTCTTATGGCATCACTTGATCTGATCCATCAAGCGCTCAACTGTGGGATCGTTCCGCCACCAAGTGATCCACTAACGACAAGTACCTTGGCTTCACCGCTTCCCAGTTATTCTCTTGGAAGTACTCGACCGCATTTGCAACCATCTGGTGTCTGAGGTCATGATTTCGTCTCAACAAAAGTACGCAGTTGGCCAGGTCCGTTTCGTTCTCGGATTCGAAGAATTTCACTGTCTTTTCGCTGTGATAGTAAGCGTCTATCCTGGTCCTCGCTACGATCACTGGAACGCCGACTGCCATAAATTCGAGGATCTTCGTACTCTCGGCCTCATTCCCAAACGATGACGAGGCACGTTTCGGCACCACAGCCAAATCGTAGCCGGCAATTAGTTCCGGGAGTTTAGTTTTGGGCACCATTTCTTCGAATCTTACCTTGCCGTCCAAGTTAAGCAGTTTCGTTAGCCGAAGAAGATGAGGTTTAGCCGGACCTTCGCCGTAGATGTGGAATTCCGCTTCCGGGATCTGATTCAGAACCTTCGCGAATGCCTTGATTGCAATGTCCAATCCTTGATGCCAGTTGAGCGTTCCGGGGTACACGATAAGAAATCTCTTGTCTGTTTCCCGCTTGGGGCGGGGGAAAAATATTTGAGGGTCAGGTAAATAACGAACTAACGAACATTTCTCGGGACGGACCGAACGGGTCAGAAGACGTTGATACCACAGTCCGTTGGGAACAATGACATGATTCGAGAATGCAACACTCCATTTCTCGATCAGCAGCAAAAGCCTGACACCAATAGACCCCGGCCCGGCATTGAACTTAGATGCATAGAACTCGGGCACGATGTCCACCATATCCAAAATGATCGCTGCCCTGGTCAACTTGGCCAACGCTGCTCCGAACACGAGGAAATCAGGTACCGATTGAATGTGTACCAACTGATACGGCTGCGATAGATGTCTTCGCATGAGCACCAGGGCCGAAACAAAAAAGAATCGCAGTATTCTGAAGAGGTAGATTAATCTCCGCTGCTCGTTGACTGTTCTTATCTGGATCCTGTGAACGTTGACGCCATCAAGGATTTCATTTCTTGCCTGACCCTTTCGCCTTAGGGCAAGAACATCGACGATATCGCCTCGCCTTGCCAGCGTGGTCGCAAATTGCATAAGCGAAGGCGCAGTTTCATAAAACTTATAAGCTAGGAAGCAAGCCCTCATATCTCTTTCCCCTTGGGAAAGCACCGAACCGTCTCCGGAATGGAAGGCAAAGTGTTTGCAGACTATATAACCGTTTCATGCAAGCGACAACACGGGGCAAAGTCCAAGAAGTCGAAAGTTGATCTAAATAGTTTCGACGTCCTTCGCAACGCGGACTCCTTCACTAGGCGCGAACGCCACGAAGCCGGCCTGCACGCTGCCGCTACTGTTGAACACTACGCCAACCGTGGTTGTGCCCGTGCCCGCTGATTTCTTGAACGTCCCCGCATTGTTAAAACTGGACGCCGCGCCCCGTTTATTGTTGATGCTCTGATTATTCTGCGACTCGAAGATAGCTCCTGCCTGATTGATCGCGCCTCATTTTCCTCTCTCAGTACGCCGTCCAGTATTAATTATTTCGTTGACATAAGTGGCCATTAGAAGTAAAAGCTCCGCCAACGCCTCGCAAAGGCCCACAACCCAAGTCATCGGCTCCCACAAAGCCCGAGCGAGGCAAGGCCCTTTCCCTAGTAGGTCGATCTGTCCCTACCAAAAAACTCATGAGCTTTCGCCAAAATGCAAAACGTGTTTGGAATGAGCCCAGGAATGAGGAGACATGACTACAAGTCGTCGTCAATTCTTCAAGATGGCAGCCGCGGGCGGAGCTGGGCTGGCCAGTATCATGCGTGGGCCGCTGGTAAGAACCGTTAGAGCCAGCGACCAGTACAGCAGCGTCGTGTTGGCCAAAGGGCCGATCGGTTATTGGCGCTTGGGGGAAGCCACCGGGCCGACCGCTTTCGACGCGTCGGGCAACGGCTATGACGGAACTTACTTCGGCAATCCGGCGTTCGGACAGCCGGGCGCGATCACGAACGATCCAGACACGGCGATCGGGCTTAACGGATTCGATTCGGGAGATTTCGTCGAAGTCGCGGATCCCGATAGTAACGCATTCAGTCAACCGACAAGCGGGTTGGGACTGACCGTCGAAGTCTGGATGAGGCCCGACGTCCTCATCTTCCCCGGACAAACATCAGACCCCTATATTCACTGGCTGGGCAAAGGGATGCCGGCGCAGTTCGAATGGGCCATGCGCTTTTATAGCCAGGACGCGTCCCGTCCCAATCGCATCTCTGCCTACATCTGGAATCCGGGGAACCCGCAGGGCGGCGAAGGTGCGGGGGCGTATTTTCAGGACGCATTAGTGCCAGGAGTATGGATGCACATTGTGGCGGTCTATGAACCTGGAGATAAAGACGCACTCCCTCCGGCAGGCGTCCACATCTACCGGGATGGCATGCACCGACAGGGGCCGCCGTCGAGCGGCACATTGTACAGCACGTACAACATCGTGCCGGCTCACGGAACCGCGCCTCTCCGCCTGGGGACGCGAGATAACTTGAGTTTTACGCTGAATGGTGGCCTGGATGAAGTAGCGATTTACCCGCGAGTGCTGACACCGGGCGAAATTATTGAGAACTACAATGTAGGCATTACATGAAGGTTGCGCAGGAGACTCTCGCTGATATCCATCAACCCGGTTAATGTCCTTCTCAGTCGGGGCCGGTTGCGCATCTCTGATGAAGGCTACAACCAAAGCGCCAACCTGTTCGGGGAGCTGTCATTCGCCAAAACTCAAAACGGGGCCGAGAAAAAACACTCGAATGTGAAATGGCGATGAGATGCTTCGTTTCCAAAGTGTAGATGATTTTGTAGCTGCGAAAGCATCCAACTTTCACACGTTTCAATCAACTTAAACAAGCGTGCCGCAAACGATTCAATACCAATCACTTAGAATCAGCAAGAATCCATAGACTTTAAAAAGGCATGGAATCTGGTTCGGGACCAGGTGATCTACCTGGCGGCCCTCTCGGAAGTCCTTTAGATTCAGCATCAAAAAAACCAAAGGGTGTTGAAACGTGTTGAACTTAGAGGATTTCACAGCCACACAATTGTCTACAACATCGGCGGGGCTTCTTGCCCCAACCTCAGAAACTCTTGAATCTAAAGGTTGATTGTCCAGGCCAAGCGCCTAGACCACCTGGTGTTGCACCAGGGGCATACATGTCCGCTGCGCTCCCGGGATAATAAAATAAGACCAAAACGCGAGGACTCCTGTGTAACTTGAGGAACGCGGATGTCTACGCACTGGGCGTTGATTCTGCGGAGAGAAAAAGGAGCGACTGGATTTGCGCCCGTGAATTCTGGATGAAGTATTTTGCGGAAGCAGGCGCGAGTATTCCGTGTTGCGGGAAACAAGCATAAACCTTGTGCCACAGGGCCGTTAGGAAGTGCTTAGTCGGGGACTGATACGAGAGTGCAAGATGGTCGGAATCATCGCATAAGTCGGAGAAAAGATTGGTGGACGTGACCGGGATCGAACCGGCGACCCCCTGCTTGCAAAGCGCTCGCTTCTGCCCCCTAATGCCTGAATTGCAGAACCTGCGTGCCTACGTTGACTCTTCGCCCAACGAAGAGTACTATCCGCGCAGTTAATATTCTTCCGTTCTTCCCATCAAGACCCAGGTCGGACCCGATCGATGCAAGGAGGAGCCTGATAGCTGCCCATCAGCGCGGTCCATGAAACAGTTTCTACTGAGTCGAACCAGAAGCATTGGCCTATTCCTTGTTTTCCCCTTGAACGTGATCCTAGCGGGATCCGTTGCCCCCCTTTGGGCTCAAGGCCAGCCTGCGCGCTTTGCCTACGTATCGAACGACAATTCGAGCGGCATCTCTGCCTATGCCATAAACCAGACAACCGGCGCCCTGAACCGATTTCAGGCTCACCATTCAGCGCGGGTGACAACGCATTCACAGACCCGTCGAGGGCCGCTCGGTTACCGGAAGGAGGTGGCTGATGGTCGCGAAAATGTTGTTTTTTGGCTGCGTTGAGTTGATGGCGATGGCAGGAGCAGGGACAACTCTGTGGGGCCAGACCGCGAGGTTCGCATACGTGGCAGATTACGGTTCCAACAACGTTTCGGCGTACACGATTGACGGGACCACCGGAGCGCTGACGCCGGTGGCCGGCTCGTCCTTCCAGGCAGGAACGGGTCCCACCTCGGTCACGGTGGATCCCACAGGCCCGTTCGCCTTCGTGACGAATAAAGGTTCCAACAACGTTTCCGCTTACTCCATCAACGGGACCACGGGGGCGCTGACGCCGGTTCCCGGCTCGCCCTTCCCGGCGGGATCAGGTCCTTACTCGGTGACGGTGGACGCCGCAGGCCAATTCGCCTACGTGGCGAATGCCGGTTCCGACAACGTTTCGGCGTACACCATTGACGGCATCACCGGGGCGCTGATGCCGGTTGCCGGCTCGCCCTTCCCGACTGGATCGAGTCCTCGCTCGTTGACAGTGAACCCCACGGGCCAGTTCGCCTACGTGGCAGATTACGGTTCCAACAACGTTTGGGCCTACGCTATCGACGGGACGACCGGGGCACTGACGCCGGTTCCCGGCTCGCCCTTCCCGACTGGATCGAATCCTATCTCGGTCACGGTGGATCCCACAGGCCAATTCGCCTTCGTGGCGAATGTCTCTTCCAACACCGTTTCGGCGTACAGCATTAACGGGACCACGGGGGCGCTGACGACGGTTCCCGGCTCGCCCTTCCCGGTGGGATCAGGTCCTTACTCGGTGACGGTGGATCCCACAGGCCAATTCGCCTTCGTGGCGAATGTCTCTTCCAACACCGTTTCGGCGTACAGCATCAACGGGACCACGGGGGCGCTGACGACGGTTCCCGGCTCGCCCTTCCAGGCAGGAACGGGTCCCACCTCGGTGACGGTGGATCCCACAGGCCAATTCGCCTACGTGACGAATAACGGTTCCAACAACATTTCGGCTGGTCTGCGAGCAAAGTGCAGCCTTTTACGGAACTATTAATAATCCGCCGACTGATCGGTGGATAGACCGGCAGGCGCCAATACGGTATGCCCACATCGACAGTTGGAAAAGTACGCCGGTGTTTTGTGGAAACTGGACAGGTTTACCTTCTCTCTCTAATCCGCCATTTCCTCCGGAAATCGGCGGGTTGTTGACGGCGATCACTGGTTTTATCAATGGCCTCCCATAAAGCCCTGGAATTCCGAAGGTTTGCGGTTCTTTTATCCTGTTTGATGTCCACGACTCTCGGAGGTGCGTCGGCCATATCACATTTCGTCTAGAGGCTGTTCACAGTAGGCGATTTTGACGGCTTCCCGCTACCGTCTTATAATTAGTTTAAGTTGTTTCAAAGTGCGGTGGACACAAAGTCGCCACGCACCTGGTTTTCCGCCTCATCCATGAAAAGTTTTCTCCGCCTCGTTCCATCTATCATTGCCGGGATCCTCTCTGGAAGTGGCTTGCTTTTTGCGCCAATTCTTCTCTCCTACGTCATCGGTATTTTTCCTAATTCTTTCGTCGCTGCATTGCTCCTCGGCCTGCCAGGCGCCTTAATTGTAGGGGTCATTTACCTCCTATTTGATCGCAGGCCCTGGATAGTTGTTCTCGCAATTCTCGGGTATGAGGTGGCATTTGTGGCAGTTCCGACTGCTGTCCTTTTTGGGCTAAGCGGTGCGATTCGCTGATGCTAAGGAAGCGTGCCGTCGGTCCTAGCTTCTAGCATCCTAAGCGTTTTCAAAACACCGCCGGGCACATGCGCCGATTCCTGACGAAAACGATCACCGTTCCTGCCTAACATTCCCTATGCGCATCTATACAAGTGAGTTGGATTTTCCTTTAGAGAGGGCACCCGGAAGTTGCATTGGGATTGCGCAGCTACAAAATCATCTACAGTGCTGTAGACGAAAATCCAGGAGGCGCGCGTAGGTCGTTGAAAAAATTGGTCGGGGCGAATGGATTTGAACCATCGACCTCCTGGTCCCGAACCAGGCGCGCTAGCCAGGCTGCGCTACGCCCCGACCGATACGCTCGGGCCCATGCCTACATCCCAAGCCGGACAACCAGATTAACATAGCTCCTCGTCGTGGGCCAGAAAGTCCTGACGGACCTGCCGGCGTAATCGAAATCCGTTGCCTACAATCAGCCGCTGTTGGTTATACCGGTCTTTGTTGGCCAGCAGCGCCTTGCGGATTTCTCCGAGGTTTCGGAATCTCTGCACCCGGGGACCCTAAGCCCGCTGCCACACAATTCCGACAGCTCTTCCCAGCAAAGTTCGTGGGGACACTGTCCGCCGCCCCTCGACCCGCGGCTCTCGCGCCTGCGGCTGATTCCGTCTCTCAAACCCTAAAGGGACCAAATCGAAACAATGCCTTATCGGCGGGGTTGCTCACGGACGCAAAAAGAGGGCCCTGCTCTCGCGAGGGCCCTCAACTTGAGTCCTTGTCGTTTTTCAGCTTGAACCTAATACGTCAGCCGAATCGCGAACTGAATGATGCGCGGATCGGCAGTGGTGCTGATCTGACCGAATTGACTACTAGTCCTAGTCGTATTCGGCGACCCGAACTCCGCGTGATTGAAAATGTTGAAGAACTCCGCCCGGAATTCCATGCCAAGCCGCTCCCCGATGATTTGCGTCGACTTGGCGACCGCGAAGTCGAAATTGACGCGACTTGGTGCACGGAAGAAGTTCCGCGGCAGTGTCCCATAGGTGCTAAGCGCCGGGTTCAGCAGTGCCGCAGTCCCGAGTGGATCCAACCCATCCACATTAAAGTTGGCTGGGTTAAACCAGAAATTTCCCGCCCGGTTCTTAAAAGTTTGTGAGGTCTTTGGGTCCAGAATCACTACGGAATTGCCGACCAGATTGGCGCGGACTTGGCCGCCGTCGCCGGCACCGGAGGGCCCCGGAGCGTCCATGTCATCGAAGAAGTCGCCACCCGCAAAGACGTCCAGCGGGAACCCGGTACGGTAGGTTACGATTGGGTACACACTCCACCCGTTCGTTAGCCGCTTGGGCCCGGATGACCACGCCCGGTCGAAGGGCAGGTCCCAGCCCCCGCTGAATGTGATGCGGTGACGAACGTCGAAATCCGACGAGGCGCGAAATTGCCTGGGGTTATAATAAGGGACGATGCTGTTGCGTTCACGGAAACCGGAGGCATCGTCGATGGAATGCCCGTAAGTATAGGCCAAGGTGAAGAAACTGGTCCCAAAGAACCGATTTCGCGAAACCCGCTTCTGAATGCTCAATTCCATGCTGTTGAAACTCGCCGTGACAACGTTGCGAAACTGGTCAAGAAAACTGTAGGTGTCATTTGCAACGCCCGGCTGGGCATTGAAGAGCCGGTGAACGGCGGGGTCCTTGAGAATAAACGGATTCGCATCCACCAAAGAGGTCAGTTTGTGCGAGGAGCTCCCGACGTAGGACGCTTCGAAGACCATGTCTCGGACTACCTCGCGCTGGATGCTGAGATTGTACTGGTAGGTGTAAGGCGTGCGCAGATTGTTGTCGACAAAGTAGACCCCACCGTCGCCCACAGGCAGGAACCCTGCCGCACCGAAATTGACATCCGGTGCAGGCGGTTTCGAGGGGAAGGAGTTGGGCACACCAACGGACCCAAACGGATCTGTCAGGTAAGTCACTGGCGCTGTGGGGTTCCGTCGCAACGCTGGGAAACCAAAGCCGGCAAATCCGAAGAAGGGGGCCTGCCCGTTAAATTGCAGATTATCCTCTCCCTTCAGGATGTCGTAGAAAACCCCGAAACCACCTCGAATGCTTGTTTTGCCGCTCCCCTTCGGATCCCAGGCAAAACCGATGCGGGGCGCCCAGTCATCCTTGTCTGAAAAATTGGAGCCGACGGGAGCCTGGACATCGCCCGGGAAGACCAAACCGAGCGGGGCGTTCTTGAAGCGGGTTGACTGCTGACCCAGCAGCAGGGAAAACGAGCGGCCCTGGGTGTCCAGCTTCGGCTGGCTGTACTCATAGCGGAGACCGAGCGTCACCGTGAAGTTTCTAAGCAAGTGCCATTCGTCCTGGGCAAAACCGTAAGTCGCTCTGGTACGAATATTGGAAGGTGCTTCGGGGAATTGCAGGTAGGTCCTGGGAGTGCCGATGAAAAAATCTGCGAAGTTATTGCCCGTAAACCGGCTACTTGTAAATCGAAAACGGCCGTTGATGAAGAAGTCGTAGACTGTGTTGTCCTGATAGGGCACGAACGTGCCGCCAAATTTCATAGCGTGCTTGCCGCGCGTCCAGGAAAGCGTATCCGAAAAACTGAAGGTGTTGTCGATGAGGGTTGTGGGACCGCCTCTGCTGAAGCCCAGGGTCATCTGCTTGTCCCGAAATTGCAATTGCGTCGGGCCTGTGGGGTTATCCGAAATGATCCCGATGCCGAGGTCGTTTGGCTTTGGCAACTGGCGAGCTGGAACACTTTGGAAGCTATTGTTCCGCTGCGTGGTAAACCGAAATTCATTCAGCACATTGGCGGAGAAGATCCGCGTGTAAGCGATGTTCGCGAAATAGCGATGATTGGTCGTCGTGACCGGAAAACCCGGCACATTCGATTCAGCAGTAAATGGAATCAATCTTGGATTGCGCAAAGATCCGAGAGTGACTGCCAGTCTATCCTTTGGACTAATCGTGAAGTCAAACTTGCCGGTCAATTCATCGTTGTTGTCCTGGGCGCCGCCGGTAAAAATAGACTGGCCTGTGGGCGACGTTGGGATCAGCCCCTGTTTGATATAATTTTGTGACACAATGTTGATTTTCGCTGGGTCAATGATGGCCATCAGAGCTTTGCTAGAGTCAGACTGGAAAAACGGATGCGGAGTGCCCTGGATCGGGTTCCCCTTTGCATCTTTTGCGCACCCGGTTCCATTTGGGAAGAAACCGGATAGGAAACAAGCCACCCCGGGATCTGGGCCGGTGCGCGTTGCGTTGGAAAGCGAGAAATCACCGCTGAGCTCTGCCGGCGTAAATACGTTGATGGTCGCGGTCGACTGCTGCTGCACTAGCCGCTGCCCCTGGTAACCGACGAAGAAGAAAAAACGGTCCCTGCCGTGAATCACCTTGGGAATTTCAATCGGCCCGCCTACCGTGAAACCAAACTGATTACGCTTTAATATTTCTCTGGGTAGTCCATTGCGATTGCGGAAAAAAGTGTTCGCATTGAGAGCATCATTGCGGAGGAATTCAAAGGCGCTCCCGTGAAAACTGTTGGTACCTGATTTCGTCACAACGCTCACAATGCCGCCGGCATTGCGCCCATACTCCGCCGAATAGTTGCTCGTTAGAATGCGGAACTCGGCGATCGTGTCTGGATTCGGGTTGAGCACGACTCCGTTGCTCAGCAAGTTGTTGTTGATTCCTCCGTCCAGCAGATATGTCACGGAGTCCGAGCGCCCACCCGCGATTCCAAAGGTGCCCGCGGCACCCGAATCAGGGTTTACTTCCACAACCCCCGGCTGAAGCAAGGCCAGCGAAAGCACATTTCGTCCGTTGAGGGGGGTATTCACCAGTGGTCGCGAGGTCACCGACTGCCCGAGCGTGGCGTTCACCGTCTCCACGCCGGACACCAGCGCCGACACCTCGACGGTTTCGCTGGAAGCGCCAAGCTCCATCTGAATATCAACGCGGAGCACCTGGTTGATTTGCAGCGCCGGGCTGTCCACGGTCGCCTTGCGGAAGCCTTCATGCTCCGCCGAGATTCGGTAAGTCCCGATCGGCAGCGACAACACCTGAAAGAACCCCTGCGGATCAGTGGCAGTCTCGCGGCTAACCTGTGTAGCAGTGTTTGTTACGGTGATCTTTACCCCGGCGATTACCCCTGCGTTGGGATCTGTGATCGTCCCGACGATCTTGGCCGATGCTTCCTGCCCCCAGGCCGCGCTGTTCGCGAACAGAATCCCTAGCGACAACAGGAGCGTGCAGAACAACACCAAAATGCCAAACCTTGTCAAAGATGACTTCATAGACTGCCCCTTTCGCGTACCACGATCGAAGTTTGTGACTGATTTACGCGGGGAGGTGGCCAGGCACAAAGAGACTGCCGCAAAATTCCGCAGCACAAAACTACGCCAAAACGGAAATCCACCCCGGACAACCGCCCCACCACTCGTTTTAGCTTCAGGTGAGATAGCTTTTAGAATACTCTTGCAGGTATGTCAAGCCATGTTGTTTCGATTTATTACTTCCATTTTTCAAATACTTCGTATCACTAGTTCCAGTACCTGTCCGCTTCTTCCTTCCCCCCTCAGCCCTTCATCCCTTTCCAACGACCAAGCTCCACGTCGAATTCCGCCGTCTTCGGTTTCCAACCCGTCTTTTTCTTTGACTTTTAGTTCTTCTCGCGTATAATTGTTCATAGGTAAGCTTGCGCCGCGAATCTTTCCCGCGCTCCCTCTATCCCCTGGAAACTCATTTTGTGTTCGTTTTTTTGGCTTAACACGTTTATTTTCATCCGCTTACACACTCTTTTGCACTTTTTTGCACGAGAGCAAACAGCAAATCGTTTGGAATCAGGCAGATCCGCACTCTTTGCCAAAAAATGGGGGGGGTGGGGTACCCCCTCGCCAAGGAAATGTAAAGGAATACCCGAAATTTAGAGGAGCGGCCGCAGCAATAATCCTAACTGATTGAAATTACCCGAGATGCACGAGCTTGGCCTCCGTAATGGCAGGAATCGCCCGGATCGGCCCAAGAATCGCGCCCGAGACCTCTCCATCAACGCGAACAAGGGAGATGGCGTCGGCTCCCCGTTGGGCTTCGCGGCGCCCAAGAGCGAACGTAGCAATATTGACTCCAAGCTTCCCTAGAGTGCTTCCGATCTGGCCGACGACGCCGGGCTCGTCGCGGTTTCTCAAGTAAAGAATGGTCCCCTCCAGCTGCGCCTCCAGCGGAATACCTTCGATCTGAAGCACGCGCGGCGAACCGTCATGCAGGACCGTGCCTTCAGCCGTAAAGCCTTGCGCTGATCCGCTTTTTTCCGGCAGGGCGGAGACTTCCAGAGTGTTTGGGAACCCGTGTTCGCGCCTGCGAGTCTCCTCTTCGACGGTCAAGCCCCTTGCCGCGGCCACTGCCGGTGCATTGACGACGTTCACCTTTTCATCCAGCACCGCGTTCAGCACACCCGCCAGCACCGCGCTGCGTAGGAGATGCGTGCCCACTTCGGCCACTTCGCCAGCATATCGAATGCGAATCCGCGCCGGCCTTGACTCCGCCGCTTGCGAAACCAGCGCGCCAAGCCGCTCCGCCAGCGCGAGGTATGGACGCACACGGCGGTATTGGTCCGGCGAAAGTGCGGGAAGATTCACGGCATTGCGAATCACTCCTTCCACAAGATAGTCCCGGATCTGCAACGCCACCTGCGTACCCAGCTCTTCCTGTGCCTCGGCCGTGGAGCCCGCAACATGCGGCGTGGTGATCACGTTCGGAAGTCCGATCAGTGGGCAATTTTTCGGCGGCTCTTCAGCAAAGACGTCGAGGGCAGCTCCGGCGACGTGGCCGCTCTTGATCGCCGCCGCCAGGTCACCTTCGTTAATGAGCTCCCCGCGGGCGGCATTGACGATGCGCACGCCCTTCTTCATTTTCGCAATGGACCCGGCGTTGATCATCTCTCGCGTTTGCGGACTTACGGCCGTGTGCAGGGAGATAAAGTCGCATTCGGCTAGAAGCTGATCGAGCGGCACGAGTTCCACGGACAGTTCTCGGGCTGCCGCTTCGCTGATGAAGGGATCAAACGCAACAACGCGCATATCGAACGCTTCCGCCCGAGATGCCACCTCGCTGCCGATGCGGCCGAGACCGACGAGACCCAGAGTTTTCCCGCGCACTTCGGCGCCCGACGACGATTTTTCCCAGCGCCCCTCGCGCATCGCCGCATCAAATTTTGGAAGCTGGCGAACAAGCGCCAACAACAGCGCAAAGGTATGTTCGGCAACGCTGACGGAACTTCCCCCTGGTGTGCTCATGACCAGAACGCCGCGCTTCGTGGCTTCGTCCAAGTCGATATTGTCCACGCCCACGCCCGCGCGGCCCACGGCGCGCAATTTTTTCGCCTGGTCCAGCAATTCCGCGGTGACTTTCGTCGCGCTGCGCACGATCAGAGCGTCCGCATCGACGATCTCCGTGTTCAGCGTATCTTTCGTCGTCAGCAGGATGTTCCAGCCTGGCTGCTCCTGCAGCAGTTGCACGCCCCGCTCGCTGATCTTGTCCGCTACGATGACTTTCATGAGCCGCGTGGTCTCCTCCAGCGGGTTGGCCCCGCGAAGTATAAGAGATCAAAAGTAGCGAGCCGTTTGCGCTCTGTCAAATTCGCACGGCGGCATCGCTCGGCCGCGGGATCGCGTCATTCTTGCCTGTCCCCTTTCCCGGTCTGCTATATTCAAGGAAGCGAGGATCTTGAAGATGAGTTTTGGCGAAAAAATTCAGAAGGATCTGGTCGACGCCATGCGCGCCAAAGACGAACTGCGCCTCAGCGTCCTGCGGGGAATCAAGGCGGCCATCAAGCACAGAGAAGTCGAAAAGATTCGCGTTCTCGACGAGGCCGAGTCCATTCAAATCCTGCAAACGCTCGTAAAGCAGCGCAAGGAATCGATCGAGCAGTTCACCAAGGGCAACCGCCCGGAACTCGCCGAAAAAGAAACCAAAGAACTCGCCATCATCGAATCTTATCTTCCGGCGGGCGCAAGCGAAGCCGAAATGGATGCGGCCATCACCAAGGCGATCTCCGACTCCGGCGCGAATTCCATCAAGCAGATGGGCGCGGTTGTGAAGGCCGCCAAAGCGGCTCTGGAAGGCAAAACCGTTGACGGCAAGATGCTCAGCGATCGCGTGCGCGACCGCCTCTCGAAACTGGCCTGAGAATTCGCATCATTGATTCAGCATGCCGCTCCCGGAAACCATCGCGATGCGCTTCACGGAAGAGGACGCAGGCTATGTGACTGTGCGGCCGGTCGTCAAGCAAACGTTTCGTCTCGCCGAACTTGCCGACATGGTCTTGAGCGTGACGGGCAAGAATGCCTCGCGTGTGCAGCAAATTTTCCGCTCCGGCACTGTTGTCTATAACGGTTATCGCTACTGGTGGGACGGTTTCGCTTCCAATGAGGATGAAATCACCGGACTTCTTGCCACTTTCCCGGATGATGATCCCACGCGCGTTTTCAATTCTGCCGAAGTAACCGCAGTCTATCTCGAAATCGGCGGTGGCACGCAGCGCTCTCTGGTTGGCCTCGCGCGCCGCGAAGCTTCCGCGAAAAAATTGTTCCACAAGCGGAGTCCCTGGGAAATCTTGCTCAAAGCCGCCCAAGATTCAACTCCGCGCTACGAGAAGTACTCCCACGCGGAACGCGCCGACGTCTATCGCGTCCACCTCTCTCCCGAAGTGGCAGTCTCGCTCTTGAAACAAATGCTGGACGCTGCGCCCCGCAGTCTGCGAAAAAAATTGGCAGCGCTGCAGCCTCCCGCAGCGATTCTTTTCTTCATCCCCCGTAGAACTTCTGTCGGGACCGAAACTCCGCCATAGAAAAGGAATCGCGATGTCTCTTCCTTCAGATCCCAGCACTCGGAACAGTTACGCGCTCGCCTTGCTCCGCATTGGCGTCGGTATTCTTTTCCTGATCTTCGCCCAATACAAAGTTCTCGGCACAACATTCACTCTTCACGGCGGCTTTCAATTCTGGATCAACAAATTCCTCGAGGGCGGCGCTTACCCTTTCATGGCGCCCATCCTTCGTGGCTTTGTCCTCCCGCACTCCACAATCATCGCCTTCCTCGTCGCCTATGGCGAATTGGCGATCGGGCTCGCGCTCGTACTCGGCGTTATGGTTCGTTCCGCAAGCTTCTGCGGCCTAATTTTCATGCTCACGCTGCTCTTCTCTTCAGACTACCCCGGTGCGGGAGCGCCCTTCTGGCAATACTTCGGCGCAAGCCTGAGCCACTCGGTATTTGCGCTCTGTTTCGCCGCGTTTTTGTTCGGGCGCGCAGACTCCGTCTGGTCGGTTGCCGCCGTGCGAAAAAATCTCGCGAGCGGCAGTGGGGATGAAAATCAGTGAGCGACACGTTTTGCACGTCGGTATTCCAATAGGGCTGGAAGAACCGATCCCTCGCGTGCGGCGAGGATTCTCTTTCCCACTTCGCCCACCTGCGGCATAATCCCCCCGGCACACAGGCCACATTGGCATCCGACATCCGCGAATGGGGAGGATTCAGTGAGTGAACGTCCATGGAGTTCCACGGCACCCCCGGGTGAATTCCGCACTTACATACCAGCCGAAGAAAGCCCCAAGGAATTTACCGTTCGCGCGGTGATCCTTGGCGCACTCTTCGGACTGCTCTTCGGCGCGGTTACGGTGTACGTCGGCCTGCGCGCCGGGCTCACCGTCTCCGCTTCGATTCCCATTTCCGTGCTCTCCATCAGCATCCTTCGCGCCTTCGGCCGCTCCACCATCCTCGAAAACAACATTGTGCAGACCACCGGCTCCGCCGGCGAATCGCTCGCCGCGGGCGTCATGTTCACGATTCCCGCGCTGATCTTTCTCGGCTTCGGCTCCGAATTCACATTCTGGCGGATCTTTCCGCTGGCTCTCCTCGGTGGCTGGCTCGGCGTGCTCTTCATGGTTCCGCTGCGGCGCCAGCTCATCGTCAAGGAACACGGCAACCTGGTGTTTCCCGAAGGCACTGCCTGCGCTGACGTACTGGTCGCGGGAGAACGCGGCGGCTCCTTCGCGGGGCGCGTTTTCTGGGGACTCGGTCTTGGCGGCGTTTACACCTTCCTGATGAACACCGTTCAAGCCTGGACATCGCAGCCGGAAAGCCGGCCCAGTTGGTTCCCCGGAGCAAGCTTTCGCGCCGCAATCACCTCTGAATATTTAGGGGTCGGCTACATCATCGGCCCCAGAGTCTCCGGCATCCTCTTCGCCGGCGGCATCATCTCTTGGCTGGTCATGATGCCCGCCATCAAGTTTTACGGGCAGCTTGCCGGCAACACGCCGATCTATCCCTCCACGATTCCCATTCCTCTGATGACGCCGGATGATATTTGGCGCAGTTACATCCGCCCGATGGGCGCAGGAGCCGTTGCCGCCGCTGGATTGATCACCTTGCTGCGCACTCTGCCTACCATCATTTCCGCGCTGCGTGCCGGACTGAAAGACGTGCATGCCGAGGGCGCTGCCCAATCGACAGCATCCAGCCGCATCGACCGCGACGTTTCCATGCGCTGGGTCATCCTGGGCTCGCTGCTGATTATTTTCTTGATGTGGGTGCTGCTGACGTTTCATCCCATGAAGGGCGCCAACACGCAGTGGTACCACAATCTTCTTGCCGGAATTTTCGTCACCATTTTCGGTTTTCTGTTCGTCACCGTGGCGGCGCGCATCAGCGGCCTCCTTGGCAATTCCTCGAACCCGGTCAGCGGCATGAGTATCGCCACGCTGATGGCCACGTGCGCGATCTTTTTTGTGGCCGGGTGGACGGCGCCGAATTACGAGGTGCTGGCGTTGATGATCGGCGGCGTGGTCTGCACCGCCGCGGCGATCGCCGGCGCCACTTCGCAGGACTTAAAGACCGGTTACCTTGTCGGCGCCACGCCGAGGCTGCAGCAATTGGGGCTTCTTGTGGGCGTTACGGTTTCCACCATCGCCATCGGCACAACCCTCAGCCTGATGAATAAGGGGCTGGAGAAATATATCCCGACGGAGATTCCCGTCAATCTTCAAGCGTTGCCCGAAGGCGTCAAAGTCGAACGGGACGCCTTCACGCATCAGGGAAAAACGTTCGTGCTCATCAATGCCTTGAGCTCGCACGAAATTCCCGACGGAGAGTATCTCTACGATCCGTCGACGAAGCGGATCGAGTTCCAATGGGCGCAAGGCATCGGCAGCGATAAAGCTCCCGCTCCGCAGGCGCGGCTGATGGCCACGGTGATTCATGGCATTTTGAACCAGCGGTTGCCTTGGCGTTTGGTGCTCATGGGCGTCGCGTTGGTGATTGCGGTGGAAGTTCTCGGTGTGCGCTCGCTGGCCTTCGCCACCGGCTCGTATCTTTCCATCGCCACCACGGGAGCGATGTTTGCCGGCGGCCTCGTCCGCGCGCTGGTCGAAGCTACCACCAAGAAAAAAGACGAAAGCGAAGCCAGCCCAGGGGCGCTCTATTCCAGCGGCTTGATCGCCGCCGGAGGAGTCTTCGGGCTGCTCGGCATCATCATCGCTCTTCTACAGGACCCGGAAATCTCCACTCGCGTCCCGCATTGGCTTACCGCCGCTCTTGGTTTGCCCTGGCGCGCCGATCTTTTCTCCTTCGGCCCCAAACTGATGGGACCACTTGCGACCAGCAATCTCTTCGGCATTCTGATGTTCGCGCTTCTCGCGGCCTCGCTCTTCTATTTCGCCCGCAAGAAGCTCGATTAGCCACCGAAACACGCCAGTCCAGCGGAAACGCGCGCGGCGCGATGAGTACGGGAAGCGCACTTTGACGGACGCGCTTTGCCGCCGTAAACTGACTGAATGGCGAGTACGTTCGGCGCGCGGCGGTACAACTTCGACTGGCGCGGCTTCATTACCCCAGGCGTAAAACTCCTCGTCTTGGTCTGCTCCGGCGTTTTTCTTTTTCAGACGCTCCTGAGCCTGCTCGCTCCTCCATCGGCGACCATTTGGCTCCTCAAATGGTTTGCACTGATCCCCGAAGCCGTAACGCACCATATCCCTCCGCGCATATGGCAGCCCTTTACTTACATTTTTCTCCACGGCGGGCTTTTCCACTTGCTCATCAACATGCTCATGCTGTGGATGTTCGGCCGGGAACTGGAACTTGTTTGGGGGAAGCGCCGTTTTCTGAATTTTTTCTGCATCTGTGGGGCGGGCGCGGGGCTCATCGAGCTGCTCGTTAAAACGATCCCAGTTTTCTTTGGAAGCTTGCCTTCGGTAACTCCTACCATTGGTGCCTCAGGCGCTATTTTCGGCATTCTCATGGCCAACGCAGTGCTCTTCCCCGATCGCCGCATCTGGTTGATTCCCCTTCCGATTACTATCCCCATGCGTCCTTACGTTGCAGTGATGGGGGCCATCGAGTTCTTCTCCACGCTAGGCTCCGGCGGAGACAACGTAAGCCACGTCTGCCATCTCGGCGGCATGCTTGTTGGCTATCTCTACCTCCGCCGCGGTTCTTTCCTCTACAACGTCCGCAACACGGTCACTGACTGGCAGCACAAACGCAACCGCAAGCGCTTCGAGGTCTACATCAACAAACACAAGAAAGAACCACCCTCGCGCCCAGACAATTGGGTCAATTAGAGGGGC
>Ga0209648_10000349_pt1 | contig 34397 bp, 29 predicted proteins | sample GraSoi2013_115cm_FD_185830 | JGI IMG/M metagenome (GOLD analysis project Ga0209648, IMG submission 185830) | Grasslands soil microbial communities from the Angelo Coastal Reserve, California, USA - Sample 9_17_2013_115cm (SPAdes) (version 2) | ecosystem: Environmental > Terrestrial > Soil >...
CTTGCGCGCCGGCTGATGCTGCGAGTACAAAGCCGGCGATGAGAATGACAGCGCTGGCGCTCTTCGTGTTCACGGGTCAACTCCTTGAGAATTTTCAAATGCTGCGGAAATCAGAGAAACATTATCGTCCACCGGGGATAAATGGGAGATTAACGTGGACTTGCAAGCTGGGATGTACCTTGGTACATTGGTACCTTACTGACAGAGGTGCGAATGCGTGGCGAGCGGAATCTGGTGGTGGAGCGGGTGCAGACCGGTGTGCGTATGGAGAAAAGACTCCTCAAGGTGCTGAAGGCCCTGGCGGAGTACCACGATTTGACTCTTGGGGACTTGCTTGAGGGCATCGTGTTGCATGCCTTTGAGGGGAAATGCGCGTTTGGAGCGAATAGCTTGCAACGCATCAGGGATCTCAAGAAGTTCTATGGGTTGGATTTGGACAGCAGTGCAAGCCATCGCCTAACCGAAGCGGCAAAAACGAAAGGGGCGTCGGTTGCAAAGGCAGGGCAAAAAAGATGAATTCTCAGATGAGGCCAAGAGCCGTTGTGGGGCTGCAGTGGGTAGTCGGGATTGTGCTGATCGTGGAGTCGTTGCGATTGGCGTTTGGTGCGACGGCGGCCCTCCACTTTGCCCGGGCCGGCATGCCCTTGTGGATGCGCCCTGTGCTGGCCTGGACGGAGGTTGCAGCGGCAATTTTGTTTTTGGCGCCGGCCACGACCGTGCTGGGTGGTTACTTGCTGCTGGTAACTTTCTTCGTTGCCGCGACCCTCCACGTTCTGCATGGCGAATACGATATTGGGGCGCTGCTCGTTTATGGCATGGCGGTGCTGGTCAGCATGGCGTACCAGCGCCCCGCGAACTCGGAAGTGGTACATGACTGACGATGAGCTTCTTGCAGGGTTTGAGAGTTGCACGCTGGTGAATGAGTCGTTTCATCATGAGGAGCATGTGCGTGTAGCGTTCTTGTATTTGTCCCGCTATTCGGCTTTGCAAGCGCTGGAACGCTTTTCCTCGGCGCTGGTGCGATTTGCGGCGGCGCATGGCAAAACCACGCTGTACAACGAAACGGTGACGTGGGCATACATTTTGCTGATTCGGGATCGGCTAGCCCGGGCGGGACGCGCACAGAGTTGGCCGGAGTTCCGCGCCGGGAATGCGGACTTGTTTGACCGAAAACGGGATATTCTGAAGAAGTATTATCACGCGGAGACGCTGCAGTCGGAACTGGCGAAACGAACGTTCTTGTTTCCGGATCGATGGGACGATCGCAGGCTTTAGATAGCGGCAGGCAAGATATAGCATTGACGTAGTCGTCGTGTGTTGCTAAACCGAGCAGCTGCAGGCTTTTTTCTCCCCGACGCGAGCCTTCTTCCGGCTTCTCTTCACCTACCGTTTTGAACACATAAGATCTACTTCGGTACTTGCGGTCTATGGCAGAGCGCTCCGCTAGCGGATACCCTGCGCGACGGTGTGGGTCGGACGCGAAGTGGTGCTCCCGTAACTTGCAGATACATCAGCTACTTATGCAGCGGTGGAGCGATTACCCCTTCCCGACAACCGCCCTGGAAGTCTGGGGGTCGACTTGAAACGGAACAATTTGTTGCGAACCTTTGCTGTGGCAGGCATTGCGGTGCTTGTTGGTGGCTTATCGCCGGTGCACGCGCAGGAGCACGACAGCGAACTGGCGCTGCTGCGCGGAGCAGCGGAAGAGGGCGACAGCGCAGCGCAGTTCACGCTGGCAAATCACTACTATCGCGGACTTGGCGTGCAGCAGGATTACGAAAGGGCGCTCGCGCTATACGGCAAGGCAGCCGACCAGGGACTGGCTGCGGCAGACAACCGCTTGGGGATGATGTACGAGCGAGGGCTTGGCGTGCCGCAGTCGTATGGACGCGCGATGACCTTGTACCGTAAGGCCGCGGTGCAAGGGAACGCGCTCGCGCAGTACAACCTGGGCATGCTGTACGAGACCGGCAAGGGCGGTCGGCAAGATTACTCGCAAGCGCTGGATTGGTTTCGCAAAGCTGCGGAGCAAGGCGAACCGGACGCGGAAGAAGAGGTCGGGTATTTCTATCAGCGCGGATTTCTGGGTACGCGGGATTACGAGAAGGCTCGGCAGTGGTACAAGCGCGCAGCGGAACACGGATGCTCGAACGCGCAGAATCAGCTCGGCTATATGGCGCAATTGGGATTAGGCGAAGAGCAAGATTACGTGCAGGCGCTGGACTGGTATTACAAAGCGGCGGCGCAGGGGAATCCAAACGCGCAAGAAAATATAGGCTATCTGTATCAGCACGGCCTTGGCGTGGAGGCAGACTACGCGCAGGCCGAGACCTGGTATTACAAAGCGGCTGGGCAAGGAAATTCAAATGCCGAAAATCAGCTGGGCTACATGAATCAGTACGGCCTGGGGATTCCGGCGGATCTTGCGCAGGCGCTCGCGTGGTATCGCATGGCAGCGGACCGGGGCAACAAAACGGCCATTGAAAACTTGAAGGCACTGTCGGAACGGTTGCAAGGACTGGACGCGGAATTGTGGCAAGCAGCAAACACAGCGGCTCAGCAGGCTGCGGAGGCGCAGGCAGCGCGCCGCGTGCGAATCGCAAATCTGCAGCGGCAAATTGTGGAGCTGGAGCTCGATGCCCGGCTGGAGGAGAGCCTGGCGGAACCAGGCGCACCTGCGGTAAACGCTCCAGCCATGAGCGTGGTGAAGCTGCGCGAGGAAGCCGATAAGTACCGTTCGGAAGCGACGCGTTTACGAGCGGAGCTGGCAGGATTGGACACGCTCGCAGCGTCGAGCGCCCCCGCGCAATAAAAAGAGGCTTTACTCGAATTGCTTTCGGAAGGCGGCGAATTGCTGCTTCAAATCGCCAATATCCCGGCGCAATTCGGCCACTTCTGACTCCAACTGAGAAACCTTGTCAGCGTTTTCTCTGCCGCTAACGGGCAGTGCCTCGCGCACGTTTGACGGCGCGACAGGCTCTGCATCTCCCGACAAGAGATGAATGTAACGAGATTCTTTTGTGCCCGGCTGCCTGGCAAGCACCTTCACCACGGGCGGCTGGCGGTTCATCAGGCGCTGCAGGGCGGATTGCACTTCGCCCAGATCATCAAAGTGGTGCATGCGCTCGGCGCGGCTGCGCAGCTCCCCCGGGGTCTGCGCGCCGCGGAGCAGCAATTCGCAGAAGATAGAGGCTTCACGGCGATCAAAGTTGAACGCTTCCTGCAGGCGATGCTCGTACTTGGTGACACGGCTATCCGCGGCGCTGACGGAACGCGCTAGAGAATTGTCGTGGAGTACGCGTAAGGCGTTACGAACGGGGTCTTCCTCCAGATCCATGACCGGATCGCGATTGGATTTCTGGTTGCACGCGTTGACCAGCGCGTTGAGGGAAAGCGGATAGTAATCCGGAGTGGTGATTTCCTTTTCCAAAAGCGCGCCGAGAACTCTGGCTTCCACTTCATTGAGAATGGGATTCACAAATCAAATCATACCGGAAGCCGTAGGGCACGCCCAAACCCGGACGAGTGGCGTTGAACTGCTTGAGCAAACTCGCTGTATCTATCGCAGCAGTTTTTCGCCACGTCTGGCGGATAGCGCATCGCGCAGCACAACTAAAACGTCCGAGATGCGGAAGGGTTTCTGCAACTGATGAATCTGGCTCGCGCCCCCTTCAACTTCGACGAGGTCGCCCGTCATGAAGACGACTTCTGGCTTTGCGACGTTGTGCGACGACTCTGCGATTTGCACAGCCACCTCGCGGCCGCTCGCTCCACCGCCTCCTCCGGAAAGATTCACATCGCAGAGCACCAGATCGTAGGGAGAATTTCTGACTAACTCCAGCGCTTCCCGTGAATTAGCCGCACAATCGACTCGCATGCCATGGGCGGAGAGGCCTTCTTCGAGCAACATGCGGATACTTTCCTCATCGTCCAAAACTAGAATGGAGCGGCCCTTCAGAATGTCCACACTTGGGGACGCCGCCTCCGTAGGCGCCGCAGCATCGGGCGACGTGGGGGAAAGCTCGGGCGGAGCCACCGGCAAATACACGGTAAATGCCGAACCGCCCGCCGGCAGAGTTTCGACATCAATAGAGCCGCCGTGCTCCCGAACGATGGACATGCAAATACTCAACCCCAGGCCAGTGCCGCCACCAGGGCGCTTGGTGGTGTAAAAGGGATCGAAAAGCTTGGGGAGCGCCTCTTGGGCAACGCCCACGCCGTCGTCTTGAACGGTAATCGAAATGTGCCCGCCGATGCGTCCGATGCGGATCTGGACGCGCCCGCTTTCGCGCACTTCGCGAATGGCGTGTTCTGCGTTGCTGATCAGGTTCAAAAAGACCTGAATCAATTGATTGGCGTCACCAACAACCGTCGGCAAATCCGACTGCGGCTGAAAATCAACGCTGATATTGTTGCGGCGCAACGAATGATCCTGGAGCTGGAGGGTGCGCTCGATCAGCGTGTTCACGTCCAGCGCCTTTTTCTGCGGCGCCGCCGGCCTCGAAAACTCGAGCAGATTCTGCACGATGCGCGCCGCGCGCCGAGCCTGACGATGGGTGAGTTCGAGCTGGCGCTTGGTGTTCTCCTGGACGCCTTCGCCGTCGCGCAGAAGCTCCGTAACGCCGAGAATGGCGGTGAGAGGATTGTTTAGCTCATGCGCTACGCCGGCCAGCATCTGCCCCATGGCGGCAAGCTTTTCGGCCTGTATCAGCTGCTCTTCCAATCGCTTCAGCTCCGTGACGTCGCGGCCGGAAATTACCACGCCATCGATTTTGCCGGTTTCATTGAAGAGAGGGCTAAAGTGGCAGCGCAGGCGGCGCCACTCGCCTTGTTTGTTGCGCACACGAACTTCCAGCGAAGCAAAAGTTTGCCGGCCGCCTACAACTTCCGCGAAGAGGCTCAGCAGAGCAGGGCGGTCTTCCATGTGCGTGCGGCCGCCAAGATCCCAATCTTGGGTCTCTTCTGGGTCGTAGCCCAGGATGTCTTTCACGCGCGCGCTGACAAAGGTGTAATGCCCGGCCGTATCCACCACAAATATGAGGTCTGGAAAACTGTCGATCAGCCGGCGGGCGAATTCTTGCTGCTGGTACAGGCGCCGCTCCATCTCGCGGCGCTCCGTAATATCCATTATGGCTCCGTGGTAGCGAACGACGCGGCCGTTTGTGTCCCGTACGGCCCCCGCGGTGTTCAGACAGACCAGCGGCCTTCCATCCTTGCGCGTCAGGGTAATCTCGCGGCCCTGCACCAGAGGCTGACGATCGACCTCCTCACGAAGGGCGCGACGCTGCGCTTCATCCGGAAGCAAATCGGCAAACGTACGCGACAAAAGCTCTTCCTTGGAGTCATAACCCAGCATTCGCGCGAGCGCCGGATTGACATCGATAAGGCGGTCGTCCGGCGTGACGATGTAGATGCCTTCCTGCAATGACTCAAAAAGCTCGGTGAAGCGGGCCTCGTTCTTGCGAAGGGCGGTGATGTCGCGAGCGAGAACGGTCACGCCGTGAACTTCATTGTCGCGGAGCATCGCGTGCGCCACGCAATCGAAATAGTAGATGGCGTTCCGGCCCTTAAGACGGACCTGAACGATGCCGGTCCACACGCGGCGCTCGAGGAACCGAGGCAAAACCCGTTTCGCCAACTCGCCGCCGTCGTCGCTTCCCTCCTCGATGAACTCGCTGAGAGAGTGCCCAATTATTTGGGGAAAGGCAGCGCCCACCAGATCCGCAAAGCTGCGATTGGCGGCACGAATCTGGCCGTCCAGGGAGACTGCGAGAAGAATATCGTCGAAGGAATCGATGAGGTCCCGATAGCCCTGCTGGGAGCGCGAGATAACCTCGAACAGCTGATCGAGCTGCTTTTCGTTGGGAGGAGCAGCGTTGCGCTGTTCGATGCCACGGACCAATCCGCGCAGCTCTGAAATCTCCTGGGTACGCTTCCACGCATACAGCCCGAACAGGACCACCAGGACCACCAGGCCGATCGGGAGAGCCTCAAAGCGGTGAGCAAGGGACCGGATTGTGTCCCAGGACACCATGGCAAACACAATGGAAAGAACGAGTAGCAAGAAAAAGGTCAGACGCCAGAGTTCGCTCTGCCGCCGCTCGAATTGCTCGAGACGCTCGGAGACGGTAGCGGTGTCGCCCGCGCCCCCGGATGAGCGTCTGGACGCGTCGAAAGTGCCTTTCTCGATTTGGCTCATGAATTCGTGCGGCCGGCCCGTCGCCCAAACGACTATACAGCAGCTAATATTGTAAGAACGGTGCTTACCAACCAGCAATACAAGCAATCCGCTGGAGTTCCTTACCGATACCTATGCATAGCGCACAAAAATGAACCGGCGTCCCCAAGAAGTCTCAGGGACGCCGGGAATGCGTTTAAGGCGCGGTAGTGCCGCGTTTTGAGCCGAATCAGCCCTCTGCGGCTGCGTCGGCTTCCGTATCCTTCTGCAGGAAGTCGAGCGCGGCAGCTTCTTCGGCCGTAAGCTCGGCGGCTTCCGGAATCTCCTCGACCGGAGCGGGAGCCGGCATTTCCGTCAGCAACTGAATGCTGCGGTAGTGCTCGAGACCCGTTCCAGCGGGAATGAGGCGGCCCATGATGACGTTTTCCTTAAGGCCGCGGAGATAGTCTACCTTGCCGGCGACCGCTGCTTCCGTGAGGACGCGGGTAGTCTCCTGGAAGCTCGCGGCGGAGATGAACGAGTCGGTCGACAGCGACGCCTTGGTGATACCAAGGAGCAGCGGGCGTCCTGTTGCCGGGCGGCCACCGTCAGCGATTATACGATCGTTCTCTTCGCGGAAGCGGAACTTGTCCACCTGCTCCTCGAGGAGGAATGTGGTGTCGCCAACGTCTTCAACTTTGACCCAGCGCATCATCTGCCGGGAGATGGTTTCGATGTGCTTGTCGTTGATGTTCACGCCCTGGAGGCGGTAAACCTCTTGAATGGCGTTGACCAAGTAGGACTGCGTGAACTTTTCGCCGAGGACGGCCAGCAAGTCATGCAGGTTCAGCGGACCATCGATCAGGGCTTCACCGGCCCGGACGTGGTCGCCTTCCTGCACGTTGATGTGCACGCCGCGCGGAATCGAGTATTCCTTCGTGGTGCGAGCGACCTTGGAAGTATCGTCGCTTTCAACGTAGATTTTGCGCATGCCCTTGGCGATTTCGCCGTAGCGGACCACGCCATCGATTTCGCTGATGACCGCGGGATCCTTGGGCTTGCGAGTCTCGAAGAGCTCCACGACGCGCGGGAGACCTCCGGTGATGTCCTTGGTCTTGGTCGTCTCGCGCGGGATCTTCGCGAGCACGTCGCCGGCTTGCACCTCGTCGCCATCCTTGACCATCAAGTGGGCTCGGGAAGGCATGAGGTACTTCTTGCGGACCTTGCCCGCGGAATCGCGGACCAGAATCGCAGGCTGATGCTTTTCATCGCCAGGCGGCAGCGTAACCACGTCTTGGGAGAGGCCGGTAACTTCGTCAACCTGCTCCTCAATCGTCAAGCCGGGCCGCAGGTCGTCAAACTTCACGGAGCCTGCAGTTTCCGTCAGGATCGAGAACGTGAACGGATCCCATTCGGCGAGGATCTGCCCGTGCGTGACGCTTTCGCCCTCGGTCACGCGGAGGCGCGCGCCGTAAACGACGTGGTAGCGCTCCTTCTCGCGGCCCTTCTCATCGACGATGGCGATCAGGCCCGAACGGTTCATGGCGATGGCGGTGCCCCCGCGGCCCTCAACGTGTTTGAGGTCCACGAACTTGACGACGCCGTTGTTGCGCGCCTCAAGCGTGGAGCGTTCGGAAACGCGAGTCGCGGTTCCGCCGATGTGGAACGTACGCATGGTGAGCTGTGTGCCGGGCTCGCCGATGGACTGCGCGGCGATGACGCCGACAGCTTCGCCGAGCTCGACCATGCGCCCGGAAGCGAGGTTGCGGCCGTAGCACAGCGCGCAAACGCCGCGTCGCGACTCGCAGGTGAGCACGGAGCGGATGCGCACGCGCTCAATACCCGCGGCCTGCACGGAGTTGGCGAGTTCCTCGGTGATTTCCTGGTTCACGTCGACAATGACGTGGCCCTCGAAGTCCTTGATCTTGTCGAGAGAAACGCGGCCCACGATGCGGTCGCGCAACGGCTCGACTTCGACGCCGGCTTCGATAATCGGCTCGACGTAAATGCCGTCTGTCGTGCCGCAATCGCGTTCGTTGATGATGACGTCTTGCGCCACGTCCACCAGGCGGCGGGTCAGGTAGCCGGAGTCGGCGGTCTTTAGCGCCGTATCCGCCAAGCCCTTGCGCGCGCCGTGCGTGGAGATGAAGTACTCCAACACGTTGAGGCCTTCGCGGAAGTTAGAGGTGATGGGCGTTTCCATAACCTCGCCGGAAGGCTTGGCCATTAGTCCGCGCATGCCCGAGAGCTGGCGAATCTGCTGTTTCGATCCGCGAGCGCCGGAGTCCGCCATGACGTAGACCGGATTGATGTTGCCCTCTTTATCCTGATTTTCCAGGGCTTTGAACATTTCGTCGGCGACCTTTTCCGTGACGTCGCCCCAGAGGGAGATGATCTTGTTGTAGCGCTCGCCGTGTGTGATGGCGCCGTCGAGGTACTGCTGCTGCACCTTGACGACTTCTTTCTCGGCAGCGTCTACAAGCTTGGGCTTGTCGCCCGGGATGACCATGTCGTCGATGCCGATCGAGATACCGGATTTTGTGGCGTACGCGAAGCCGAGCTCCTTCATGTGATCGAGTAGGACGACGGTGGCTTCGAGCCCGAAACGCAAGTAGGCGTAGTAGACGAGTTGTTGGACGCCCTTCTTCTTGAGCAAGCCGTTGATGTACGGGAAATTTTCTGGCAGGTGCGTATTGAAAATAACGCGCCCGACAGTGGTCTGGATGAACTGGCGCTCCATCCTGACTGGAACAGTGTGCGTTATGTCCTGATCGTCGTACGCGGTCGTGAGGTCGATTACTTCACCGCTGTAGCGCAGACGAATCGGAGTGAGCAATTCCACTTCGCCAGCTTCGAGTGCGAGCACAACTTCCTCAGAGGCGCCGAAGACGCGGCCCTCGCCCTTCGCGCCGGGCTTCGCCTTGGTCAAGTAGTAGATGCCGAGGACCATGTCCTGCGACGGGACCGCGAGAGGCAGACCGTGTGCCGGAGACAGGATGTTGCGCGAGCTGAGCATCAGCACCGACGCCTCCACCTGCGATTCCGGAGACAGCGGGATGTGCACGGCCATCTGGTCGCCGTCAAAGTCCGCGTTGAACGCGGTGCAGACCAGCGGGTGAATGCGGATGGCCTTGCCTTCGACGAGCACCGGTTCGAAAGCCTGAATGCCGAGGCGGTGCAGCGTGGGAGCGCGGTTCAGCAGCACGGGATGTTCGCGAATGACATCTTCGAGAATGTCCCAAACCACCGGCTCCTGCTGCTCGACCATTTCCTTGGCTTGCTTGATCGTGGTGCAGTGCCCTTGAGCTTCGAGCTTGTGATAGATGAAGGGCTTGAAAAGCTCGAGAGCCATTTTCTTCGGTAAACCGCACTGGTTCAGCTTAAGCTCCGGGCCAACGACGATGACCGAGCGGCCGGAGTAGTCCACGCGCTTGCCCAGCAGGTTCTGGCGGAAGCGCCCCTGCTTGCCTTTGAGCGTATCGCTCAGCGACTTGAGCGGACGATTATTGGTTCCGCGGAGAACGCGCCCGCGGCGGCCGTTATCGAACAGCGCGTCGACAGCTTCCTGCAACATGCGCTTTTCGTTGCGCACGATGACATCGGGCGCGCGAAGCTCCATCAGCTTCTTCAAGCGGTTATTGCGGTTGATGACGCGGCGATAGAGGTCGTTGAGATCGGACGTGGCGAAGCGGCCGCCATCCAGAGGCACGAGCGGGCGCAACTCCGGCGGAAGCACCGGAATAACGTCCAGAATCATCCACTCCGGCTTGTTGCCGCTCTTGCGGAAAGCTTCCAGCACTTTGAGGCGCTTGGCGTACTTGATGCGCTTCTGCAGTGAGGGGTCGGCCTTCATTTTTTCGCGAAGCTCTTCGGAGAGCTTGTCGACCTCAACGCGGCGGAGAAGTTCCTTGATGGCTTCCGCGCCCATCTTGGCGACGAACTGGCCGGGATACTCCTGCGTGAGCTTGCGATATTCCTCTTCGGGCAGAACCTGGCGCTCGCGCAGAACGGCGACTTCGTTGGGGTCGACGACAACGAACGCTTCGAAGTACAAAATGCGCTCGAGGTCGCGCATAGAAATGTCCAGCAAGTAGCCGATGCGGCTGGGCAAGCCCTTGAAGAACCACACGTGCGAGCAGGGCGAAGCCAGCTCGATGTGGCCGAGGCGCTCGCGCCGAACCTTGCTGAGCGTGACTTCCACGCCGCACTTGTCGCAAATCACGCCGCGGTGCTTCATGCGCTTGTACTTGCCGCACAGGCATTCCCAGTCGGTGACGGGGCCAAAAATCTTGGCGCAGAACAGGCCGTCGCGTTCCGGCTTAAAGGTGCGGTAATTGATAGTCTCCGGCTTGGTGACTTCGCCGTGAGACCACGAACGAATTTTTTCGGGACTCGCCAGGCTGATGCGAATGGAATCAAAATCGGCGATCAAACTGGCGCGATCATAAGGGCTGCTGCGATACAAGGTTGTTTCCTCCCTCCCGCCGCCTTGCGGCTGCGGGCTGCGGTCCGATGCGTTGGACCGGCTGAGAACCCATTACAAAACTTCTGAATCAGTTGCCTGTAGGGGCGCAGCATGCTGCGCCCTACTTGGCTAGATTTCTAATCGGCCGCTTTCTCCGTTGGCGGCTTTTGCCGCTTCATCAACTCCACGTCGAGACAGAGCGACTGCAACTCGCGCACTAGCACGTTGAACGATTCCGGCACGCCCGGCTCGATGCCCGGCTCGCCCTTGACGATGGCCTCGTAGATTTTCGCGCGGCCGTAAACGTCGTCGGACTTTGCCGTCAGCAGCTCCTGCAGGATGTGCGCGGCGCCGTACGCTTCGAGCGCCCACACTTCCATTTCGCCGAAGCGCTGGCCTCCGAACTGCGCCTTGCCGCCCAACGGCTGCTGGGTGATGAGCGAGTACGGACCGATGGAGCGCGCGTGAATCTTGTCGTCGACAAGATGCGAGAGCTTGAGCATGTAGATGTAGCCGACCGTTACCGGCTGGTCGAACTGGTCTCCGGTCATGCCGTCGAACAGGTTGATCTTGCCGGCGTGCGGCAGGCCCGCAACCTCGAGCAAGTGTCGGATTTCCGCTTCGCGCGCGCCGTCGAATACCGGTGTGGCGAACGGGATGCCCTCGCGGAAGCCTTCGGCGACTTCCAGCAGCTCGTCGTCGCTGAGTTTGACGAGCGTCTTCCAGACCGCGGTGTCCGCAAACACTTCGCGGAACCAGCGGCGTAGCGCTTCGGCGCGAACTTCCTTGCTGAGCAACCGTTTCAGGCTGTTGCCCAGTTCCTTAGCGGCCCAGCCCAGGTGCGTTTCCAGAACCTGCCCGACGTTCATACGCGACGGAACGCCCAGCGGATTCAGAACGATCTCGACGGGAGTGCCGTCCGGAAGGTACGGCATGTCTTCCTGCGGCACGATGCGCGCAATGACGCCCTTGTTGCCGTGGCGGCCGGCCATCTTGTCGCCGATGGAAAGCTTGCGCTTCATGGCGATGTAGACCTTGACCAGCTTGATCACGCCCGGAGGCAATTCGTCGCCCTTCTTGAGTTTCTCCTTGCGCTCTTCGGTGATCTTGCGCAGCACGTCGATCTGCCGCGAGGTCATTTCCTCGATCTCTTCGATCTTCTCGATGAGCAGCGGATCTTTTTCGTTCAACTTCAGACGCTTCAGGTTGCGCGTCGAGATTTTCTCGATGATGTCGCGCGTGAGTTCGACGCCCTTGGTCAGCAGGCGCTTGTTGGTCTTCTCATCGTGCAAGTCGGCTTGGAGAATCTTGCCGCCGAGGAGATCGTTGAGGCGCTTGAGGCGCTCATCCGTGAGGATGCGAATTTCATCGGCGAGGTTCTTCTCCAGCTTGAAGACCTGCGTGGCTTCGATGGCCTTATGCCGCTCGTCCTTTTCTCCGCCCTTGCGGGTGAAGATTTTGACGTCGACGATGGTGCCCTCGATGCCCGGCGGGCAGTAGAGCGAAGCGTCGCGAACGTCTCCGGCTTTTTCGCCGAAGATGGCGCGCAGCAGCTTTTCTTCCGGCGTGAGCGTCGTCTCGCCCTTGGGCGTGACTTTGCCGACCAGAATGTCGCCGGGCTTCACCACCGCGCCGATGCGAATGACGCCGCTTTCGTCCAGATTGCGGAGGAACGACTCGCTGATGTTGGGAATGTCGCGAGTGACTTCCTCAGGACCGAGCTTCGTGTCGCGCGCTTCGATTTCGTACTCCTCGATGTGAATCGAGGTGTAGTAATCGTCCTTCACCAGCTTTTCGCTGACCAGGATGGCGTCTTCGAAGTTGTAGCCGCGCCACGGGAGGAACGCCACCAGGACGTTTCGGCCCAGTGCAAGCTCGCCGCGCTCGGTGCAAGGACCGTCCGCGAGAACCTGCGCTTTCTTGACGCGATCTCCAACACGCACCAACGGCTTTTGGCTGATGCAGGTGTTCTGGTTCGAACGCTTGAACTTGATGAGCTGATAGATGTCCGCGCCCACTTCGCGGCTGAGCACGCCGGAGTGATCCGACTCCACGCGCACGATGATGCGTTCTGAGTCCACCTGGTCCACGATGCCTTCGCGCTTGCACAGCACGACGGCGCCGGAGTCGCGCGCAGTGACGCGTTCCATACCGGTTCCCACCAGCGGAGCCTCGCCGCGGATGAGCGGCACGGCCTGGCGCTGCATGTTCGAACCCATCAACGCGCGGTTGGCGTCGTCGTTCTCGAGGAACGGGATGAGGCTGGCGGCCACGGAGACGAGCTGCTTCGGCGAAACGTCCACGTAGTCGACTTCTTCGCGGCTCTTCAGCACGAAGTTACCGGCCTGACGGCAGTTGACGAGTTCCGTGGTGATCTTCAACCGCTCGTCGAGCGAAACGTTGGCCTGTGCAACCACGTACTTGTCTTCTTCCCATGCGGACAGGTAAAAGCAGTACGGCTCGTAAACAACCTTGCGGCGCTTTAGCTCTTCGTTGAGCTCTTCGACGCGGTCGCGTTCCACGATCTCGCCGGCCTTGAATTCGCTGTCGCCGGCATTGACGATGTGGACGTAGTCGATGATGCGGCCGCCCTTCACTTTGCGGTACGGCGATTCGATAAATCCGTAATCGTTGATGCGCGCAAAGCAAGAGAGCGAGCTGATCAAGCCGATGTTCGGGCCTTCCGGCGTTTCAATCGGGCAAATGCGGCCGTAGTGCGTCGGGTGCACGTCGCGCACTTCGAACCCCGCGCGCTCGCGCGACAGGCCGCCGGGTCCAAGGGCGGAGAGACGCCGCTTGTGCGTGATTTCGCTGAGCGGATTGGTCTGATCCATGAACTGGCTGAGCTGCGAGCTGCCGAAGAATTCGCGGATCGCGGCCATTACCGGCTTCGCGTTGACCAGGTCGTGTGGCATGGCCGTGGACATTTCCTGGTACACGCTCATCTTTTCCTTGATGGCGCGCTCCATGCGGACCAAGCCGATGCGGAACTGGTTTTCGAGCAATTCGCCCACTGCGCGAACGCGGCGGTTGCCGAGATGGTCGATGTCGTCCACCACGCCGATGTTCTTGCGCAGCTTGAACAGATACTTGATAGCCGAAACAAAGTCCGGCGCATCGAGCGTGCGGTGGTCCAGCGGCGTATCCAGCCCCATCTTGATGTTGAACTTCAGGCGGCCGACGCGGCTGAAATCGTACTTGCGCGGATCGAAGAACATTCCGCGGAAGAGATTCGTGGCCGTTTCGAGCGTCGGGGGATCGCCGGGACGCAGCTTGCGATAAATTTCGATCAGCGCTTCCTTGGAAGAGCGGATGCCGTCCTTATCCAGCGTGCGCGAAAGCACCAGGCCGATATCGTCGCGTTCCGGAAAGAACACGTCGACTTCAGTGATTCCCGCTTCGGCAAACGCCTGCCATATGTCGGCAGTGAGCGGCTTGTTGGCTTCCAGCAGCACTTCGCCGGTCTGACGATTCACCACGTCGGCGACGCTGTACGCGCCTTCGAGGTCCGCCAGCGCAGCGCGCACCTGCGAAACCTTCGCCTTGATCAGTTCCTTGAAGAGATTTTCAGTGATGCGCTTGTGCGCGCCGACAACCACTTCTTCTGTGCGCGGATTCTTGATTTCGTGCGTGAGCTTGCGGTCCACGATACCGGGCGATACGTTCCAGAACAGGTCTTTATCGCGCAGAGAAATGCGCTCCACCTGGTAGAAGGTGCGCAAAATATCTTCATTGGACTTCATGCCCAGCGCGCGCAGGAAAATCGAGCCGAGGAACTTGCGCTTGCGATCGATGCGTACATACAGAATGTTCTTCGTGTCGTACTCGAACTCCACCCACGAGCCGCGGTACGGAATAATCTTCCCGAGGAAGTAAGTGCGGTTGTTGGCGCTCTCGAAGAAAACGCCCGGCGAACGGTGCAACTGGCTGACGATCACGCGCTCCGTGCCGTTGATGATGAACGTGCCGTTCTCCGTCATCAGCGGAATATCGCCGTAGAAAACTTCCTGCTCCTTGATGTCGCGAATCGTTTTCGCGCCGCTGTCGGGATCCTTATCGTAAATTGTCAGGCGAATGGTGACCTTGAGCGGCGCGGAATACGTCATGCCGCGCTCCTGGCACTCGTTCACGTCGTACTTGAGCTGCATCGCGACCGGATCGCCGCACTTGTTGCAGAAGGTCGGCGTGTTCTTGTTGAACGTGCCGCACTTGTGGCAAATCACGTCGCCGGTTTGATACGGATTGGTGACCACCGAAGCGCCGCAATTACGGCAAGTGGCGCGGAGGTGATGCAGTCCCTTGAGGTTGCTGCACTTGCACTCCCAGTTGCCGATCGCGTAGTCCACGAACTCCAGCTGCGACATCTCGCGGAAATCCTTGATCGGAAACACCGACGTAAACACCGACTGAAGCCCGGCATCGTCGCGCTCGCTCGGCAGAAGATCCATCTGCAGAAAGCGCTGGTACGACTTCATCTGGACTTCAATCAGGTTGGGAATCTGAATCGACCCCTGGATTTTCGCGAAATCCAGGCGCTGACGTTCCCGGACATGCTGATTGTTAGACATGAATAACCCTCATCCCTTTCGGGCAGCATGCGGACAAAGCAAAGACACCGAAGCCGTGCTGCTGCGCTTTTCGCCCGAAGATAGCGCGCACACGGCTGCGGAGGGCCCATTCAGGGCCCGATAACTTGTGACAATACCCAGCCTCAACTTGCGTGGTGAATTCCTTTAGCGCGGTGGTCCGCCTACTTAGCCGCGCCCCTTTTTGGAGCCCGTAAAATTAGCTGTAGCCCAGCCGATCGCGGCCGGCTACTTGATTTCGACTTTGGCGCCGGCTTCTTCAAACTTCTTCTTGATGGCCGCCGCTTCGTCTTTGTTCACGCCCTCTTTGACGGTCTTGGGCGCGCCGTCAACCAGGTCCTTCGCTTCCTTCAAGCCCAGGCTGGTGACTTCGCGAACCGCCTTGATGACGTTGATCTTGTTGCCGCCCACGTCGGTGAGAACAACGGAGAACTCCGTCTTCTCTTCCGCAGGGGCCGCGCCCGCCGCCGCTCCGCCGCCACCAGCAGCCACCACGGTGGCCGCAGCCGCGGAAACGCCGAAGGCTTCTTCCATTTTCTTTACGAGTTCCGACGCCTCCAACAGCGTCAGCCCCTTGATTTCATCCAGGATCGTATCCACTTTCGACATGATTCGTTCTTCTCCTCTCAAGATTTAGAATTTCACTGGGCCGCTTCGGGGCTTGCTGCAGGCGCCCCGCCGGACCCAAACTTTTCGGACTTCACCGCTTCGCTGACTACCACCGCGACGTTGCGCGGCAGCGCGTTCAGCGCCAAAGCAATGCGCTGCGCAGGCGCGTTCAGCAGGAACATGATCTTGCTGATCAATTCTTCCTTCGACGGCAGGTTCGCAAGCTGCTGAATTTCGGCAATCGAGACGACACGCCCTTCCACCACCCCTGCGCGAAACTGAAATGACGGCACATCCTTGGCGATCTTTGTGAGCACCTTGGCCAGCGCGACCGGATCGGTGCTCGTGTACGCGATCGAATTCGTGCCCTTCAGGTTCGCCAGCAATTTCTCGGCGGGAGTGCCTGCGGCTGCACGCTCCGCGAGCGTATTTTTCACGACTTTGTACTTGCCGCCCGTAGCTTGCACGGCGCGACGAAGCTTGGTGTCGTCCTGAACCGTGATGCCCTGGAAGGTCGTAAGAATCACGGTCGATACCTTCGCGAGCTCGGTCTTCAGATTGTCGAGGTCTTGCTGTTTTTCGCTGCGCTTTTTCATCGTCTCTTCTCTTCCCCGTTACGCTGCCCTGTTACGCTGCCGCTGCCAACGTCTCCGCTTCCGCCAAATCCACGCTGATGCCCGGGCCCATCGTGGATGTCAGCGTGATTCGCTTCACGTACTTGCCCTTGGCCGCCGCCGGCTTGGCCTTAACAACGGCGTTGATTACCGCATGCGCGTTTTCAGCCAGCTTAGGACCGTCGAACTGAATCTTTCCGATCGGGCAATGCACGATACCCGCTTTGTCCACGCGAAATTCCACTTTGCCGGCCTTGGTTTCCCGGATCGCTTTGGCTACGTCGAAAGTAACCGTGCCCGTCTTCGGGTTGGGCATCAAGCCGCGCGGGCCGAGCACTTTGCCGAGTTTTCCGGCCGACTTCATCATGTCCGGCGTGGCGATCACGGCATCGTAATCGGTCCAGCCGCCCATGATTTTGGTCACCATATCGTCGCCGCCCACAAAATCGGCTCCGGATTCCTGCGCCTCGCGAACCTTTTCGCCGCTGGCAATCACCAGGACGCGCACCGATTTCCCCAGACCGTGCGGCAGAACCACCGTGCCGCGCACAACCTGGTCCGAATGCTTCGGGTCCACGCCTAAATTGATGGCCAACTCCACCGTCTCGTTGAACTTGGTGTGATGCGTCTTCTTGATGAGCTCCGCCGCATCCGCGAGCTTGTACGGCCGCGCTTCCACCTTCTTGCGCGCATTCTCGACATTCTTGCCCGATTTCTTCATCGCTGCCCTCGTAACTAGAAATCTTTACGCTACGACTTCCAGCCCCATGTTCCGGGCCGTTCCCATCACGGTGCGTACCGCCGATTCGATATTCGTGGTGTTCAGATCGACCAGCTTGAGCTTGGCGATCTCTTCCACCTGCTTCTTCGTCACCTTGCCGACTTTATTGCGATTGGGCTCCGCGGAACCCTTCACGATGCCCGCGGCGCGCAGCAGCAAAATCGACGCCGGCGGCGTTTTCAAAATAAAGGTAAAGGTGCGGTCGGTATAGACCGTAACCAGCACCGGAAAAATCATTCCGTCCGGCTCTTTGGCGGTCTTGGCGTTGAACTGCTTGCAAAAATCCATGATGTTCAAGCCGTGCGGACCCAAAGCGGTACCGACTGGCGGCGCTGGAGTCGCTTTGCCCGCCGGTAACTGCAACTTGATTGTCGTCTGTACTTTCTTAGCCATGTCCCTTGCCTCAAATCCTTATCTGCGGCTCAGGCACCCTGCGCCCGAGCAATATTTTCTATCCAAGCTTTTCAACGCTGGCAAAATCCAATTCCACCGGCGTCGAACGCCCGAAAATCGTTACCGATACCTTCAGCCGGCTGTGGTCGCCGTCGATCTCCTCGACCGTGCCGTTGAAATTCGCAAACGGCCCATCCACGATGCGCACTTGCTCGTTGCGCTCGAAAACAACTTTCGGCTTTGGGCGATCCGTCGGAACGTGCACGCGATTGATGATCGCATCCACTTCCGCCTCGGAAAGCGGCGACGGCGAAGTCGCCGAGCCGACAAATCCAGTGACACGCGGCGTCGAGCGCACGATGTGCCAGGTGTTTTCGTCAAGATCCATTTCCACCAGCACATATCCCGGATACGACATGCGCGAAGAAACCACCTTCTTGCCGCCGCGCACTTCGACGGTGTCCTCCATCGGAATCAATACGCGTCCAATTTTGTCCTGCAAATTGAACGCCGCCACGCGGCTCTCCAGGCTTTCTTTGACCTTCTTCTCAAAGCCCGAGTAGGTATGAATGATGTACCACTGCATCGCCATCGCAGTCGGATTCCCTTCAGACACCAAAGATTTTGAAGACGTAAGCCACCCCTCGCTGCACGAGCCAGTCAACTATCGCCAGGAACACGCCGAAGAAGAACACCGTGGCAATCACCACCGTTGTGGTCGAGACCACATCGTCCTTACTCGGCCAAGTCACTTGCTTCATTTCCACGCGCACGTCGTGCATGAATTCGCGCGTGTCCGCCACTGTTCCGGAAACTCGCTCGCCGATTCCTGAGACTGCTCCGGTGATAGCGTTGCTGCCTTCGTCGTTCTTCACTTTTACCGCCTGCGTGGCCATGAAACCCTCTTCACTTCCCGGAACAGGTGCAATCCCATTCCGTACTTCTCGATTCTTCGCGGCCTCCCGGTCCTACCGGGCGCCAAACTCTGGCAGGGGAGGAGGGATTCGAACCCCCATACCCGGTTTTGGAGACCGGAGTCCTAACCGTTGGACGACTCCCCTAAAACCAAAACCGTTCTGCCGGACCTACTTCACTTCCTTGTGCGCCGTGTGCTTGCGGCACGAATTGCAAAACTTCTTCGTCTCCAAACGGTCGGAGTGCTTCTTCTTGTTCTTCGTCGTCGTGTAGTTGCGGTTCTTGCAATCCCCGCACTGCAATGTAATCGTTTCACGCATCGCTTATCTCTTTCCAATCCGCGTTTACCGCGTTACTCGATTATGTCCGTAACCGCGCCGGCACCTACGGTGTGGCCGCCTTCGCGAATGGCGAAGCGCAAGCCCTTCTCCAAGGCTACCGGGGTAATCAGCGTTACTTCGCAGCTCACGTTGTCGCCCGGCATCACCATCTCCACGCCCGCCGGCAACTTCATGTCCCCGGTTACGTCCGTGGTGCGGAAATAGAACTGCGGACGATAGCCGGAGAAAAACGGCGTGTGGCGCCCGCCTTCTTCCTTGGTCAACACGTACGCTTCCGCCTTGAACTTCGTGTGTGGCGTGATCGAGCCCGGCTTGCAAACCACCTGCCCGCGCTCCACATCTTCTTTTTCCGTGCCGCGCAGCAAGAGCCCAACGTTGTCGCCCGCGAGTCCTTCGTCCAGCAACTTCTTGAACATCTCCACGCCGGTCACAACCTTCTTCTGAGTCGGGCGGAAGCCCACAATCTCGATTTCCTCGCCGACCTTCACCTTGCCGCGCTCGATGCGTCCGGTGACTACCGTGCCGCGTCCGGAAATCGAAAAAATATCTTCAATCGGCATGGCGAACGGCTTGTCGATGTCGCGCACCGGCAGCGGCACATTCTTGTCCACCGCTTCCATCAACTCATCAATCGTCTTTTCCCACTTGGCGTCGCCGTTCAGCGCCTGCAGCGCCGAGCCGCGAATCACCGCAATCGAATCGCCGGGGAACTGATAGCTCTTCAGCAACTCGCGCACTTCCAGTTCGACCAACTCCAGCAACTCCGCGTCTTCCACCATGTCGCACTTGTTCAGGAACACGACAATGGCCGGCACGCCCACCTGGCGAGCCAACAAAATGTGCTCGCGCGTTTGCGGCATCGGTCCGTCGGTCGCGGCAACAACCAGAATCGCGCCGTCCATCTGCGCCGCGCCGGTGATCATGTTCTTGATGTAGTCGGCATGACCCGGGCAGTCCATGTGCGCGTAGTGGCGGTTCGGCGTTTCGTACTCCACGTGCGAAACGGCAATCGTGATGCCGCGCTCGCGCTCTTCCGGCGCGTTATCAATCGAATCAAACGCGCGGAACTGCACCTTGGGGTTGTGCTTCGACAACACCTTGGTAATCGCCGCCGTCAACGTGGTCTTGCCATGGTCAATGTGACCAATCGTCCCAATGTTCACATGCGGCTTATTGCGCTCGAATTTCTCCTTAGCCATATTCCTCTGCCCTCTGCGTCAGATCTTCTGCTTCTCCCCAACTTCAAAAACATTGGAGCGGGGGACGGGATTTGAACCCGCAACCATCACCTTGGAAGAGTGAGACTCTACCGTTGAGTTACCCCCGCCCACCTTCTGTATTCACCGCAAACTCTCCGCTGCACCGCCACCCTCCATCGACATCCTGGAGCCTGGGACCGGGATTGAACCGGTGACCTCGTCCTTACCAAGGACGCGCTCTACCAACTGAGCTACCCAGGCCGAACCCGTTCACTTCCCTTCGTGCCTGTTGCGCTGCTTGTTGTTCGCGGCGCACTTTTCCTTTGCGGCCCCTGTGCCGCTAATTGCACCGCCCATGAACATCGCATCTGCGATTCCCTGCGGTTTTTATTACGAACCACGTAAACGGATTGACCGCACTGCGGTCAATTTGCTTTGGTCAGCTCACAGGCCAACGAGAACATGGTGGACGGGGGAGGATTCGAACCTCCGTAGCCCGCAAGGAGCGGCAGATTTACAGTCTGCTGGTTTTAGCCACTCACCCACCCGTCCTCGAAAAAAATCCCAGCGAAATGCCAACCGCGTAACTCCCAACTGCTTAACTAGCGCCGTGAGCGAAAACACAAAACGGACTCGTGTCAAGAGACACCAGCCCGTCAACTTTGAGTTCCAGGATTCGCTCCGCCTCACTCCCCTGCAGATTTTCTGGTGGAGCTGGCGGAGGGAATTGAACCCCCGACCCTCTGATTACAAATCAGATGCTCTACCAGCTGAGCTACGCCAGCGCTTTCCAAACCGAGCAAGAATAGCAGAAGGGGCATAAGAATTGCAAGAGCGCCATACCCGATTTCCAGCACGTCCCTGGCCAAGACTGTGGAAAACCGGCCTCCCGGTGACCTCAGTATAACTTATATCCTACCTGCTTTCTGCGGCTTAGCGTATAAAATGACCCAGCTGGTAAAACAATGAATCGACGCCGCTGGACGCTGTGGACTGCCGCTATCTTGCTCGCCGCCTGCCTTGCGGTAGGACTATTGGATGCTTACCGGCGTTGGCACGATGTTGGCGCAAAGACGCGCGACGCTGTGCTTTCCATCATGCCTCCAGACGCCAGCGCGGTACTGTTCATCGATTTTGCGGAGTTGCGCGGCGCGCCCCTTGCCGCTGAACTCTACAACTGGATTCCCAAGGGTCAAGCAGATGCCGAGTATATACAGTTCTTACGTGAAACCGGTTTTGACTATGAACGCGATCTGGATCGCGCTGCCATAGCGGTCATCAAAGGCGAAACAGAAAGCAATTTGTTTGCGATTGCGGAAGGGCGTTTCGATCGCGCGAAAATCGAGGCGTACGTTTCGCAGTCCGGAACACGCGAAAATCGCGGTGGCCGAGAGATTTTCTCGGTCCCTCTCAGCGGGAGTGCTCGCAGGATTTCTTTCGTATTCCTGGGCAAAGAAAAGGTCGCCCTGACCGATGGCGAAAATCTCGCTGGGCTTCTCGCACCTTTACCAAATAGCGGCGACGTGCGCGAGTGGCGCGAGCGTTTCACGCGACTGGCAGGCTCACCCGTGTTCGCGGTGATTCGACAGGACGCCGGGGCGGGTAGCGCGCTCGCTGCCCAAACCCCAGGCGGTTTTCAATCGCCCCAGCTCTCCGCATTGCTCGATCAACTGCAGTGGATTACCCTGGCCGGCAGGCCACAGGATAAAGCGCTGCGGATCGTCGCCGAAGGCGAATGCAGTTCGGAGCAAACGGCGAGGCAGCTTGCGGATATGTTGAATGGTGTTCTGATACTGGCGCAAGCGGGACTAAGCGGACCGAAAACGCGGCAGCAGCTCGACCCACGCATTCGAGACGCTTATTTGGAGCTGGTTAAAGGAGCGGATGTTTCGCGCCTCGATCGCGGCGAGACAAAGTCCGTTCGTGTGGTCTTTGATATCACGCCCAAACTGCTGGCGGCCGCCACGGTCGCTGCGCCAACCGCACCCTCGCCAACTATTCCGCCGACGCGCAAGAAACCGGGGGCTAAGGCTGGCGCACAAAAAGCAAGCAAGAATTGACAGCTAAGCGTTGGAGACAGCCGAGCGTTGGATGTATTAGTCGCCGGCCGGCGTTGATCGCATATAGCGCCAGGGATTAACGGGTGCGTTGTTCATGCGCACTTCGTAGTGGACGTGCGGGCCCGTAGACCTTCCGCTGATCCCGGTATAACCGATAACTTCGGCGCGCTTCACACGCGTGCCCGGCACCGCGGAAAACGATGAGAGGTGCGCGTACCAGGTTGTGATGCCAAATCCGTGATCGATAACGACCAGGCGGCCGTAACCCGCATGGTTTTCCGCAATGGTGATGACCCCATCGGCGGTAGCATGCACGGGGGCACCATAATCGCTGGCGACGTCGACACCCGTATGAAAGGCACCTTCACCGCTGAACGGATCCAGCCGTTCGCCAAAACTGTCGGTAATATGACCACGGACCGGCCAGATCGCAGGCGTGTAACTGGAATCCGCGAAATTGATCCCTGGCATCAACCGTAACCCGCCGCTGGAGATGGCGATGACTGCGGCATTGCGCTTCAAAAATGTGTACTGCTCGACGGAACGATCAAACGCATCCTGCGGCGTTACCGGATTATCGCCAACATCGAAAGCGGCAGGGTGATAGCGGAGCACCCCGTAGGTCATGGCGACTTCGGTGGCCAAGGATTGCAAGGAGTCCAAGCGCTGGTTGGTGTCGGCGACGGTATTCTGCAGCTCCTGATATTGGCGCTTTAGGGTTTGCTGGTCGTGGCGGAGGGCGTTGTAATTACCAACCTTCCAAAGCATTCTCGAATACGATCCGGCTGCAGCGACAACCGTAATGCCGCCAATCATGGCTAGCACGGCTATACCGTGGAGTACGTATGCGGGCACGATAAGCTTTTTCAGCTTACCGGGCGTCGAAGCGATAAAAAAGGTATAGGTTTTACCCTTCATGACGATCAGGGCCCCTCAGGCCTAAGGTGTTTTTGCTGCGGGCAACTACACCCTATATCCCGCTTGCAGGTCAGAACGGAACCGGAACTGCCGGTTTCCGACTGTGGCCTATACTAAATTTTGTAGAGTATGCCGTCAACCCTGTATTTGTCTGTACGAAGAACAGGCGTAGCAAAACCGTCCACCTGTACAAAAGGACAGGTACGCGGGATTTCCCGCGATAGACTAGACGCGTACCGGGATAAAAAGGTCCCTGCCAGGATTCCCTTAGAAGAACGAGATGAAAACCGGGGAAGATAAGCTGATTCAAAGAATCGCGAAAGCTGCGGCCTTCAAAAGCGGCCGGCGGCTGGCCTTGGGCATAGGCGATGATGCCGCGCTGTTCATCCCGCGAGCGGGCTTTCAGACGATCCTGACATGCGACTGGTTCCTTGAGGGCAGTCATTTTCTGCGGGACAAGCATCCGCCGGAATCAATCGGTTGGAAATGCCTCGCTCGCGCTGTCAGCGATATAGCGGCGATGGGCGGCGCGCCGACGTATTTTCTTCTAAGCGTGGCGATTCCCGACACACACACCGGCCCGTGGCTTCATCGCTTTCTAACGGGGCTTGGTCGCGCTGCGCGACGCTTCCATTGTCGCCTGGCCGGCGGAGACACAACCAGGAGCGATAAGATTCTAATGAACGTCACCGCGGTCGGCGAAATACGCGACGGCCGCGCAGTGCCGCGCAGCGGGGCGAAACCTGGCGACCTGATTTACGTGACCGGACGCTTAGGGGAGGCAGAGTTCGGTTTGCGATCTCTCCTGCAAAGCCGGACTGCCGGTTCGCTAGATCGCATCTGCGTCAAGAAGCATCTATACCCGGAGCCGCGATTGGCTGTCGGGCAATGGCTGGCAGAAAAGCGACTCGCTACTTCCATGATGGATCTATCCGATGGGCTGTCCAGCGACCTGCCTCGGCTGTGCGCAGCAAGCCGAGTCGGTGCCCGAATCATCGTCAGCAAACTTCCAGAGGTGAAGCTTCGTCTTGAGAAAAACTCGAAGGATCTTGATTTAACGGAACTTGCCTTGAACGGCGGCGACGATTATGAGTTGCTATTCACAATCCGTCCGAGCGAGGTTCGCCGCCTGCCTACAAAATTTCAAGGGATACCCCTAAATTGCATCGGTGAAATTACTCGCCGGAAGCGCTTACTCCTGCTTCAACCAGGGGGACGCGAAGAGACCCTGTCTGCACGGGGCTGGGATCCATTCCGCAAACGGAGATAGCCTTCTAAAAAATGGCGCGATCTTCTTGCGCTCTCGTATAGATAACCTTCTATTCCGTAACGGCTACTTTGCTCCCTGTCCGTTCGTTCCAAATTTTGGGCGGGCCCTCCTCCTGAACCGATTTGGACCCAACGGACAACTATCGCCTGAGTGTAGCTTAGTGCATCCTCAAGTTGTCGAGACAAGGCGCGCGGCCCCCCCTCACCGAATCGCCTACTACAATCAGGAGAACAGGATGAAAAATCGATATTTGGTCGGCTTGCTTTTCTTTTCTTTGTTAGTCTTTTCCATTCCGGCGCGCCCACAAACTACGGCGACCTCACTTTCCTTAGGCGCTCATTGGGATGACAACACCGCGATCGCCGGAAACGTGATCATTGCCGCAGTTCCACTGGTCGGCGCTGATACGGTTCTGGCAACGAGAACTCTAAGCGGAGGATGGGCGTCTGTCAGCCTGCCGTTGACGAGTAATTCCATGTACCGCGTCATTCTCACGACTCCGACCGGCGCGCAACTGGTCAAATTTCCGTTCACGACCGCGCTGATCAACCCGCAAAACGTTGAGCGCGGCACGGTCACGCTCGTCCTGCGCAAGACAGACAGCTCGCTGAAATTCGCAAACGTGCAAGTTTCGATGAATTTCTAGCGTTTACACAAACCAGAGCCTGGGGTGAGCGCAGATCGCCTCAGCGGTTCGGAGGCGGGGCGCCTGGCGCACTCAGTGTGAGTGTTTTCGTTACCGGGCTTACTGGGAGCTTTTCGCGCGGGGAGGCCGGCTCGTCTTCCGTGGGCGCAGTATCCGGAGTATCGACCATGATGCGGTGATCCCGGGCTTCCTGCTCCAGCGGTACAACATTGGCAAAATCGAGCGGCGGCATTCCAGTTAGCGCGCCCTGCATGAACTCCATCCAAATAGGCAATGCAGCGCGCGCACCGGTTTCTTTCTTGCCGAGCGAAATCTGCTTGTCGTCAAAGCCCACCCACACTCCGCTGGTAATCTGCGGAGTGAAACCGATGAACCACGCGTCGGTATAATCCTGTGTTGTGCCGGTTTTGCCCGCGGCGGGCCGACCCAGCGATTTAGCTTGAACGCCGGTCCCAAACTGAATTACTTCCTCGAGCATCGCGGTCATGGTGCGCGCGACGTCGGGCGAAAGAACGTCGTGTACTTCCGGGTGCGCCTCTTCCAGGAGCGCGCCTTCATAGCTGGTGACCCGTCGAATCATGTGCGGATCGATACGGATGCCGTCGTTGGGAAACACCGTAAAGGCGGAGACGTGCTCGAGCAACTTCATGTCCGCGGCGCCGAGCGCAAGCGGTAAATACGGAGGAAGCGGCGTGGTAATGCCAAACCGGCGAGTGACATCCACGACGGAGGATATGCCCACCTTTTCCGCCAGCTTCACGGCCGGGACGTTGCGCGAGCCGGCGAGCGCGCGGCGCAACGTGATGGTGCCCTCGAATTTTTCGTCGTAATTCCGCGGCGAGTAGGCCTGGCCGCCACTTACGGTTGTGAATGGCGCATCAAGAATCGTATCGAACGGCGTTGACCCTTTTTCCAGAGCGTCGGCGTAGACGTACACCTTAAACGAGCTGCCCACTTGTCGGAAGGCTTGCGTGGCGCGGTTGAATTTGGAGTCCTCGAAACTGTAGCCGCCCACCATGGCTTTGATTTCTCCGGTGGGATTGTCGATCGCCAGCATCGCTGCTTGCGGAGCCGGTTGCTGTTCAAGCTGGACGCGCGCGGTGGTTTCGCGCAGCTCTTGAATCGAGAATTGCGCCAGATCGCCAACTTTCAAGAGGTCCGCGGGTTTCTTGCGGCCGGTCCACGCAAAATCGGAGGGTGAAAGGATCGCGCGATACGGGCCGATCTTGATGGTGGCGTTTTTTTCTTCGACGGAAAGAACCAGACCGGTGACGTAGCTTCCCTTCTCAATCGGGTGGTGCCAGTCTTCGTCTTCATAGGAGGCGATATTGCCCAAATTGTCTCGCAAAATATTGGGCAGATCGCCGCGCCAGCCGTGGCGGCGGTCGTAGCTGTGCAAACCGTCGCGAATGGCCTGGTTGGCGGCGCGCTGCATGTTGATATTCAGCGTGGTGTAAACGCGCAAGCCGCGCTCGTGCACAGCCTCGGTGCCGTAAGTGGCTTCGAGATATTTGCGAATTTCTTCAAAGAAATAAGGCGCAAGATCATTGCGCGGATACTGAATGCGCAGGCCAAGCGGCGTCTTCCTGACCGCGGCTTCCTCGGAAGGCGTGATTTTGCCTTCGTCTTCCATGCGGTGCAGCACCAGATTGCGGCGCGTCAGCGCTCCCTCGGGATTAACGAGCGGCGAATATTTTGGTCCGTTGACCATGCCCGCGAGCAGCGCGGCTTCCTGCAGCTTCAAATCCGTGACAGGCTTGCCAAAATAAAATTCGGCGGCTGCGGCAAAGCCGTAATTTCCGTGTGCGAGGTAAACCTGATTGGCGTACATCGTAAAGATCTGAGGCTTGGTATAGCGGCGCTCGATCTGCAGCGCCAACAGCATCTCCTGCATCTTGCGGCGGAAACTGCGGTCGCTGCGGTCGAGAAAAAGATTGCCGGCAAGCTGCATGCTGATGGTGCTGGCACCGCCGGTGATGCGTCGCTTGGCCAGGTTGCGGAAAGCCGCGCTGGCGATGCGCGGGAAATCAATGCCCCAATGCTCCTCGAAGTGCTGATCCTCGATGGCGGTGACGGCGTTGTAGAGAATCCTGGGACACTGCTCGTACGTCATCAATATGCGGCGCTGCAAAGCGAAGCTGCCGACAAGCTGGCCGTCATCGGCGTAGATTTCCGTGACCACGTTCGGGCGATACGTTTCGAGCGCGCGAATTTCGGGCAGGTCGCTGGCGTAAACAAAGAGCAAGCCGCAGCCTGCGCCTAGCGCGATGGAGCACAGGAGCAGGAACGCCAACGCAACGCGGTCGATCAATTTCCAGCCGCGCAAGCGCAGCGTAATCGGGGGGAGACTCAGCATGGAAGTATAATTCTAACGCAAAACCAATCCTTCCAAAGACGTTCCTAACGCTTACCTTTGCGCTTTGCGAACACTGCCCCGATTGAAAGATGGCTTTATGGGAACGAAGTGAGCAATTCTATTCTTCGTTATAAACAATATCGGGACTGGAGCTTCCATGTTTGTGGTGCTTTTCCTTGTGACGTTCCTTGTAGCGTTTGGAATTTCGAGCGGTGTCGCGTGGGCCGGCAAAGAGCCTATCGAAGGCATCCTGCATCACTTTTTCTCGCCCAACGTCACGGCCGCAATGTCGAAATATCTTCGATTGGCCATGGTGTTGATCGGCGTTTCTTCGGGCGCTCGAATTCGTATTCTTGAGGAATACATCAACGCTTCCGCGGCGACCAAATTGCAAATGACGGATGCGCTTACCCAGGAATTTTGGGTGGTTGAGCTTTACCGCACGGCGATCACGACGGTCGAAGGAATCCTCTGGCTGCTCCTCCTGTTCTCACTGGTTGTTTTTGCCGCATTCTGGACTATGCGCAAGTCCGAACCAAACCAGCAACAAGTTTCCGAGAATCGGTCCAGGCTTCAGGATTCAAAAACAAGCGCGGATTAGCAAGCAATGTCAATCGGCCGGCTTGTAGTAGCGTTCGCCGGCACAGGCGCGGCAGAGGGTGCGGCCGTCGCGCACGATTTCACGCTTGAAGTTGATGCCTTCGCCGCATTCGGCGCAGACTACGCGCGGACCTTTGAAGCCGGGGAGATCTTCCGCCGGGACCTGGACGCTGACCCATTTTTTGTCGAAGAGTATTTCATCGGAGAGCTGCGCGTAGGCTTTCTGCTGACCTGCTTCTTTCTCGAGTTCGGGGAACATTTCGCGAGCGGCTTGCTTTGACGATTCCTTGGCGGCAATGCGCACCGCTCGACCGGTTTTTAAGTCTATGAACGTGGCGGCGACTTTGCCCCAGTCGCGAAATTTCAGCGCGCGCTTGCCGAGGCGGCAGTTGGCCACCAAGGCGACCGCATCGGTCACGCAGCGATCGATCTCGACGTAGGTTACCAGGCGTTTGCGCTCGGCGACCGGATCGTCAATGCCGAGTTCGCGCAAGCCCAGCATCGCCAAGCGAACGCCCAGGACCTGCCCGGCGCAGAGGTGACCGTGCGCTTGGGCGGCGAGATCGAGATATTCGGAGAGAGACTTCATGGCGCAAGTATACGGTAGACCTGGACCTAAAGGTCTGATGTGCGAAATTGGGGAAAGGGAGCCCCCCTCCCCCCGGTTTTTTGCAAGTGCGCATTTTAAAGGACTTAGGGGAGGCTGTTCTTGTAAGTGCGGATTACAAAAGAGTTATGCGATCGTGATTTCGGCTAAAAACCGGCAAAACGCGGTGTTTGCTTGCAAGTGCGCATTCTAAAGGGCTTAGGAGAGATGCGATGCCTAGATTCACGTACTTAAGTGGATTGGGACGGCGATAGGACGCGGTATTACCCAAGAGCAATACTATCGTTCGTTTGCTATTTTGTCAATCAAAAAATAAGACTACCGCGGTTACCCCGGCGCACGTTCCAGAGCGAAGAGCCCGCTTCAGAAAGCGGGCGCTACAGACTGCGATCATTAAGGCTCGGAAAGACTAGGTAGGTTGGGGTGCGGCCCAGGGGTGGGGCTTGCGGGCCTCGATGAAGGCGAGATATGTGGTCAGGAGCGCCAGGGCGGAGAGCGCCGCATCTTCCAGGATTTTTCTGGGGCCGATGTGTTCGGGAGTGGCGAAGCAGCCGCAATTTATGTCCATGTGCAGAAGATAGGCGCGCAAGACCACAACGAAGAATCCCAGCATAATCACAGTGAGGAACGAAGCCCAGATGCGCAGGCGCCAGCCAATCAGTACGAGAATCCCGACGATGATCTCCGTAAATGGCAAAGTGTGCGCGACGAATTGGACTCCCCAAGGCGGCAGCATCTTGAAAGCTTCGACCTGGAGAGCGAAGTTGGCCAGGTTAGTGGAAAGGGAAAACTTCAGAAAGAACAGGGGCCACAGAATGTGGTTGGGCAAGAAGGCCTTGGAATAGCCGGCATAAATGAAGATGCCGCCGAGGACCAGGCGCCCTATCCAGATGATTGCTCGACGGAGATTCAGCGGGCTGGATTGCATCATAAGAATGTCAAATTACTTGGCGAGCTGGTCCAGAAAATTGCGAAGGATTTCATAGTTCATTACGCCGGAGTACGGAAACGTCTGGCCCTTCGCGTGAAATACGGTCGTAGGCGTCTGATTGACATTGTACAAGCGGCCCAGCGCCAGGTCCTTTTGAATTGCAGCGTTGAGCGTACCGCCCTTGACCAGCGCGCGAACCTTGTTCATTTCGGCGGGCGAGAGCACGGCGCCTACGGTGCCATCCACATCACCGGTTTGCTCCCACTTTTCCTGGTTCTGAAACAAGGCTTGCTCGACGACCTCAAATTTGCCGATCTGTGCGGCGGCCCGGCCGTACTGCGCGGCCACCTGCGAATGCGCGTGCATCGGTAGCGGGAAGTCGCGGTGGACTAGATAGACCTTGCCGGTGCTGACGTAGTTGTCCATCACTTCGCGATTCGTGGTCGTATACAGCGTTTTGCAGGCCGGACACTGGAAGTCGCTGAAGACTTCCATCACGATTGGCGCGTTCTTGGATCCGAACGCCACGTGGGGATCGATGTCCGGAACTGATGCGGCAGACTGGCCGGCGCTTACGCCAAGCGCTGAGACAAGCACCACAATGAGAACAAGAGCCAGCCCAAGCGCAGGCACACTCACTTTTCGGAAACGATCCACGCGGTCCTCCCCGGTCACTTATATAACCCTGAGTATATAACCCCAAACCGAACGAAAATATTACCTGTGATTCGCTACGAAATGAAGCTTTGGCCGCCGCCCATGTGCCATGCGGTTGCATCTGGTGTATTAGATAAGATGCGCGTCGGAACGCAGGGGCGGCTTGAGGGCGCGGTGGAAAGCCGCGGGGGGCTGCGGGATGTGGGTGGGTTGCTGGGTGGTTTTGCGGAAAGGCCGCAGGGCTACGCGGACTCCGCCCTGCGCTACACGAAACGGCGGCCAGCCAAAAATGGCTGTCCCACGGTGGGCCGGCGCCACGGGGGGAGAGTGGACGGCGAGAATGGCTGTTCCCCGGCGGAGTAGAGGATGAAGAGAGAGGGAGGACAGCAAGGCACTGAAAACACTAAGGTTACAAATTGCATCAACAAACTTGACAAGGACACACTCAACCTGTATACTGCCCGTCGAGCTTACGGTTAGCTAGAACCAGGCGCGGCGTCCCCCGGGCGCTCCACCCGAGGATGGCAAATCAGGAAGCAGTCTAGTTCCAGGGAGGAAGAGGAGTCATGAGTAAAATCATTGGGATCGACTTGGGAACCACCAACTCGGTCGTGGCCGTGATGCAAGGCGGCGAGCCGGTGGTCATTCCCAACCAAGAAGGGGCGCGTACGACGCCATCCGTCGTCGCCATCACCAAAGGTGGCGAGCGCCTGGTAGGACAAGTGGCCAAGCGGCAAGCGGTGACCAATCCGGAGAACACGATTTATTCGATCAAGCGGTTCATGGGCCGCCGCTACGATGAAGTGCAAGAGGAAATGAAGCGCGTGCCCTATAAGGTTGTGAAGGGCCCGCATGACGACGCGCGTATCGAGATTTTCGGGAAGCTGTACAGCGCGCCGGAAATCTCCGCGATGATTTTGGGAAAGCTTAAATCCGCTGCTGAGGATTTCCTGGGCGAGAAGGTACAGAAAGCCGTCATCACGGTGCCCGCGTACTTCAATGATGCGCAACGTCAGGCGACCAAGCAGGCCGGCGAAATCGCCGGGATGGAAGTGGTTCGCATCATCAACGAACCAACGGCGGCGGCTTTGGCGTACGGGCTGGACAAGAAAAGCGACGAAACGATCGCGGTCTACGACTTCGGCGGAGGCACATTTGATATTTCCGTGCTGGAAGTAGGCGCGGGGGTGGTCGAAGTGAAGTCGACCAACGGCGACACGCACCTTGGCGGAGACGACATCGACCAGCGCATCGTCGATTGGCTCATCAGCGAGTTCAAGAACGAACACAACATCGACCTGGGCAAGGACCGCATGGCGCTGCAACGCCTCAAGGAAGCAGCGGAAAAGGCCAAAATCGAGCTTTCGCAGATGATGGAGACGGAGATTAACCTGCCGTTCATCACCGCGGGCGCATCTGGGCCTATCCACATGCAGGTCAAGCTGACCCGCACGCGGTTGGAGCAATTGATGAGCGATTTGCTCGACCGGTCGATGAAGCCGGTCCAGCTGGCTCTGGAAGATGCCAAGGTTTCCCCGAGCGACATTCAAGAAGTGGTGCTGGTGGGGGGATCGACGCGAATCCCCAAGGTGCAGCAATTGGTCCGCAACTTCTTCGCGGGCAAAGAGCCGCACAAGGGCGTAAACCCGGACGAAGTGGTGGCAGTCGGTGCGGGAGTGCAGGGCGCCGTGCTGGGCGGAGAGGTAAAGGACATCCTGTTGCTCGACGTTACGCCGCTTTCCTTGGGCGTGGAAACGCTGGGCGGCGTGATGACTCCGCAAATTCCGCGCAATACCACGATTCCGACGCGCAAGGTGGAAACGTATTCGACGGCGTCGGACAACCAGCCGGGCGTGGAGATTCACGTCCTGCAAGGCGAGCGCAAATTCGCAAAGGACAACCGCTCGCTCGGTACCTTCAAGCTAGACGGCATTCCGCCGGCCCCGCGTGGTATGCCGCAAATTGAAGTGACCTTTGACATCGACGCCAACGGGATCTTGAACGTCAGCGCGAAGGATAAGGCCACGAATAAGGAGCAGAAGATCACCATCCAGTCGTCCACGGGCTTGACGAAGGAAGAAGCGGAGAAGATGCGCGTGGAAGCTGAATCGCACGCCGAGGAGGATCGCCGGCGGATGGAGGAAGTGGATGCGCGCAATCGCTTGGACGGGATCGTCTACCAGGCGGAAAAGATGGTCCGCGAAAATCGCGACAAAATCGGGGAAGCGGATGCGAAGTCGCTGGAAGAGGCGATCGAAGACGCCAAGAAGGCGATGAACGAGGGCGGCACGGCGCGGCTGCGGTCGGCCACCGAAAACATCGAACGGCAGCTGCACAAAGTTGCCGAGGTGCTCTACAAGGCCAACCAGGCGGCCGGGGCAGAACAGGCCGGAGCAGCCGGCGCTGGAGCAGGGCCCAGCGGCGGGCCGGCCGCTAGCGGATCGGGCGCCGGCGGATCGCAACAGCAGAAGAAGCCGGACGACGTGATCGACGCCGAATACGTTGACGTCGACGAGAGTAAGCGTCCGAACTGAAGTAGTTGTCAGCGGTCAGTGAGCAGCCGTCAGCAAGGCTTGGGTCTTGTTGGCGGCTGTCGCTGCGCCAGTGTCGAGAGCCAGCGAGAGTAAATGAAATCGCTACGATTGCTGCCGCTGAGAGTTGAGATTTAAACGCATGGCCACCACTACGAAACAGGATTACTACGAACTGCTGGGGGTTCCGCGCAAGGCGAGCGCCAAGGACATTCGCGCGGCCTTTCGCAAACTCGCGCGCAAATATCACCCAGACTTGAATCCTGGCGATAAATCCGCCGAGGAAAAGTTCAAGCAGCTCCAGGAAGCCTACGACGTCCTCTCCGATTCCAAGAAGCGGCAGATGTACGACCAGCACGGCTTTTACAGCGACAACTTTAATCCGGGAGCCGCGCCGCCGGGCGGCGGTGGCGATGAAGACGCCGCGGTGAATTTTGACTTCGGTGGGTTCGACTTTGGCGGTGCCGGAGGTGAAGGCGGGGGCGCAGGCAGCTTCCGCGATCTGTTCAGCCAGTTCTTTCGCGGAGGCCGCGGCGGCGCGATGGCACCGGAGCAGGAAGCCGGGGGCGACCTGGAGTATCAGATCGAAATCGATTTCTGGGATGCTGTGCGTGGCGGAGTTAAGAAGCTGCAGATCACGCGGCTGGACACTTGCGAAACCTGCCATGGCACAGGCGCGATAGGATCGCCGCAGACTTGCCCGGTTTGCAACGGCAGCGGAACGGTCCAGCAAGCCGCGGGCAAGATGCGCTTCAACGTTCCGTGTAACCGGTGCGGCGGCACGGGAAAGATTCGCACGCCATGCCGCACTTGCGGCGGCGAAGGCCGCGTGCGGCGGACGGAAACGATCGACGTAAGGATTCCACCGGGACTGGCGAGCGGTGCGCGCTTGCGCGTGCCGGGCAAAGGCAACTCCGGAACGATGGGCGCGCCTGGGGGCGATCTGTATCTGCGTGTGGAAGTGCGGCCGCATCCCTTTTTCGAGCGGCGCGGCAATGACCTGTACACCAAGGTGCCGGTCACGGTGAGCGAAGCCACGCTCGGCGCGAAAATCGAAGTGCCGACGATCGATGGCCGGTCGCTGGTGAGGATTCCGCCGGGAACAAACTGTGGCAGCACCTTGCGCCTGCGTGAAAAGGGCATCGCCAACGCGCGGGGCGGAGCGCGCGGCGATCAGTATGTGGAAATCCAAGTGATTGTTCCCAAGCCGACAGATGAGCGGGTCCGCAAATTAATGAAGGAGCTCGAAGCGGTCGAGCCTACTGATCCGCGAAAGGATTTGTTCAGCAAGGCTGGCGTTTGAAACGGTTTTTAGTTGTTAGTTTTTAGTTGTAAGTGAAAGCAAATATTTCGACCATGGCGGCGCGAACAAAGAAGCGAGCTAAAGCCGGCTACATGATCAGTGCGGTGGCGGAGTTGTACAAACTCCATCCGCAGACCCTGCGTCTCTATGAACGCGTCGGCTTGCTGAAGCCTTCGCGCTCGCAAGGGAACACGCGCCTTTACACGGACAGCGACCTGGAGCGCCTGGACGTGATTCTTACGCTCGCTCGCGATATGGGCGTGAATCTTGCGGGCATCGAAATCATCCTCAACATGCGCGAGAAAATGATCGAGATGGAGCACCAGATGGAAGAGTTCGCGCACGTCGTGCAGCAGGAGCTGTCGCGGGTTGCGTCGCGCATGGACGAACGTCCACAACGGAATGCCATCGTGCGGGCGAACCCACGAGTCGTTCGAGTGCCGGTGAGAGAAGGCTAG
>Ga0209648_10000350_pt1 | contig 34351 bp, 31 predicted proteins | sample GraSoi2013_115cm_FD_185830 | JGI IMG/M metagenome (GOLD analysis project Ga0209648, IMG submission 185830) | Grasslands soil microbial communities from the Angelo Coastal Reserve, California, USA - Sample 9_17_2013_115cm (SPAdes) (version 2) | ecosystem: Environmental > Terrestrial > Soil >...
CGTTCGCCACCGCGAGCATGGCACCAAGGCCGAGCGCAGCGAAACCGGCCGCCAGCCGCCGCACGAGCCCGCGTGATCTGGACATGTCACACCTCATGACAGATGTCGAATGCCGCCGTGGTCACACCGGCCGCCCGGCGCACCCCCGGTGGGCGCATGAGATGAAGAGGCGAGGCGATGCCGGCAGATACACCCGGGCCCCCGGCCGGCTGGCGCTCGCGCCTGCCGCCGGGCGAGCCTGCCGAAAATACGTGTCATGCGCTCGCGGGACGCCGAGGCAGGCCGCCTGACCCTCCGAAGGATTTCCCGGTTCGATCGGCCGTGAACGTACTTCGGCGAGACCTGGGTCCGCCGGTCAGCAGCGGTCAGCGGTGGTCAGGTGGCGGTCAGCGGCGGTGGGCGCCGCGGCTGGTGAATGGCTCGAAGGTGTGGCTGAACTGCCAGGGCGACTGCGTGACGCCGGAGCAGTTGCCGGCGCCCTTGGTCCCCGGGCAGCCACCGTTGTCCCGCTGCAGAGCCCAGAAGGACAGCTCGGCGAGATGCCTGCCCGCCGCCCACTGCTCGACGGTCGCGGCGTCGGCCGTGGTGAAGATCTCGGGCGGCCCGAAGTCGTCGATCCCGACCATCTCGGTGATCCCCATCATGGACCACAGCGCGCGCGCCGGCCTGCGGGGATAGAGCTGGTGCAGCGTGTCGTACAGGTGCTGCGCCGCGGTCACGGTGTCGGCCGCCATCTCGTGCGGCTTGTTGTCGTAGTAGTCGAAGGTCATGATGTTGACGATGTCGACACGCGCGTGGTTGGCCAGGGCATCCGCCAGGACGTGCACGCCGGTGGGGTTGAGCCCGCTGACATTGGTCGGCAGGGTGTAGACGAACTGGACGGTGCGATGGCGGGTAGCCGCCCAGTCCTGCACCATCTTGATCGCCTTGTTGCGCCGGTCGACGCCGGCGTTGTTCGTCAGCGAATTGTCCTCGGTGTCGAGGTCGAGGCGGGTCAGGTTGTACGTCGTGATCACGTTCTCGTACGCGGCCGCGATCAGGGCGACGCTGGTGCAGCTGTCGGCGATCTCGGTACCGCCGTGGTCGGCGCTGTAGCCACCGAAGGAAGGCACGACGTCCCCGCCGGCCGCGCGGATGGCCGCGATGTCGCTGCCGTAGATGGCCGCCCCGATGGGCGTCGCCGGGTCGCCGTTCCAGTCGATCGCGCACGACCCCGCGGCCGGTGCCTGGATGAAGGCCAGGGTCAGGAATCTGGCGCCCGACTGCTGCGCGAGTGCCGCCGGGCTGTCGGTCGTGTACGCCTCGAAGTACGGCGCGAACACGTGCTCCGGTAAGGTCCGCGGGCTGGAACCCGGCGCGCCGGCGCCGCCGGCGGCGCCGGGTCTGGCGCTCGCGGCGGCGACGGCCCCGCCGGCGACGGCCCCGCCGGCGACGGCAATTGCGACCGTCCCCGCGAGCACACCGGCGAGCGCGGAGAACAAACGCGGCAAAGACACCGGTAAAGACATGGGGCCACCTTCCTACGTAACCGCGAGATCGGGGGACGGTGCCTCGCCGGCCGCTCTCAGGTCGGACGGTGAGGAAACATGCGCCGTCAGTCAACAAATAGGAAAGTTTCCTAATTGTTGCCTGACGTTAGGTCCGCGGCGCTCGGCTGTCAAGGCTTGCGTGATGCTTCGCCGCGTGCCGCCGGGCGCGGTAACCGGGCGCGGCAGGCCGCCGCGCGGGTTGCGCCGAGGGCCTACCCGGGGGCCGCGCGGTGGACCTGGAACGGAGCGAAGCTCTGCGCGACCGGCATGAGCTCGATCGTGTTGATATTGACGTGGGCCGGCAGCGACGCCACCCAGTGCACCGTCTCCGCTATGTGGGCGGGGGTCAGCGGCTGCATGCCCGCGTAGACCGCGTCGGCCTTGTCCGCGTCGCCGTCGAATCGCACCAGGGAAAATTCGGTCCCCCCGGCCATGCCCGGCTCGACGCAGGTCACCCGCACACCGGTGCCGTGCAGGTCGCTGCGGAGGTTGAGGCTGAACTGGTGCACGAACGCCTTGGTCCCGCCGTATGCGTTGCCGCCCGGATAGGGATAGGTGCCCGCGACCGACCCCATGTTGATCACATGACCGCGGCCGCGGCGGACCATGCCGGGCAGCACGGCGCGCGTGCAGTACACGAGCCCTTTGCAGTTCGTGTCGATCATCTGGTCCCAGTCGTCCAGATCGGCCTGCTGCGCGGGGAGCAGGCCCTTGGCGAGACCGGCGTTGTTCACCAGGATGTCGATCTCGGCGAACTCCGCGGGCAGGCCGGCGACCGCCTGGCTGACCGCGGCCCGGTCCCTGACATCGAGCTCGAGAGGCAGGACGCGGGGGCCGAAATCCCCGGTGAGCCCGGCGAGCCGGCCGGTCCTGCGGGCGGACGCGATGACGCGGGCGCCATCCGCCGCGAAGCGCCGTGCGATCGCGGCGCCGAAGCCGGTGCTCGCGCCGGTCACGAACACGGTTCCTGGTTTGCTGGCTGTGGTGCCCACGAGGACGTTCACCATTCTGTCTGGGCTGCGGCCGCGAGCCGGGCGCGGAAGGCGCGCGCCAGCGGCCGCGGCGTGTCAACCGCGCGCCCGAACGAATCATCTCAAGAATGCCGCGACCAGCGACCGCCAGGGGGGCGCCGGCGGGCGCCAGCGGCCGCGCAGGTTCGGACCGCCGGCGGTGGCCGCATAACGCGCACGGGCGTCGTGGGCAGGCGCTTCCGGCCGGCGCCAAGCTGACCCCCACTGATCCCGAACGGCGGTGCGCACTGGCACGACCTTGCCGTGCGAGCAGGCGCGCCGCGGCAAGGACGCCTGGTAGGTGGTGGTTTCAAAGACGTTCATGTGGCGCGGTCTCGATTTGGGCACGAATCGGCCGCGACTGGGCCGCGCGGCCTTGCGGACGGGCGCCCGATGGGTCTGAATGACGGTTCATAGCACCGGGTCGTAACCACGAGGAACCGGGATTTGGCTGATGAATGACCGTTCACCAGAGCGGACGGGGACCACGGCACAGGCGCCGCAACCCGGCATCCTCGACGTACGCGGCGTGACGGTGCGCTTCGGCGGGCTCACCGCGCTCGACGAGGCGTCGCTGACCGTCGCCCCGCACCAGGTCGCGGGGGTCATCGGCCCGAACGGCGCGGGCAAGACGACCCTGCTCAACGTGCTCTGCGGCTTCGTCAGGCCGCAGGCGGGCAGCTTGTCGTTCGACGGCCGCCCGCTCACCAGGCTGCGCCCGCACCGGCTCGCGGCGCTCGGCATCGCGCGGACCCTGCAGGGGGTGGCGCTGTTCAGCCGCATGACCGTGCTCGAGAACGTGATGACGGGCGCGACCTGCCGCGCCCGCTCCGGGTTCACCTCCGCCCTGTTCGGCCTGCGCCGCTCCGACCGGGACGAGGCGACGCTCAGGGAGTACGCGCTCGACGCGCTCGCCGAGGTCGGCGCCGCCGACGTCGCGGACCGGCGGCCCGATCAGCTTTCCTACGGGATGCGCAAGCGGGTCGCCCTGGCGCGCGCCCTCGCCGCGCGGCCCCGCCTGCTCCTGCTCGACGAGCCGGCCAGCGGGCTTTCCGAGGCGGAACTCGCCGATCTTGGCGACCTGATCAGAGCGCTCGCGGCACGCGCCTCGGTGGTGGTCGTCGAGCATCACATGGACCTGATGATGTCGGTCTGCGACACCATCGTCGTCCTGGACTTCGGCAAGGTCATCGCGAGCGGCACGCCGGACCAGGTCCGCACCGACGACGCCGTCACCGCCGCCTACCTCGGGGTGGACGGCGGCGACCAGGGTGAGGGTGGCGAAGGTGCCTGACGGCGACGGCACGAGCATGCTCGCGGTCGAGGGCCTCAGCGCCGGATACGACGGCATTCTCGCGCTCCATGACGTGTCGATCACGGTGCCGCGGGCGACGATCACCGCGGTGCTCGGCGCCAACGGCGCGGGCAAGACCACGCTGCTCCGTACCATCAGCGGGCTCGTCCAGGCCCGCCGCGGCCGGGTCAGCCTGGCCGGCACCGACCTGGCCGGCCGCAAGCCCGAGGAGATCGTACGGGCCGGGGTCTCGCACGTCCCCGAGGGGCGCGGCGTGATCGCGGAACTGACGGTCGAGGAGAACCTGCGGCTCGGCGCGCTGTGGCGGCGCGACCGCGCCGACCGCGCCGCCGCGCTCGCCGCGGCCTACGAGCTTTTCCCGCCGCTGGCGAGCCGCAGCCGCAAGCCCGCGGCCACCCTGTCCGGCGGCGAGCGGCAGATGCTGGTGATCGGGCGGGCTCTGATGGCACGGCCACGGCTGCTGCTCCTCGACGAGCCGTCACTCGGGCTCGCGCCAAAGGTCGTGGCGTCCCTGATGCACCTGGTGCGCAAGCTCCGCGACGACACCGGGCTGACGGTCCTGCTCGTCGAGCAGAACGCGCGCAGCGCGCTCGCCATCGCCGACCAGGGTGTCGTGCTCAACCTGGGCCGCACCGTCGCCGTCGCCGACGCGGCGACGCTCGCCGCCGACGCCGCCCTCCGCCACCACTACCTGGGCTTTTGACGGCCGAGTCGCGGAAAGGAGGTGCCCCGGATGAGCGAGTTCGTCTCCTTCACGCTCGGCGGGATCAGCTTCGGGATGGTGTACGCCGCCATCGGCCTGTCGCTGGTGCTGATCTGGCGGGCGACCAGGATCCTGAACTTCGCGCAGGGCGCGATGGCGATGCTCACCACCTTCATCGCGCTCGGCATCATTCACGCCACGGGCTCCTACTGGGCCGGCTTCGCCGGCGCGCTCGCGGCGGGTCTTGTCCTCGGCGCGCTCGTCGAGCGGGTGGTTATCCGGCCGGTTGAGAACAAGCCGCCGTTCAACGCGGTCATCGTGACGATCGGCCTGCTGGTGGCGCTGGAGGGCCTGGCCGGGATCATCTACGGCGGCCAGTACCGCTCGTTCCCGGCGGCGATGTCGATCAACGGCCTGCGCGTCGGCTCGACGCATATCGCCCTCTCGCCCGCCGACCTGTTCGTCATCGGGTCCGTGCTCGTGGTCGCGTTGCTGCTCGCCATCGTGTTCAGGTACACACCGGTCGGGCTGCGCATGCGGGCGGCCGCGTTCCAGCCGGACATCGCACGCCTGCTCGGGGTGCGGGTCGGGCGCGTCCTCACCCTCGGCTGGGCGCTCGCGGGCCTGATCGGCGCGCTGGCCGGCGTGCTGGTCTCACCGTCCACGTTCCTGTACCCCAACAGCATGGACTCGATCTTCGTGCTCGGCTTCACCGCCGCCGTGCTCGGCGGGCTCGACAGCCCATTGGGCACGGTGCTCGGCGGGCTCGTGCTCGGCATCGTCCTCAACTACGTCGGCGGCTACCTTGGCTCGGATCTCGAGACTCTGTTCGGGCTGCTGCTTCTCGTCGCGGTGCTCATGATCAGGCCCGCCGGCCTGTTCTCCACCGCCCGCACGCGGCAGGTGTGACAATGATCGATCGCCTGACCGACCGCCGGACCGAGCGTGGCGCTCCTCCGGCGCGGACCCTGTGGCGGCACTTGTTCGGTGCAGCGCTGCTCGCCGTCATCCTGCTGGCGGTGACGTACAAGGCGAACAGTTTCCGTGACTTCCAGATCGCCGAGATCGCGTACTACGTGGTGGCAGTGGCAGGCCTGACCATCCTCATCGGCCTCAGTGGCCAGATCTCGCTCGGCAACGGTGCCTTCATGGCGGTCGGTGCCTACTCCGCCGCGCTCCTGATCATCCACCTCAACTGGCCGGTAATCGCGGTCCTTTTCGCTGCCGCCGCGGTGACAGCGCTTGTCGGCGCGGTGATCGGCGTCGCCGCGGCACGGCTGCGGGGCCCATATCTTGCTGGCGCCACCCTTATTTTCGCGGTGGCGGTGCCGTCCCTTGCCTTCAAGTACGTCAGCCTGTTTGGCGGCGACCAGGGCCTGAGCGTCAACGTCACCGTGCCGGCCGGCCTTGGTGCCAACTTCCCGCTCACCCGATGGCAGGCCTGGATCACTTGCGCGGCCGCGGTCGTCACGCTGTTCCTGCTGGCCAACCTGGCCCACAGCAGGATCGGCCGCAACTGGCGGGCAATCCGCGACGACGAGGTGGCGGCCGCGCTGGCCGGCGTGAACGTCGCGCGGTTGCGAGTCCTCGCTTTTGTCGTAAGCGCAGCCAGTGCTGGTCTTGCTGGCGCGCTGCTTGCGATCACCACCGGGCTCGTCGCGCCGACGGGGTTTACCCTCGCCCTTTCCATCGGGCTGCTCACCGCCGCGGTGGTCGGCGGCCTCGGCAGCCTGGCCGGAGCGGTGTGGGGCAGCCTCGTGCTCGTCTTTCTGCCCACCTACGCCACCGACGTCGCCACCAGCCACGGCCTGTCGAGCACGGCAGGCGCCAACATCCCGATCGTCGCCTACGGGGTGGCGCTCATCGCCGTCATGCTCGCGTTCCCCCACGGCATCCAGGGCGGGCTGCGTCAGCTTGCCGCATTCGCTACAGGCACACGTCACCGCCGCGCGGATTCACCCCACCCACCGGTCGCGGGCTCCCCTGACGGGAGCACGCCGGCCAGCGAACATCAGGAAGGAGGTCCCGTATGAACAGATCCCACCGGACGCGGATGTCCCGTGCCGCCGCGTTCTGCGCGGTGGCAACGGCCGTGACCATGACGGCTGCCGCGTGTGGCGGCTCGAGCGGCGGCGGCGGCGGCTCGAGCGGCGGCGCGTCCGCTACCGGCATCACCAAGACGCAGATTCTCATCGGCAGCCACCAGCCGCTCACGGGTCCGGCCGCGCCCGGATACAGCGAGATCGCCCCGGCGAGCAACGCCTACTTCAGCTACGTCAACGCCCACGGCGGAGTCAACGGACGCAAGATCGTCTACAAGTACCTGGACGACGGGTACAACCCGGCCAACACCTCCTCGGTGGTGCGCCAGCTTGTCCTGCAGAACAGCGTGTTCGCGGTGTTCAACGGCCTCGGCACACCGACGCACGCCGCCGTGGTGAATTTCCTCAACGCGCAGAAGGTGCCGGACGTGTTCGTCGCTTCCGGCTGCCTGTGCTGGGACCAGCCGCAGACAGCCCCGTGGACCTTCGGCTGGCAGCTCGACTACGTCCGCGAGGGCAAGATCCTCGGCCAGTATGTCGCACAGCACTTCAAGGGCAAGAAGGTCGGCTACTTCTACCAGGGCGACGAGTTCGGCCTGGACGGCGTCAAGGGCCTCGACTACGAGATCCCCAAGAGCATGGTCGTCAGCCGCCAGACCTACCAGCCGACCAACGTCAACATCGGCCCGCAGGTCGCCGCGCTGAAGGCGGCGGGCGCACAGGTCGTCGTGTCGTTCGCCATCCCCGCCTTCGTCGCGCTGCTCAAGCTGGCCACCCTCAAGCTGGCCTACAACCCGGCATTTGTCGTCAGCAACGTGGGAACCGACCCGCTGACGCTGGGCGGGCTGCTCGAGGCGTTCGCCAAGAAGAGCGGCGCGACCGTGTCGGGCAACACGCTCACCAACGGAATCATCACGGACGGCTACACGCCCTCCATCGGTGACGCGACGAACAGCTGGGTCGCGCTGTTCAAGAAGGTGCACGACCAGTACGACGCCCAGGCGCCGTTCGACGGCAACGTCGGGTACGGCATGGCCGTCGCGTACACGTTCGTGCAGGCGATGGTCAAGGCAGGCAAGAACCCCACAAGGGCGAGCCTGGTCGCGGCGATACAAAACGGCCTGCCGCAGGGGGTGGCCAGCGCGCCGTGGGCCTACTCGAGCAGCGACCATTCCGGCGCGACCGGCGCGTACATCGGCGTCATCACCAACGGCGTGATCGTCGCCCAGGGGCCGGTCCTGACCACGGACACGACACCGGCCGGTGCCATAACGACCTTCTCAGGAACTCAGGCGCCCGCGCCCGCCAGCGGCATTCCCTCGCCATGACAGGCGCCCGCCGCCGGGCCGCAGCGGCCCGGCGGCGGGCGTGCGGGGCCGCGGGCGGACCAGCCGGATCGGATAGCCGGCGGTCCGCAGGCGCCCTCGTGGGCCGCAGCGAATCGGGTGACCGACGCAGAACTGGAGTACCGAGCATGACCGCGGAGGCCAACAGGCGGGAGGAAGCGGGCGATCATCCCCGGGCGAAGCGCCTGCTCGACGCCGCGGAACAGATCTTCGGCGAGCGCACCTACCGCGGCAGCACCGTCGCGGGCATCTGCGCGAGGGCGGGCATCGCGACCGGCAGCTTCTACGCGCACTTCGGCTCCAAGGCCGAGCTTTTCACCGCGGTCGTGCGGCGGATCAGCGCCGACGCGCGGGCCGCGATGCGGGCGGCGATCGGGCAGACCGACGGCAGCCAGCGCGCCGTGGAACGGGCCGCGTTCCGCGCGTTCTTCGAGGTTCTGTCCGAGCGGCCGTGGATCTACCGGGTGGTGCGCGAATCGGAGTTCGTCGTACCCGGGCTGTTCCAGGAGTACTACGAGAGCCTCGCCCGCGGCTATGCGCGCGGCGTGCGCCGCGCGCAACTGGCCGGCGAGATCGACGCCCGCTACGATCCCGAGGTCATCGCGTACGTCTACGCCGGGCTCGGCTACACGATCGGGATGCGCTGGGCCGAATGGACGGTGGGCGCCCACGTCCCAGATGACGTGCTCGACGACATGCTGAGCGTCCTCGAGCGCGGCCTGCCACCGCGCCCCAGCTGACCCCAAGGATCTCCGCAGGCCCCTGATGGTCCTCGCGCGCGGCCCCACCGCTCGCCAGTTGACCCTGGGGATCTCCGCAGGCCCCGATGGTCCTCGCCTGCGGCAGCCGTTGAGACAGCGTTGCCCCGGGGGGACGACCCCCCATGCGGGGGTTCCGGGGGGGTGCCCCCGGGCCAGCAGGGCCCCCCGCAGGCCCCCCTGAAGGTCCTCGCATGCGGCAGCCGTTTAGGATCAGTGTGGGTTTCCTATCGTGACGGTCACGCATTTTCGGCGGCCGCGCGGGTACCCCCCACTCCGCGGCGGTCGCGAGCAGAGGAGGGCTGGCTACCTTGGGCGTTCCCAGCTGGATCGGGTCGTGGCCGGTCTACCGCCAGCTGACCGGGCCGGACCGGACCGGGCGCGGCGCGGCCGCCAAGAGCGCCGTGACAAGCAACCTCAGGCCGCGGGTCGCGACCGCCGACAAGGTGGTCAAGTCGGTCTGCCCATACTGCGCGGTGGGGTGCGGCCAGGACGTCTACGTCAGCGGCGGCCGTGTCACGCAGATCGAGGGCGACCCCGGCTCGCCCGTCAGCCGTGGCCGGCTGTGCCCGAAGGGGTCGGCGAGCCTGCAGCTCACGACCGGGCCCGCACGCCAGTACCAGGTTCTTTACCGCCGGCCGTTCGGGACGGAATGGGAGCACCTGGACCTCGACACCGCCATGGACATGATCGCCGACCGGGTGATCGCCGCGCGGCGGTCCGGCTGGCAGTGGGACCACGAGGGCACGCGCGTCCGCCGCACGCTCGGCTTCGCGAGCCTCGGCGGCGCGACGCTGGACAACGAAGAGAACTACCTGATCAAGAAGCTGTTCACCGCGCTCGGCGCGATCCAGATCGAGAACCAGGCCCGGATTTGACACTCGTCCACCGTTCCCGGTCTGGGGACCAGCTTCGGTCGCGGCGGTGCCACGACGTTCCAGCAGGACCTGCAGAACTCTGACTGCATCCTGATCGAGGGCTCGAACATGGCCGAGTGCCACCCGGTCGGGTTCCAGTGGGTGATGGAGGCCAAGGCGCGTGGCGCCAAGCTGATCCACGTCGACCCGCGGTTCACCAGGACAAGCGCGGTCGCCGACGTCTACGTGCCGCTGCGCGCGGGCAGCGACATCACCTTTGTCGGCGCACTGATCAACTACGTTCTGGAGCAGGAGAAGTACTTCCGCGACTACGTGGTCAACTACACGAACGCGCCGGTGATCCTGACCGAGGACTTCGCCGACACAGAAGATCTTGACGGGGTGTTCTCCGGCTTCGACCGTGAGCACCGTACCTACGACTTCCGCGCCTGGCGGTACCAGGGCGAGGAGGTGGCGCCCGCGAGCGGCGCGCGGGGCAGGATCGCCGGCACCGGCGGTGGCCAGCTCGGCCAGGTGCGGCGGGCGGCACGTGGCGAGGCGCACGGCTCCGGCGGCGCGGCGGCCCACCCCGAGCCCGACACCGACGAGACCCTGCAGCATCCGCGGTGCGTGTTCCAGGTCCTCAAGCGGCACTTCGCCCGGTACACACCGGAGATGGTCGAGCAGGTGTGCGGCGTGCCGCCGGACCTGTTCGCGAAGGTGTGTGAGCTGGTCACCGCCAACTCGGGCCGCGAGCGCACCACGTCGTTCGTCTACAGCCTCGGCTGGACGCAGCACACCGTCGGCGTACAGTACATCCGGACCGCGGCGATCCTGCAGGCGCTGCTCGGCAACATGGGCCGCCCGGGCGGCGGGATCCTCGCGCTGCGCGGGCACGCCTCCATCCAGGGCTCGACCGATATCCCCACCCTGTTCGACCTGCTGCCCGGTTACCTGCCCATGCCGCACGCGCACGGGAACGAGGACCTCGAAACCTACGCGCACGAGGAGTCGACCGACAAGGGATTTTGGGCCAACACCAAGACGTACATGGTCAGCCTGCTCAAGGCCTGGTGGGGAGACAACGCGACCGCCGAGCGCGACTTCTGCTACGACTACCTGCCGCGGCTGACCGGCAGCCACAGCACCTACGAAACGGTTGTCGCGCAGATGGACGGCATCTGCAAGGGCTACTTCCTGTTCGGCCAGAATCCGGCGGTCGGCTCCGCCAACGCACGGATGCAGCGGCTCGGCCTGGCCAACCTGGACTGGCTGGTCGTGCGGGACATGGTCCTGATCGAGAGCGCCACCTGGTGGAAGCGCGGCCCGGAGATCGAGACCGGCGAGATGCGCACCGAGGACATCGGCACCGAGGTGTTCTTCCTGCCCGCCGCCGCGCACACGGAAAAGGCCGGCAGCTTCACCAACACCCAGCGCATGCTGCAGTGGCACCACCAGGCCGTTCCGCCGGCCGGCGACGCCCGCAGCGACCTGTGGTTCACCTACCACCTCGGGCGCAGGATCCGGGCCAGGCTCGCCGGGCCGGCCGGCGAGATGGACCGGCCGGTCCTTGATCTCACCTGGGACTACCCGACCGTGGGGCCGCTGGCCGAGCCGGACGCCGACGCGGTGCTCGCCGAGGTGAACGGCTGGGACGCGGATGGCAGGCCGCTGTCCGCCTTCACCCAGCTGAAGGACGACGGGTCGACGGCGTGCGGCTGCTGGATCTACTGCGGTGTCCGCGCTGGCGGCGTCAACCAGGCCGCCCGCCGTAAGCCGGGGCGTGAGCAGAGCTGGGTGGCACCGGAGTGGGGCTGGGCCTGGCCGGCCAACCGGCGCGTGCTCTACAACCGCGCTTCCGCGGACACGGACGGCAAGCCGTGGAGTAAGCGCAAGGAACTTGTCTGGTGGGACGAGGAGCAGGGCAAGTGGGCCGGCCACGACGTGCCGGACTTCGTCGCCGACCGGCCGCCCTCCTACCGGCCACCGGCCGGCGCCAGGGGAGTGGCGGCCCTGTCCGGGATCGACCCGTTCATCATGCAGGCCGACGGCAAGGCATGGCTGTTCGCGCCCGCCGGCCTGGTGGACGGCCCGCTCCCGGCGCACTACGAGCCGCAGGAGTCGCCGGTGCCCAACCTGCTCTACGGCCAGCAGCACAATCCCGTCCGCGAGATCATCCGGCACCAGGAGGACAGGTTCCAGCCGAGCGGTGACGAGCCAGGGGCCGGCGTGTTCCCCTACGTGACCACGACCTACCGGCTCACCGAGCACCACACCGCCGGCGGGATGTCACGGTTCCTGCCCTACCTGGCCGAGCTGCAGCCCGAGTTCTTCTGCGAGGTGTCACCCGAGCTCGCGGCGGAGCGGGCGCTCGAGCACCTCGGCTGGGCGACGATCATCACGGCCCGCAGCGCCATCGAGGCCCGGGTGCTCATCACCGAGCGGATGCGGCCGCTGACGGTGCAGGGGCGCGTGCTGCACCAGGTCGGGCTGCCCTGGCACTGGGGGCCCGAGGGCTACACCACCGGCGACGCCGCCAACGAGCTTTCGCACCTGGCTCTCGACCCGAACGTGCACATCCAGGAGGTCAAGGCGATGGCGTGCGACGTCCGTGCCGGCCGGCGGCCACGCGGCCGTGCGCTGCGCGACCTGGTGCGCGAATATCAGCAGCGCGCGGGAATCACCGACGCGACAGGGACGGAGGTGTGACCGTGAGCGCAGACCTCGCCGGCGGCGCTGCGGGCGCGCCCGGCGCCGGCGCCGACCCGGCCCGCGCCGCCGGATACCTCGAGCATCCGCCGCGGATGGGCTTCTTCACCGACACGTCGGTCTGCATCGGCTGCAAGGCGTGCGAGGTGGCATGCAAGGAATGGAACGCCGTCCCCGAGGACGGGTTGCTGCTCACCGGCATGTCGTACGACAACACGCAGGGACTCGGCGCCTCGACCTGGCGGCACGTGGCCTTCATCGAGAAGCCGGCCGACGAGGCCGGGGACCTGCGCTGGCTCATGTCGAGCGACGTCTGCAAGCACTGCACCGAGGCGGCCTGCCTGGACGTGTGCCCGACCGGCGCGCTGATGCGCACGGAATTCGGCACGGTCGTGGTCCAGGAGGACGTCTGCAACGGATGCGGTTACTGCATCCCCGCCTGCCCGTTCGGCGTCATCGACCAGCGGCGCGATGACGGCCGGGCATGGAAGTGCACGCTGTGCTACGACCGGATCGGCGACGGCCTCGAACCGGCGTGCGCCAAGGCCTGTCCCACCGACTCCATCCAGTTCGGCCCGGTGGACGAACTGCGCGAGCGCGCGCAGCTCAGGGTCGCCGAGCTGCACGACGCGGGGACGGAGGGGGCGCGGCTGTACGGCGCGGACCCGGCGGACGGCGTAGGCGGAACGGGCGCGTTCTTCCTGCTGCTCGACGAGCCCGAGGTCTACGGGCTGCCACCCGACCCGGTCGTGACGACCAGGGACCTGCCCCGCATCTGGCGCCACGTGGGCGTGGCCGCCGCCGGGCTGGCCGCCGCCGGGCTCGCCGCATGCCTGGGCCGGCGGGCCTGACGAGTCGCCGGCCCGCGCAGGCCGGGCCTGCGGGCGCGCGGAGCGGGATTTCGGAGCGGGATGAGGAGGCACACGTGAAGAAGCGCGGCGAACAGGCGATGGTTCCCGACGCCGAGTTCACCTCGTACTACGGCCGGCCGGTGCTGAAGGAACCGGTGTGGCACGTGCCGGAGATTCCCGGCTACCTTTTCCTCGGCGGGCTGGCCGGTGCGTCGTCGGTGCTCGCCGCGGGCGCCCAGTTGCGCGGCTGCCCCGACCTGGCGCGCGGGGCGAAGGTCGGCGCGGCGGGCGCGATCGGCCTGGCCGCGGCCGCTCTGATTCATGATCTTGGCCGTCCGGCCCGGTTCGTGAACATGCTGCGGGTGTTCAAGCCCAGCTCGCCGATGAGCGTCGGGTCCTGGCTGCTCGCCGGCTACGCCCCGGCCGCGGGCGCGGCCGCGGTTTGCGCCGTGACCGGGATCCTGCCGCGCGCGGGCGCCGCCGCGACCGCGGCCGCCGCGGCGCTCGGCCCCGGCGTGTGCACGTACACGGCCGCGCTGATCTGCGACACGGCGGTGCCCGCCTGGCACGACGGCTACCGCGAGATGCCGTATCTGTTCGCGGGATCCGCCGCGAGCGCGGCCGGCGGGCTTGGCCTGCTCGCGGCCCCGTCCGCCCAGGCCGGCCCCGCGCGCAGGCTCGCGGTGCTCGGCGCCGCGGCCGAGATCACCTCGGCGCAGCTGCTGACCAGGCGGATCGGTGCGACGGCCGAGCCGTACCGGTCCGGCCGGGCCGGGCTCGCGCTGCGCGCGAGCGAGATCGCGTCGGCGTGCGCGCTCGGCGTGGCGTTCATCGGCCGCCGTCACCGGGCGGCCACCGCGCTCGCCGGGCTCACGCTCCTCGCGGCCTCCGCCACCACCCGCTTCGCCATCTTCGACGCGGGCCGGGCCTCCGCCCGCGACCCCAAGTACACGATCGTCCCCCAGCGCGAGCGCCTCACCGAGCGATCACGCACCTAGCCACCGGGAACGCTTCCAGGCGCCTTGCCTGGTGGTTACCCCGGCCGGGGCGGCCGTTCGGAGCTGGGCGGCCGGGTGCCCGGCCGCCCAGCCGTCTTCCCGGTCAGTTGGGCGAAGCATGAGGCCGGCACGCGCTCAAGATCCGTTTCTGTGGAATTCTGCCTGCACATAGCGCAGGCGGAATGACACAGAAGCGGATCATGGGAGCTGGCATGCCTCGATCACATGCACGCTGTTCTCACCCGGCCAACTGCCGAGGCGCGCGATGGCCTGATCGTTGATCTCGCGGCTCTGCACCGGCAGCTTGAACGGGCGGAGGGGAAGTCTGCGTCAGACCCGCGGCGCGTGAGCGCGTGGCTGTCCGCCCTGCATGCGAATGTGCTTACGCGCAGCGCCGACTATAACGCGGCCCGCCGCTGGTGGGCGACGGCGCGGCATGCGGCCGACGCGTCCGGCGATATGGACATGCGCGTGTGGGTGCGAGGCGCTGAGGCAACCTTTGGCCTGTACGCGCCGCGCTCACCGCGGTCGGTGGTTACCTTGGCCAGCACGACGCGCCGCCTCGCTGGGCACCGCATCTCAGCGGGCCTGATGTGCGCGATGAGCGCCGAAGCGCAGGCTCTGGCAGCCCTGGGGCAGTCTGCGGATGCGGAGCGAGTCCTCGATGAGCTGGCCGGCTCGTGTGGCCGTGTCGGCGACGGGCAAGGGTACGGCTGGCTCGACGATTCCCTCTGGTACGTGCGCAGCTGGGTTTTCTCCTACACCGGGCGTGACCAGGCCGCCGCCGATGCTCGCGACCGGGTCATCGCGTCCTCGCCGTCGTACCAGAACGTCGCCAACGCGCGCCTGCACGAAGCGATCAGCATGGCGCGGCAGGGCGGTAGCAGCGCCGCGCTCAGGCAAGCGGCCGAGGTTGTGAGTGACACGGAGCCGGCCTACCGATCTCACATGATCCTGCGCACCGCCGAGCGGGTACTTGACGCTGTGCCCGCTGATCAGCCAGCCTGCCGCCCGGGAACTCCAGGCGCTGACCGACGGCGCCCCCTAGCGCAGCGGTAGCGTGTACAGGTCGAAGTAGGGGCACGGCGCGCCAGGCGCGCCTGGGATCCGGCCCGCTTTGCGCCAGCCCCACCGTTCGTACACTCGCTGAACCGCGGTAGCTTCTGGGTGCGTCGCGAGCGTCGCGCGTTCCTCCCCGCGACCGCGAAGCAGCTCACCGATGCACCGATGAGCCGTTTCCCCAGTCCTTGACCCCGGACTCCGGGACCACCGCGAGTTCGATGACGGCGAACGTCCTGCCGCCGGTCTCCCGCAGAAATGCCTCGGTCTGAGACGGCTCGATACCGTCCCACCAGCCGCTCCCGGGCTGGATGGCGAACCCGTACGCGAAGCCGATCATCTGATCGCCCATCCACGCGCAGGTGAGATCGAACCCTGGCTGCTTGAAGTGGCGCGCGGCCCTTGTCACGAACTCGGCGCGATCTGCGTCGGTCTGGCTGTACAGCGGGTCGGCATAGACGAGCGCATAGATGCGGAAAACCTGTTCAAACACATTGCTGGCTTCTGCGCCGTCGAGGTGGTTCAACGTGAGGTCTGCCATGCCCAACACAATCCCCCTGAAATGCCCCATTTCGCCAGGCTGGCACGTGCGCGTACCAGCGTCGAACGCTGCCGGTTCTCGGACCGGCGGGGCGTTCGCCCTCATGATCGCGGTACGAAACCCACAATGGCATCAAACCGCGCTGGCGCTGGCAGCGGCAGGCGTGCCCGCTGGGGGCGGGCACGCCTGCCTGGTGCGGGCCTGCGGTCGCAGGCCCGCTGGTCACCATCGATACCAGCGGCGGCGTGAGCCTGCTGCACCCGCGCTGCGCAGGGCGAACCCGATCAGCCAGATCACCAGGACTATCACGGCGATCCACCACAGCACGTGCACGGCGAAGCCCAGCCCGCCAAGGATGAGTGCGATCAGTAGGACCGCCAGGATCAAGGCCATCGCTGATTTCCCTTTCTTCACGTCCCCCGCTCGCGGGAGGCGCCGGCGCCGCTTCGGGCCGGCCGCGCGGATATGTCACCCATACCGGGCGCCTCAAACACGATCCGCCGATCCCGGGGCGGCACGTTTACGCCCCGGCCGCATCCGCACGCGCCGGCGAACCCCTCGGTGCTCAAGACCGCGGGCCCGGCCGTCTCGGCGGCGGACATGGCCCGCGGCATCCTGACCGGACGCGGCGAGCACTGACGGCCGCGCCGGGCGCGGTCGCGTACCGCACCCGCGGCCTGACCGGCCACGACGCGACAGAAATCACACTTCATGGCCGGGCTGAGCTGGTCGGGGGTCGGGTAGCTTGACCCCCTGGAACCCCGCAGGCGCGGCACGCGGCGCGCCGCGGCAGCCGTTATGCATCTGGGTTCGCCCAGGCCGCGTGAGCAGAGCCACACCGGGGAGGTGACCGGTCCTATCTCGGTACCGGCTGTCCGTGCCGCGCCTGCGCCAGATCGCCGTCAATACTGAGCCGCTGCGTAATCCCGACTTCCGGCGGCTCTTCTTCGGGCAGGGCATCGCGTTCATCGGGTTCCAGGTGACCGCGGTCGCCGTGCCCGTGCAGATGTACGCGATCACCCACTCGTCGCTCTGGGTGGGCCTGCTCGGCGTCGCGGCGCTTGTGCCGCTCGTCGCGTTCGGCCTGTACGGCGGCGCCATCGCCGATGTGGTCGACAGAAGGCGGCTTTATGTCTCGGCGTCATGCGTGCTGTGGGCGGTTACCGGGGCGTTCTTGCTGCAGGCGATCCTGCACGCCCGTTCCGCCTGGATCCTGCTCGCGCTGATGGCAGCGCAGTCGACCGGCTTCGCCGTGTCCTCGCCGGTCCGTGGCGCGATCGTGCCGCGACTGCTCGACGCGTCTCTTGTCCCGGCTGGGAACACGCTCAACTTCACCCTGAGCAACGTCGGCACGGTGGCCGGGCCGCTGGTCGCGGGCGTGGTGCTCGCCAGGTTCGGCTACGCGGCGGCGTACGCGGTCGACGCCTGCCTCTTCACGTTCGGCCTGTACGCGGCGCTGCGGCTGCCGGCGCTGCCGCCACTGGCCGGCGGTGGCCGGGCGGGGCTGCGCTCCGTCATCGACGGGCTGCGCTTCATCGCCGGCCGCCCGGTGCTCGCACTGTCGTTCGCCTTCGACATCATCGCGAACGCCTTCGCGATGCCCCGTGCGCTGTTCCCGCAGGTAGCGGCGGAGCGGTTCGGCGGCCCGAGCGCCGCGGGCTGGCTCTACGCCTCGATCGCGATCGGGGCCGTCGCCGGCGGCCTGGCCTCGGGCTGGATCAGCCGCGTGCGCCGTCAGGGGGTCGCGCTGGTCAGCGCGGTCGTCGCGTGGGGCCTGCTCGTCGCGGCCGCCGGGCTCGCGCACACGCTGTGGCTCGCCGTGCTGCTGCTCGCGGGCGCCGGTGCGGCGGACCTCGTCTCCGCCGTCTACCGGCAGACCATCCTGCAGGTGACCGCGCCCGATCAGATGCGCGGGCGCATGCAGGGCGTGTTCATCGTGGTGGTCGCCGGTGGCCCGAGGCTTGGTGACCTGCGGGCCGGGGTGAGCGCCGCCGCCGTCGGGGTGACCGCGTCCTGGGTGGGCGGCGGCATCGCCTGCGTCGCGCTCGTGCTCCTGCTCGCGATCGCGGCGCCCGCGCTTGTCAGGTACCAGCCCGCGGCGCAGGGCCAGCCAGACCGGCGCGGCCGCGACCGCACTACGCTGCAGCGATGACCGACCTCACAGACTTCGCCAAGCTGGTGCCGAGCGAGCACGGGCTCTGCGTGGTGGCCACGCTCCGCCCGGACGAGACCATTCAGGCGTCCGTGGTCAACGCGGGCGTCCTCGGGCACCCGCTGACCGGGCGCCCGGTGGCCGCGTTCGTGGCCATGGGCGGCACACGCAAGCTGGCCAACCTGCGCGCGCGTCCGCGCGCCACGCTCGTGGTCAGGGCCTCGTGGCAGTGGGTCGCCGCGGAGGGGCCCGTCGAGCTGGCCGGCCCGGACGACCCGCTGCCCGGCATCGACGCGGAGCGGCTGCGGCTCCTGCTCCGCGAGATCTTTACCGCCGCCGGAGGCGCGCACGACGACTGGGACGCCTACGACCGGGTTATGGCCAGCGAACGCCGCACCGCCGTGCTCGTGACGCCGGATCGCGTCTACTCCAACCGCGCCTGAGTAACGCCACTGGCACGCCCCGGCCGACGTGCGGGTCGAAGCTGGCCGGGGCGGGCGTCGTGCCCGCGGGTCAGAGCGGGCCGTGCCGACCGACGGGTCGGCACCCGGGCCGCGCCGACCGGGCGGTCAGAGCTGGCGGTGCCGCCCTGCGGGCAGAGCCGGCAGTGGCGGCCGCGGGTCAGAGCTGGCAGTGGCGGCCGGCGTCGTGCCGCCGCCGGAGCCAGGCGACCGCGAGGGCGGCGATGCCGGCCGCGACGATGACGGCGATGGCGGGCAGGGTGCCCGGCCCGGATCGTCCGCGCGCCGCCGGCGTCGTGGCCAGCGCGCGACCGCCGTTCAGCGCGCCGGCCCGGCCGGGGGACTGTGCGGGCGCGGCGCCCGGGCCGGCCGGCTGACCCAGGCCCAGTTTGGCGCGGAACTGGCCCAACGGCTGCCACGGCAAGGTGCGAGCTGCGGACCGGGCCCCGGTACTCCCGGGCACCGCGCCAGCATGCCCCGCACCGGCGCGTGCTGCACCGGCACGGGCCGTGCCCGGACGCGCGGCGCCGGCGGGTGCCGCGCCGGCTGTTCGCCTGGCCGACGCGCCCACCTGCCCACCCACCTGCCCACCCACCAGCCGGGGCACCTGCCCGGCCACACCTGGCTGCCATGTTCCCGCGGAGTTCCCCGCGCGCTGACCCGAGGCTGAGACGCCTGGTCCCTGGGCGCCTGTTCCTTGGACGCTGGGTGCCTGCGCGCGGTGGGCCGCAGGACCGAGCCGGTTCGTGCGCGCGCGGCGCGCCGGCTGGCGGCCGGAACCGCGGCCCAGGCGGCCGAGTTGCGCGGCGGCGCGGCCAGCGGTGTCCCCGGTGCGAGCAGTGCCCCGGATGCCAGGGGCATTGCCACCACCAGGGCCGTAGGGCGTGGCAGCGCCGTGGAACGGGCCAGAGCCGTACGCGCCGGTCCGGCGGCTCCCGCCGGCGTCGCTGGTGACCGTGCGGCGACGGCTGTCGCTCTGTGCGCCGTGGTCGGCCGAGTTGGTGCTGCGACTGGCCCAGCCGCCGTGCACGCCAGCCCGGGCGCTGCTGCCGCCGTCGTAACTGCTGCCGCTCTTGTCACCTGGCGCGCCCGCGCCGCCGCGGCGATCGCCGACCGACGCATGAGTGCGCCCGCGCATGTCAGCGCCGCCCTCGCTGCCCCCGCTGTCGCCGTAGCCGCTCCCGCCATTCCCGCCGAGCAGGCTGGAGACGGCGCCGCCGGCCGAGCTTGTGACCGGGCACAGGATGCCGGTCAGCGAGCCGAGCAGGCTGTCAGAGCTGCCGCAATCTGACGCCGGCGCGGCGGCGCGCGCCGGCGACGCCGGCCGCGTGTGCGCGGCGAACGCCGCGCCCGCCGTGAGCGCACCGGCGGTCACGAAGGCAGCGACGACAGCAGTGGCCGCGGCGAAGACAGTGGCCGCGGCGAAGATATTGGCGGTAGCGAGCACTCTGGCCGTGCCGGCGAGGAGCGCACGGGCGGCGGACGAGCGTGTTCCTGGCTGCATGGGGCATCCCGCAGGGTCGTAATTACATTCGGTAACAACTTCTCCTACGGAAAGTGACGAACGGTCGCCGGCGGGACCGCTTTGCCAAGTCGTGGCGATTTAACTACTCAGTGTTATCAAACGCAGGCCGACATGCCCGCGGCAGCGCAAGCACATACCGGGCAGGCTCAGTCCTCAGTCCCATCGCACGTGCAGCTCGGTTGGCTTGCGGAAGACGAGACCGCGCGGCGCGGCAGAGTGTTCGGGATCGAGGCGCAGGCCCGGCAGTTGGCCGAGCATCCCCCCGATCGCGGTCTGGGCCTCCAGCCGGGCCAGGTGGGCGCCGAAACAGAAGTGCGGGCCGTGCGCGAAGGCCAGGTGCAGGCGGGTGTTCTCGCGCCGTACGTCGAAGCGGTCCGGGTCGCCGAACACCGCTGGGTCGCGGTTCGCGGCCGAAATCGAAACCCGGACCAGGTCCCCGCGCGAGATCGCCGCGCCCGCGAGCGTCACGTGCGCAGTCGCATAGCGGTCGATCACGGCAGCGGCGGGCTCCATGCGCGCCGATTCCTCGATCGCGTTCGGCAGCAGGTCCGGCTCGGCAAGCACCAACTTGAGCTGCCCGGGATGCCCGAGCAGATGCGCGATCGCGTTGGTGATCATCCCCTCGGTGGTGTCGATGCCGCCGAACATCAGCACCGCGGCGTTCGACACCACCTCGGCCACGCTCAGCCCGCTTCCGTCGGCCTGCGCCGCCGCGGCGACCAGGAGCGACGACGGGTGCCCGTGCCGCAACGTGTCCTGCACGCTCGCCCGCAGCATGCCGAACGCGTCCGCGGCTGCCCGCTGCGCGGTCCGCCCGGCCGTGATGTCCGAGATGGCCTCGACGAACGCGTGATACCAGGACCGGATGACCGTCGCGTCGGCGCCGGCCAGGCCGAGTGCGTCGGCGACCACGGCGACCGACAGGGGACCGGCGATCGCCCCGCGTACCTCGGCGGCGCCGGCCGGCCGGACGCCGGCGATCAGGCGGTCCACCTCGGCCGCGACGAACGCCGCGAAGCGTGTCCGCACGTCGGCCGGGCGGAACGACCTGGCGAACGGCTCGCGGTGGCGGGTGTGCGTCCCGCCGTCGGTCGACAGCATGCTCGGCCCGATGACCTGCGCGGTGGAAAAGCGCGGATCGTCGACGGTGAACGTCGTGGCGTCGCGCATCACGCGCAGGGCGAGGTCATGCCGGGTCACCAGCCATCCGCCGAGTGCCGGCAGCCAGGAGACGGGCTCGCGGGCGCGCAGGCGCGCGAGCAGTGGGTGCGGGTCTGTCTCGAGTTCCGCCAGCGTCGCCGCGGCCCCGACCGGGTACCGCGTCACCTGCCGTCCGGCTCCCCACGCACCCCGCCAGGCGCGATGCCGTAAGTGGCCGCTGTCCGCGTCCTCGCTGGCCTAGGATGGGCGACGCTCACATACCGGAGTGTATTGGCCCTTTCTCCAGGAAGTTTCATGCTGCATGGCATCGATGTGTCCAACAACCAGGGCGTCGTCAACTGGGGCAACTACCGGACCCTTGACTTCGCCTTTGCCAAGGCCACGGAGGGTATCGGCTTCCAGGATGGCGATTTTCCGCAGAACTGGCGGGGCATCAAGGCGAACGGGCTGGTCCGCGGAGCCTACGATTTCGCACATCCGGGCAATGATCCGGTGGCGGAGGCTGACTACTTCCTGTCCTACGTGCGCGCGCAGGGGCTTGGCCCCGGTGACCTGCTCGCCCTGGACTTAGAGGTCACCGACGGTGTCTCGCCCGCCGGCGTGGCGAGCTTCGCGCAGCGCTGGTGCGCGCACGTGGCCGGGGCGGCGCACGTCCAGCCGGTCGTGTACACGTTCCTGTCCTTCGCACAGCAGGGCAACTGCGCCGGGCTCGGCGGTTACCCGCTGTGGATCGCGGATCCGAGTTCGCCCGAGGGCCGGCCCACCGTACCCGGGCCGTGGCGCACGTGGGCCTTTCACCAGTACGCAAACAGCCCCATTGATCAGGACGTCTTCAACGGGACAGCTAGCCAGCTAGCCGCGCTCGGCGTCGGCGGGGGTAGCAAGGAGGAAACCGTGCAACGGCTCTGCGTGCTCGGCATGAGCGCCGCGACGAACGAGGCGATCCCGGCCAATTCTGATCAGGCCATCAAATACGAAGTCGTTTATCTCGACCCGAATGGACTGCGCTCCTCCGATGGATACTCGATTGTACCGAAGGTATCCCGCGACTATCACATCTGGGCGCGCTGCGCCATCGCGGGCCTGAAGGCTGGCAACCGGGTATCGCTGCAGTTCGGCAGGTACGCCGCGAGCAACGGCGCGTTCGTGAACGAAATCCACCACGAGGACAGGGTCGGCGACGGCAACCCGGTCATGGTGGGCCTGTACTGCTTCGACACGCTCGACACGACACACCGCGTGCGGTTCAGCGTCGTCAACCACAACGGCTACCCTGTCACCGTCTCCGCTGCCCAGTTCCGGCTGGCCATTTGAAATTCCGATCCATAACGGCTGCCGCGAATGCGGCATCGTTTGGTGCGGGGGGATCCCGGGGGGTCGCCCCCCGGGCAGCGCTACGGCTGCCGCGGATGCGGCATCGTTTGGTGCGGGGGCCCTGCTTGCCCGGGGGACAACCCCCCGGACCCCCGCATTTGGGGGTTCGTCCCCGGGGCAACACAACACAGCCATAACCACGGCTCACGCGGCGTGCCACCCAGCGGGCCGCGGGCCGCCCGTCCGGGGGGAAACCCGTGCGCGCTCCTCACCGCGGATCGATAACATCGGTGCTGGGGCCGAAATGCGCTCAATCCATCGCTGCTATCCAGGGAGTACCCGTGTCCACCGTGCCGCAGTTGCGCGTCATCCTCGCCGGAAGCGAGCATGTGGTGGCGGCCGGCACGACGGCGGGTGACGCCATCGCCGCGGTCACCGCGGACGGCGCTCCACCTGGCCGCCCCGCGGTGGTCTCTCCGTCGACCACGATCGCGGCCAGGATCAACGGTGAGCTGCGCGACCTCGCGTGCCCGCTGGCGGACGGCGACATCGTGGAGGCCGTCGCGATCGGCAGCGCGAACGGCCGGGCGATCATGCGGCATTCGGCCGCGCACGTCATGGCGCAGGCGGTACAGCACCTCTTTCCCGAGGCGAAGCTCGGCATCGGGCCGCCGATCGAGAACGGCTTCTACTACGACTTCGACGTGAACCGCCCGTTCACCCCGGACGACCTGGCCGCGATCGAGCGGCAGATGCGGCAGATCATCAAGGAGGGCCAGCTTTTCTCCCGCCGCGTGGTCAGCGACACCGAGGCGCGCAAGGAACTGGCCGGCGAGCCGTACAAGCTGGAGCTGATCGGGCTCAAGGGCGGGGCGCAGAAAGACGGCGCGGCCGGCGCCGACGGCGTACCCGAGGAGGCATTTGTCGAGGTCGACGCCGCGGGCGGGGAACTCACCATCTACGACAACCTCGACGCCGCCACCCGCGACCTGCGCTGGAAGGACCTGTGCCGCGGACCCCACCTGCCCACCACGCGGCACATTCCCGCGCTCAAGGTGATGCGAAGCGGCGGCGCGTACTGGCGTGGCTCGGAGAAGAACCCGCAGCTGCAGCGGATCTACGGGACCGCGTGGGAGTCCAGGGATGCGCTCGCCGAGCACCTGCGGCTGCTCGCCGAGGCCGAACGGCGCGACCACCGGCGCCTCGGCGCGGAACTCGACCTGTTCTCGTTCCCGCCCGAGATCGGCGGCGGCCTCCCGGTCTTCCACCCAAGGGGCGGCGTGGTCCGCAAGGTCATGGAGGACTACTCGCGGCAGCGGCACGCCGAGGCCGGCTACGAGTTCGTCAACACTCCACATATCGCCAAGTCGACACTGTTCGAGGTGTCCGGGCACCTCGGGTGGTACGCGGACGCGATGTACCCGCCCATGGAGATGGAGGGCGCCAAGTACTACCCCAAGCCGATGAACTGCCCGTTCCACATCCTGGTCTACCGTTCGCGCGGGAGGTCGTACCGGGAACTGCCGCTGCGCCTGTTCGAGTTCGGCACCGTGTACAGGTTCGAGAAGTCGGGCGTGCTGCACGGCCTGACCAGGGTGCGCGGCCTTACCCAGGATGACGCGCATATCTTCTGCACCTGGGCGGAGATGCCGGCCGAACTCACGTCGCTGCTTCAGTTCGTGGTCGATCTGCTGCGCGACTTCGGCCTCACCGAGTTCGAGGCGGAGCTGGCGACCCGCCCGGACAAGTTCGTCGGCAAGGTGGAGCAGTGGGATGAAGCCGAGGCGGCGCTGCAGCAGGCGCTCGACGCCTCGGGGCTCCCGTATGTTGTCGCCGAGGGCGAGGGGGCCTTCTACGCCCCCAAGATCGACGTGCACGTGCGCGATGCCATCGGCCGCCGCTGGCAGTTGTCCACCCTCCAGGTCGATCTGCAGCTTCCACCGCGCTTCGAGCTCGAATATCAGGCGGCGGACGGGTCGAGGCCCACGCCGTGCATGATCCACCGGGCGCTCTTCGGCTCGGTGGAACGGTTCTTCGGCATCCTCCTCGAGCATTACGCCGGCGCGCTCCCGCCGTGGCTGTCACCTGTTCAGGTGACCGGGATCCCGATCGCGGACAGCCACGTGCCGTACCTGGCCGGGGTCGTGGCCGCCCTGCGCGAGCGGGGAATCCGGGCCGAGGTCGACGACGGCGACGACCGGATGCAGAAGAAGATCCGCAACGCGCAGCGGCAGAAGGTGCCGTTCATGCTGCTGGCCGGCGACGCGGACGTGGCCGCGGGCGCGGTGTCGTTCAGGTACCGCGACGGAACCCAGCGCAATGGCGTCCCCGTGAGCGAGGCGGTCGAGGAGATCGTGCAGGCCGTCGAAAGCCGCATCCAGGTCTGAACCACCGCCGACCCGGACCGATCGCGGGCGGGTCGCAGGCGCTCGCCGCTGGGCTGTCCGCCGTCACCTCGTTACGAGGTGACGGCGGAGTTCTCTTCGCCGCGGCTCGCGTGGTCTGCGGCGTGCGTGCCCGCGGCGTGCGTGCCCGCGGGGCGCTGCGGCATGGCCACGTCGTCGACGGTCACGTTGACCTCGGCGACCCGCAGGCCGAGCATGTGGCTCACCGCGCGGGCCACGTTGGCCTTCACGGCCTTGGCCACCTCCATCACGACGGCGCCGTACTCGATCACGATCATCACGTGGATGGCGACCTGCCGGTCCTCGATCCGGGCGTGGACGCCCGGTATGCCGCGCGTGAGCCCGGCGTGGTCGCGGGCCCCGTCGAGGGCCCGCGCGGCCTTGCCGCCGAGATCGGCTACTCCGGTCACCTCGACCGCGGCCAGGCCGGCCACCTTCTCGACCACCTCATCTTCGATCTGCACACGCCCCTTCACGACGGCGGCGGGCAGCGGACCCGCGGACGTGACCTGCTCCGCGACGGACGCCGGGGCGGCCAGCACCATGATCTCGTCGTCGGGCGCCGACGGCGTCGCGGCCTGGCTGTAGCTGCCGGTCGCCGGCCGGTCGTACGCACCCGTTCTGGCTGACCCGTAGCTGTCAGGCCGGGCCGCACCGTACGCCTCGGCAGGCGGGCGCTGCGGCGCCATCCCCATGCGCGCCTGCGGCGCGCCCGCGCCGGCCGGCGCCTGGCGCACCGGCTGCGAAGGATCCGCCGGCGGTGGGGAAGCCGCGGACGCCGCGGCCGGCGTGATCAATGGCTGCGCCGCGGCCGCGGGTGGCTGGGATGACACCGGAGCTTGGGGCAGTGGATCGAGCGCGGGCGGAGCTTCTGCCCCCCGCTCGTGATAGGGCACGGTGGAGGTCGCCTGCCGATGACCGCGCCCGTAGTCGTACGCCTGGATACTGCTTGCGGACATCTCGCTCACGGCGACCTCTCTCGCTCCCGGGCGCGGTGCGGAGGCTGCTCGGCAACCCCGGCGGCAAACCTCTGGCACGCAGCATTGTCCCTTCGCGGCGACCCGTTTACGGGTGAATGGACGACTTCGCCGTGATCTGCGGTACCCGGGTGTCACGTGGCGCGCTGCGGCCGCGCCCCTATGCTGCATTCATGGTGAACCGTGACGCGCCGGTACCGCGGACCCCCCGCAGCGGCCTGGACCCGGACCCAGTTCGGGAGCCGGAACCCGGAGCACCCGAGGACGCGCTCCTGATCCAGGACGGGACGGGAGATCCGGACGGCTTCAAGCGCATGTGGACTCCGCACCGGTTGGCTTACATCCGCGGCGACAAGACGGGCGGACAGGCGACGGAGCAGTGCCCGTTCTGCCACGTACCGCAGCTGCCCGACGAAGACGGGCTCATGGTCGCGCGTGGCCGGACCGTCTTCACCGTCCTGAACCTCTACCCGTACACCAGCGGTCACCTGATGGTGTGCCCGTACCGGCACGCCGCGGACTACACCGAGCTCGACGAGGCGGAAACGGCCGAGCTTGCCGATCACACCAAACGGGCGCTCCAGGCGCTACGTGAAGCCTCTGGCGCGCAGGGGTTCAACGTCGGCATGAACCTGGGTGGAGTCGCGGGCGCCGGCATCGCCGGGCACCTGCATCAGCACATCGTGCCGCGGTGGGGCGGCGACACGAATTTCATGCCGGTGGTCGGGCAGACACGAGTGCTCCCGCAGCTTCTCCGCGACACCCGCAAGCTCATCGCCAAGGCGTGGCCATCCGGCTGACCGGCTGACCGCGGCGGGCGCTGCGCTGGGCGGGTCAGCCGTCCTTGGCGGCGCTCACCACCTTGTCCGCGAGGTGCGAAGGAAGCGGCTCGTGACGCAGGTACGACCGGGTGAACGTGCCGGTGCCCTGTGACATCGAGCGCAGGTCGATGGCGTAGCGGGTGATCTCGAGTTCGGGGATCTCCGCCTTGACCAGGGTCCGCCCGCCGGCGACCGACTCGGTGCCGAGAACCCTGCCCCGGCGGGACGACAGGTCGGACATCACCGCGCCGACGTAGTCGTCAGCTACGAGTACCGACACCTCGTCCACGGGTTCGAGCAGCAGCACGCCCGCCTTTTCCGCGGCGTCCTTGAGTGCGAGCTTGCCGGCCTTCTGGAACGCCATGTCGGACGAGTCCACCGAGTGTGCCTTGCCGTCGAACAGCGTGACCCTGATGTCCTCCATCGGGTAACCAGCCACCGCGCCCAGCTCCATCTGGGCCCGCACGCCCTTCTCGACCGACGGGATGAACTGCCGCGGCACGACGCCGCCGACGATCTTGTCCACGAACTCGAACCCGGCGCCGGATGGCCGGGGCTCGATCTCGATGTGGCAGATCCCGAACTCACCGTGGCCACCGGTCTGTTTCACGTTCCTGCCGAGACCATGGGCCTTGCCCGCGACGGTCTCCCGCAGCGGCACGCGCAGCTCCACCGTCTCCACCTCGACGCCGTACCTGTTCGCGAGCCGGTCGAGCAGAACGTCCGCGTGTGCCTCGCCCATACACCACAGGACGAGCTGACGGGTTTCGGCGTTCATTTCCAGGCGCAGCGTCGGATCCTCGGCGACCAGCCGCGCAAGCGCCTGCGACATCTTGTCCTCGTCCGCCTTGGACCTGGCCTTGATCGCGATGGGCAGCAGCGGTTCTGGCATCGACCACGGCTCCATCAGCAGCGGCCGGTCCTTCTCCGACAGCGTGTCGCCGGTCTCCGCGGAACTCAGCTTCGCGATCGCGCAGATGTCGCCCGCCACGCACTGCGCGACGGTCCGCTGCTGCTTCCCGAGCGGCGAGGTGAGCGCGCCGACGCGTTCGTCGGCGTCGTGGTCGGCGTGCCCGCGTTCGGCCATCCCGTGCCCGGAGACGTGCAGCACGACGTCGGGACGCAGGGTTCCGGAGAACACCCGCGCCAGGCTGATCCGGCCGACGTAGGGGTCGGATGTGGTCTTGATGACCTCGGCCAGCAGCGGGCCCTTCGGATCACAGCGGAGCCCGTTCACCGCAGCGCCGTCGGTCGTCGTGACGGCCGCCATCGTGTGCTCGAGCGGCGAAGGGAACGCCTGCGTCATGACCTCGAGCAACTCGGCCATGCCGATCCTGTGCGGCGCCGAGGCGGCGAGCACAGGATAGAAGCTGCCCCGGGCGACGGCCTTCTCCAGGTCCTCGATGAGCACCTTGGCGTCGATCTCCTCACCGGACAGGTACCTGTCCATGAGGCCCTCGTCTTCGCTCTCCTGGATGATGCCCTCGATGAGGGTGCCGCGAAGCTCCTCCACCCGCGGCAGGTCACCGGCGTCCGGATCGGTTTCCGTGCGAGCTTCGCCCGAGTAGTCGTAGAACCGCTGGGTGAGCAGGCCGACGAGGCCACGTACCTCGCCGCGATCGCCAGCCACCGGAAGATACAGGGGAGCGACGCCGTCGCCGAACGCGTCCTGGCAGATCGAGAGCACCTCGTCGAAGTCCGCGCGCTGATGGTCCACCTTCGTGATCACCACGGCACGTGGCATCCCGACCGCCGCGCACTCGTCCCACAGCATGCGGGTGAGGCCGTCCACGCCTTCCGCCGCGGACACGGCGAAGAGCGCAGCGTCCGCCGCGCGCAGCCCGGCACGAAGGTCCCCTACGTAGTCGGCGTATCCTGGCGTGTCGAGAAGGTTGATCTTGATACCCGCATGTATGACGGGTGCGACGGTGAGGTTGACCGAACGCTGCTGCCTGACCTCCACCTCGTCGAAGTCGCTGACCGTGCTGCCGTCCTCGACGCGGCCGGTGCGCTGGATCGTTCCCGTGAACGCGAGCAGCGCCTCTACGAGCGTCGTCTTGCCTGCTCCCGAGTGGCCGACCAGCACGACGTTCCGAGCGCCGTCGGGCCGGTCGGCCACGGGTGCCCTGCCCGCGGCTCCCGCGGTTCCTGCCTTGTCCGCCACCAGCATCGCCTCCTGCCGTGTTGTGTGTTGTTCACCTGCCGGTGTGTTCACCCTTACCTGCGGGCGCCGTTACCACAACCCCTGACCCGGAATCACCGGGTGCGCCCCAATCGCGCGCCTGGCCGGCGGGCTCCCTGACCCATCCCGCGCGCAAGCTCAGGCATAGGATCGGACGGCCATGCTCAACGCCTTGCGACCCGCCCTGGACCGGGTACTCCTGCCGATCGGACGCGTCCTCGCGCGTACCGGCGCGACGCCGAACGAGATCACGGTGGTGGGTACGGTCGGCGTTTCCTGCGGCGCGCTCACCCTCTTCCCGACCGGGCACCTGTTCGCTGGCACCATGGTGTGTACGGTATTCGTCCTCACGGACATGTTCGACGGCGCCGTCGCGCGGGTGACGGGCAGCACAGGAGCGTGGGGAGCCTTCCTTGACTCAACGATGGACCGGATCGCCGACGCCGCGATCTTCGCCGGTCTGGTGCTGTGGTTCTACGCGGGCGGCCACAGCAGGCTGCTCGCGGGCGTCACGCTGTTCTGCCTGGTGGCAAGCCTGCTCGTGTCGTACGCGAAGGCACGGGCGGAGGGCCTTGGCATGCGTTGCGGCCCAGGGATAGCCGAGCGCCCCGAGCGGCTGCTCGTCGGCCTGGTCGCGACCGGGCTCTCCGGCCTCGGCGTCCCTTACGTGCTGACCGGCGGCCTGTGGCTGATCGCCGTCGCGAGCGTGGTCACCTTCGCGCAGCGGGTACTCGATGTCCGCCGGGGCGCGCTTGCCGCGCCAAGGACGTAGCTGTAGGGAGACGGTGTGGAAGCGCTGAGGGACCGCCTGACGTCGGCGGGTTACGCGCTCGGCTGGGCCGTGGTCAGAAGGATGCCAGCGGCGTGGGCGCGAAGCACGTTCATGCTGATCGCGGAGATCGCCTGGCGGCGCCAGGGCCGGGGCGTACAGCAGCTCGAGGCGAATCTGCGCCGGGTCAGGCCGGACGCCACAGGTCAGCAGCTGCGCGAGCTTTCCCGGGCCGGGATGCGGTCCTACCTGCGTTACTGGCTGGAGGTGTTCCGGCTGCAGACGATAGGGACGGACCGGATCGTCGGCAACACGCGCTCCAATGGCAGGGAACAGAAGGCGTTCGCGCTCATGGCCGAGGGTCGGGGCGTCGTCTTCGCGCTGCCGCACATGGGCAACTGGGAGCAGGCGGGCGCATGGATTATCGCGATCGGCCCGGGTTCGCTCACCACGGTAGCCGAACGGCTGCGCCCTGAGGCGCTCTACGAGAGGTTCGTGGCGTTCCGTGAGAGCCTCGGCATGGAGATCCTGCCGCTCACCGGCGGCGCGAGCCCATTCGGCGTGATGGCCCAGCGGCTGCGCGCCGGGTGTCTGGTCTGCCTGCTCTGCGACAGGGATCTGACCGCCAGCGGTGTCGAGGTGATGTTCTTCGGCGAGACCGCCAGAATGGCAGCCGGTCCAGCCGCCCTCGCCGTGCAGACAGGAGCGGCCCTGATGCCGGTCACGCTCTGGTTCGACGGTGATGACTGGTGCGCGGACATCAACGAGGAGATCCCAACTCCGCTGGAGGGCACGCGGAAGGAGAAGGTGGCCGCGATGACCCAGCAGATGGCCGGCGTCTTCGAGGCAGGCATCCGCGCGCACCCGGCAGACTGGCACATGCTGCAGAAGGTGTTCGTCGCCGACCTCGACCCCGACCGGCTCGCGGCGGCGTCGGCCAACTCTGCCCCGGCCGAGCCGCCCCGGGCCGCGCCACCTATGCCCGCCGCCGCCTCCGCTGGTGCGGGGACCGATGAGGTGACGGTGCGCCGCACCGACGGCGGGGGAAGCGCGAACGGCAAAGGGCCACACCGCGGCGTCAGCGGCGCCAGCGGCACCGAGGCCGGCGGCCCATGAAGGTAGGCATCGTCTGCCCCTACACGTGGGAGGTCCCCGGCGGGGTCCAGGCGCACGTGAAGGACCTGGCCGAAGCGCTGCGTGGCCTCGGGTACGAGGTCTCGGTGATCACGCCGGCCGACGACGACACCCCGGTTCCCTCGTACGTGGTGCCGGCCGGGCGGGCCATGCCCGTCCCTTACAACGGGTCGGTGGCCAGGCTCGCGTTCGGCTTCGTGTCCGCGAGCCGGGTCCGCCGCTGGGTCCGCGACGGCGGCTTCGACGTCTTGCACGTACACGAGCCCATGGCGCCGAGCCTGTCCCTACTAGCCTGCTGGGTCGCGTCAGGCCCGATTGTCGCGACCTTCCATACCGCGATGCTGCGGTCCCGGGTCATGCACGCGGCACACCCCGTACTGCAGACGGCGCTCGAGAAGATCAGTGCGAGGATCGCGGTGTCCGAGGCGGCGCGCAAGACGCTGGTCGAGCATCTGGGCGGCGACGCCGTGCTGATCCCGAACGGGGTCGCGGTGCAAAGGTACGCGGGCGCGACCCCGATGCGCGGCTGGCCGGGCGACGGCGGGGCGATCGGCTTCCTCGGCCGGATGGACGAACCGCGCAAGGGCCTGCAGGTCCTGCTCGGCGCCTTCGAGCTGCTTGCGGCCGAACGGCCCGCGCTGCGCCTGCTCATCGCCGGCCCTGGTGACGTGACCGAGGTGGCGGGCAAGGTCGCCGCGGAGCTGCGCGACCGCGTCGTCGTGCTCGGCCAGGTCAGCGAGGAGGTGAAGGCTCAGGTCTACCACTCGGTCGACGTGTTCTGCGCCCCCAACACCGGCGGTGAGAGCTTCGGCATCGTCCTCGCGGAGGCCATGGCGTCCGGTGCCGCCATCGCGGCGAGCGACCTTGACGCGTTCCGCCGGGTGCTGCGCGCGGGCCGGGCCGGCGAGCTGTTCGAGACCGGTGACCCGGCGGACCTGGCGCGGGCGGCCGGGCGGTTGCTCGACGACCCGCAGCGGCGCGCGGAAGTGTCGCACGCGGCGATGACGGCCGTGCGTTCCTACGACTGGTCGGTAGTCGCGCGCGACGTGGTCCGCGTTTATGAGACCGTGGTGCCCGGCGCCGACCGCGTCGCCGTCGCTCCGTGACCGCCGCGCGCGGGCGCGCGGGCGCCTTCGGAAGCTGATTCCAATCCCCGGCGTGGACAGCAGGGACACCAATGGATCGCGTGCTGGCCTACGTGGCGATCGTTGTCGCAATCGCCGTGCTCGTCGGTTTCTACGTGTCATGGCGCGCGACCAGGCTCGATCGCCTGCACGCGCGCGCCGAGGCGGCCCGCGCCAGCGTCGACGCGGCGCTGGCCAGGCGCAGCGCGGTCGCACTCGAGCTCGCCGCGTCCGGGCTGCTCGACCCGGCGACGAGCCTGCTCATCGCCGGTGCGGCGCATGACGCCAGGGCCGCGGGCCAGCTTCAGCCCATCGCGGCCACCGACGGCGAGGCGCAGCCACGCGAGCTCGCGGAGAGCGATCTTTCCCGCGCGCTTCGCGCCGCGTTCGGCCAGCCCGGCTTTCGCGAGTCGCTGACCGGCAAGGGCGGCGCGGACGAGTTGCTCGCCGAGATCGAGGCCGCTGGGCATCAGGTGTTCCTTGCCCGCAAGTTCTACAACGACGCGGTCGCCGCGACCCTGGCGGCACGCCGACGTCGGCTCGTGCGGCTGCTGCGCCTCGCCGGGGCGGCACCCGTGCCGGCGTTCTTCGAGATCGACGACGCGCCGCCGGCAGGTGGCGACGGCAGCGACGGCGCGGACATGCCCCGCCTCACCGGCTGATCCGCAGCATTCTGCATAACGGCTGCCGCGGCATGTCGGCAGGCGTGGCTGGTGTCGTGGGGTTCCGGGGGGTCGTCCCCCGGGCTGGCACTGCGGCCGCCGCGTGGTGCGCGCCGCGTGCGGCGCAGCGGGGGGTTCCGGGGGGTCGTCCCCCCGGGCTGGCACTGCGGCCGCTCCGTGGTGCGCGCCGCGTGCGGCGCAGCGGGGGGTTCCGGGGGGTTGTCCCCCCGGGCTGGCACCGCGGCGGCCACTTTCCGGCCGGCCGGGGCGGCGAGTGGCCATTGGGCCAGACGGACTACGGCGAATATCATGAAACGGTACGGCGCGCCGCGCCGTGCCGCGCGGCCCGCGCCGGATCCGGCGGATGCCGCGAGGCCGTGAGAGGTGCCGTGGATGACGAGCACGGCAACGGACGGCACAGATAGCAAGATCACACCGTCACGCATCCCGATGTGAGGTTCCGTATGTCGGTCAGTACCGCCAGTACCCGCGCCGCCAGTCCCGCTGACGCCGGCGCGAGCCCGCAGACAGGCACCGCGCGGGTCAAGCGGGGCATGGCCGACATGCTCAAGGGCGGCGTGATCATGGACGTCGTCACCCCGGAGCACGCCAAGATCGCCGAGGATGCCGGCGCGGTCGCGGTCATGGCACTCGAGCGGGTTCCCGCCGACATCCGCGCGCAGGGCGGCGTGGCGCGGATGAGTGACCCGGACATGATCGACGGCATCATCGGCGCCGTGTCCATCCCGGTCATGGCCAAGTGCCGCATCGGCCATTTCGCCGAGGCGCAGGTGCTGCAGGCCATCGGGGTCGACTACATCGACGAGTCCGAAGTGCTCACGCCGGCGGACGAGAGCCACCACGTCGACAAGTGGAAGTTCACTGTGCCGTTCGTGTGCGGCGCCACCAACCTCGGTGAGGCGCTGCGCCGGATCTCCGAGGGCGCCGCGATGATCAGGTCCAAGGGCGAGGCCGGCACGGGCAACGTCGTCGAGGCGACCAGGCACATGCGGCAGATCACGGCGCAGATCCGCCGTCTGTCCGGCCAGCCGGCGGAGGAACTCCACGCGGCGGCCAAGGAACTCGCCGCACCCCACGACCTCGTCGAAGAGGTGGCCAAGGCCGGGCGGCTGCCGGTCGTCCTTTTCACCGCGGGCGGCATCGCCACCCCCGCGGATGCGGCGATGATGATGCAGCTCGGCGCCGAGGGGGTGTTCGTCGGGTCCGGCATATTCAAGTCCGGTGATCCGGCGAAGCGCGCGGCGGCGATCGTCAAGGCGACGACCTTCCACGACGACCCCGACGTGATCGCCAAGGTGTCACGCGGCCTCGGCGAGGCCATGGTCGGCATCAGTCTCGACAGCCTCCCGCCGGAGCAGCACTACGCGGGCCGTGGCTGGTAGCCGGCGAGACCATGGCCGCAACGCTCGCGCGGCTGGCCGGGCCGCGCCAGGGCCGGTGCGCGAGTGAGCACCGGGCCTGGCAGCACCGGGCCTGGCAGCACCGGGCCGCGCGCAGCGGGTGTCCTCGACGGCACTACGGCCGCACCAGCCACGGCCGGTGGCGACACCGTCACGCTGCTGCACGGCACCACCTTCTGCTTGTCCGCCACCTGCGGTGACATCAGCCCGGCCGGCGCGCAGGGGCTGTTCGCCGGCGACGCCCGCGTCATCTCGCGCTTGGAGCTTCGCGTCGACGGCGAGCGCCTGCTGCCGATGCTGACGCTGAGCCGCGAGCCGTCGAGTGGCCGGTTCATCCTGCGCCGTGCCCCGTCGCCCGGTGCGGCGGACAGCACTCTGCTCGCCGTGCGTGATCGTCTTATCCGCGACGACCTCCGCGAAACACTGACCCTCACCAACCTCGGCGCCGGCCCGGCGGCCGTGACCGTCACGCTCGCGGTGGACGCGGACTTCGCCGACGTGTTCGCGGTCAAGGACGGCCGCGCC
>Ga0209648_10000351_pt1 | contig 34348 bp, 33 predicted proteins | sample GraSoi2013_115cm_FD_185830 | JGI IMG/M metagenome (GOLD analysis project Ga0209648, IMG submission 185830) | Grasslands soil microbial communities from the Angelo Coastal Reserve, California, USA - Sample 9_17_2013_115cm (SPAdes) (version 2) | ecosystem: Environmental > Terrestrial > Soil >...
CTCGCCAGCTCGGCCGGAACCTGTGCGCCGTCTCGGTGCAGCCAGCACGCGACCTCGCGCCCGGCGCCATCCAGGGGCGCGAGCCTGGGCACGTCGTGCGCGCAGCGGTCCATCGCCCAGCGGCAGCGCGGATGAAAGGCGCATCCCGAGGGGAGATCCCGTAGGTCGGGAGGTGACCCTGGGATCCCCTCCATCGGGACGCGCTTGCCGTGCATGGGCGGAAAGCAGTTGAGCAGCCCATGCGTGTACGGCAAGCGCGGCGCGTGGAAGAGTGCCGCGGCCGGCGCGCGCTCCATCAACCGGCCCGCGTACATCACCGCGATGTCGTCGGCCAGCTCGACGAGCAGGGATAGGTCGTGCGTGATGAACAGGGCGGCGAACCCGAGCCGGTCGCGCAGGCCCATCAGCTCCTCGAGGATCTCGCGCTGCGTGACCACGTCGAGGGCGGTGGTCGGCTCGTCCAGGATCATGACCTGAGGCTCGAGGGCGAGGGCCATGGCGATCATCGCGCGCTGCCGCATGCCGCCGGACAGCTCGTGCGGGTGGCTGCGCAGGCGGTCGCCGTTCATGCCCACCATCTCGAGCAGCTCGCCTGACCTCGCCCACCGCTCCGAAGCCGACAGCCGCGGCCTGTGCACGCGCAGGAGGTCGTCGAACTGGGCGCCGATCGTCATCACGGGGTTCAGCGCGTTGAGCGAGCTCTGCAGGACGACGGCGATCTCCGACCACCGAACCTCGCGAAGCTGGTGCAGATCCGCCGCGAGCAGGTCGATCGTGCCCTTCGGCCCCTCTCCGGTGAACGGCTTCGAGTGGAAGAGGACCTCTCCCGAGGTGATGACCGCCGGCTGGCGCAGGAGGCGGATGGCGGCGAGGGCCAGGGTGGTCTTGCCGCTCCCGCTCTCCCCCGCCAGCCCGAGTACGCGGCCCCGCCGAAGCACCAGGTCGCAGTCGGTCACGGCGTGGACCGCCTCGTCTCCGTATCCGTAGTCGACGGAGAGCCCACGGATCTCCAGCACGGTGTCGGCCGACTTCGCCATGGGCTTCACGGATGCCGGGCTGATGTTCGCGACCGGCGTGACACCGACCGCCGACCCGAGCTTGATTCCCGCCTTCTTGGCGGCGCGCGCGGTGAGCCCGGCGGTGCGCAGCCGAGGGTTGATGAACTCGTCGATCCCGAAGTTGAGCAGGGCAAGCCCCGTGCCGAGCAGCGCGACGCAGATCCCGGGCGGCGCCCACCACCACCACCAACCGCCGCGAACGGCGTTGTTCGCGAAGCCTTCGCGCAGCATCTCGCCCCAGTTCCACAGCCCCGCCGGAGATCCGGTCGGCGATCCGCCCAGGCCCAGGAACGAGATCGCGACGTAGGCGTAGATGGCCGAGAGCGTCGTGAAAAGGAACGAGGCCGCGACGATCGGGACGAGGTTGGGCAGGATCTCGGCGAGGATGATCCGTGTCCTGCTTTCGCCGGTCACCCTCGCCGCCTCGACGAAGTCGCGGTTGCGCAATGACAGCGTCTGCGCGCGAAGGGTGCGCGACGAATAGGCCCAGGTCGTGACGGCGATGATGGCCGCGACCAGGAAGATGCTCGAGCCCGCAGACGGGACATAGTCGGCGAGCACGATCAACAGCGGCAGGCCCGGGATCGCGAGGAAGACGTTGGCGACCAGGGATAGGCCTTCGTCGGTGCCGCCGCCGATGTAGCCGGCGCTGACCCCGAAGATGATGGATAGGACAGTCGCGATCGCCGCCGCGAGCAGGCCGACGAACATAGTCGCCTGCGTCGAGGCGAGCAGCTGGGACAGCACGTCCTGGGCGAACACGGTCGTGCCGAGCCAGTGCGCGGCCGAGGGTCCGTAAGGGAGCGGGTAGTAGCTGGCCGGAAAACCAGTGTCGCCGCCTGTGCCGGGGACGAGGACGTGCTGGACCCAGTTCTGGGTGTCGGTCGCATTGGGCGAGTACGGGACAAGCCAGCGACCGATCAACGCGATCAGGGCGAACACGGCGACGATGAAGAGCCCGGCGATGACCTTCGGCGACCGAGGCAGACGAAGGATCCGGCCGCGCTGAACTATGGGAGCGACCGGAGGACCGGCAGGCGTGGTCTTGGCGAGGGTTGTGGTGTCGATCGTCATCGCGTCATGCCGCCTGCCGCGCCCGCGGATCGAGTGCGACGTAAACCACGTCGGCGAGGAGGTTCGCCGCCAGCACGACCAGGGTGATCACGACAAAGATTCCCTGGACCAGCGTGTAGTCGAGCTTGCCCAGCGCGTCGAAGAGGTGGAAGCCGATGCCCGGATAGTTGAATACGATCTCGACCAGGATCTGACCGCCGACCACCAGGCTGATCGCGATCGTGAAGTTGGCGACGACCGGGAGCAGCGCGTTGCGGACGGCGTACCAGACCACAGTGCGAGTGCGCAGTCCCTTGGCCTGTGCCACCAGGACGAAGTCCTCGTCCATGGTGGTGATCACCTGGTTGCGGATCGCGAGGATGAAGCCGCCCAGCGAGGCCAGGATCACGGTCGCCGCGGGAAGGATGGCGTGGCCGATGACGCTCTGGATGTACGGAAGGTTCGGACCGGGGGTCACCGCGAAGATGTCGTAACCGAAGAGGCTCGGAAACCACCGAAGCACCGTTCCGGTCTGGCCGAAGATCAGGACGATCACCAGGCCGAGAAAGAAGTAAGGAAGCGATTGAAAGAACGTCGCGGCAGGCAACAGGAGCTCCACCCACGAGCCGCGGCGCCACGCGACGAGCGTCCCGATTGCGCTGCCTCCGAGGAAGCTCAGCGTGGTCGCGAGCCCGAGCAGCACGAGAGTCCAGGGGAGGAAGGAGAGGATCAGGCTCCCCACCGGTGCGTTCTCCGACCACGAATGCCCGAGGTCGCCGTGGGCCAGGTTGCCCAGGTACCCGACGTACTGGTCCCAGAGGCTCGTGTGGACGTTGTAGCCGAGCTGCTCCTCCACGGCGAGGACGCACTGCTCGTTGCAGTTGCCAGACTGTGACGCCCGCGCCACTGCGCCCGCCACCGGATTTCCCGGCACCACGCGTGGGAGGAGGAAGCTGACTGTGATCGCGACCCAGGCCGCGAGCAGGTAGACCCCGAGCCTGCGCAGGATGGCGGGCATCTCTAAGCCCCGTCCTGCGCCGCCGCGGCCTGTCGTGCCCGGCTGGTGCAGCCGCAGCTCTCGCGGATGATCAGTGACACTGGAAGCACCACGTCGGGCTCGCTCTTGCCGGTGCTGATCTTGGAGAAGAGGACGTCGAACGCCGTCGCGCCCAGCTCCTGCATCGGCTGCCGGACGGTGGTCAGCGGCGGGTGCAGATGGCGCGCCACAGGGACGTCGTCGAAGCCGGTGACCGCGACCTCCTGCGGGACCCCAATCCCTCGGCGGGCCAGCGCATGCATCGCCCCCAGGGCCGTCTGGTCGTTCGCGCAGACGATCGCGCGCGGGAGGTTGCGGCCGTCGTCGAGCAGCGCGGTGATGACCTTCGCTCCGCCAGCCGCGCTGTAATTGCCGCGCCACTCCACCCCGGTCCAGGCTTCCGCGCCGTTTGCCGCGGCCTCGGCCTCGAGGGCCTTCTGGCGCGCCCGGTTGTCCGGGCTGTCGGTGCGGCCGGAGAGGTAGGCGATGCTGCGATAGCCGTGGTCGGCGACCAGGTGGCGGACCAGGGCGCGCATACCCGCATCGTTGTCGCACCGGACGTTCATCAAGCCGCGTCCGGGCGTTCCGGCCAGGGTCACCACGGGAACGGTGCCCGTGATGCGGGTCAGGCCTGACGCCGAGAGCATGCGGTCGTGGAGGATCAATCCGTCGGCTTTCCCCGCGACCGACGCGATGCGCGCCGTCACGTTCTCGTCGGTGAAGCCCACGGAGCTGATCAGCACGTCGAAGCCCCGGCGCTGCGCGGCGACGTCGATGCCTCGGTTGATGACGTCGATGAAGAGCAGGCTCTCGTCCTCGTCCTCGAACAGCGTCTCGTCGCCGCGCCGGAAGACGACCCCGACGACCTCCTTGAGCCCGTTCGAGAGAGCGCGCGCGGCGCCGTCGCGGACGAAGCCGAGCTCGGTCACCGCCCGCATGACGCGGTCGCGAGTGGCCGCTCGAGGGGTGCCCAGGCCGTTCAAGACCCTAGACACCGAAGCGATCGAGACGCCCGCGCGGCTGGCGACGTCGTAGATCGTCTGGGGACCCTTGGGCCGTTTCAGGTCGGGCATCGGAAAATTGGTGTGCTCCAACCGACGGGCTACTGGATCTGTTTGTAAGCGCTTACCGGTAAGCGCTTACAGGGCGGGATTATATAGCCCGCCAGGGTCTTGTCAAGGGTGCCGTTTCTCCTCCCGATCGGGCGCCCGTTCTACGCTGGAGCAGGGAAGCTGAGCCAGAGTCGCCCAGGCTTCGGTGGGGAAGCTCGAGGCGGCTGATATTCGGGGGTGAACCATGACGAGTGTCTTCCACCGGACCGGTGTTACCGCTGTGGCGAAGGCCATCGCGGATCCAGGCCAGCTGATCGCGCCGGCCAACCTGCAAGGTAGGACGCAGCACTTCGCGGTCTACGCCGACCCCGCGCTGGGTGCGGACGGCCAGCTCGACGCCAACGAGGTCCTGGCGAAGTGTGACGCCGACTACGCAGCCGTTTCGGGTCATTTCGGCGCACTCTCCGCAGGTCCTTTCAACGTCGTGCTCTTCTCGAATCCAAACGGCGCGTTTCACGCGACATGCGCCGCGACCGACCTCTTCTGCGACGCCGCCGCCGGCCCGGCGAACGGCGACTACTCGGAATTCCTGAACATCGCCGAGTTCGTCGAGGTGTTCGAGGCGGTCCAGGCGAAAGGTTGGGATTGCGGCAAGGGCAACGGCGAAGGGCTGTCCAGGGTGCTCGCCACCGACGCGTATCCGCAAGAGCTCGATGGATTCGCGACCGCCGCGAGCTGGCTCGACTCCCCGCGGCAGAACTTCGTCGACCACAACTTCAACAGCGACACGAACTCGCACGCGAACGGCTGCTGCGTACTGTTCTTGAACTGGCTCCACTTCCAGCTGAAGTTCTCGTGGCAGCAGATCGTCGGCGCCGCGGCTCCCACGCTCGGCCAGACCTACACACACCTGACCGGCAAGAAGAATGGGTTCAAGCAGTTCGATGCGCTGATCAATGCGCATTTCCCGAAGCACACGAAGTCGGGCCTCGCGACCGACAACCCGTTTCCGCTCTAGGGCCTGAACCGGTCCGTCGCTCGAACGATCTCGCGGCCGGTCGTCGCGTCCGCGGCGTGGCCGACCTCGTCGACGAGCACCAGCTCCGAGCGCCGCCATACACGCCGAAGCTCCCACGCGTTGGCGATCGGCGCCTGGTAGTCGAAGCGCCCGTTAATCAAGACGCCCGGCATGTTCGACAGCGCACCGGCGCTCCCCAGGAGCACGCCGTCTTCAAGAAACAGGTCGTGGCGCACGTAATGGGTGACGATGCGGGCAAAGGCCATCGCGTACGCCGGATCGTCGAACCGTTTGTCCAGGCCAGTCCGCGGCGGCCAGTGGGGCGTGGCCGACTCCCAGAGGCACCACGCGCGCGCCGCGCGGCGTCGACCCTCCGGGTTGGGGTCGGCGAGCCAGCGCGCGTATGACTCGACGACGTCACCGGCGACGTGCTCGGGCGGAATCGCATCGACCAGGGCCGCCCACGCCTCGGGAAAGAACCGCGACACGCCGCCGCGAAACGTCCAGTCGAGCTCGCTGTGCCGGCCGGTCGTGACGCCGAACAGGACCATCTCGCTCACGTGCTTCGGGTGGGCTTCGGCGTAGGCGAGGCTCAGCGTGCTGCCCCACGATCCGCCGAGCACAAGCCAGCGGTCGATCCCGAGATGCTCCCGGAGCAGCTCCATGTCCGCCACCAGGTTCTGCGTCGTGTTGGCGGTCAGGTCGGTCGTCGCGTCGCCGGCCCCAGGTAGGCTTCGACCGCAGCTGCGCTGGTCGAACAGCACGATCCTGTAGGCGCGGGGGTCGAACAGCCTGCGGAACCAGGGCGAGCACCCCGATCCGGGGCCCCCGTGCACCACGACGGCGGGTTTGCCGGACGGATTGCCGCATGTCTCCCAGGAGATACGGTCGCCGTGGCCGACGTCGAGCATGCCCTGGGCGTACGGTTCGATCTCGGGATAGAGCTCCGGCGGCTTGATTGGGGAGGGCTCGATGGCGGAGGGAATCGTAGACAGGAAGAGCAACCATTCGGTCGAGGAGACCGTGGACAGGCTGAAGCGCATCTTGCAATCCCGCGGCCTCACTCTGTTCGCGCTTGTCGATCACAGCGGTGAGGCGGAGAAGGTGGGCCTGACCATGCCGCCCACCAGGCTCCTGATCTTCGGCAGCGCGAAGGCCGGCACGCCCCTGATGCTGGCCGCTCCGAGCGTCGCCATCGACCTCCCGTTGAAGGTCGTGGTCCGGCAGGACGCCGACGGGCACACGTGGATCTCCTACAACAGCCCCGACTACCTCCGCCAGAGGCACGGCTTCCCCGCCGAGCTCGTGCAGAACATCGCAGCCGTCGAGGCTCTGGCCGGAGCCGCCGGGGAGTAGCTAGCCGCCGAGGGCGCTCAGCAGGTCCTTGAGCTGCCCGGCCTGCCAGTCCTGGAAGGTAGACGTGGCCGGCGCGAGCGTCTCAGTGATCTTCACCACCGGGATTCCCGCGGCCGTCGCCCTGGCGACCAGGCCCTGGATGTCCGGCGTCGAGTTCTGCGAGTTGAAGATGAAAGCCTTGATCGATTTCGAGGCGATCTCGTTCTGGACTTCCGCCTTGTCCGCGGCGATTGGGTCGGTGCCTTCGCTGATCGCCTTGAGATAGCTGTAAGGCGTGACCAGGTTGAGACCGGTGCCTTCGGCCAGGTAGGTGGCGATGCTCTCGGTCGCGCCGACCCTGGTCCCTGCATACTTCTGCTTGATCGCGTCAATGGTGTCGTGGTAGTCCTTCAGCCCATCTCTCCTATACGCCGCGCCTTGCTCGGTGATGGCGGATGCATCGGCCGTGTCGATCTTCGCGAGGTCCGACGCGATGCGGTCGATGACCTGGTCGACGTAGGACGGCAGATACCACAGGTGCGGGTTGTCGCCCTCTTTCTTGCCGAAGAGGTCGGCCACGGTCAGCACCGTCCGCCCCGAGGCAGGGTTCGCGTTCACCAGCTTCGGCACCCAGGCGTCGTAGCCGGCTCCGTTGACGATCACGTACTTCGCCTGCGCGATCAAGCGAGCGTCCGATGGCGTCGGCTCGTAAGCGTGCGGATCGGTGTCGGGGTTGACGATGACGCTGGTCACCTGGACGTAGGAGCCACCGACCTGCGCGGCGACGCTGCCCCAGAAGTTCTCCGCCGCGACGACCTGGACCTTCCCAGTCCCGCCCGCGTTGCTCGACGTGTCGACACCACACGCCGCCAGGGCCAGCATGAGTACGAAGAGTGCCGCGACCTTGCTCAAGCGAACCTCCTGACGATCTGCCGGCCGGCCAGCGACGCCAGGTAGGCGGCAAACGCGAGCGACGTGATGAAGAAGCTGGTCGGATACGCCACATAGAAAGAAAGGACGAGCCCGGCCCAGACCACGGCAAGCGCGATCAGAGCCGACAGCACCATCCCGAGCCAAGGCCGCGCCGAGAGGTTCTGCGCGGTGGCGGCCGGCGTCACCATCAGGCCGAATATGAGCAGCGCGCCAACCGCCTGCACCGACTCCGCCACCGTGATCGCGAGCAGGACGAGGAACAGCGCGGTGAGCGCCCGGATGGGCACGCCGCGGGCCACGGCGACATCTGGGTCCACGCTGAGAAAGAGCAGCGGGCGCGCCACCAGAAGCGTTACCGCGCAGGTGGCCAGACCGGTGATCGATCCAACCACGACCTGGTAAGGCTGGAGGCCCAGGATCGAGCCGAACAGGACGCTCACGCCGAGCGACCCGGTGGCGGCGCTTCGCGCCGTGATGTAGAGGCTGAGGAACAGCACGCCGACCCCGAGCACCCAGGCGAAGACGGTGCCGATGGCCACGTCGCGGCCGCGACCACGCCCCCCGAGGGTGCCGATTGCGAGCGCGACTGCGATGCAGCTGCCGAAGACGCCGACGAGCAAGTTCAGCCCGGCGAGCAAGCCGCCGAGGCTGCCAGTGAACGCCACATGGCCCAGCGCGTCGGCGGTGAACACCTGGTTGCGCAAAACGACGAAGTAACCAACCAGGCCGGCCGCGAGCGCGATGCAGCCGCCGGTCACGAACGCGTTGCGCATGAAGTCGAGCGCGAGCATCTGCTGCATCAGGCGGGCACGAACCGCAGCCCTCCGCTGCGGATAGTGGCCGCCGCTTTCAACCCGCGCACCGCCACGTAGGTGGCGAAGGCGAGCGAGGTGATGAAGAAGCCGACGGGCAGGTCGGTGAAGTAGGCCAGGGCAAGCCCGAGCCACGTGAACGCGAGGGAGAGCGCGATGCTCAGCCCGAGGGCGCGGCCAGGTCGTGCGGTCAGCTGCAGCGCCGACGCGCCCGGAGCGACAAGCAGGGCGAAGATGAGCAGGGTGCCGACGATCTGGACCGTGATGGCCACGGCGAGCGCGAGGATGACCAGGAAGGCGATCGACAGAAGCCAAACGTTGACGCCGCGCGCCTCGGCCACGTCCGGGTCCACCGTGGCGAAGACGAGCGGCCGGCCGATCACCACCAGGGCGCCGAGGCTCACTGTCGCGACGGCCAGCGTCAGCTCGACGTCTCGGTCGGAGATCCCGAGGATCGTCCCGAACAGAAAGCTGTAGATGCCGGCCGCGCTGCCTGCGTACAGGCGAAAGAACAGCAGGCCGAGGCCGAGCGAGAAGGCGAGGATCGAGCCGATCGCGGCTGACTCGCTGCGGTGGCCCGCGTCGACGTTACGCCCGGCCCACCCGATGCCGAGCGCCGCGGCCAGGCAGAAGACGATGAGCCCGAGGACGGGCGATACGTGGAGGAGCACTCCCGCGGCGGCGCCTGGGAACCCAACCTGCGAAAGCATGTGGGCGCCAAAGCTCTGCCCGCGCAGCACCACGAAATATCCCGCCGCTCCGGCCAGCAGGGCGACCAGCGTGCCCGCGACGAAGGCGTTCTGCATGAAGTGGAACTGCAGCAGGAGCTGGATGTCCGCGACGAGGTCCCACGAGGGCATCAGTGATCGGAGTGGTAGCTGACGGGTTCATGCTGGCCGACCACGACGATCCTGCCGTCGCTGGTCGTCAGCACCTCCACGGGCGCGCCGTACAGCCGGGTCAGCGTCTCCGTCCGGATCACCTCGGCCGGCGTGCCGGACACGACGTGGCCGCCCGCGACATAGACCACACGGTCCACGAAGGGCAGGATCGGGTTGACGTCGTGCGCGACCAGAAGAACCGTCACGCCCTGCCTCTGGCAGATGCCGCGGATCAGCTCCGAGATCGCCTGCTGGTTGTTGAGGTCGAGGCTTTCGAGCGGCTCGTCGAGCATCAGCATCCGCGCCCCGCTGACCAGCGCCTGGGCGATGAGGATCCGCTGCTGCTCGCCGCCGGAGAGCTCGCCGACGGGCCTCTGCGCATAGGCGGTCGCTCCGACCAGCGCGATCATGTCCTCCACGCGCTCCCGCTTCGATCTCGACGGCAGCGGCACTCCCCACTGGCCGCCGTCCAGCCCAAGGCGGACCAGGTCTACCGCGCGTATGCGCAGGTCGGGATCGAAGCGGCGGCGCTGGGGCAGGTAGCCGACCTCGTCGTTGCCGCGCCGCACCGGCCGGTCGAAAACCTGCACGCTGCCCGCGCTGAGGGGCACGATGCCGAGCAGCGCCTTCAGGAGGGTCGACTTGCCGGCGCCGTTGGGGCCGAGGATCGCCACGAACTGGCCGCCTGTGACCTCGAGGCTGACGTCGCGCCACACGACATGGCCGCCGAGGCGGACCGCCGCGCGGTCGAAGGCCACAGCCTTGACCCCCCGGTCCATGTCTGTCGCCGGTTCAGGCTCGAGCATTGCCGCCAAGATGCGCAAGAGTATTGCACAAGCTATATGCGCAAGGCAAATGCGCTCGTCCTTATACTGTTGTGCCATGCCCCGGCCGAGCCCGGTGACCGATGAGGTGCGCCGGGTCTTCGAGAAGCAAGAGCGCCACGCGTGGTCGATCGACGAGCTGCACGACAACGTGCGGTCGTCCCTTGGGTCGGCGGACTACTCCTCGGTGTTCAGGGCCGTCAGCCTGCTCGAGAAGCAGGGCCTGATCGACCGCATCGACCTGGGCGAGGGCCACGCCCGATTCGAGCTCCGCGAAGGCCACCACGAGCACATCCGCTGCGACAGCTGCGGCCGAATCGAGGAGGTCCCGGTCTGCGTGCTCGACGACGCGTCAGCGCAAGTGCAGAGCCTGACCGGCTATAGGGTGCTCAGCCACACGGTCGTCTTCGGCGGCCTTTGCCGCGACTGCGCAGCGCGAACCTAGCCGGTTTCTGACCAGACCGCGCGGATCGCGCTCTCGGCGCCGGCCGACTGTTGGCGACCGGCGCGGGCTGAGGGCGCCCGGTGTGCGGGGTCCAGGGAGTTCGAGCCGATCGCGCGGCGGGCCTCGGCGTCAGGACTCGCGACGGTCGAACGGACGCCACGCCCGAGCGACGCAAGCTGGGCGCTGATTCGGCTGGACGGCCGCAATCCATAGGTCACCGGAGCCAGGACTACCACCCGGTCGGCGCCGGCAGCCAGGTCGGCATTCGCGATCGACCGGACACCGCCGTCGATGTAGCGGCGTGCTCCGATCGTGATCGGGGCCAGACCATCGGGACGGCGCAGCTGGCGGCCACCGCGTCGACGAGCGCCACGCCGCTGTCGCGATCGAAGGTCCTCGCCTCACCTGTCTCAGCGTCGACCGCAGGGATGAGCAGGCGACTCTCAGGCCACGACTGACCCCTCAGCCTTGCTTCGATCACCCGCCGTCGTTCTGCCTCCGGCACGGTGCACGCCGCGAGCGCGGCGCGACCCAGCCAGGCCCGGCCTCGACGCGCGTCTCCAGGCCAAGCCGTGGCGCAAAGGAAACGCAGCAATGCTCCAGGGCCCATGCGCGCCGCGATTTCGTGGTTCGGATCGGCGAGCTGTTCCGTGTAGAGATCCTCGATCGGCCTTCCGCTCGAGATCTGCGCTCCAACGACTGATCCGGCCGAGGTCCCGACGACGAGGTCCGCCGACGCCAGGTCGATGCCTCGCTCGGCGAGACCGGCGATCATGCCCAGCTCCCACGCAATCCCCGTGACGCCGCCGCCGCCCAGCACCAGGGCTCTCGTCACGGCCACAAAGATGTCACATGCAGCCGGGGTTAACATCGCTGCGTGCGAACCATCGCCGAGGTCCTGCGGTGGCGTGCGCGCCGGCGCCCAGACTTCCCTATCACCTGGTATCAGGGACGCGAACGCTCGCTGGCAGAGATGGACCGCTCGAGCTCGGAGCTCGCGGCCGGGCTGGTCGGCGAGCTGAACCTCGAGCCAGGCGACCGGGTCGCGATCCTGGACAAGAACTCGGACGATTACATCGAGCTCCTCTTCGCGCTGGACAAGGCCGGCGCCGTCGCCTGCCCCGTCAACTGGCGGCTCACCGCGAGCGAGGTGGCTACGGTCGTCGACGACGCTCGTCCTAAAGTCCTGGTCGTCAGCACCGATCTGCGGCAGAGCGCCGACCAGGTGTCGTGCCGGGTGCTCGACTATTCAGAGCTGCCGCGCGAAAAGGGCGGCGCCGACCCACGGCGCGACCGCGAGGAGAACGTGACCTGGCAGCTCTACACGTCGGGCACGACAGGCGTACCCAAGGGCGCGATGCTGACGAATCTCAACCTGCTGGGACTCAACGGCAACCTGTCGATGGAGATCAAGGGCTTCGACGAGTACGGCCGGTCGCTCGTCGCGATGCCGCTGTATCACATCGGCGGCTGCGGTTGGGCGCTCGGCGCAATGTTCGCGGGATCAACAGCCGTGATCACCCGCGAGTTCGTCCCCCAGGACATCCTCCGCGTGATGATCGAGCAGAAGATCAACACCGCCTTCCTCGTCCCGGCGGCGCTCCTGTTCCTCACGTCCCTCCCCGAGTCGCAGGGCGCGGACTTCTCGGCGTTGAAGAACATCGCGTACGGCGCCTCGCCCATCACGCCGGAGCTGCTGAAGCGTTCGATCCAGACGTTTGGCTGCCGCTTCACGCAGGTATACGGACTGACCGAGACCACCGGCGCCGTCACGTTCCTGCAGCACGAGGAGCACGCCGGCGAGCGTTTCCTGAGCTGCGGCCGGTCCGGCTTCGGCCAGGACCTCAGGGTCGTCGACTCCGACGACCGCGAGGTGCCTTATGGCGAGATCGGCGAGATCGTCTATCGAGGCCCCGGCACGATGAGGGGCTACTGGCGCAAGGAAAAGGACACTGCCGCGGCGATTCGCGACGGCTGGTTCCATACGGGCGACGCGGGCACGATGGACAGCGAGGGTTTCATCTACATCAAGGACCGGATCAAAGACATGATCATCTCCGGCGGCGAGAACATCTATCCGGCGGAGGTCGAGGCGGCGCTCGCCGGGCATCCCAAGGTCGCGGACGTCGCAGTGATCGGGATCCCCGATGACACCTGGGGTGAAACCGTCAAGGCGATCGTGATCCGCAAGCCTGGGTCCGAGCTCACCGCCGAAGAGCTGATCGAGTGGTCGCATTCGCGGCTGGCGGGCTTCAAGCGCCCACACTCAGTCGATTTCGTCGAGACGATCCCTCGCAACCCGAGCGGGAAGATCTTGAAGAAGGACTTGCGGGCGCCCTACTGGAAAGGCCAGGAGCGCGCCGTCCACTAGGTCTCCGGGCCTGGCCGGCGCCTTTACGGCTCGAGCTTCAGGCTCAAGATCTTGAACGAAGTCAGCTCGAGCTCGACGACGCCGTCTCGCACCGGCACTTCTTCGATGTGGCGCTCCAGCAGGTCGCAGAGGTAGGCCCGCGACGCAGGCAGCGTGGTCCGGACGCGAGCCCTGCAGCCTCTCCCCCACGCTTCGTACAGCCGGACGATCGCCGCGTCCGAATCCTCCGCCCGCTTGATCGCCTCGACCACGACCTGGCTCGTGTCAACCTCGATCAAAGACTCGGCGCTGCCGTCTGGCAGATCGCTGAAGACCGCGCGCAGGGGCGCGTTCAGATCCTCCGCCGCCTCGATCACGCCTTCGTGACGGAAGTCGCCGGCGTGAGGAAGGAGGGCATAGGTGAACCGATGCCAGCCCTGGTCGGCGGTGGGATCGGGGTGGGTAGGGGCCCGCAGAAGCGAGAGCCTCATCACAGAGCCGTGGATGTCGTAGCCGTGCTTGCAGTCGTTGAGCAGGGCGACGCCGTAGCTGCCGTCGCCGAGGTCTGCCCATCTCTGCGCGCAGACCTCAAACATCGCTTTCGCCTTGCTGGTGTCCATATGCGTGGGTCGTTCGAGGTGCCCGAACTGAACCTCATAGGTGGCCTGGTTTGCGCCCACGGCCACCGGGAAGGCAACCTTCAACATCTTGTGCGATTCCCGCCAGTCCACCTCGCACTCGAAACGAAGCACACGTGACTCGGCGTCCAGGATCATGCGCTGGCTGAATCGCGACTTACCGAACTCCCGGATGAAGTGCACCGCCCCGCGCAAGCCGCCTGCCTCGTCTATCGCTTGCTCGGCCAAGGCCGTCAGCTCGGTCACCGATTCGAGGTAGTCGAGGTCGAGGTCCCAGGCGTCCCAGCGTTTCGGGTTGTCGTCGTGGAGCTGCAAGAGGTTGCCTGGTCCGCTCAGGACCTCGCGCTGAGCGTGCTTGTCCCAGAGAGATGTCAGCAAGCCGCGGTCGTCCCAGCGCACGCGCAGCATGCTGTTTTCCATACCTCGCTCAGAGACCCGCACGCGCTGCTCATCCCGGATCGAGAGCTCCTCCTGCACCGCCCAGCCGCATGGCGGCGCCTCCACCCACCTCAGCCGATGACCGAATTCGATCACCTCTCGCCTTCGATGTGAGTTCGCGTTGAAGACGGCGACGCGATAGCCGTCACCGGCAACGTGCTTGAGGGCGCGGGCGGTGATGCGGGCCGCACCGAAAGCCACGTCTGAGAGGTCGCGCTCGGCCTCTTCGTACACCCAGTCGATGCTCGACCCTGGCAGGATGTCGTGGAACTGGTTCAATAGCAGCTTCTTCCACAACGCCTCGAGCTGGGACGAGGGATAAGCAGTGTCATTGGCCACCGACCACATCTCGGCTTCGCGCAACGCGCCTTGCGCTATGCGATTCAACCGTTTTGTCCTCGACTGGCTCGTGTAAGTGCCGCGGTGCAGCTCGAAATAAAGCTCACCCGCCACGGTCGCCAGGTCATGCGCCTCGCGAGAGGCCCGATCGAAGAAGTCGGAGGCCCGACCCAGCTCGACCCCGAGACGGTGCGCGGACTCGATCATCTCGGCCGTTGGGCCGCCGCCTCCGTCTCCGAAGCCGAACAGGTACAGGGAACGGTCCGAGCTCGATGCGTCCTTGAAGTTCCGGAGGCTGCGCTCGAGCTCCTCGGTGCCGAAGTCGCCGTTGTAGGTGTCGGCGGGCGGGAAGTGGGTGAAAACGCGCGTGCCGTCGATCCCCTCCCATATAAAGGTGTGGTGCTCGGGCTTGTTGGTGTCATTCCACGAGAGCTTCTGGGTCAGAAAGAAGTCGCAGCCGGCGGCCGCCATCAGCTGGGGTAGGTTGCCGGGGTAGCCGAAGACGTCGGGCAGCCAAAGCATCCTGGTCTCGTAACCGAACTCGCGCATGAAGAACCGCTTGCCGTGCAGGAGCTGGCGCACGAGCGATTCGCCGGAAGGCAGGTTGCAGTCCGCCTCGACCCACATCCCGCCGACCGGCTCCCACTGACCCGCGACGACCTTCTCTTTGATCCGCCGGTAGACGTCGGGGTACGACTGTTTCATCCACGCGTACTGGGCCGGCTGGGAGGCGGCGAAGATGTAATCCGGGTGGTCGTCCATCAGAGCGAGCTGCGTCGACCAGCTTCTCGCCACCTTGCGCCTCGCCTCCCGCAGCGGCCACTCCCAGGCCGTGTCGATGTGGGCGTGGCCCACCGCTGTGATGTGGTGCGACCGGTCAAGGTTGGCGTCGCCGGGCGTCTGGACCTCAGGCTCACGAATCGCCAGCACCGCCTCGCGAAGGATGAACGCCGGCTCGGGAGACTCGCGCAAGGCGATCATGGACGGGGCTGGCTCCGATCCCTGCTCCGTGGCGCGCGGGTTGGCCGCCGCCTCGAGATAGAAGTCGACATCAGGCCCGTCGATGGGGAGCCAGCGATGGTTGGGGTCGACCCCACGCCACGGCTTGTCGTCCTTCCAGGCCAGCGCCTCGCACGTGAAGCCGGTGGGCCCGGAGAAGCCCAGGTCGAACATGGCGACGACGCGCCTGCCCGCCCACTCCTGGGGCACGCGGCCGCGGACATGGAACCACGTCGTGCTCCAGGGCGGCCCCCACGCGTCGCCAGGCTCGATGGGCTCGAAGCTACCGCGGACCGCGTCCGCGTAGCCGATCGGCTCACCACGCACTGTGAAGGCCGTGAGCTCGAGGGGTCTATTCACTCAGCAACCCGGGAAGGGCCTCGAGGTCGGTCGCGATCTCGTCGCCGAATGCGCTGATGGGCGTGAGCTCAGCCACGGCCAAACAGCCTAAGGCTTCAAATACGCTTGCTCGGGACATGAGGGACGACCGCCGGCACGGTTTCGGAATCATCGGTTGCGGGGTGATCGCTCCTTTTCACGCGAACGCGATCGGCGAACTGCCCGGCGCGCGCCTGGTTGCCGTCGCCGACGCGGTGCCCGAACGTGCCCGCGACATGGCGTCGGCCTATGGAGCAGAAGCGGTCGAGATCGACGCGCTTCTCCAACGTCCGGACATCGAGGTCGTCTGCATATGCGTGCCGAGCGGCATGCACGCGGACATCGGGGCGCGTGTCGCGGCGGAAGGCAAACACGTCGTGGTCGAAAAACCGATCGAGGTCACCCTCGTGGCGACCGACCGCCTGATTGCTGCATGTCCAGAGAGCGGCGTGACCCTGTCGGTGATTTCCCAGCACCGCTGGGACCGAGGGGTTCGGGAGCTCAAGGAGCTGGTGGAGGGCGGCAGGCTGGGCAGGCTCGTGCTGGGTGGCGCGATCGTGAAGTGGTACCGGACGCAGGACTACTACGCGAGCGGCACCTGGCGCGGCACGCGCCGGCTTGACGGCGGGGGCGCGTTGATGAACCAGGGCATCCACTACGTCGACCTTCTGCAGTGGATGATCGGACCGGTGGAGCGGGTGTTCGCGCGCTGCCGCACGTCGGCCCATGATGCGATCGAGGTCGAGGACATCGCGCTCGCCGTCCTCAGCTTCGCCAGCGGCGCCGTCGGTGTCGTCGAATGCTCGACCGCGGTGTATCCCGGCTTCAGCGAGCGGCTCGAGGTGACCGCTACCGGAGGCACCGTCATCGTCGAGGCGGGGGCGATGCGAGTGCGCGAGATGAAGGACGAGAAGGGCGAGACCTCAGCATATGGGGCAAACGCCGAGAACGCCGCGGCCGTGTCCAGCGCGCCCGAAGTCCCCTATCTCGGCCACCGCGAGCAGCTGAGGGAAGTCCTGGAGGCGATCGAAGCAGGTCGCGCGCCGGCGATCGATGGGGCCGAGGCGCGCAAGCCGTTGGAGATCATCCTTGCCGCTTACGAGTCGGCCCGAACGGGCCGGGACGTCGACCTGCCGCTCAGGGGCTGAGCTAGCAGCCCACCCAGCCGACGAGTTGCTGGACCTTGATCCGGTCGAAGCCGCGGACGATGGAGTTGTTGCCCAGGCGCAGCAGCGGGACCCGTTCGCCGTCGAGCTGCTCCCACTCGCGCATGGCGGCCGGATCGCAGTTGACCCGCCGATACTCGAACTGGATGCCGAGCTCTTTCAGGAGCTCGACCATGGCGTTCGACTCCCGAGACTCGTCCGAACCGTACAGAACCGCGTTGCCTATGCCGTCCATCTCTACAAGAATGAACGCAGGGTAGGCCGGTTCTGGTGATAGAACCAATCAATTGTTCTGATCGGATCCATAGAAACGGCTGATCGATGCCGCTGGGGTTGACCACAGCTTGGTCGCGACCCACCTGACGGTACACGTGGTCACCTCCATCACGACGGTTGCCCGACGCGGCCGCGAAACCATCCCCAGCCGGGCGAGGGAAGCCATCGCTCCGGCAGCCAGACTACGAACGCCGCCCATCCGAGGCCGAGCAGGAAACCGCCGAGGACGTCGCTCGGCCAGTGGTCGCCCGCCCACACCCGGGCGAGGCACGCGAGAAGAATCACGATCGCGGCCCCCACCCAGACCGCCCACCTGTAGCGGGGCGGGAAGCGAGGCGCCACTGCGAACGCGACCATGAAGCTCAGCCACGTGAAGAAGACCGCGTGGCCGCTGGGATAGCTGTAGCCCGGCGCGGGCGTGAGGATGTGGACGAGCGAAGCGCTTGGCCGTTCGCGCGCCATGAGCGACTTGATCACGTTGTCGAGCACGCTCGAGGTCGCGCCGATCGCCATCAAGTAGCCTGCGCGGCGCTCCCACGCGAATAGAAGGACGATCGCGACAGCTCCCGCAGCGACCTGCACGTAGCCGGCCGTCGCGTTGATCAGGTCGAACAGGTAAGTCACCGGTCCCCACGGAAAGCCCTGCACGATAGTGGCAACGGGCACGTCGAACGCAAGCAGCGGATGGGTGGCCACGAGGTAGGTGTTGAGCGCGAACAGGGCCGCGGCGATGGCGCTCAACGGGCCCAGCCACGCGCGTGCGCTCGGCCCTGGGCCGCCGGTCAGCATTTCCCCTGCTGCCGTCTTGGCGGGAGCTTCTTGACTCACCTCGGCAGGAGCACCCTCACCGCGCTCACCTCCGCGGTGATGGTTGCCGGCGTCCGGCCGACCAGCATGTTGTCCGCGTACACGCGCACCCGAGGCTTCGTCTTGACCTCGAGCTTGCGGAACTTGAAGACCTGGTCGATCCCCTTCTCCGATTCCTGACGGTGCAGCGCGGAGGTGATCGCGCGGCCGAGGATGTCGGTTCGGCTCCGCCCCGCGTGGACCGAGAACTCGAGGTATGGATCGACCGGCGTCGAGTCGCTGATTCGCATCTGGCTGCCGATCGACGAGGTGTTGCTGAACACGAGCGACATCGCCGTGCCGCTCCCCTCGAGGTCGCCGGTGAGCTCGTAGTGAATACGCCTCGCGGCGATCACATCCTTCAGCCTGCCGACGAGCGCGCCGAACTCCATGTCCTTCGCCGAATCGCCGAGCGCGATCGTCTCGCCAAAAAGACCGATCGCGCACGCCTCAACGAAGACCTGCCCGTTGACGCGGCCCAGCGTCATGGCGCGCGCGTGACCGTGCTTGGCCGTCGCGATCGCCTCGTCCAGGTTTTCCGGGAGGCCCAGCGCGCGGGCGAAATTGTTGAACGTCCCTAGCGACAGTACCCCGATGGGATGCTTGGAGTCGGCGAGCCTGCGAAGCATGAACTCGACCGTGCCGTCGCCTCCGGCCACGACGATCCGCGCTTGCGGTGTGACCAGGTTCTCGATGTCTGTGTCAGGGTCGAAGTCGATGACCAGGTGATCTGCGAACTCTTGCCGAAGCTTGGTCTCGATCTCGGGCGTCATCGACCTGGCGCTGCGACTGATCACGAGGACCCGGCTGGCTCTGGTCGCGGCCTCGGTCGCACTCACCGCGCGCTGCCCAATCGCCGCTCCCACCGCGGCGAAGCGAACCAGCGCCGGCCGAGCATCAACAGGAACGCGCCGCCGAATCCATGCGCGCGAGATGGGTCGCGATTCAGGCCTGCCTGCACGACAAACCAACCTAACAGCGTGAAGGTCATGCCTCTCGATACAACGGCGAAACGTCCGAACGCATCGACCGTCTTCTTTCCACCGAGTGTGCGCCGGCCATCGCCAGTAGGAACGCGTCGCCGTACCGCAAGACTCAGCAGTTTCGGGCCGGCGATCGCGCCTACGCTCTACCGTGTCAGAAATGAGCAGCTCAGCTGGAGGTGGCATATGGCAGTGACGCTCGAATACCTACTGGTGGAGGAAAGCCTCCCGGCGGCGATCATCACGCTCAACCGGCCCGACCAGCTAAACCCGCTCTCCACCGGCCTCATGAAGGAGCTCACCGCCGAGCTCGAGCGGCAGGGTTCCCGTCCGGAGGTGCGGGCGATCGTGGTGAAGGGGGCCGGGCGAGCGTTCTCGGCCGGACACGACCTCAAGGAGATGGCGGACCGGAGCCTCGACGACGAGCGCGACATCTTCGCCGTGTGCAACAGGCTGATGGCCACAGTCCAGTCGGTGCCTGTGCCGGTCATCGCCGCGCCACACGGGATCGCCACCGCCGCCGGATGCCAGCTCGTCGCCACGTGCGATCTCGCGATCGCCAGCGACGACTGCCGATTTGCCACGTCCGGCGTCCGCTACGGACTGTTCTGCTCGACCCCGGGCGTGGCCGTGGCCAGGAACGTCGGGCGCAAGAACGCGATGGAGATGCTGCTCACGGGGCGATTCGTCGACGCGACGACAGCGGAGAGATGGGGCCTCATCAACCGCGCCGTCCCGCTCGCGCAGCTGGACACCGAGGTCATGGCGCTCGTCAACGACCTGGCCAAATTGAGCCGCTACGCGCTGACTCTTGGCAAGGAGGGTTTCTACAGGCAGGTCGACGAAAAGCAGGATGAGGCCTACCGCATGATGGCCGAGGCGATCTCGTGCAACGCCGTCGCTCCGGACGGCAAGGAAGGGATCGCGGCGTTCGTCGAGAAACGCGCCCCGGTCTGGACCAGCTAGGCGACGCGGACGAGCGCGTCGGAGACAATCTGCGCGAGCGCCTCGATGAACTCCGGGCGCGCGTTGAAAGATGCCGTCCGCCTGATCCGGATGCCATCGTCCCGGGCAAAGGCCTGGGCCTCGCCATCGAGGTCGAAAAGGATCTCGAGATGGTCGGCGACGAATCCGATCGGGCACACGAGAACGTCCTTCGCGCCTGACTGGCCCACCGCCTCGAGTAAGTCCGGGCCGAGCCATGGTTCACCGGTGTGGCTGGCCGACTGGAAGGCGAACTCCCACTTGGGCAGCTGCATCCCAGAGGCGACCAGGCGGCAGCTCTCCAGCAGCTGGTCGCGGTAAGGATCGCCTTCGCCGATGATCCGCGCCGGGAGGCTGTGCGCGGTGAAAAAGAGCCGGTCCGGCCGTGACGCGGCCAGGGCCTCGCGGAGCAATCCCTGGACTGCCCCGATGAATGCGGGATGGTCGTGGAAACCCGCGACGAAGACGAGCTCGCCGTCCCACGCATCCCGCAAGGTCCGTTCATAGCTGCCCAGGGACATGCGCGCGTAATGCGGCGCGAGCGGCAGTCCGACCAGCCGGCGGATGCCGTGCCTCCGGGCCTCGGCCGCTCCGTCGGCGATGAACGGCGGGGCGTGCTTCATGCCGACAAATGCGGGCAAACCGGCGCGGATCGAAAGCGCGCTCGCCTGGGCTCGCGTGATCTCCGTCAGCGGGGACCCGCCGATCGCCCTATAGCGCGCGGTGAGCTCCGCCAGGGCTTCCGGCGATGGCGGCCTGCCGCCGCGGATGTGCGTGAAGTAAGCCGCGATGTCCGCCTCGGTGGCAGGGCTGCCGTAAGCCATGCAGAGGATGCCTGCGTCAGCGGACATTCGCCGGCACCCACGAGTGGACCGTTTCGACGAGCAGCTGGAGATTCTCCACGCTCGTCTCGGGGAGGACTCCGTGTCCGAGGTTGAAGATGTGGCCGGGGCGGCCATTCGCTCGCCTCAACACGTCGCGCGCTCGCTCCTTCACGAGGTCCGCTGGACCGAGCAGCACCGCCGGGTCGAGGTTGCCCTGGATCGCCAGGTCGAAGCCGACCCGACGCCACCCCTCGTCAAGCGCCACGCGCCAGTCGAGAGAAACCGCGTCGGCGCCTGATCGCGCGATCGCCTCCAACATCCCGGCCGTATTGGTTCCGAAATGAATCCGGGGCACGCCGAGCGGCGCAAGCCCCTCGAGGATCGCGTGCGTGTGCTCGACGACGCGTGACTCGTAGTCCTCGGGCGCTAGCGCGCCGACCCACGAGTCGAACAGCTGCACCGCCTGGACGCCGGCGCGGACCTGCGCACCCAGGTAACCGGTCATCGTCGCCGCCAGCTTTTCCAGCAGCGAATCGAACGCCACCGGCTCCGTGTACATGAACGCTTTGACCTTGGTGAAATCGCGGGATGGGCGGCCCTCGATCAGGTAGCTCGCGAGTGTGAAAGGCGCGCCGGAGAATCCGATCACCGGCACCGGCGACTCCGCCACCACCTGGCGCACCGCGATGATCACCTGGGGCGCGGCCTCCTCCCCATCCGGCACGCGGAGGCGCGCGACGTCGGCGGGACTCGCGATCGGCCGCGCGATGACCGGACCGACGTTTTCGACCAGCTCGAAGTGGACGCCCATCCCGCGCAGCGGCAGCATGATGTCGGCGAACATCACCGCCGCGTCGACGCCCAGCCGGCGCACGGGCTGGAGGGTCACCTCGGCGCAGAGCTCCGGCTGGGCCACGATCTCCGCCAGAGTCCATCGCTCGCGCAATGCCCTGTACTCGGGCAGCGAGCGACCGGCCTGGCGCATGAGCCACACGGGCGTCACGTCGACCGGCCGGCGGCGCGCCGCGTCGAGAAACCTGCTCAAGGGATCGCCTCCAGGGTGGCGTCGACCACGGCACGGTCGTGCGCAGCAGAGACGAACCAGGCTTCGAACTGCGACGGAGGCAGGAGCACGCCGGCGGCCAGCGCCGAATGGAAGAAGCGCGCGAAGGCCTCGGTATCGGACGTCTTCGCGTCGCGGAAGTTGCGCGGCAGTCGGTCGGTGAAAAACAGTGTCAGCAGCGACCCGACCCGTGCGACGCATGCGCCCTTCACCCGGAGACCGGCCTCCAGGCGTGCCGCATTCTGCTCCAGCGCGGCGTAGACGTCCGGCGTCAGCTGTCTCAGCGTCGCCTCGCCCGCAGCCATCACCAGCGGGTGACCCGAGAGCGTCCCTGCCTGGTACACCGGTCCCGCGGGGGCCACGAGGTCCATCAGGTCCGCCCGCCCGCCGTACGCGCCGACCGGCAGGCCGCCGCCGATGATCTTGCCCAGGACCGTGAGGTCAGGCCGCACGCCGTACAGCTCCTGCGCCCCACCCGGCGCGACGCGGAATCCCGTGATTACCTCGTCGAAGATCAGCAGCGCGCCGCTGCGCGTGGTGAGCTCGCGCAGCCCGGAGAGAAATCCAGGGACCGGCGCCACCACGCCCATGTTGGCGGCGACCGGTTCCACGATCACCGCGGCGACCTGTCCAGGGTGCGCGCCCAAGAGCGCGGCCACCGACTCGAGGTCGTTGTAGGTGGCGACCAGGGTCTGCGCCACGACCGCCCTGGTCACGCCCGCGCTGTCCGGAATCGAGAGCGTTGCCGCACCCGACCCGGCCGCGACCAGCATCGAGTCGGCGTGTCCGTGGTATCCGCCGTCGAACTTGATCACCACCTCGCGCTCCGTCGCTGCGCGCGCGACGCGCAGCGCGCTCATCGCGGCCTCAGTGCCGCTGTTGACGAACCTGATCCGCTCGATCCAGGGCATGCGCGAACAGATCAGCTCGGCAAGGCGGACCTCACCGCCGCTCGTGACGCCGAACGAACCTCCTGCCTCGGCCGCGGCGGCGATCGCTCCCACGACCGCGGGGTGTGCATGGCCCAGCACCAGCGGCCCGAATGCGCCGACGTAGTCGATGTACCGCCTGCCCGATTCGTCCCAGACGAAGGCCCCCGCGCCGCGCACGAGATTGGGCGGCTCGCCGCCGACCGCGCGATAGGCGCGGACCGGGCTGTTGACCCCACCTGGAAACAGGCTTGCGGCGACGGTCATTCGGCGCCCAGCAGGCGCGTGATCTCCTCGATCGGGCGGTGGATTCCCGTGAGGATCGGCGTGTCGCGGACCGTCGAACGCCGGCTCTCGGTCCCGCGGAGGTCGCGGACCAGCTCTCCGAACGCGGGCAGGTCGTCCGTCTCGTACGCGACCAGGAAGTCCATGTCGTCCACGCCGAACGAGTAGGCGAGCAGCTGGCGCACCTGCTTGTAGCGATGCCCGACCTTCATGTGCTCGTTCATCACGTTCTGCCTGTCCTCCCGTGTTAGGAGGTACCAGTCGGTGCTCTTGGTGAAGGGATAGACGACCAGGTACTTCGAGCGCTCCCCCTCGAACAGCGATTGCTCCTGCGAGGTCGGCCGCTTGACGTACTGCGACGGCCTGATGATTCCGACAAAGCTGTGGCGCGACGTCATCCACGCGCCCATGCCAGCGCGCAGCACGGCGGCGCTTCTCTCCTCGAGCGCTTCGAGCGATGGGGAAAGGCTCCACAGCAGAACGTCAACCCCGGCCTTGAGCCCGATCATCGAGTAGGCGAAGGTGGTGACCTCCGAACGGGCGGTCGCAGCGGCGGCGAACTCGTCGGCCGTGCGGCATCTTTCGTCGCGGATCAGCCTGCGCCAGGCCGGATCCAGCCCGAGCGCCAGGGCGTGCACGTAACGTGACTCGCTCATGGGCGCTCCCGGAGCCACACAGCCGCGTCCGCGGCGAAGTATGTGATCACGATCCCGGCGCCTGCCCGCACGATCGCGGTGATCGACTCGAGGATCGCGCCGCGCCGGTCGAGCCATCCGCGCTCGGCGGCCGCCTCGATCATGGCCGCCTCCCCGCTCACCTGGTAGGCGGCAAGCGGAAGGTCGAATCGCTCACGTGCCCGCGCAAGGAGGTCGAGGGACGTGATTGCGGGCTTGACCATCAGGATGTCGGCGCCTTCCGCCGCGTCGAGCTCCATCTCTGCAATGGCCTCGCGGGCGTTGGCGGGGTCCATCTGGTACGACTTGCGGTCGCCGAAGCTCGGCGTCGACCCGGCGGCTTCACGGAACGGGCCGTACAGGCTCGAAGCGTGTTTCGAGGAGTAGGCCATGACCGCGACGTCACCGAAACCGGCGCCGTCGAGTCCCGTACGGAGGGCGGCGACCTGGCCGTCCATCATCGCGCTCGGTCCGGCGATCTCGGCGCCGGCCTCGGCGTACGCGATCGCAGCCGACGCGAGCCGTCGCAGCGACGCGTCGTTGTCCACCTTCTCGCCGTGGAGGATTCCGCAGTGGCCGTGCGACGTGTACTCGCACAGGCAGACGTCCGCGGTGAGGGCAAGCGGCAAGGCTTCACGACGCAAAAGGCGCAGCGTCTCCGGCACCGGGCCGCGCGGGTCGTCGGCGCCCGAGCCTTCGGGATCTTTGGCATCGGGGATGCCGAAAAGGAGCACCCCTCCGACGCCGAGCTCCGCCAGCCGGTGCGCCTCGCGCAGGGCAAGGTCGGGCGTCAGGCGGTGGTGCCCCTTGAGAGAAGAGATCTCGTGGCGCTGCTCGCGCCCATTGATCACGAACAGCGGCGCGATGAGCTGCGACGGGTCGACCCGGGTTTCCCGCACCAGCGCCCTCATGGCGCCGCTGGTCCTCAGGCGGCGCGGCCTTCGCGGCCCCGGCATCGAGAGCGCGGGAATCGCCCGTGTCACCGCCGTGGCCAGCTGCTGAACGGTCGGCCCGGGGGATTCAGCGACGACGCGGAAACCCGCATCGAGCGCGACCGCGGTGGTGCGCGGCCCGATGGTGATCGCCGGCACAGCCGTCGACCCGCCGAGCTTGGCGAAACCCCGGACCGCCGACCCCGATGCGAAGACGACCGCGGCAAGGTCGGACCGCTGCAGCGCCTGGTGCAGGTCGTGCGCGGATTCGGCGGGTCCTTCGACCGTTTCATAGGCGGTGACCTCGTCGACCAGCGCGCCGCGTTCGCGCAGCTTGGCGGGCAGGTCGGGATCCGCGTGGGACGCGCGCACCACCAGGACGCGCGAGCCGCGCGGATCAGGCAGCTCGGCCGCGAGGGTGGCACCGTTTGCCTCGCTGGGCACCAGGTTGGTTTCCGCTCCCCTGGCGCGAAGCGCCGCCGCGGTGGATTCGCCGACAGCGGCCCATCGCGGACCGGTCGGGGTGGAAGGCAGCGAATCCACGCCCGCCGCGCTGGTGACGACCACCCAGTCATACGCGGCGATGTCGGGCCAGTCCACCTCGATGGCCCGCGTGACCACCGTCGGCACTGCGGTCACGTGATAGCCGCGCGCCTCGAGCTCGGCCACCAGCGGGTCACCTGCTCCCGCCGGCCTGGTCACCAGCACGGTCGTCATCGCAGCATCACCGCGCCGGCGAGCCGCGTGCCCGCATCGACCGCGACCTCGTCCAGGTCGGCGCGTCTCCCGCGCAGCGATTCGACGCTGCGGTCGGATCCGTCGCTGTTCACGCCACCGACGACCATCGTGAAGCTGTCCGCATCGACGGTGGCGAGTGCGCCTACGGGCGCGCGGCACGTGCCGCCGGTCGCTTCGAGGACGCGACGCTCCGCCTCGACCGCCAGCCGGACGTGCGGCTGGTCGTGGCCCGCGAGGACGGCGAGCAAACGCGCGTCAGCCCGGCGAGCCTGGATCGCAAGCGCACCCTGACCGGGTGCCGGCGGGACGACCATCAGGTCGATCCGCTGGTCGATTCGGTCCCCACGACCGAGCCTGTCGAGTCCGGCCGCAGCGATCACGAGGGCGTCGACCTCGCCCTCGTCGAGGCGCCGCAACCGGGTGTCCACGTTGCCGTGCAGCGGCACAATGCGCACGTCCGGCCGGGCGGCGCGCATGAAGCCCGCGCGGCGCGGGCTGTCCGTGCCCACGGTGGCGCCCGTTCGCAGCGTCGCGACCGACTGGCCGCCCGAGGGCGTGACAAGCGCGTCGCGCGGGTCGGCCCGCTCCGGGTAGGCCGCGATCACGAGCTCCGGCTCGTCTTCGAGCGACAAGTCCTTGGCGCTGTGCACCGCGACGTCGATCTCGCCGCGCAGCAGCGCGCGCGCGATGGCGACCACGAAGATGCCCTCCCCGGGGTCTGTGTCGATGGGTCGGATGTCGCCCTCGGTGACGATGCTGACGAGCTCGACGTCGTGGCCGCCCGCCCTCATGCGCCTCGCGAACCACTCGCTCTGGGCCAGCGCCAGCTTCGATCCCCTCGTGCCGAGCCGGATCTTCACGCCCGGCTCGCCAGCCAGGCGGCAAGCTCGGCCGACGCCGCCTCGACCAGCCTTCGCGCGTCTTCTATATATGCACCTGGCGGAGGCTGGGCCCTGGCGTACAGGTCGTCGATGCCCAGGAAGCGCCCGTTCAGGCGGCCTCGGACGGCTTCAGGGACCGCCTGCGGGGCCGAGATGTCGGCGATAGGCGGGAGGTCCGGGCCGGCCACACCGCTGAGCTCGCTCCACGGACCGCCGAGCGCGACAGCCACCGCGGCGGCGCTGCCGGCCACCACGGCACCGGCGCGGAGGTCGACGCCACGCCCGCCATAGAGGTGGGCCAGGCGGACGGCGTTCGGGGCATCACGACTGGCGATGATGACCTCGGCGCCGGCGCCGGCCACCGAGTGCGCGAGGGCGGCGCCCATCCGGCCCGCGCCCGCGACCACGACCAAGCGACCCGACACCTCGGCCTTGCCACGTAGCCACGCCACGGCGTTCTGCGCGAGGTTGCCGCTGGACGCGCTCCGGCCCGACCGAGCGCGCCGGCCCGCCGCGATCGCAGTTTCGAAGAGCCGGGTCAAACGACGATCCAGGGCTCGATCGACGCGCGCCACCGCCAGCGTCTGGCGGACCTGGTGCAGGACTTCGTCCTCGCCGACGATGACGCTCTCGAGCCCACACGCGACGCGCATCAGGTGCGCGATGGCATCGCGGCCCCAAAGGAAACAAGCCGCCCCCGCAACCGGCATGGGACCGAACCCGTAGAGCTCCGCGCGATGGCAGGTCACCAGCGCCACGCCGTTCCCACCCCTCGCCACCCATGCGTCGAACCGTTCCGCGATCGAAGCCCGAGCCGGCGCGTCGGCTTCGCGCGCGGAGGCGACCAGGGCCCAGATCTTGCTCATTCCTGCCTCGACTGCGCCGTGTGCCCCGTCATTAGCGCGACGAGGAGACGGTCGAGCGCCGACTCGGCGTCGACGAGAAGGGCTGTCGCCTCGCTGGTGTCGAGGCGCCTGCGCCGCGCGAGGACCGCGAGCTCATCCACAAATGGTTTGCGAAAACGGAGAAATGCTTCGACCGTGTCGCTCAACGTCGCGCCGTGCCTCGCGGCATCGGCACCGTAGTCGCGGGCATGCCCCTCAGCCGCGGTGATCAGGACCGCGGCCTGGTCCGGTTCGACGTCGAGCTGCCGGAGCAGGTCGCCGAGCAGCTGCATGCCGCGTTCGCGGAACGTGATGCGTTCGGCGTCCGTGAGACTTGTGAACCATCCCGTCGACTCGCGAGACTGAACGTAAGGTCGCGCGCGACGGTAGGCGCGGGCCATGCGGTCGGACGACGCGCCCATGGAGGCAAGGGCCGGGCGCCGGACACGACCGGTCGGGAGGAACGCCTCGATGGCGGTGGCGAGAAACCGGCGATGGCCGCCCGGGGTGACGAACGAGGGAACCTGGTTCCGGTCCGCCCAGCGCCGCAGGGTGTTCGGCGTGACGCCCAGGGTGCGGCTCGCCTGGCCGAGAGTGAGCCACCTGACCGTATCGTTCCTGGCCCAAAACTAACTAAATCTATCACCGACCTACCTTCGACCGGGGATTGGCCTGTTGGCGAAGATTCGAACGGCGGTGGTCTCCCCTGAAGGTGGCTTAACTCTTCGATTAACGGAACTACCCGGTCGGTCACTTAAATCACCCACCCGGATGGAATCCGAGTTGTTTAAGCCTGGCTACTATCGACGACAAAGTGACGAGGTAGGACATGGCGAACCGCGGCGTCATCCCTGCGCCGCCGACGGCAGTGGGCGGGAGGGCCAGGATGGCCCTGGCCTTCGGGCTGCTGGCGGCCGGCGGCGGGTCGCTCATCCTTCTACTGACCCAGGTTCCGGCCTCCGCACTCGGCGGCCCCCTCCCCTCGCCTTCGCTGCCGCCCGTTCCCACGCCCAGCCTGCCCGCGCTGCCGCTCCCATCCCCCACGGTCAGCCCCTCGGCGCCGGCGGTACCTCCACTGCCCACGCCGCTCCCCACACCGTCGCTGCCTGTTTCCCTGACGCCGGCTCCGCCCAGCCCCCCGCTCCCGAATCCGTCTCCGACGCCGAGCTCAGCGCCCGCGCCCGTAGGTTCGACGGGCGGCTCGGCTCCGGGCACCGGCAGCGGCTCGGGCGGTGGCGGCGGCGGCCCGGTGCGCGGGCTGCCGATCCCGTTCACCTCGATCGTCATCTCCTCGCCCCTCGACCTCGCGCTGTTGGGCGCCGCGGGGGCGCTGCCGCTCCTTTTCGGGATATGGCTTCTCGTCTTCGGCCGGGCGTGGAACGAAGCGCGCCGCTCGCGCAACGCCCAGATCCGGCTGGCGATCGCCAACGACCTCGGGCTGCGGCCGCACGAGCTGGTCTCGGTCAGCACCGAGGGGCTCTTCAAGCTCCGTGAGAAGGCGGCGTTCGACGAGCTGACCGGCGTCATGCGCCGGGCTGCCGGCCTGGCCGCCCTCGACCGTGAGGTCGCCAGAGCCCGGCGGCAAAAGAGCCCGCTTTCGGTCGCCTTCATCGACGTTGACGGGCTCAAGGCGATGAACGACAAGATGGGCCATAAAGCGGGCGACGACCTGCTGCGCAACCTCGCAGGGACCCTGAGGTCCGGCCTGCGCGGGCAGGACCTGGTCGTGCGCTACGGTGGCGACGAGTTCGTCGTCGTGCTGCCCGACACGGTCGCCGACGCGGCTCGAGCCAAGCTGAGCTGGATCCAGACCGAGGCCGAGAAGGCGGGCTTCGGCTTCAGCAGCGGCGTGTCCCAGCTCGAGCGTTCGGACGACCTGGTCAGCCTCCTCGCCCGGGCCGACCAGGAGATGTACGCGGTGAAGTCGCGACGCGGCCAGGTGAGGGATATCAGGCTGGGCGTCATCGGCGGAACCAAGAGGGCGACGGCCTAGGCCAATAAAGCTGGGACTTGACAAACTGACCTAATTGGGGTTTAGTGGGTCGCAACCCGCTAAACCGGAGGTACAGAGATGTTAAGGCTCGTCAGCTCCGCCATCGTCCTGGCAGCCGCCATGGTCGTGTTCGGCACGGTCGCAGCTTATGCCGCCGGCACTGCGCCCAACCCGCCGCCGGGCGGGGTCGTGGTTCAGCCGATGTCGGCCTCCGCCGGCAGCTCGTCGCAGCCGGGCAGCAGCGCGAGCGCGTCCACGGGACAGGCCGCCGCCGGCTCCAACGGGCAGGACGGGACCGTCAGCCACTGCGGCGTCCAGGGCAGCGCGGGCAGCACCGGGACCGCCGCCCAGCCCACCCAGCTTGGTACGGCCGGCACAGGCACCCCCACGTGCAGCACGAGCACAGGCTCGGGTGGTGCGTCCACGTCAACTTCGTCTGGCCAGTCGAATGCGTCGAGCCGCACCGGAGCGACCGACAACGGCTCCTCCGCGACAGGATCCAAACAGCCGGCTGCCGGCAGCGGCGGCCTCGCTGCGGCCAGGCTCGCCGGCTCGAGCTCGGGCAGTGGCGGGTGGATCCGCCTGCTGGGCTGGCTCTTCCTCGCCCTGCTCCTCGCCGTCCTGTTTCTCCTGATCGGCATCGCCGTCGGACGGCGCCGCACCACGCAAGCCACCGCGTAAAGGTGAGTTCCCGCCTCCCTACCCCTAGCCCCGGCCGGCGCACCCCCGCCGGCCCGGGGCCCTTCGGGCGCCGCGCCCCCCTGGACGAGGAGCACGAGATGCGCATGGCCCCTGACATGGAGCGCGCCCTCGGCGCGCTCCGAGACTTCACGCGCCGAGACATCCTGCTTCGCTTCTACGCCGAGCGAAAACCGCGAAGCGTCGAAGAGGTGGCCCAGGCGGCTGACATCCACCGCTCGGTCGCGTTCGACCACCTCGAGCGCCTCGTTGCGCACGGCTATCTCGAGGTCGAGAGGAGACGAGGGCTGCCGGGCAAGCCTGCCAAGATCTACCGGCTCACCGCCGGCCCGGTCCAGATCAGTCACCCGATGCGCCGCTATGACGTGGTTGCGGAAGCGCTGGCGCGCTTTCTCGAAGCCACCCTCGATGGCCCCCGCGCGATCAGAGAAGCCGGGCGGGCAATCGGCGAAGGGATCGCGCGACCGGAGGCCGGCTCAGTGCCATCCGCGCTCGAGCCGCTGATCGAGATGGGCGCTGAATACGAGGTCCGACCCGGCGGGCATGTCGAGTGCACGAACTGCCTGTTCGCCGAGGTCTGCAGGCGAGCCCCCATCATCTGCATCTTCCATGCCGGGGTCATCGACGGCCTGACCAGAATAAGCGCAGAGGTCGAGCCGCGCGGTTTTCGCGGAGAGGCCGGCTGCGCCTACCACGTCTGGGCGCCGGCATGAGCATGCACGCCGGCTCCACGTTGGGCGCATACCACCTGATGGAACGCATCGGTCGGGGCGGGATGGCGAGCGTTTATCGCGCATACCACCAGGCGCTCGATCGGCTGGTGGCGGTCAAGGTGCTGCCCGAGTTCTTCGCCGAGGACGCGATCTATCGCGAGCGGTTCCAGCACGAAGCGTGGTCGGTGGCCCGGCTCCGGCATCCCAACATCCTCCAGGTGTTCGACTTCGGAAGCGAAGACGGGGTGCCTTTCATCGTCATGGAGCTCGTCGAGGGCGGCACCCTCGCGGACCGGCTGGGCGCTCCGATGCCGCTCGACGCGGCGATCAGCCTGCTCGAACCGGTGGCGGCGGCACTCGACTATGCGCACTCGCGCGGCGTCCTCCACCGCGACGTCAAGCCGACCAACATCCTGCTGCGCGAGGACGGAAGCCCGGTGCTGGCCGACTTCGGGCTCGCGAAGATCGCCGGCTTACGCAGGCTGACGGCGAGCGGCAGCGTGATGGGCACGCCTGAGTACATGTCGCCCGAGCAGGCCGAGGACCGCGGGGTCAGCCAGGCGTCCGACCTGTACTCACTTGCTGTGGTCGCGCACGAGATGCTCACCGGGCGCGTTCCATTCGAGGGCGATACGCCGGCTGCGGTGCTCGTCTCGCATGTCACGCGGCCGCTGCCGGCCGCGCACGAGCTCAGGGGCGAGCTGTCCGCCCACGTCGAAGACGTCCTCAGGCGCGGCCTGGCCAAGAATCCAGATGACCGCTACCCGAGCGCGTCCAGCTTCGCCTACGCGCTGAAGCCCGCCGCCTGGCCCGGAAACAGCGGCGGGTTTTCCACTGTGGTGCCCGCCTTTGAGCGGGCGGGTGCCGGCCGGCACACGCCGGTCGTGCTCGTCGTGGATGACGGCGCCGCCAACCGCGAACTGCTCAGGGCCTGTCTTCGCGAGGTCGAGTGCGAGGTGCGCGACGCTCCTGACGGGCTCTCGGCCCTCCGTGCGGTGGACGCGGCGCCCCCCGACCTGGTCCTGCTCGACGTGCAGATGCCGGGCATGGACGGGTACGAAGTCTGCAAGCGGATCAAGGCCGGGCCGAAGGGAAGCCTGTTGCCGGTGGTGATGGTCACCGCCCTCGACCGGAGCAGCGACAGGGTCCGGGCGCTCGATGCGGGCGCGGACGACTACATGTCGAAACCAGTCGACCGCGTCGAGCTGGTGGCGCGGGTGCGCTCGGCGCTGCGCCTGAAGCGCGTCTACGACTCGCTCGACAGCACGGAGCAGGTCATCTTCTCGCTCGCGGCCGCGGTCGAGGCGAAGGACCCGTACACCGAGGCTCACACCCAGCGGGTGGCCGAGTCCGCCAGACGAATCGGCGCCCGGATGGGGCTGGGGCCGGAGGAGCTGGAGGCGCTGTATCGCGGCGGCATCATCCATGACATCGGCAAGATCGGGATCCCCGACTCCATCCTCCTCAAGCCGGGCGAGCTCGACAGCGAGGAGCGGGTCAGGATGAACCTGCACCCGATCATCGGGGAGAACATCGTGGCGCCGCTGCGATCCAGCGCCGACCTGCGGCCGATGATCCGCCATCATCACGAGCGCTACGACGGGACTGGTTATCCCGACCGCCTGGCGAACGAACAGATCCCGCTGCTCGCGCGGATCCTGTCCGTCTGCGACGCGTATGACGCGCTGGTCAACGACCGGCCGTATCGCGAGCACCTGACGCGCGGGCAGGCGCTGGCCATCCTGCAGGAAGGCGCGGGGCGGCAGTGGGACCCGCAAGTCGTGCAGCTCGTCGTCGATGAGGCCGGCCGGGGCTCGACGCACGACGGTATCTCGGCGTGATCGGCCCCACCCGGATCCTGGTCGTCGACGACGACCCTGCCAGCTGCGAGCTGGTGGCCTATTCGCTCAAGCCGCTCGGCTATCGAATCGCGATCGCGGCGGATGGAGACCGCGCCCTGAACATGGGCATGCAGGACGACATTGGCCTGGTGATCCTCGACGTCCACATGCCGATGCGCGACGGGATCGAGATCCTGGCGAAGTTGCGCGAGCGCCACGGTATGCGACCGGTCAAGGTCCTTGCGCTCACCGGGGACGTATCCGCCGCGGTGCGGTCGGCGATGGAGACCCGGGGCATCGACGGGTTTCTGACCAAGCCGGTCGACCTGAAGAGCCTGCGCGAGGAGGTCACGCGCTTGATGGCCGACCAGGTCTCCGGCGACCTGCGCCTCTACCGCCGGCTGATCGATCGGAAGCGTCGCCAGCAGATCTAGGGCAGCGGCCGCGAAACACGCGAGCGTGTGCACTGGCATTCTCCACCTCAATTCCAGGCACGCGAGTTCGTGCACTCGCGCTATTCGATCGGTCATTGCCTTCGCGGTGGCTGCGCTCTGACCGGGTAGTCTCGAAGCGTGGGAAATCGGGGATCACAAATGAAGCTCGGTGACTTCGAGGTGGCGAACCGGATCGGGCTCGGCACGAACCGCCTGACGCGGACGCCTGAACACGTGGCCCTCATCAAGGCCGCTGTAGCCGCAGGGGTGCAGATGATCGATACCGCGCACTCCTATGCCGGCGGCGAGAGCGAGGAGACAATCGGCGAGGCGCTCTCCCCCGTCCCCGACGGCTGCATCGTGGCGACCAAAGGCGGCGGAAGCGGAAGCGGGAACCCGAACGTGCTGCGCGCAGAGATCGAGCAGAGCCTCAGCCGGCTGGGGACGGACGCCATCGGCCTCTACTACCTCCACCGCGTCGACCCGCAGGTGCCGCTTGAAGAAAGCCTCGGCGCGATCAAGGAATACCGCGATCGCGGCCAGATCCGCAATGTCGGCATCTCGCAGGTTGACATCGCGCAGATCGAGAGGGCCCGCCAGGTCGTCCCCATCGCCGCGGTCCAGAACCACTACAACCTGTCCGAGCGCAAATACGAGGAGGTGGTCGACCACTGCGAGCGCGAGGGCATCGTTTTCGTGCCCTTCTTTCCACTGCGCGGAGTCGCAGGCACCCGGCTGGACGAGATCGCCAGGCGGCACAAGGCGACACCGCAGCAGATCGCGCTCGCCTGGCTGCTGCGCCGCTCGCCGGCGATGCTGCCCATCCCGGGAACGCTGTCGGTCGAGCACCTGAGGGAGAACGTGGCGGCGGCGAAGATCGAGCTTGCCGATTCCGAGTTCGAGACGCTCCGCTGAGCAGCCCGATCCTGAGCGAGCTACTTTCGCGCGGACGGCTCCGCGGTGCCGGCCTCGTCGCCGCTGACAATCCACCTGGTGCCGCCTCCGGTCACGACCAGGTCGTCTGCCGTCTGCGGACCCCAGGACCCCACGGGATAGGTCTCCGGATGTCCGTCGCTCTCCCACGCGCGGATCAGCGGGTCGACGATCTCCCAGGAGAGCTCGATCTCTTCGGCCCCCGGGAACGCTGAGTAGCCGCCCGCGATGATCTCCGAGAGCACGTTCTCATACGCGTCCGGCAGCGCGGCCTTGGTCAGCTTCGCGTAGTCGAGCCGCATCCCGGCCGGGACCATCTCGAAACGCGGTCCCGGGCGCTTGGCGCCGATACGCAGCTGGATGCCTTCGTCTGGCTGGATCCGGATCACGATCAGGGTGGGGATGCCGCGCTGGCGCCGGCCGCCCAGGCGGAGCATCGGAGCATCGCGAAGCTTGATCACCACCTCGGTCACCCGCCGCCTCAGCGCCTTGCCGGTGCGGACGAAGATGGGCACCCCGTCCCAGCGCCAGTTGTCCATCGCGATGCGGACGGCCGCGTAGGTCTCGCGCCTCGAGTCCGGCGCCACGCCCGGCTCGTCGAGGTATCCGTCGTACTGGCCACGGACCGCCATCGTCGGATCGATCGGCAGCATCGCCCGCAACGCGGCGCGCTTGGCCCTT
>Ga0209648_10000352_pt1 | contig 34346 bp, 30 predicted proteins | sample GraSoi2013_115cm_FD_185830 | JGI IMG/M metagenome (GOLD analysis project Ga0209648, IMG submission 185830) | Grasslands soil microbial communities from the Angelo Coastal Reserve, California, USA - Sample 9_17_2013_115cm (SPAdes) (version 2) | ecosystem: Environmental > Terrestrial > Soil >...
AAGCGGGGCCGGCCGGCCGCGCGCGCCGGTCACAGCGCGCTGATGCCGGCCGCCGGGCGGGATCTCGTCGTGCAGCACGCCACCTGCCTACCACCGCCGGCCTACCACCGCCTGCCCACCGCGGGGGGCCCGGACCCCCGCGCGGCTGGCCACGACGGCCAGGCTGGCCGGTATTCAACTCGCCGACACCGGACTTTCCCGCCCGTATAGCCCATATGTTCGCCCAGCACGCGGACAATTTGGCCACCGGTCGAGCCGGGCACCCGCCCCCACACCCCGTAGGCGCGCTCGCCCCTGGTCCAGGATGACTCGCCCTGGACCAGGGTGGCCCGTGCCCGGGCTCCGGGCGCCGTTTGTGGCGCAAGCCATGGTAAGTGGCGGGAATGCGCGACCGCTGCTTTGGCGTCATAGAGGTTATGAGCGACCATAACGACGCGGCGCCGGCTGCCCGGCCGGCCCATCTGGTCTTAGTCGAGCAGTCCGGAGCCAAGCAGGAGATCCCGCAGCCGTCCACCGCCCAGGCAATGATCGAGGCGGAGCAGGCCATGCACGACCACGGCAGCCACCTGCGCGAGGTCAAGGTGATCAGCCAGCACACGGCCGTCGCCCGGTGGAAGGGCGGCGAGTTGTGCTGGCGCCGCGTGGCGTAACCACTGGTAAAGGACGTTGCTGGTCGGATTGGCCAGATCTGTAAACAGAACGACATGGCCAGCGCCAGCCCCCAGCACCGCCTGGCTCACCGTCGCGGTGACCACCCCCGCGTAGCCTTTCCGCCGCTGATCTCGCGCTCCCCGGGGGCTCGTCTCTGGGCGCAAAGGCCCGGAGCGGGGTTTCGGTTGGTACGGTCCCGTGTGGGCGGGGGATCAAGATGGTCGACTGACATGCCCCCCGGGCCAGTGAGGAGGCGTTCATGGGCGGCTTCAGGAAGTTCCTGTTCCGCGGCAATCTCATCGACCTCGCGGTGGCCGTGGTCATCGGCATCGCGTTCAACGCGGTGGTCCAGGCGCTGATCGCCGACATCATCACGCCGCTCATCGCGGCGATCGGCGGCAAGCCGAACTTCGGCGCGCTGTCTTTCACCCTGAACAAGAGCCACTTTCTCTACGGCAGCTTCCTGAACGCCCTCATCTCCTTCGTGATCATCGCCGCGGTGATCTACTACCTGATCGTCTCGCCGGCGGCCAGGGTCACCGAGCTCAGGACGCGCAACGAGGAGGCAACCCATCGGGACTGCCCGGAGTGCCTCAGCAGCATCCCGGTCGGGGCGAAGCGCTGCATGTACTGCACGGCGGAAGTGCCTCCGACGACCTCGCAAGTCAGATGACGCCGGCTCGGGTGGATCACTTCGCGTCGGCGTAGCAGCTGACCACGGCGGTCGTCATCGGGAACCGTACCTGGGTCTCGCCGAACACGGTCCGCCCGGCCTCGGCGGCCGCCTCGGCGACGGCCTCGACCACGGCTGGCGCCATGGCCTCGGGGCAGTGCACGAGTACCTCGTCATGCTGGAAGAACACCAGGTGCGGCGCCCGAGGGTCCCAGCGGCCGGGCGGGGGCGGCGCAGTTCCGCCTGGGCCTTCGTTCGGCACCGGCAGCGCCGCCAGCCTCCGGCGCAGGGCCGCCAGCAGGACCAGCGCCCAGTCCGCCGCGCTGGCCTGGACCACGAAGTTGCGGGTGAACCGGCCGCGGGCCCGCGAGGCGCGGCCTGCACCGGGGTCCCGTTCGGCCTCCGGGTCGCCCGGCTCGACGGTGATGGCACGCCACGCGGCTGACGGCGGCGGGCACGTGCGGCCCAGCACGGACCGGACCACCCGGCCTTCCTCGCCGGCCCGCGCCGCCGCCTCCACGTAACCGGAGGCGGCGGGGAAGCGCCGCCGGAGCACGGCGAGCAGTTGCCCCACCTCACCCCCGGCGCCGCCGTACATGGCGGACAGCAGCGCTTTCTTGGCTTGGCCCCGGTCTCCGCCGAACACGCTGGCCAGCCCCTCGTACAGATCGCCGCCGGCCGCGGCCTCCGCGAACGCGCGGTCGCCGGCCAGCGCCGCGAGCACCCGCGGCTCCAGCTGGGCCGCGTCGGCCACGACCAGCGCCCAGCCCGGATCGGCCACGACCGCGCGCCGCAGCACCCGCGGGATCTGCAGCGCGCCGCCGCCGTGCGATGCCCAGCGCCCGGAGACCACGCCGCCCACCACGTACTCGGGCCGGAACCTGCCGCCGGAGACCCAGGCGTCCAGCCAGGCCCAGCCGTGCGCGGCGTGCAGCCGGGACAGCTCCTTGTACTCGAGCAGCGGTGCGATCGCCGGGTGGTCGACCTCGCGCAGCACCGAGAACCTGGTGGACGGCACCCGCACGCCCGCGGCGGCCAGCGCCCGGATCAGCTGGGCCGGCGAGTCCGGGTTCACGAGCCGGCCGCCCAGCGCCGCCGAGATCTGCGCGGCCAGCTCGGCCAGCCGGGCCGGCCGCGTTCCGGCCAGGGCCGCGGGAGGGCGCGGGCCGAGCATTCCGGTCAGCAGCTCGTCGTGCACATCGGCTCGCCAGGGCAGCCCGGCGAAGGTCATCTCGGTGGCCGCGAGCTCGCCGGCCGACTCGGCCGCGACCAGCGCCGCGAACCTCGCCGGATGCTCGTCGGCCGCGATCCGCTGCAGCTGGTCGGCGTGCGTGGCGATCAGCGCATCGATCGTGACCCGGGCGTCGGCCCTCCCGGTGCCCGGGCCCTCGAACAACGCGCCCTGCCCGCCTGCGCCTCGCCCGCCTCCGCCCAGCGAGGCCGGCTCTCCGCCACGCCCCTCCCGGCCGAGCAGCAGCCGCTCGGCGAGCGCCACATCGTGACAGCGCCCGATCCGCACCCCCGCGCGCAACAGCGCCGGGTAGTGCTCCGCGGCGCACGACCATACCCACCGGACGCTCCCATCCGCGGAACGCTCGTACCGGGCGACGGCCTCAGCAAGATCAGGAACCATAACGGGATCCCCGACCCTGCTCCCGTCGGCAGCCAGCTCGCACAGCAGTGCGCTCCCCGAAGCGCCATGCGCGACCGCTACCCGCACGGTTCAGATTCTCCGGCCAGGGTCTGACAGAACGCCCGCCGGCCCCGATTCGGGGGTGCGCGTCAGTTTTGTAGGTGATCAAGATCGTTTAGCGGGTGACCGAGATGAACGGGCATCCTGGCAGCAGGCTTCCGGAGGTGGATAGCCTGTCGCGGTGACTTCACCGGGCTTGCCCGCTGGCTTCCGCAGCCAGCCGGCGCCCGGGCGGCTGCTGGTGTCTGGGACCCAGCCCGGTAGCTGAGCGGGCCGGGTCCCAGACGCTTTACCCGGCTCGGGCCGCGGCCTGGCTCACCCGGCCTTCGCGCCACCGTCCCCGAACGGTCCGAGACCGAACGCGGGACGGCCCTGCTGCAGCAGCGTCAGGTCCTCGATGCTGATCGCCGTGGCGGTGCTGCCGCTGACCGTCGCCTGCACCGAGGCCTGGTTGCCGACCTTGACCGAGCCGATTCCGTCGCGTTGCGCGTCGACGAGTGTCGAGCTGGTGACGCGGTAGCTCTTCGTGAACCCGTCGGCGCTCTTGAGCGTGATGGACGTGGTGCTCACGGCCGTCACCTGGCCGTTCTGCACGTCGACGGTCTCGTACCCGCCGCCGGGCTTGCGGATGACGAACTGGCCGTGCAAGGCGCCGAACAGAAAGCCGCCGAGGCCGGGTCCTGGTCCGAAGTGGCGGAAGCCGGGAGGGGCCGGGGCGGCCGCGCCGGGCTGCTCAGCCGACGAGGACGGATTGGTGATCACCGCGCTCACCGGCGCCGCGGGCGCCGGTGAGTTCGTCGCGGCCGCTCCCGCCCCGCCCAGCAGGGCGGCCACGGCCACGCCGGCGATGATGTACGGGCGACGTGACAACGAACGCAGGCCCATCGGCCCGATCGGGCGCGTCGAGTGCATCCAGCCGGCCCGGGCCGGGGGTTCTTCCTGATCGGCTGGCTCCGGCTGGTCCGGCGGCATCCACCAGACCTGGTCGTTGGCTGAGGACTCATCCGACATCGGAGGATGGCTCCTTCCGGCGTGAGGATCGCGGTGGTGCCCCATCCGGTAGGTTCCCGCCCGGAGCTGAAAGCACGCTGAATCCCAGCCGAGCCATCGCTCCAATATCGGCTGCCAGGGCCGGCCGGCCAGGACGGCCCTGGCCCGCCTGCTAGCCGCTGGCGCCCTTGGCGGCTCGCTTCTGCCTCGGCAGGGCATGCCCGCGCGGCACGCGGCTCGCACGGGTCCAGCCCGCGGTTGCCTGGCCCGGCTCGGCGGCCGTTCCGGGCTCGTCAAGGATCGGGTCGGGTTCGGAGTCCTCGGCGTCGTAGGCGGCGGGTTCATGCCGCGGCCGGAACGCGGCCGGGCCGGGCTGAGTTTCCTCAGGACCCTGGTCGTCCCCCGGGGCTGGCACCTCGTGGACGGCCGAGGGCTCCTGCGCTTTCGGCCCGCCGCCCCCCCGTCCCGGCTCGCGCTCGTCGCGCGGCCCGCCGCTCCCCCGTCCCGGCTCGCGCTCGTCCCGCGGTCCGCTGTCCCGCTGGGCCGGCGGCTCGAGGGGGGCAAGCGGCGCCTCTGGCTGGGGCGGCTCGGGCGGCCGTTCCCGCTCGGGCGGGACCGGCTGGGCCTGCGCGGGAACGCGGACGCGCCCGGCACCTCGGTGGTGGTCCGCGTCAGCCGCCCAGGCGTCCGCGGTGTCCTCGGCCCGGCCCCCGGCCCGCGACGCGACAGCGGCGTAGACGGGCCCGGCGCAGTCGTGGCGATCGAGCAGCGCGGTCAGTTGCTCGGCCTCACGGGCATCGATGCCGAATACGACGCGCGGCTGGCCCCACGGCTCCTCCAGCGAGTAGCCCACGTAACTCGAGACAGGCGGTAGTGGATCTGCCCCCAGGCCATGCATGGTGCGCCAGCGGTCCCAGGCCCGTTCTAGCTCCGCCGCAGCCTGCTGCGCACGAAAAATCAATTCCGGATCACGCATCGCGATCCCTCCCCTCGAAGCGACGGCACGCTCCGCCAGTTGGCGGATCCCCGGGCGTGCGCACATCGCCGCGGGGCACGCGAGCCACGTGCAGCGTGCGTTCATGGTGTGCGGACGCCTATCCGTCACCACCGTTCCCCTTTTCGGCGGTGGCACGGCGACCAGTATGGCGGAACGCCCACCCGAGCAGGTGCGATTACGAAAAGTTGTACTGTGATTACCGAGAGTCACAAGATGGCGGCCGCAGATCAGAACAGGCCCCAGCGATGACATGCGCGCGGATCCGCGCGGCAATCAGACCGTCGAGGCCCGTAAGCGCGCCATACCAGGCCACAGCGCTTCAGGGCTCAGGGCACGGTCTCGAACGGCATTAACTAGGAGGCCGGATCGACCCCGGCTCTGCCCGCTAGGAGTGACGCTCATCTGAGCGCCCGCTGCGGACTACGCCCCTTCTCTGCGGCGCTTTGGCCGCCGGGGCCGACCCCCCCTTGCTCCTGCTGTCTGCGCATGGCCGCCACTGCTCGCCCGTCATCGTGCGCGAGCATCCCTGGCTGGTCTATCGCCAGTTCCGCGGCCAGGCGTTATTCCGTGCGCTGCTGCGGGATGCCCGCGAGCAGGGCGCGTACTTCTGTCTCCCGGTACCGGCGGTGCCCGCCGAGCGTACGTATGGAAGTCAGCTTCCCGGCTTTGGCCCACCGCGTGACGGTCTTCGGGTCAACCCGGAACATGGTCGCGACCTCTGCTGGGGTCAGCAGAGGCTCGGCCTCTGGTGTGCGTGCAGACATGTTGACGGCCTCTCCTCCTGGACCGGTACTGCGATCCTGCGTTCGTTCTGTTCCTGGCTCCCTTAGGGAGCCTGCCGTGGATGTCCTATATGGTCTACTCAGACCATATTGCCATCACCAGCGGTGACAAGTCGACCACCAGGAGCAAAATGTTTCTCCGCGGTTCGCCACGTTGCTCCATTGATGCGAGTCACGCTGCGTGATTCTAGCGACACGCAGCGTCGCAACGGGCAGATTCGGAAAAGTCATCCCCCCTCCCTCAGCTTCCTAGCTCGATTGCCTCCAGCTCGCGCCACCTGGCGCGCAGCCGCTGGTACATGGCGGCTGCCAGTTCAAACTCCCTGCTAGCCAGGGCACTCACGGCGGCGGATACCTCAGCTACCGACTGGTCCGCGCGGAGCGCGTCGTCATCGAGCAGCTGCACCAGCCCGCCATAGTCGAGTTCCACCAGCGCGTGCGGGTGGAACTCCTCCAGCCAGCGCCCGATCTCCTCCAGAGCGACGCTGACGCGGACAAGCGCAGCCGTGGGCGGTGCGTCGTGTTCGGGACGTGCCCCGGGCGCGCGCCGCGCCTGGGCTGTGCCCGGGATGCGCCGGACCGTGCCCAGCGCTCGTGCCACCCGCCTGCGCGCCTGGGCCATGGTGGTCGCGTAGATGAGCGTGCGGGTCGCTGACGCAGTCGCCGGGCGAGTGCTCTGGATGTCCCCGGTGGTACCGAGCACCAGCCAGCGCTCGGCGGGCGCGAACGGAACGAACCAGGTCGGCGGCACGGACCAGGTGCTGCTCTGTATGTAGACCCGCGACGCCACCTCCTTCCCCTCCCATCGGGAAAATTCCTCGGCGGCCCGGTCAGCCTGTCCGGGCGCAAACGCATCGGCAAGCGGCGGCCTCGTCGTGGCCCGCAGCCGGCCGAGCGCCAGCCAGGACCGGAGCCTCGTCTGCCACGGGCACACGTACGTGATCCCGTCTGCCCAGCGCACGTAAGCGTGATCACTCTCCTTGGCAGGTGCAACGATGGGCGGCACCGCGATAATCCTCCGCAGCGCGTCTTCACGCTCGGCTTCGAGCGCGTCCGCCCGGCGCGGCCTGTCCGCGGATGCGGCATATGCCTCCCAGCGCGCCCGCTCTGCCCGCTCGAAGGCAGATAGCGGTTCATACACCCGCAGATAGGCGGCGCACGGCAGCATGATCAATCGTGACATACCGGTGCCCCCTAACATAAGTCCCCTGACCCGGCGAAATTGCACCGGGCCGGCTCTCCCCTCGAGCTCGCGCCGGCCCCTACGGCATACCCTGGGTCCCTGAGATCCCGCGTCAAGGGCGACGAGGGACCGAGCCGGGAGTCACCACCGTGACCACTGTATTTGGGAATGCCGACTGGCCTGCCGCCAGCAGCGACGCCGGAGGGCCGCAGCCGCCCGCGCCTCGCCCGCCCGCCCCCACCGGGCATGAGCAGGTGGTGTTCTGCCACGACGCGCCGACCGGGCTGCGCGCGATCATCGCCATCTACTCGACCGCCCTCGGACCTGCGCTCGGCGGGACGCGCTTCTACCCCTACCCGAGCGAGGACGCGGCCCTCGCCGACGTGCTGAACTTGGCGCGCGCGATGGCGTACAAGAACGCCCTGGCCGGCCTGGATCACGGCGGCGGCAAGGCCGTCATCATCGGCGATCCGGCCCGCCTCAAGTCCGAGGCGCTGCTGCGAGCCTACGGCAGGTTCGTGCAGTCGCTGAACGGCCGGTACATCACCGCCTGTGACGTCGGCACCTACAGCGAGGATATGGACATCGTGGCCCGCGAGTGCCGGCACGTGACCGGCCGGACGGAACTGAATGGCGGCGCGGGGGACTCCTCGGTGCTGACGGCGTTCGGGGTCTTCCAGGGGATGCGCGCCGCAGCCGAGCATGCCTGGGGCACGAGCAGCCTCGAGGGCCGCCGGGTCGGTATCGAGGGCGTGGGCAAGGTCGGGCACCGCCTCGTCGACCACCTTATCGAGGCCGGAGCGCAGGTGGCCGTCTGCGACGTCAACCCGGGCGCCGTGGAGAGGGTGCGGGCCAGGCACGCCTCGGTCGAGGCGACGGCCGACCGTGACCGGCTGCTCGCCAGCGGCATCGACATCTTCTCCCCCTGCGCGCTGGGCGGCTCGATCAACGACGACACCATGGCGCTGCTGAACGCCCGGATCGTCTGCGGTGGCGCCAATAACCAGGTGGCCCACCCCGGCATCGAGAAGCTCCTGGCCGACCGCGGCATCGTCTACGCGCCCGACTACGTGGTCAATTCCGGCGGCGTTATCCAGGTTGCCGACGAGCTGGGCGGCTTCAGCTTCGAGCGTGCCCGGGCCGGGGCAGCGCAGATCTTCGACACCACGAAGAAGATCCTCGCGATCGCCGACGAGGAGGACGTGCCGCCCGCCGTCGCCGCTGACCGGCTGGCGGAGCGGCGGATGTCCGAGGTGGGCCGGCTCCGGGGCATCTGGCTGGGGGCCTGAGCGAGCTGGAGGGGCGCGGCGCCCCGGAGGCGAGCGGGAGACACTGTCATCGGTCCGGGATGGCCGGAGGCGCGAGCCGCCCAAAGCAGGTACCTTTGGATGTGCACGGAAGAACGAGCGCGCTGTGCTCCTGCGGTGGAGAGGCGGCGTGTAGTTTAGCTGTGCGAGAAAGCCCGCAAGCATCAGCGCGCTGAGGGCAACGATCAGCGCGGTGACCAGGAGCCCGGACCGGGCTCCCGTACGTTCGAGGGGGTCGAGCCAATGGGGCGCGGCCGAGCCAAGGCCAAGCAGGTGAAGGTTGCCCGCCAGCTCAAGTACAGCGGCGGTGGCATGGACCTTGACCGGCTGCGGGCTGAGTTTGGTGTCGGCACGGACCAGCAGGAATCCGGCGATCACGCCGCGTATGCGGACTTCGCGAACCGCTACTCCGTGGACGACGATGAAGATGATGATGCCGACGACGAGGACGACCTAGACGACCTCGCCGAGGACGATGACTTCGACGACGAGGACGTCGTCGACCAGGAAGACGATCCGGCTGATGAGTACCCGGGCGCCGGGGGCAGGAGCACCGGCTCTCGGATGAGCCAGGCGACCGGGGGCTGACCGCGGAATACGCCGCCACGCGCTAAGCGCGGCTGGATGGATGATCCAGCCGCGGTGGACGGGCGCGGTGCCGTGCGGGATGAGTCTGCGGTCTCGGGGTGCCCGCGCAGTCAGGCAGGATGCCCGCGCAATCAGGCAGGGTGCCCGCGCAGTCAGGCGGGATGCCCGCGCAGTCAGGCAGGATGCCGGCCGTGGAGCCGGGCCGCGCCAGCGCCCGCGGTTATCTGCCCGGCTAGCCAGGCGGGCACGTCGCGAGACGCCAGCAGGCTGAGCGCCGCTTCGGCATCGCGCTCGCCGACCACGGCAATCATGCCGACGCCCATGTTGAACACACGCTCCATCTCCTCGCCCGCGATACCGCCCCGCTCCGCCAGCAGCCCGAACACGGGCTGAGGGCTCCACGTGGCGCGATCGAGCACGGCGTCAGCGTTCGGCGGGAGCACCCGGGCCAGGTTCGAGGCCAGCCCGCCCCCGGTCACGTGCGCAAAAGCATGGACATCGCAGCCCTCGGCCAGCGCCAGGCAGTCGCGGGCGTAGATGCGGGTCGGGGTCAGCAGCTCCTCGCCGAGCGGCCGCCCGAGCTCCGGCGGCACTGTGTCGAGGGTCAGTCCCGCCCGGCTTGTCACGCGCCTGACCAGCGAGAACCCGTTGGAGTGCAGGCCCGAGGACGCCATCGCGATCACCGCGTCGCCGGGGCCGACCCGGTGCGGCCCCAGCAGCCGGTCCGCCTCGACCACCCCGGTCGCGGCGCCCGCCAGGTCGAAGTCGTCGGGGCCAAGGTGGCCGGGATGCTCCGCCGTCTCCCCGCCGATAAGGGCACAGCCCGCCAGAACGCATCCCTCGGCGACTCCGCCGACGATCGCTGCGACCCGTTCCGGCCGGATCTGACCACACACCACGTAGTCGGTCAGGAACAGCGGCTCGGCCCCGCAGACCACGAGATCGTCGACGACCATGCCGACGAGATCGATGCCGATCGTGTGATAGTCGCCGAGCTGCTGGGCGATCATCACCTTCGTTCCCACCCCGTCGGTGGCGCTGGCCAGCAGCGGCCGGCGGTAACTGGTGAGCTTGGACGCGTCGAACAGCCCGGCGAAGCCGCCAATGCCGCCCACGACCTCGGGCCCGGCGGTGCGGGCGACGGCGGCGCGGATCAGGTCGACGGCGCGCTCCCCGGCGGCGATGTCGACCCCCGCCCGCGCATAGCTCAGGCCGCCTTCCGGCGCGTCACGGGCAGCGCTCACGAACGGTCCCGCGCGGGCCCGGCCACCACAGTGCTTGTCATCACGGTGCTTGTCACCACGGGGCTCCCGGCCACGGGGCCCGCCACGGCGCCCTCGAGCAGGTGCTTCCCCTGCTCGGCGGCGGCGACGTCCAGCGGGTACGCGCCGTCGAAGCAGGCGCGGCACAGGCGCCCCCGGGGCAGCGTGGTCGCGGCGATCAGGCCCTCCAGCGACACATACCCGAGCGAGTCAGCGCCGATCGAGACCCGGATCTCCTCGGCCGACAGGTGGCCCGCGATGAGCTCGGCCCGGGTCGCGAAGTCGATTCCGTAGAAGCAGGGCCAGGCCACGGGCGGGCTGGAGATGCGGACGTGCACCTCGGCCGCCCCCGCCTCGCGCAGCATCGCCACGATCGCCCGCTGCGTGTTGCCGCGGACGATGGTGTCATCGACGGCGACGATCCGCTGGCCCGCGATGACGTCCCGGAGCGGGTTCAGCTTGAGGCGGATGCCGCGCTGCCTGATCGTCTGGCTCGGCTGGATGAACGTCCGGCCGACGTAGGAGTTCTTGACCAGTCCCTGCCCGTACGGGATGCCGCTGGCCTGGGCGTAGCCGATGGCGGCCGGGGTGCCGGACTCGGGCACCGGGATGACCAGGTCGGCCTCGGCCGGGTGCTCGGCGGCGAGCGTCCGGCCGACCTCGACCCGGGTCGCCTGGACGCCCCGGCCTGCTATGGTCGTGTCCGGGCGGGCCAGGTACACGTACTCGAACAGGCATCCCCTCGGCTGCGGCCGGGCGAACGTGCGTGACCGCACGCCCCGCTCGTCAACGGCGATCAGCTCTCCGGGCTCGATTTCGCGCACGAAGGTCGCTCCGACGATGTCCAGCGCCGCGGTCTCGCTGGCGACCACCCAGCCGCGCTCGAGCCGCCCGAGCACGAGCGGGCGGAAGCCCTGCGGGTCACGTGCCGCGTACAGGGTCCGCTCGTCCATGAAGACCAGCGAGTACGCGCCCCGGACCAGCGGAAGCGCAGCCATCGCCCCGGCCTCGATGCCCGGCCCCGCGTCCTTCGGTCCGCCGGCGCCGGCTGACGCCATCACCGGCCGGGCGAAGAGGGCGGTCAGCACGTCGGTGTCGGACGTGGCCCCGATCGCCCCGCCGCCGGTCGCCGGCTCCCCCGCCAGCTCGGCGAGCTCCAGGGTGTTGATCAGGTTGCCGTTGTGGCCGAGCGCGAGGCTCGCGGACGGCGTCGCGCGGAACGTCGGCTGGGCGTTCTGCCATATCGATGATCCGCTCGTCGAGTACCTGCAATGCCCGACTGCGATGTGACCCCGGAGCGTATTGAGCACGGCCTCGTCGAAGACCTGCGGCACCAGGCCCATGTCCTTGAACACGACGATCCTGCTGCCGTCGCTGACGGCGATCCCGGCCGACTCCTGGCCGCGATGCTGCAGGGCGTACAGGCCGAAGTAGGCGAGCTTGGCCACCTCCTCGCCCGGCGCCCAGACGCCGAAGACCCCGCAGGCATCCTGCGGCGCCCTCTCATCGGGGTCGAGATCATCCGTGAGGCGGCCATCGGGCTTGATCACCTACGCAGTCTATGGCAGGAGTTTCCCGTGGTACCGGTACGCGCGCTATGCGAGGTAGGTACCACGCGTAACGGGGCGCCCGGCTGAAACGTGGTCAGAAGCGGTCGTGGGAACAGCCGCTGCTGACCACAAAGCCCGCCAGGCGGAGCGGAGGGGGGATGCTGGCCGCTTCCTCCCAGTAACTTGCGGCACTGTACTCAGGCACGAGCTCACGAGTCATGCCTAGCTGTCGGCGGCGGCCGGCATCAGGGGCAGGTAGCTGGAGAGATCCGCGCGCGGGCCGCTGGCGCGAAGGCGGCCGTCCGCGGCCGCCTCCGCCCACGAGATCCGGCCCGTCGCCAGCAAGATCCAGGTCACCGCGTCGGTCTCGACGACGTTCGGCGGGGTACCGCGGGTGTGCCTGGGGCCGGCCACGCACTGGATCGCCGCAAGCGGCGGGATGCGCACCTCGACCGCGCGCCCGGGAACTCGGCCTGCGAGCACGCCGAGCAGGTGAACGACGGCGCAGCGCAGCGCCGCAGGCTCGGGCGACCCGCCGGCGTCGATGGCGGCAAGCACGTCGCTGACGCAGCCCGCCCCGAGGGCCTCCGCCGTGGCCGGCCCTGACCAGGCCGGGCGGCCCAGCGCCGCACGTTGCGCGTTCACGGCGGCCAGCAGGCGCGCGGGGTCAGCTCGTCGCGGGGGCATGCCCGCGAACCTAGTCGACGACTCCGCCTGCCCGCACTCGGAGCGGCTTGCAGCGGCCATCGCGCTAGCAGCAGATCTGCCCCGGCCCGTGGGCCGGCGACTACCGACGGTGACTACGGGGCTGAGTGATAGTAACTTTTCGCAACATCCACTAGCACAACGGACCGGAGAGGGGTAATCGTTCGGTATGCGAGGTAATCGCAGCACTCGATCTCGGTACCGAGGGTCCTGGGCGCCCAGGCTCGTGGGGACCGGCTTCGCCATGCTGCTCGCGGTCGCCGGGGTGGCCGCGTACCTGATCGTGGGCGGGACGCACGACAGAAAAGACGCCTTGGTACTGCCGACGAGGGTGGTGAGCACGCAGGCCGTCAGCATTGTCAATACTGGCCCGCAAGGGGGGGCGAGCCCGGCCCCGGAGACGCTCCTGGCGCAATCGGATCTCGTCTTCACCGTCAACGGGCCGGCCGGCTCCCAGTGGACATCCGACCAGATGGCCGGGGGGACGTACATCTTCATCTACCTCCCGAACGGGCAGTGCCTGGCATCCCAGGCCACGCCGCACGCACCGGCCATGACCCTGGCGCGATGCAACCTCCAGGCCAGCCAGCGCTGGCTCAGGCAGCACCCGAATGTCGGCGTCAACGGGCTCGTCTACTGGCAGCTGCGCAACCTGGCCGACGGCCGGTGCCTGACGACGGGGAAGGCGGTCCGCGGCGGCGAGTCCCTGGCGCAGCTGGAACCCTGCGAGGGGTCCCCGGGCTGGCGGCAGCGGGTAGCGCTCCTGACCGCGTCCTGACCGGCCGCGCTCCTGACCGCGTCCTGACCGGCCGTCACGCTCGGCCGGCCCGCCCTCAGCTGAAGAGGGCGGGCAGGGTGCCGCGGTGCGCGGCGGCCAGCTCGTCCAGCGGGATCGCGAAGCTGCCGCTGACCTCCAGGCTCGCGCCGCCGGTCATCCCGAGGACGGCGGCTGGCACCCCGCCGCCCTGGCACAGCACGGCGAACTCGGCCTCGGCCCCCGGCCGAACAGCCACGACGGCCCGCGCCGCGGACTCGCCGAACAAGAGCGTGAATTCCGCACCCTTTCCCGGCAGCCGCCCGGGACGTTGAAGCTGCACGGCGCATCCCTGGCCGCCGGCCAGGCAGCACTCGGCGAGCGCGATCGCCAGTCCCCCGTCGGAAAGGTCGTGCGCCGCCTCCAGCAGGCCGCGGCGGCCGGCCTCGGCCAGCACGGCCGCGAGCCCGCGTTCCGCCTCCAGGTCCACGGCGGGCGGGCGGCCGCCGAGATGGCGGTGCGCGACGTGCGCCCACAGCGACCCGCCGAACTCTGCCTCGCTCCGGCCAAGCAGCACCACGCTGCAGCCCGCCCGGCGGAAGCCGATCGACAGCCGCCTGCGCACGTCGTCGTGGACGCCGAGAACCCCCACCACCGGGGTCGGGTGGATCGCCGCGTCGGCGGTCTGGTTGTAGAAGCTGACGTTTCCGCCGGTCACCGGCACACCCAGGGCCTGGCACGCGTCGGCCAGGCCGCGCACCGCCTCGGTGAACTGCCACATGACCGCGGGATCCTCCGGCGAGCCGAAGTTGAGGCAGTTGGTGACCGCCAGCGGCCGCGCCCCGGTCGCCGCCACGTTGCGGTAGGCCTCCGCCAGCGCGAGCTGGGCGCCCGCGTACGGGTCCAGCCGGCTGTACCGGCCGTTGCCGTCGACGGCGAGCGCCACGCCGAGAGATGACTGCTCGTCGAGGCGGACCAGGCCCGCGTCCTGCGGCATCGCGAGCACCGTGTCACCGCGCACATAACGGTCGTACTGCTCGGTCACCCAGCTCTTGTCGGCCGCGTCCGGTGCACAGAGCAGGGACAGCATCGTCGAGCGCAGCTCCGGCCCGGTGGCCGGGCGGTCGAGCCGGGCCGGGTCGTCGGCCTGCAGCGCCGCCTGCCAGGGCGGGCGCTGTGCCGGCCGGAGGTAGACCGGGCCCTGGTCGGCCGCGCTGCCCGGCGGGATGTCGACGACCAGCTCGCCGTGCCAGGTCATCTCCAGGCGGCCAGTGTCGGTGACGTCACCGATCACGGTCGCCTGGACGTCCCACTTCGCGCAGATGCCCAGGAACCGCTCGAGCCCCGCAGGCTCGACGATCGCCATCATGCGCTCCTGCGACTCGCTCATCAGGATCTCGGCGGGGCCGAGCGAGGCATCACGCAGCGGCACCGAGTCCAGCCGGACCCGCATGCCCACGCCCGCGCCACCGCCGGCCGCCAGCTCGGTGGTCGCGCACGCCACCCCGGCGGCGCCGAGGTCCTGGACGCCCTGCACGAGCCCGGCGGCGTAGAGCTCCAGGCAGCACTCGATGAGCAGCTTCTCCATGAACGGGTCACCGACCTGGACGCTGGGCCGCTTGGCGCTCTCGACCCGCGCGCCGCCCGCTGCGTCATGGCCCCTTCCGCCCGCACCTCCTCCCGCTGCCCCCCCGCCCTGGAACGACGCGCTGGCCAGCACCGACGCCCCGCCGATGCCGTCCGGCCCGGTCCTGGAGCCCAGCAGTACCACCTGGTTGCCGAGCCCGGTGGCCGCGGCCAGCTTGAGGTCCTCGTGCCGCATGACGCCCAGGCAGAGGGCGTTGACCAGCGGGTTGCCCGCGTAGCACGCGTCGAAGGCCAGCTCACCCCCGATGTTCGGCAGGCCGAGGCAGTTGCCGTAGAACGAGATGCCGCCTACCACGCCGGGCAGCACGCGGCGGGTGTCCGGCGCGTCGGCCGGACCGAACCTGAGCGAGTCCATCACCGCCACCGGCCGGGCTCCCATGGCCAGGATGTCCCGCACGATCCCGCCCACCCCGGTCGCCGCTCCCTGGAAGGGCTCGACATACGACGGGTGATTGTGTGATTCCAGCTTGAACGTGACCGCATATCCCTGGCCGATGTCCACGACGCCCGCGTTCTGGCCCATTCCGGCGAGTAGCGCCGTGGTCGGCGGGGCCTTGTCGGCGAACTGCCGCAGGTGCGCACGTGACGACTTGTAGGAGCAGTGCTCGCTCCACATCACCGAGTAGATGGCCAGCTCGGCATCGGTGGGACGGCGGCCGAGCACCTCGGTGATCCGCACGTACTCCTCCCTGGTCAGGCCGAGCTCGGCGTGCGGCTGCGGCCGCTCCGGCGTGGCGGCCGCCCGCGCGATCGTGTCCTGGAGGGTCACGCGGAAACCAGGGCGCTCACGGCCGAGGTGAAGAATCCGAGCCCGTCGTCGCCCGGCCCGGTGAGCGGGTCGATCGCGTGCTCCGGATGCGGCATCAGCCCGACGACGCTGCCGCTCTCGCTGCAGACCCCGGCGATGTCGTCGGCCGAGCCGTTCGGGCTGGAACCGACGTAGCGGGCGAGCACCTGGCCCCGGGCCTCGAGCCCGGACAGCGTGGCGGGGTCGACCACGTAGGCGCCCTCGCCGCTCTTCAGCACCAGCGTCACCTCCTGACCGGGGGCGTAACCGCCGGTCCAGGGGGTCGAGGCGTTCTCCATCCGCACGCGCACCTCCCGGCTGATGAAGCGGAGCCCCTCGTTGCGGGTCAGCGCGCCCGGCAGCAGGTGTGCCTCACACAAGATCTGGAAGCCGTTGCAGATGCCGAGCACCGGCAGGCCGGCCCGGGCCGCGGGCACCAGCTCGGCCATGACCGGCGCGAACCGGGCTATGGCCCCGCAGCGCAAATAGTCGCCGTAGGAGAAGCCCCCGGGCAGCACCACCGCGTCGATCCCGCGCAGATCGCGCTCGCCGTGCCAGAGCGGGACCACCGTGCCGCCCGCCCGCCGGACGGCACGGGCCGCATCCTGGTCATCGAGAGACCCGGGAAACGTGATAACCCCAATGCGGGCAGTCATTCAAGGTAAACGGCGCAGGGACCCCGGCGCTGCGGCCGGGGAGGAGCGCCGCGTCCCTCCCTCCGTTTTGTCGGTGGGTCGCGGCTGGAATCCCCGCCCTTCAGAGCGGTGGAGGATGTCAAGCAGGCAGATTACCGGCTCAGCCGGACCGGTTCAGCCAGCGTTCCTGAGCTGCACCAACCCAGGGTGGGCGAGCGGCGCGTCGCTGCGCAGCTCGATCCGCTTGTGCAGGGAGACGACCGTGCCGCGGCCGGGCCGGCTGCGCAGCGTCACGTCATCCACGCACGCGCGCATGATGTCCAGGCCCCGGCCGGACTCGGGAAGCTGCGCCAGCGCGCGCAGCTCCGCCCGGTGCCTGACCAGGGACAGGCGGTGCCGCACCGCCGACGGCGCTGAAGCCGAGGGATACGGCCACTGCGCCGGGGCTACCGCGCGGCGGCGCCGGAAGGGCAGGACCGACCGGACGGGCGGGCGGTTCGCCTGCAGGCCGGCCGGATCGAACCCGCGGCCGCTGTCGACGACGTCCAGAACGCAGTGGTTCCTGCCGACCGTGGCCACGACCTCGTACCTGCGCCCGGGGCCGCTGTGCCGCAGCACGTTCGTGCAAGCCTCGGTCACCGCGAGCAGCAGGTCGGCTACGCACTCCTCGTCCACCCCGAGCTTGTCCAGCGTGTCGCCGAGCACCCGGCGTACCACGGGGACGCTGATGGTCTCGCGGGGAAACACCAGGCAGAACCGAACGTCGACGGTCGGTTCCCCGGCAGCTGTCACCCGAGTGCGCATCCGCTCCTATGCTCCCCGAATCCACACATCACGCTGATCACATTGTGAAGGCTTTCCCAAGACGGGCCGTGGTAACCATGAACTTGGGCGATCTCTGGACGAACAGTGCTGTTCGCGACTCTTAACGCGGGAGCGGGCGAGCAGGTTCAGGCCGGCCGGACCGAGAACTCCTCGATCACCGGATTGGCCAGCAGCTCGCCCGCCAGCTCGGCCACCCGCGCCATCGCCGCCTCGTCGGCGGGCTCGCTGAGCTCTACCTCGAACCTCTTGCCCTGGCGGACGGCGACCACCTGCCCGAACCCGAGGCGATGGCACGCGCTGGCGATCGCCTCGCCCTGCGGGTCATGGATCTCGGGCTTGAGCATCACCTCGACGACGACTCTGGTCACGGGTGGCAGCGTAACGGCGAGGCCGGCTGATGGCGCGGGCATTCAGTGATGTCTGTCACGATGAATGTAGCGGGCTTTCACAGCTTGACCTCCTGCGATCATCGCCGGGTACTGTCACAGCGAAAGCGCCAGCAGACACACCGGCCGGCCAGGGCCACCGGGACCGGCCCCGACCATGCGAGGAGTGGCACGTGACCGTCAATGTCGCCGGGCGAGCTGCTTCAGCTGATTCCCGCCGCGGACAGCCGGAGTCAGCCGAACTCATTCAGCTGCTTACCCCCGAGGGCGAGCGGGTCGAGCATCCCGACTACCCGCTCGAGATCTCAGCCGAGGAACTCAGGGCGCTCTACCGGGATCTCGTCCTCGTCCGCCGGATCGACTTCGAGGCCATCGCGCTGCAGCGCCAGGGCGAGCTGGGGATCTGGGCCTCGCTGCTCGGCCAGGAGGCCGCGCAGGTCGGCTCGGGCCGGGCGCTCGGGCCCAGGGACATGGCCTTCCCCACGTACCGGGAGCACGGCGTGGCCTGGTGCCGCGGCCTCGACCCGACGAAGCTGCTCGAGCTGTTCCGTGGGGTCAGCCACGGCGGCTGGGACCCCAAGGCGCACAACTTCCACCTCTACACGATCGTGATCGGCAGCCAGACGCTGCACGCCACGGGCTACGCGATGGGCATCCAGCGCGACGGCGCGGTGGGCGAGGACGGCGAGGCCGTCATCGCCTACTTCGGCGACGGCGCGACCAGCCAGGGCGACGTCAACGAGGCGTTCATCTGGGCCTCGGTCACGAACGCGCCGATCGTGTTCTTCTGCCAGAACAACCAGTGGGCGATCTCCGAGCCGCTGGAGCGCCAGAGCCGGGTCCCGCTGTATCGGCGGGCGCACGGCTTCGGCTTTCCCGGCGTCCGGGTCGACGGCAACGACGTGCTCGCCTGCCTGGCGGTCACCAGGAAGGCGATGCAGGCCGCCCGGGAGGGCCAGGGCCCGACGATGATCGAGGCCTTCACCTACCGGATGGGCGCCCACACCACCACCGACGACCCGACCAGGTACAGGCTGGCCGCCGAGCTGGAGACGTGGAAGCTGAAGGACCCGATCGAGCGGGTCAAGGCCTACCTGGTCCGGACGCAGGCGGCGGACGAGAAGTTCTTCGAGGCCCTCGACGCCGAGGCGGCCGAGGTCGGCACCGGGATCAGGAATGCGTGCCGGGAGATGCCCGACCCCGATCCGCTGACGATCTTCGAGAACGTCTACGCGGAGCCGAACGCGATGCTGGAGTCCGAGCGGGACGCCTACGCCGCGTACCTCGCGTCTTTCGAGACCGATGAGGCTGCCCGATGACCACGCTCACCCTGTCCAAGGCCCTGAACGAGGGCCTGCGCAAGGCTCTGGAGAACGACCCGAAGGTCCTGATCATGGGCGAGGACGTCGGGAAGCTCGGCGGGGTCTTCCGGGTCACCGACGGGCTGCAGAAGGACTTTGGCGAGGCCCGGGTCGTCGACACGCCGCTCGCGGAGTCCGGCATCGTCGGCACCGCGATCGGGCTGGCGCTCCGCGGCTACCGGCCGGTCTGCGAGATTCAGTTCGACGGCTTCGTGTTCCCGGCCTTCGACCAGATCACCACCCAGCTGGCCAAGATGCGGTACCGCTCGCGCGGGCACCTCAGCCTGCCCGTGGTGATCAGGATCCCGTGCGGCGGCGGCATCGGCGCGGTCGAGCACCACAGCGAGTCGCCCGAGGCGCTGTTCACCCACACCGCCGGCCTGCGCGTGGTCGCCTGCGGTGACCCGGGCGACGCGTTCGCGATGATCCAGATGGCTATCAGCAGCGACGACCCGGTGATCTTCTTCGAGCCCAAGCGGCGCTACTGGGAGAAGGCCGACGTGGACACGGCCGGGGGCGTGGCCGCCGCGCTGCCGCTCGGCCAGGCCAAGACCGTGGTCAGCGGCACCGACGCGACCGTGCTCTGCTACGGCCCGATGGTCAGGACATGCGCCGAGGCCGCAATCGCGGCCGCCAGCGACGGGCACTCGCTGGAGGTGATCGACCTGCGGTCGCTGTCGCCGCTGGACACCGACACGATCTTCGAGTCGGTGCGGCGCACCGGCCGGTGCGTGGTCGTGCACGAGGCGCCGGTCACCGGGGGCCTCGGCGCCGAGATCGCCGCCCGGGTGACCGAGGAGTGCTTCTACCGGCTGGAGGCTCCGGTGCTGCGCGTCGGCGGCTTCTCGACGCCGTACCCGCCGTCCAAGCTCGAGGAGCATTACCTGCCCGACCTGGAGCGGGTGCTGGACACCGTCGACCGCACATTTGGCTACTAGCGGGTTCCCGGGGTGGTCCCTGGGGCAGTACTGAGAGGGCCGCATGTCAGAGCTCAGGCAGTTCAGGCTTCCCGATGTCGGAGAGGGCCTGACCGAGGCGGACATCGTCAAGTGGCATGTTCAGCCCGGGGACAAGGTAACGGTCAACCAGATCATCGTGGAGATCGAGACGGCCAAGGCGGTCGTCGAGCTGCCGTCCCCCTACGAGGGCGTGGTGGCCGGGCTGCTGGTGCCCGAGGGCACGACCGCCGACGTCGGGACGCCGATCATCTCGGTGGAGGTGGGCCCGGACGCAGGCAGCGGCGAGCACCCGCCCGCCCCCCGGGGCAGTACCAGCGCGGACCTGGTTCCGCCGCCTCCCCCCGAAGCCGGGGCTGAGGGCGGAGCGGCCGGGGCCGAGCCCGGGATTCACGGGACCCTCGCGCCGAAGGAGGAACGCCAGGCGGTGCTCGTCGGCTACGGGGTCAAGCTGGGCTCGACCACCAGGCGTCCCAGGAAGGCTCGCGCCGCCGCCGCATCCGCACCGGCCCCCTCCGCAACGCCGGCCGCGCCCGCCGCGGCCGCCCCGCCGGCCGCGCCCGCCGCCCCGGCCGCATCGTCCGCCCGGGCCGCATCATCGGCCCTGGCTGCGTCATCGAGCCCGGCTGCGGCATCCGCCCCGGCCGCCTCGAGCCGAGCCCCCTCGGCCTCCAGCGTGGGCGCGTCCACCCCGGCCGCCTCCAGCCCGGCCGCCTCCGGCGCGGCCACCTCCGGCCCGGCGGCCGTCCTCGGCTCCGGCCACCGGTCGGCCAGGCCCGCCGCGGCCGATGTCGGCCCGGGAACGGCTGCCCTGGCGAAACCGCCCGTCCGCAAGCTGGCCAAGGACCTGGGCATCGACCTGTCCCGGCTGTCAGGAACCGGGCCCGGAGGCTCGGTCACGCGTGACGACGTGCAGGCGGCGGCGCACGGCCTGCACACAGCCGGCACCGCCGAGACCGGCACCGCCGAAACCGGCACCGCGGGCCCGGCACCTGCCCCGCCGGCTCAGTTCGCGCCGGTGACCGCGGTAGCGCGCGAGGAGCGCATCCCGATCCGCGGCGTGCGCAAGCACACCGCGGCCGCGGTGGCGTCCAGCGCCTTCACGGCGCCGCACGTCACCGAGTTCCTGCAGATCGACATGACCGAGACGATGGCCGCGACAGCACGGCTGCGGACGGTCCCCGAGTTCGCCGACATCCGGGTGTCACCGCTGCTGCTGGTGGCCCGGGCGCTGATGGTGGCCGTGGCCAGGCACCCGATGATCAACTCCTCGTGGGACGAGGACGCCCAGGAGATCGTGGTCCGGCACTACGTGAACCTCGGCATCGCCGCGGCGACCGAGCGCGGGCTGATAGTGCCGAACGTCAGGGACGCTCACGCGCTCTCGCTCCCGGGCCTCGCCCGGGCGCTGGCCGAGCTGGCCGAGACCGCGCGGGCCGGCCGGGCCACCCCTGCCGACCTGCGCGGCGGCACGATCACGATCACGAATGTCGGCGTCTTTGGCGTCGACACCGGCACTCCCATACTCACGCCGGGAGAGGCCGCGATCCTGGCGTTCGGGCGGGTCAAGGATGCGCCGTGGGTGCACGAGGGCCAGCTGGCCGTGCGCAAGGTCACGACGCTGGCTCTGTCGTTCGACCACCGCATCGTCGACGGCGACCTGGGCTCGGCCGTGCTGCGCGACATCGGCGCGATGCTGGAGGACCCGCTCCGGATGCTCGCCTGGTCCTGACCGCAGCTCCCGCGCCGCAGCCCCGCCGCGCACCGCCGCTACGGAGAGGATCGCGATGATCAGGCATGTGACGCTGTTTGCCTGGATTCCGGAGGCCACCAACCAGCAGAAGCAGCAGGTGGCCGACGGGCTCCGGGCGCTGCCGCCCCTTATGACCGGCCTGCGCGCGTTCCTTGTCGGGCCCGACGCCGGGATCATCGACGGCAACTTCGACTTCGCCGTCGTCGCGGACTTCGACGACGCGCAGAGCTATCTCGGCTACCGCAACCACCCGGCCCACCGCGCCGTCGTCGAGCAGGTGACCGGCCCGATTACCCGGGAGCGCGTCTCGGTCCAGTACGAGATCTGATCCGTCCGTGCGCTGAGCGGCCGCGATCCCGGCGTCGTTATTTCATGATCCTGGACTGAAACCCACGTATTTGATGGGTTTGGGTCCGGGATCATGAAAGCTGGGGCGATCCAGGCGTCCGCCAGGGAGCAAATCCCGACGAAAAGGGCGACCCGCTGGGCCGGCTCTAGTCCGCGGCGTGGCTCGCCGTCCCGCGCCGCGGTCGACTGCCGCGACGCACATGATCACGATAACGGGGGCGCCTTTCAGTCATCTCACACAGAGACGTCCCCGATTCATCCGGACGGGGTCAGAACGCTTCTTCGGGCAGCTCCATCAGGTCCAGCGTGGTGGCCTCGACGATCTCCCGCTCCGCGGCCAGCCTGGGCAGCACCGTCGCGGCGAAGAAGCCGGCGGCGGCGATCTTGCCCTCGTAGAAGGCCCGGTCGCTGGCGGGTTCCGCCTCGTCGAGCCCGGCCCGGTCGAGACGGCCCTGGGCGACTTCCGCCTGCCTGGCCAGCAGCCAGCCGATGATCAGGTCGCCCAGCGCCAGCAGCAGCCGGGTGGTGTTGAGGCCGACCCGGTAGATCTCCGAGGGCTGCTGCGCGCTCTCGCCCAGGAAGCCGTGCAGCGAGGTCACCATGGCCTCGACGTCACCGACGGCCCGGGCCAGCGCGGCACGTTCGGACTTAAGCCGGCCATTGCCGCCCTCGGCCGCGGCGAAGTCCCTGACCTGGCCGAGCAGGAAGCTCAGCGCCTTCCCCTCGTTCCGGACGATCTTTCGGAAGTACAGGTCCAGGCCCTGGATTGCCGTCGTGCCCTCGTACAGGCTGTCGATCTTCGCGTCCCTGATGTACTGCTCGATGGGGTAGTCCTGCAGGAAGCCGGAGCCGCCGAGGGTCTGCAGCGAATGGGTCAGCATCTCGTAGGCGCGCTCGGAGCCGGCCCCCTTGACCACCGGCAGCAGCAGGTCGTTGACGGCCGAGGCCAGCTCGTCGGTCTGGCCCTGCGCCTCGGAGACCTGCGCGGCGTCCTGGAAGGTCGCGGTGTAGAGGACCAGGGCCCGCATGCCTTCCGCGTAGGCCTTCTGCAGCATCAGCAGCCTGCGGACATCCGGCTGGTGGATGATCGTGACCCGCGGCGCGGTCTTGTCGGTGGACTGGGTGAGGTCGGCGCCCTGCACCCGGCTCCTCGCGAAGTCCAGCGCGGTGAGGTAGCCGGCCGACAGCGTGGCGATCGCCTTGGTGCCGACCATCATCCGGGCAAACTCGATGATGACGAACATCTGCCTGATGCCGTCGTGCACGTCACCCACCAGCGTGCCGACCGCGGGGCGGCCCTCACCGAAGGTCAGCTCGCAGGTGGTGGAGGCCTTCAGGCCCATCTTGTGCTCGACGTTGGTCACGTAGACGCCGTTGCGCTCGCCCAGCTCGCCGTCGGCCGACACCAGGTACTTGGGCACGAGGAACATCGACAGGCCCTTGGTGCCCGGGCCCGCGCCCTCGGGACGGGCCAGCACCAGGTGGAAGATGTTCTCCGCCATGTCATGCTCGGCGCTGGTGATGAACCGCTTGACGCCCTCGATGTGCCAGGTCCCGTCCGGCTGGGGGATCGCCCGGGTACGCCCGGCACCGACATCGGACCCGGCGTCCGGCTCGGTCAGCGCCATCGTCGCCGTCCACTGGCGCTCGATCGCCTGGGTCGCGAACCGCTTCTGCGCCGGCGTGCCCATGCGCCACAGCGCATGGGCCATCGAGGCGCCGCTCGCGTACATCCAGACCGCGGGATTGGCCCCCAGGACCAGCTCCGCCACGGCCCAGACCAGCGACCGCGGAGTGAGGGTGCCGCCAAGCTCGGTCGGCAGCTCGAGCCGGAACCACTCCGCGTCCATGAACGCCTGGAAGGATTTCCTGAACGCCTCGGGCATTCGGACCGACGAGGTCTCGGGATCGAAGACCGGCGGGTTGCGATCCGCCTCGGCGAACGAGTCGGCGATGGGCCCTGTGGCCAGCCGGTTCACCTCGTCGAGGATCCCGCGCGCCGTCTGCTCGTCGATCTCGGGGAAGTGCTCCGAGCCCAGCACGTCCTGGCGCCCCAGCACCTCGAACAGGTTGAACTCGATGTCCCTCAGGTTGCTCTTGTAGTGGCCCATCGTGGCCCTCCCCGCCTGCGGCAGCGCTATATTACTCACCAGTAACAAGATGCATACTACCAGCAAGTAACAACTCTGGCCAGTCGGATGCCTGCCAGCCCGGCTACTTGAGGATGTTGACTGCCCGGGCGATCACCAGCGCCCCGACGGCCAGCGACACCGCGGACTGCACCGCCATGGTCAGCTTGGCCCAGCGGGCCAGCGGCATCACGTCGGTCGGGCTGAAGGCGGTCGCGTTCGTAAACGACAGGTAGAGATAGTCCACGAAGTACGGCTCCCAGTCCGGGGCCGCGAGCTGCGGCGAAGCCATCTGCGGGAACATGAGATCGGGATGCTGGCGGGTGCCCTCGGCACGATGCACGGGCCCGCCCCGATCGAACTCCCAGTACCACAGCCCGAACGCGATTACGTTGGTGGCCCAGACCGACGCGCCGGAGGTGAGCAGCGGCGCTGCGGAGCCCGCCGTCGGCAGCGCTGTCACGATGGCCCGGATGAGCAGCACGGCCGAGACCGCGTTCGCAGCCGTGATCAGCATGATCAGCCCTATGCTGGCCGCCCGTATTACCGGCCCCCGCCGCTCGATCCGGACCGGGTTGGCGATGCTCAGGCCGACCAGCAGCGCTCCCTCGAGTATGGGCAGGAGCGCATGCGGCACGGGCTGGATCAGCGAGTTCGGCAGCAGGACCTGAAGCACGATGGCCGTGATGACGCTCGCGCTCACCGGCCACCGGTGCTCGCCCCGGGTCCTGCGCCGCCAGGCCGGAACCACTGCGCCCACCGCGCTCAGAGCCCGGCCGACGGCAACCTGATCGGCCAGGTGCATCAGCTCACCCCACGGATCGGGCAGCCGGTGCCCGCCGACCTGCGGGCCAGCCTGCCCGCCCGAGTGCCCGCGGCCGCCGGGCTCGCCCTGGCTGTCCGGCTTCTCCCCGCCATCCGGCTGGCCCTGACCCTCGGGCTTGCCCCGGCCGTCTGGCTTGCCCTGGGCCCGCTCCGCAGGCGATCCCGCCTCATCCCGGCGGCCCGGCTCCTGCGGTACCTGCTCGCCCGGCTCTCCTGATTCCGACATCTGCCCATTCTCGTCACTCGCGCGGCGGTGTCGAGCAACCTCCGGTGAGCCCGCCCCGCCATCGGCCCAGGCCTGAGGCACGCGTCGCGCAGTCGCACGGCGGCCGTCCGCCAAAACCGAATTTCGTTCTAGTCCGGCGGTTCCGCCAAACCGAATCTCGTTCTAGAGTGTTCGCATCGGGACAGCGGCACCGGCAAACGGGGTGAACCATGGCACTTGGCCTGACCGAGGAGCACTTGCAGCTAGCGGAGACGGTCAGGGGCTGGGCGCAGCGCAACTGCCCGCCGGAGGCCGTCCGGGCCGCCGCCGACGGGCCGGACAGCGGATCGGCGCGCTATCTGGAGTCGCTCGCGCCCGGGCTGGCCGAGCAGGGACTGCTGGGACTGCACGTGCCGGACGAGGACGGCGGGCAAGGCTACGGCCTGCCGGAGCTGGCCGTGGCCCTGGAGGAACTCGGCCGCGCGCTGGTACCCGGGGCCTTCCTCCCGACCGTGTTCGCCAGCGCGGCGCTCGTCGCCGCCGGGGTGACCGGCAAGCTGGTCACCGGCCTGGCCGACGGGTCAAGAACCGGGGCGGTCGGCCTGGCCGCGGGCCTGACCGCGAGCCGGGACGCAACCGGGACCACCGCCGAGGCCGCCGAGGCCGCGGGAGCCGGGGGAGCCACAGCCGCGGGCGGCGCCCTGGTCGTCGAGGGCGAGTCCTGCCCGGTACTCGGCGCCTCGCTGGCCGACGTCGTCATCCTCCCGGTGCAGACCGACAGCGGCGAGGTCTGGGCCGCGCTCGACGCCAGCAGCCTCGAGATCACGGCCCTGGACAGCCTGGACCTCACCCGGCCGGTGGCCCGGGTTCGCGCCGACCGGGCCATCGTGCCCGCGGACCGGCTGCTGACCGGGCTGGACCGGTCCGCGGTCACCAGCCTGGCGGCGATCCTCTTCGGCGCCGAGGCGTCCGGGATCGCCGACTGGGCCACCCGCGCCGCCGCCGACTACGCGAAGATCCGCCATCAGTTCGGGAGGCCGATCGGCCAGTTCCAGGCGGTCAAGCACCGCTGCGCGTGGATGCTGACGGCCGCGGAGCAGGCAGCCGCCGCGGTCTGGGACGCCGCCCGCACGGGACCAGACGCACCGGGCTCAGCCGCACGGGACCCGCGCGCTGTGAGCCCGGCCGAGGCCGCGGGCCGGCAGCGCGAGTTCGCCGCGGGCGTGGCTGCGGTGGTCGCTCTCGATGCCGCCGTCTGGTGCGCTCACCAGTGCATCCAGGTGCTGGGCGGGATCGGCTACACCTGGGAGCACGAGGCCCACCTGTACTACCGGCGCGCGATGTCACTGCGAGCCTTGCTCGGCCCGTCGGCCGAGTGGGAGGGGCACGTGGCCGGGCTGGCCCTGGCCGGGGTCAGCCGGCCGGTCCAGGTGGAACTGCCGGGCGGCGCGGGCGGGCCGGGCGGGGTGGAACAGCGAGCGCAGATCCGCGAGGAGCTCTCCGCGATCTCCAGGCTCGCCGGGCCGGAGCGCGCGGCGCGGCTGGCGGCCGACGGCTGGGTCGTGCCGCACCTGCCCCGCCCGTGGGGACGGGGCGCTGGCGCACTCGAGCAGGTGGTGATCCACCAGGAGATGAAGGAGGCCGGGCTGCGGGCTCCCGTTCTGGCCATCGGAGCCTGGGTGGTCCCCGCGCTGATCCAGTACGGGACGGCCGAGCAGCAGCAACGGTTCCTGCCGCCGACGCTGCGCGGCGATTTCCTGTGGTGCCAGCTGTTCAGCGAGCCGGGCGCGGGCTCGGACCTGGCCGGGCTGACCACTCGCGCGGTGCGCGTGGAGGGGGATAGTGAAGGGGGAATGGGGAGGCGGGCGGGGGGGGGGGGCTGGGAACTGACCGGCCAGAAGATATGGACCTCGCTGGCCATGCAGGCAGCGTGGGCGATCTGCATCGCCCGCACGGATCCGGCGGCGCCCAAGCACGACGGGATCACCTACTTCCTGGTTGACATGTCCTCCCCGGGGGTCGAGGTCCGCCCGCTGCGTGAGATCACCGGCGACTCCATGTTCAACCAGGTCTTCCTCGATGAGGTGTTCGTCCCCGACGACTGCGTGGTCGGGGAGGTAAACGGCGGATGGCGGGTGGCCAGGACGACGCTGGCGAACGAGCGGGTGTCGCTGTCGCAGTCGTGGGCGTTCGGGTCTGGCGTGCCCGAACTGCTCCAGGTGGCCAAGGCGGCGCCCGACTCCCCGCTCGGGCCGGTGGGCACGCTGGTCTGCGAGGGTCACGCGATCGACCTGCTCGCGCTGCGCGTAACGCTCAAGCAGTTGTCGGGGACCGAGCCCGGCGCGACCGGTAGCGTGCGCAAGCTGCTCGGCATGCGCCATGCGCAGCAGGTGGCCGATCTCTGCTTCTCGATGTCCGGCACCGGCGGAGCGCTCGGCGGCGGAGCGGGCGCCGTGGTCAGCCCGTCTGGCTCGCCGAACGGGTCGCACTGGGCCCGGCAGGTGCTGCTGGGCCAGGCCCTCACGATCGGCGGCGGCACGACCGATATCCAGCTGAACATCATTGGCGAGCGGATACTCGGCCTGCCCCGCGACCCGGAGCCGGTCGCCGGGTAACACGTCCTGCGGACCCCGCCGCGGAGCACAGCCGCAGAGCTCTGCGGCGATACCGGCCCGGAGTAGTCAAAGCGCAATTCTTGGTCATGGCGAGACAAAGTGACGGCCTTCGGCGACGGATGCCGGACGCCGACCATTAGCTGCGCTAGCCTACGAGGAACGGCATCCTGAGGGGTCATAGACAGTTGACCAATAAGTCATTGACTGGCAGCAAATATTGCGTTGTAATTCCTGCTGTCCGGTCCGCTGGTGGAGGTGTGACTGCACCCGACCAGAGGATCGAGGCAACCCGGCGGGTAGCTCCCGACGGGCCAGTGGAGGGAGCTACCCATCCGCCGCGGCCGGGCCACCGGAATCCGTTGTTCCAGGCGGCCGCCGGGCATCCCGCCGGGGAGCAAGACCTGTCCTGGCCATTGGGCAGGCAGAGGGTTCCAGGCCCGCAAGACCATTCGGCGGACCAACGGCAGGGTGTCACCGGCTTGCGCCGTGAGACGCTGACGAATTGGGAACGGTTAGCTGATGACCGGCATTGACGGCGACACGCTGGGCGGAGAACCAGGCCCCGGCGAGCGTACCCGCGCGCCATCGCGGGGAGCCGGGCTTCCCCCGGACTCAGCTCAGCAGGCCGAGATTCCCGATCCGCGGCCGTCCGGGAAGACCAGGCGCGCGGGAAGCCGGCGCCGGCCCAGCCCGGCACCCGCGCAGCAGCAACTGATGGCGAGGATCTCCGCGGGCCGCAGGGCGCGGCAGCGCCGCGCCCTGCTCATGGCCTCCGGTGCCATGTCCGCGCTGGTCCTGCTGGCCGCAGGCAGCGCGTTTGCCCTCACCAGTTATGTCAACGGCCATCTCGGGCGCGTTAACGCGGATACGGTGAGCGCGCCGTCCAGAGGACCGCTGAACATCCTGGTGGCGGGCCTCGATCAGCGAGCCGGCCTGACCCGGCGGCAGCAACTGGAACTTCACGTGGGCCGCAAAACGGCCCAGACCATTACCGACACGCTCATGGTGGTCCACGTGTCGGCCGACCACCGCTACGTGACGGTCGTCAGCCTGCCGCATAATTCCTGGGTCAGCATACCTGGCCATGACATGAACAATATGGACGCAACGCTTGGCCTCGGCGGGCCCGGGCTGATGGTGAGAACCGTCGAACATGACACCGGGCTCCCCATCGACGAGTACATCGCAGTGAACTTCCTCGGCTTCGTCAAGGTGATCGACGCGCTGGGCGGCGTGAATATCTGCGTGCCCCACGCGGTGAACGACCGCTACAGTGGCCTGCGCATGTCCGCGGGCCTGCACCACGTGAACGGCATAACGGCCCTCAAGTACGCCCGCGACCGGCATTCATTCGCCACCGCGCTGACCGAGGCGATCAGCTCGGGCGTACTGGCCAATCCGGTCCGGCTGGCGAGAGTCCTGTCGGCGGCGTCCGCCGCGATCAGCGTCGGCCAAAGATCCAGCGTAGCCAACATGGCCGATGAGCTGAGCGGGATCTCGCCCAGCCAGGTCACGTCTACCACGGTGCCGCTCGCGAACGTCAAATACATCACGCCATCCGGCCAGCCCGCGCTGCTGTGGGACAGCAGCGCCGCGTCGGCACTGTTCACCGCGCTGAAGAACGATCAGTTGCCGCCCAAGACTCAGGCGGGGAAGCCTCCTGTGCCCGCGCTGGGCCGCGGCCAGGTCTCGCTGGACGTCTACAACGGGACCCTGATCGGCGGGCTGTCTGCCGGTACCGGAACCCGGCTGGCCGCACTTGGCTTCCGCGTGGACCGGTCAGGCGTCATCTGGATGAGCCAGAACATCACGCAGACGCTCATCCTGTACCCGGCCGGGCAGGAGATGGCTGCGCAGCTAGTCAGGCAGGTGATGCCGGGGGCTGCCCTGCAGCAGCTGAACGGCCTGACCCGGCTGAGTATTGTGGTCGGCCGCCGCGGCCACACGGTCACCGCGCGCTCGCCAAGCACGCCCGGGCAGCCGAGTTCCACCCAGCTGGGGCCCGGCCGGAGTCCTTGGCCGAGCCAGCAGAAGACCGCGGCGCAGGACGCCTGCCCCAGGTAGCGCCCAGACCCGGGCGACAGGCCCGTCGCGGCGTTACGCGGCCGGGCAGCCGTCGCGGCCGGGCAGCCGTCCCGGCCGGGCAGCCGTCGCGGCCGGGCAGCCGTCGCGGCCGGGCAGCCGTCCCGGTGCCTGGAGGCTAGACCTGGGTGGTGGTATCGGCCCCCGACGGCGGGAAGTCGGTCGAGCCTCCAGGCGGCGGGAACCCCCCGGCCCCCGGGCCGGGCTGCGGCTGGTCCGCGGACTCAGGCGTCAGGCTGATGCCGTTCTCCGCCTCGTGGGCCTTGATATCCGTGATCAGCCTGTCGATGTCGCCCTCGGTGCTGGGGGTGCCGCGGCCGGTGCGTTCCGCGTAGACCGCGGCGCCCAGGTTGCGGAGCAGCACGTCACCGCGCCGCTTGGCCTGCGCCTGATCAAACTTGGCCTTGCTGTCGCGGGCCGTCTCCTGGGCCTTCTCCGCGAGCACCGTGGCCTGTGCCCTGACCCTGTCCATCAGTCCCATGGTTATCCTCCCTGATCCCGCTCTCAAGCCTACGACCTGGGCAAACGCGAGAGGCGGTTCAGCGGCAGACCGCGCCGGAGGCCATCCCGTAGCACGATCCTCCCCCTCACGGAGCTGGCGGCCAAGAGTGGGCCGCCCCGCCCGAACCGCGCCACGCCGCGGCCAGCGGAATATCGCTTGAGCTGGCCTGGCGGGCATGACACGCTGAATGGGTGACTCCGCGTGCCTGCATCGTCGGCTGGTGGCCGCCTGCGTAGGCGACCACCGCGGAGTTCCCGAGTCCGTATCAGCCGCCTGCTGTCCGGGGCGGCTTTTTGTGGTCATGGGCAGGGGGCGCTCATGAAGGAGAGTTCCTTGCCTCGAACGATCACCGGCATCAAGCCCACCGGCCGGCCGCACCTGGGCAACTACCTCGGCATGATCCGGCCCGCCCTCGATCTGGCCCGGTCCGGGGAGGCGCTGTTCTTCGTGGCCGACTATCACGCGCTGACGATCACGCCGCCGCCCGCGGAGGTCCGCGAGGGCGTCCTCGACCTCACCGCCACCCTGATCGCCTTCGGCCTGGATACCGACCAGAACATCGTGTACCGCCAGTCCGATCTTCCCGAGCTCTGCGAGCTGACCTGGGTTCTCAGCTGTACCTGCGCGAAGGGCCTGCTCAACCGGGCGCATGCGTACAAGGCCGCGGCCCAGGACAACCTGGCGCACGGCCGGGAGGCAGACCAGGGCATCGGCCTGGGCCTATTCAGCTACCCGGTGCTAATGGCCGCCGACATCCTGGCTCACCGCGCGGAGGCCGTTCCGGTCGGGCGTGATCAGCGCCAGCATGTCGAGATTGCGCGGGATCTGGCCGAGAGCTTCAACCGGGTGTACGGGTCGGTCCTGGTCGTCCCGGAGCCGATCGTCGACGAGCGGGTCATGACCGTTCCCGGCCTCGACGGCCGGAAGATGAGCAAGAGCTACGGCAACCAGCTCCCCCTGGATGCGCCGCCAGACCAGATCCGCCGCTGGGTGTCCCGGATCGTGACAGATTCCCGGTCGCCGTCGGAGCCGAAGGAGCCGGACACGATCCTCTCGCTGTATCGCAGCGTCGCGCCGGAGGCCGCTGCGCAGGACCTGGAGCGCCGCTATCGCGAGGGCGGCGTCGCGTACGCCGAGGCGAAGTCCATGCTCGCCGACGCCATCGAAACGCTCATCGCTCCGGCCAGGCAGCGTCACGCCGAGCTCATGGCCGACCCGGCCCGACTGCGGGACATCCTCGCCCGCGGCGCGGCGCGGGCGAGGGCTTCGGCTGCCGGAACCCTCTGGGCGGTCCGCGCCGCGACCGGGCTCGGCTGGGGTCAAGTGCCCGCGAGGACCACGGCCAGCGCGAAGCCGTCGTAGCCCTTGCTGCCCACGGTCTGGATCGCGGTGGCGCTGACCCGCGGCTCGGCGGCCATCATCTCGATGAAGCGGCGCACCCCCCGGACGTTGGCGTCGGTGCTGGCGGAATCGGCCACCGCACCGTCGCGCACGACGTTATCGGCAATGATCATGCTTCCGGGCCGGGACAGCCGCAGCGACCAGACCAGGTAGTCGGGATAGCCCGTCTTGTCCGCGTCGATGAAGATCAGGTCGAACGGGCCCTCGCCTGCGGCGTGAATCTCCGGCAGGGTATCCTGCGCCAGGCCGACGCGGACCTCGGCGACGTCGGCCAGGCCCGCGTGCGCCAGATTGGCCCGGGCGACCGCGGCGTGCCTGGCTTCCGCTTCCAGTGTGATCAGGCGGCCTCCGGGGGGCAGGGCGCGGGCCAGCCAGATCGCGCTGTAACCGCCGAGCGTCCCGATCTCCAGGACCTTGCGTGCCCCCTGGGCCCGGGCGAGGACCTGCAGCAGCTTGCCCTGACTGGGCGACACGCTGATCGGGGGAAGCCCGGCGTCGGCGCTGGCCTGCAGCGCTGCTTCCAGCACTGGGTCGGCCGGCGCAAGGTTCCGGCTGAGGTAGCTGTCGACGGCACTCCATCGCTCCTGGAGCATGATCACGCCTTTCGCTGTCGTCGTGCGGATAGCGGACAGTCTGCGCCGAGGCCTGGCTCGCCTCCGGCCCGGCAACACCGAGCACAGCAACGCGGAACGCCGAAACGCGGAACGCCCTCAGTCGAGCGCCGCCGCGAGCTCGCGGGCGGCGCTGCGGGACACGGCCACCACATCGACGGCTACGGTGATCAGCTGACAGCCGCTCTCCCGGTACAGCCGGGCGGTCGCGCCGTCGGAGGCGTGCACCCCGACGGGCTTGCCCGCCGCGGCACAGGCCGACCAGATCCGCTCGAGCTCCTTCCTGAGCACCGGATCGTTCGGGTCCAGAGCGCAGCCCAGCGCGAGCGACAGGTCCCTGGGCCCGACGTAGATCCCGTCGACGCCCTCGACGGCCAGGGTCACGGTGAGATCGCCGACGGCGCTGACCGACTCGACCATGACGACACAGAACGGATCGGCGGTGGCCATGGTCCCGCCCGCTGACCGGTAGCCGGCCGGCGGGTAACGACACGCCCCGGCTACCGCTGCGGCCTGTTCCGCGGAGTCGACGTTCGGGACGATGACACCCTCGCAGCCGAGGTCGAGCGCGCGGCCGATGTCGGCCGGGTGCGCGTACCGGACCCGGCCCATCGGGGTAGCGCCGGCCTGCCGGATCGCCGTGGTCAGCGCGGGCAGGTCGCGCTCGGTGGCGTTGCCGTGCTGCAGGTCGATGACCACGTAGTCCAGCCCGGCCGCGGCCAGGGACCGGACGCTGAGCACGTCGGGGATCGTGGACCAGCCGCCGTACACGGCCTCGCCGCCGCGGAGGCGGTCGCGGAGCGCGTCGATGCTCATCGGCACAAGCCAACCACATCCGGCATCGCGCCTCGCCTCCCGCTAGCCGCGCGGGGGGTATTCCGCGCCGCTCTGCACGGCGATCTGGTGCCCGTAGGCCGAGTAGAACACCACGCGCCGCAGCGACAGCCCCTTGGGGATGACCCAGGCCCAGAGCTTGGGCCCGCCGACATCGACCGCTCGCACCCGGATCGTGCTTCCGTCCGACAGCGTTCCGACCACATAGGCGACGGACGGCGACGCCTCCCCCACGATGGTCCAGCCGCCGCCGGACGTGGACCCGATGAAGGAACCGTTCGTGGCCGTCCGCGGCAGCGGCGGGCTGCAAGTACCAGTCGAGAAGCAGTAACCCCACGGGCCGGCGTGCAGGATGACCGACCAGGACACCCCGTTCGCCACCCCCGAGCCGATCACGTAGGTCGCCCGCGGCAGGCCGTGCTCGCCGGGGCGCAGCCACGTCACGAACTCGTCGCCGTGAGGGATCGCGTAGCCGAGCTCAGACCGGTTCGAGTAAGCCGTAGCGCTCGCAATCGCGAGGCTGGTGGGCACGGCGAACGCCACCCAGCGCTGGCCGTCGAGCCGATAGGGGCGCAGCGTGAGCGTTGAATCGTCCGAGAGCGCGATGACCACGCGCGCTACGTCCGTCTGCACCACCCCGTACTGGTAGCTCACGCCGTCGTTTCCGCCGACTAGCAGGAGGACGGCGGGCGATGGGTCCTGGTTCAGGTTGACGGGCGGCGCGCAGCTGGAACCGGGGTTCTGGCCGTTCGTTTGCACGACGTCCAGGCACTGGCTGCCCGGTACCGAGATGGAGGCGTCCATGGAAATCTGCCAGCGCTTGCCGTTGATGGCGCCCCAGCCGATCAGCCCGCGCGGTGAATGCCGGCCGGGCGGGTACGCGGTCACTATCGGCTTGGTCGGCACCTCCGGCGCCTGGCGGGCGAACTGGTGCACGAGGCTCGGGGCGGCCAGCGCGATGCCGACCGCGGCCGCCAGGCCGGCGGCGACGCCGATCCGCCGCCGGGTCCGGATCGTCCGGCCCCTTCGGAGAGTCGCGGCGACCGGCGCCGGGGACGGCGTGATCGCCTCCAGGGCGCCGTCGAGCCGCTCGCGCAGATCCCGCTCGTCATCGATGCTCATGGCAGCTTCCCCTCCGCCAGGTCCGGGCTGAGCCTGAGCTTGGCCAGCGCCCGCGAGGCCTGGCTCTTGACGTTGCCGACGGAGCACCCGAGGGTCACGGCCACCTCGGTCTCCGTCATGTCCATCCAGTACCGGAGCACCACCACCGCGCGCTGCCCTAGCGGCAGGTCCATCAGCGCCGCCATCA
>Ga0209648_10000353_pt1 | contig 34300 bp, 30 predicted proteins | sample GraSoi2013_115cm_FD_185830 | JGI IMG/M metagenome (GOLD analysis project Ga0209648, IMG submission 185830) | Grasslands soil microbial communities from the Angelo Coastal Reserve, California, USA - Sample 9_17_2013_115cm (SPAdes) (version 2) | ecosystem: Environmental > Terrestrial > Soil >...
GTGGCGGGACGCGTGGTGTTGCGAGCGGAGCGGGACCTCGCGGTGGCGAGCGATCATCAGCTTCTCGCGATTGCCCAAGATGCGGGAGCACGACAGGTCGACCGATTTCTCACTTCAGAGCATCTGATCGCGGATGCGGCACAGAAGGTGGCGTTGGCGGGTAAAGCGGATGCGGTGGAGATGGAGAGTTTCGTGATCCTGGCGGAAGCGGCGCGGCACGGGGTGCGCGCGGCGGCGATACGTGCCGTGAGTGATGCGGCAGCGTGCTCCCTTCCTTACGATTTCGATCAAGCCCGTGACGCGCGCGGGCAAATCCGGCTGACCGCTTTGCTGGGCCAAGTGATCCGTCAGCCGCACGGTTTACCGGCGCTGCTGAGCTTCGCGCGCGACTGCAGGTTTGCAGCGCGGCAACTGGCCGATTTTCTCGATCAATATCTTCAGTTACTCAGCGCCCGGCTGGACCTCTCGCAATCGGAGATGGTGGCGGCGACATGAGCGTCGCGCCTAACTTAGTGGCAGGCTCTGAAACCGGCGCTGCACTGCCGCAGAAGATGCGCGCGGGGGTGTATCGCGGCGCGGGGCGTGTGGCCACTGAGTATGTTCCTGTTCCGCAAATCGCGGAAGGTGAAGTCCTGATCCGGGTGGCAGCTTGCGGGATTTGCGGGACGGACCTGAAGAAGATACAGCATGGGTTCATCAGGCCTCCGCAAATATTCGGACACGAGGTCGCCGGCACGGTTGTCGCAGTCGGCAGCGCCGTGCGCCGGTGGAAGGAGGATGACCGCGTCGTCAGTTTCCATCACGTTCCCTGCGGCGCCTGCTTCTATTGTGATCGGCGGCTCTTCTCGCAATGTCCGGCTTATAAGAAAGTGGGACTCACGGCGGGCTTCGAGCCAAACGGGGGAGGCTTCGCGGAGTACGTGCGGGCGATGCCTTGGATCGTGGAACGAGGAATGGTGGAGATTCCGGCGGGAATAAGCTTCGAAGAAGCAACATTCGTCGAGCCCGTGAATACCTGCCTCAAAGCGGTGGAGAAGGCTCGCGTGGAGGCCGGCGAAACCGTAGTGGTTATCGGCCAAGGGCCCATCGGCTTGCTTCTGATGTTGCTTGCACGGCGGGCGGGCGCTCGCGTTTTGACGACGGATCCGATGGCGGAGCGGCGCACAGTGAGCGAGCGCTTGGGTGCGGACGCGGCATTTAATCCTCTTGGTCTTTCGGTTGCGGAAGAAGTCCGGAAGCTTACGGCAGGCCGGGGAGCGGATGTGGTGCTGGTTGCCGTGCCGTTGCCTGCGGCATTGCCGGAGGCGCTGGCGATCGCGCGGCCGGGCGGCCGAGTGCTGCTCTTCGCTCAGAATGATCCGCACATGAAGGTTGAGTTTTCCGCGGCCGACGTTGGAGTGGAAGAGAAAGAGATTCTCGGGAGTTACAGCGCCGCCCTGGATCGTCAGGCGGAGTCGGCAAACCTTATTTTTTCGCGGGCGCTGCCGGTGTCAGCGCTCATCACACATCGGTTTTCTCTCGAGGAATTTGGCGCGGCGTTATCTCTGGCGGCACGGCCGAACAACTCCTTGAAGATACTGGTGATCCCTTAATATGGCCTTCATGGCTCTGAATGGTCTTGATTTGATCTGCCAGGCGGAATCCTAATTCATGGAAACTCTGACACAGCCACTAACTGAAGTTAAATCAAGCGGGCACATGACCGCCGCGGTGCTCTATGGCAGTGAGGATCTGAAGATCGAGAAAATCGATATCCCGACGCTGGCGCCCGACGAAGTATTGGTTCGAGTGAAAGTCGCGCTCACCTGCGGAACTGATCTCAAAGTCTGGAAGCGGGGCTACCATGCGCGGATGATCACCCCGCCGGCGGTTTTTGGACACGAACTCGCGGGCGTGGTGGAGCAGGTCGGCTCGGAGGTCCCTGAAACTCTGCTGGTCGGCTCGCGGGTCATGCCGGCGAATTCCGCGTCTTGCGGCGTCTGCTTTTTTTGCCGCAGGGAGCGCAGCAACCTCTGCGAGGATTTGCTCTTCAATAACGGCGCGTATGCCGAATACATTCGTATCCCCGGCCGTATCGTGCGCAAGAATATGCTGCAGATTCCGCCGCACGTCTCCTATATGGATGCGGCAATGGCTGAGCCGCTGGCGTGCGTTCTGCGAGGCATTTACGAAACCGGCGTGCAGCCCGGCGACACTACCGTGCTGATCGGCTGCGGGCCTATCGGTTTGAAATTTGTTCGCATGCTTTCGAGCCGGGGTGTAAACGTGATTGCGCTGGGCAAACGCCCGAGCCAGGTGAAGGCCGCAGAGCGCATGGGAGCGCGGGCTGCCTTCGACGTAAGCAACCTGGCGGATTGTATCGGCGAGGTGCGCCGGCTTACGGAAGGCGGACGCGGCGCCGATTCGGTGATCGAGGCGGTCGGCTCGCCGCGCACCTGGGATTGGGCCATGCGGATGGTTCGTTGCGGCGGCACGGTAAATCTTTTCGGAGGCTGTCCGCAGGGCACGCGGGTTGAACTCGATCCCACGGCGCTGCACTATTCCGAGATCACCATCAAGTCAACCTTTCATCACACGCCGCGCTTCATTCGGGAGGCGATGGAGGCCATCGCCCGCGGCGAAATCCGCGCCCGCGATTTCGTGAATGCAGAAATCCCCTTGCGTGAGCTTCCCTCGATGTTTCAGCACATGAAGGACCGGAATGGCGAAATGAAAGTCGCGGTAATCCCGTAGGCGGGTGCGCCACGTCTGTTGCATCCACCAAATTCATGCGCTCACCCGAAATCGAGATTGCTGCATCGTTGCCGCCTGCGGGCTGCTCCCTAGCCGAGGCGGAGCGATACACACATTGGCTGGCCACACACCATTACGAGAATTTTCAGGTCGTATCCTGGATGCTGCCCCGGCCCTTGCGCCGGCATTTCTATAACGTTTACGCCTACTGCCGCTGGGCAGATGACCTTGGAGATGAAATAGGCGACACGAAGCGCGCATTGGAATTGCTGGACTGGTGGGAGAACGAGTTGAGCCTTTGCTATGAAGGCCGGCCCAGCCATCCCGTTTTCGTGGCGCTCGCGCCCACCATCCGTGCATTTGATATTCCAGCGCAGCCGTTTCGTGATCTTTTGACCGCCTTCCGGGACGATCAGACCGTGCATCTCTATCCGACATGGGCCGACGTACTCGGCTATTGCCGCTATTCGGCAAACCCGGTCGGCAGGCTGGTACTTTATCTGTGCGGTTACCGCGATTCGGAACGGCAGCGGCTTTCCGACGCCACGTGCACAGCCTTACAACTCGCCAATTTCTGGCAGGATGTCTCACGAGACTTGGATAAAGGCCGGATTTATATTCCGATCGATGCGCTGCAACGGCACGGACTGGAAGAGAAGGACATCGAAGCGCGGCTTTTTGACGAGCGCTACGCGGCGCTTATGCGCGAGCTAATCGGGCGCACGCGAGAGCTCTTTGCGGAAGGACGGCCGCTGGCAGAGATCGTAGATTCTCGTTTGCGCGTGGATATCGAGCTTTTCAGCCGAGGAGGTCTGGCGGTCCTGGATGCTATCGAATCGATCGGCTACAACACTTTGGCCAAGCGGCCCTCCATCGGTAGGGCTAAGCGCTTACTGCTGCTGGGCCGTGCTTTTGCCGGCCGAGCTCTTCCGACATTCAGTGCCAATAAAGGTTCAGCGATCGCGGAGGGTGGCAGCCGGAGCGTCAGTGTGCCTGTAAAGGCAAAGAGCGAGGCCGCCGCAGTCGAGCATTCTTACGATCACTGCCGGCATGTGGCCCGCAGTGCCGCCAGTAACTTCTATTACGCGTTTTATATGCTGCCGCGGATGAAACGGGACGCCTTGTGCGCCATCTACGCTTTTATGCGGTTAGTTGATGACGTTTCCGATTCGCCGCAGGGTTCGAACGGCAGCGTGAGCGAACGTGCTCTGAAACGAGCGGCACTGAGCCGCTGGCGCGGGCTGCTGGATAAATGCGTCGCTGGTAATACCGACGGACACGCCATTCTCCCCGCGTTCGCCGATGCGATCCAACGTTATCGAATCCCTTCGAGGTATTTTCATGATTTGATCTCCGGCGCGGAGATGGATCTGTTGGAGCCGCAATATGCGACCTTCGCAGCTTTGCAGGAATACTGCTATCGTGTGGCCGGCACGGTCGGGCTCACTTGCGTGCATGTCTTCGGCTTTCAGGATCCGCACGCGCTGGAATTGGCGGAGACCCTAGGGATCGCTTTTCAATTGACGAACATTCTCCGCGATATCCGGCCCGATCTAGGGCTTGGCCGCGTGTATATTCCTGCCGAAGATCTCGCGCGTTTCGGATGCAGCGTGGCGGAGCTGGAACGTGGCGCAGTGACCCCGCCGGTCCGGGAGTTGCTTCGATTCGAAGCGGAGAGAGCGTGGCGATTTTATCGCGAAGGAGTTCGGCTCATTGGCAAGGTTGATGCGGATAGCGGAGCGGCCTTGTGGGCGCTGGCCCGTATCTACAGCAGCTTACTGGCGCGTATCGAGGAGCGCGATTTCGATGTGTTCTCCGAACGCGTGCGGCTAAGCAGCGCGGAAAAGGCCCGCATCCTCTTGCGTGCCCGTGTGGGCTGGTGGTCGGAGGCGAATGTCCTCGAAGAGCGTGATCGTGATCGGCGCCGGGCTGGCGGGGCTTTCGTCGGGCGTCGCGCTAGCTGAAGCCGGATTGCGGGTGAAGTTGCTCGAGCAGCGTCCTTTTTTGGGTGGGCGAGCGTCCTCGTATAGCCTGCCGGATGGCGAGGAGATCGATAACTGTCAGCACGTCACGCTGGGTTGCTGCACGAATCTGGATGATTTCTATCGGCGCGTCGGCGCGCTCCAGAAAATCGCCCGTTATGGGCGGCTCGTTTTCGTGGATCCGGCTAGCCGCCGTGCAGTGATGGAGGCTTCAGCCCTCCCGCCGCCATTTCACCTTGCCCCATCGCTGGCGTTTTATCCCTCGCTGAGTTGGGCGGAAAAGCGAGGTATCGCCGAAGTTATGCTATCGATTGCGCGGCGCGGCGGGCGCAACGGCGAAGGTGATGCCGCGGGATGCAGCATGCTGGATTGGCTGCGAGCCCAGAAGCAAAGTGAAGGGGCGATTTCGAGGTTCTGGGGAGTCGTGCTGGTCAGTGCGCTGAACGAGGAGCTTGCGCGCACGGAGGCGCGCTACGGCCTGGATGTTTTCTGGAAGGCCTTCCTTTCCACGCGCTCGGGATATGTCGTCGGAATTCCGCGCGTCCCACTGGGAGAGCTTTATGAAGGGTGCCGCGCGACTATCGAGCAGCGGGGTGGGGAGGTGCTATGCCGGGCGGCAGTGCGGGGTTTTATGGAGAATGACGGCAGGATCGCGGGCGTGGGGATGGACGGCGGGCGCCAGCACAACGCCGATTTCTACGTGCTCGCCGTACCGCATGAGGCGGCGTTCAAGCTCATACCAGAGGAGATCGTGGCGAGTGAACCGGTTTTCCGCCAGATTCGAAACCTGCAGACATCACCGATTACGAGCGTTCATTTCTGGTTCGACCGAGACGTAATGGCAGAGCCGTTCCTGACGCTGTTGGACCGAACGACGCAGTGGATTTTCAATAAATCGCGTTTGACGGAAGGCCCAGGGCAAGGACGTTACCTGCAATCGGTGATCAGCGCCTCCTACGGGCTGGTCGAGCGCTCACGTCAGGAGATCGTGAAATTGTGTCTCGGTGAATTGCAGGAAGTACTACCCGAATCGCGGGAAGCGCGGCTGCTGAAGGCTACGGTCGTGAAGGAGATGGCCGCGACGTTTTCCCCGCAGCCCGGCGCGGACCGCTGGCGCCCCTCGCAGCGTACTCCGCTGCCCAACTTGTTTCTGGCCGGAGATTGGACGGCAACAGGATGGCCTGCGACAATGGAGGGCGCCGTCCGCAGCGGGTATCTGGCGGCGGAAGCCATACTCTCCGACTGCGGTGAACCGAAGAGCTTGCTGAAGCCAGACTTGCCGGCCGAGGGCTTGGCAGGCTATCGGGCACGTAACGGCGCTTGGAGCGTTTTCCACAGCTGAATTCGAGCCGGACGCTTTCTGAAACCGGACAGCTCTTTTGCACATCTAACCGGTGAAGCCAGTGGCGATCGCTATCGCCCACTTCCTGCCGCCTGTCCTTTCGTTGAGACGGCACTCGTTCGAGGCTGTAACGGACTTTCTCCAACCAAGGATTGCAAGATACCAGGACTGCTTGAGCAACGTGTGTCCGGTTTTTTAATTGCGGACTAGTATTGCGGGTTATCATCAGAACATCCCAAGGAGGTAACTATTGGAGCGGAAGTATAGCCATAGGGGCTACATGGAGTCCGATGCCCCGAAAAAGAAAGAAAAACGCCCACCAGAAAATCGCGCGCGCCAGGAGCAGATCGGGCCGCGGACTCCACGAATGGTGGGCACGATCACGCGGGCGCGGTGCTCCAATTGCGGTGCCGTGCTGCAAGCCGGGTTCGATCCGAAGGGAACTTGCCCGCGCTGTGGCTTCGAGCTTCATTGCTGCAAGCAGTGTGCGTACTTCGATACCGCCGCGCAGTTTGAGTGCACGCGTCCGATAGCGGAGCGCATTGCCAAGAAAGATGCTCGAAACGATTGCACCTTCTACTCGTTCCGCACAACAATCGAGAAGGATACCGCTCCTACCGCGGTAAGCGTTTCTCCGGCGCCGGCGTCTCGCGGCTTTACCTCCATTCGGCCGAACGATGCCCGCAAGGCGTTTGACGACCTGTTCAAGAAATAGCTCGCCATCCTCCGTGCAGTGCTCGCCAGACTGACAGCGCTATTTGTCTCTCTCATCGCGGAATGGAGCGCCCTAGATGACTAAGTGTGCGCGTGCACCGTCCACGGAACGTCGCTGAATTCGGAGTTGAAATGAGATGCGGGAGTGCTATCCTGAACTTAGCCTTGCGTCTCAGACCCGATCTGCGATTGCATCCCCTTCTATCCCTTCTATGCGGGTGCCAGCATGAAAATAACCATCAGCTACCGGCATGTCGAAACACCGCAGGCGATTGAATCAGCATTAGGTCGGCACCTTTCGAAGATCCAGAAATTGCTGAAGTCTTATCAACCAGATCTCGTGCAACTCCACGGCGGATTTGAGAAGCAGCCCCACCGGGCCGAGTACATTTTCTCGGCGAACCTATCGTTACCGACGGGAACTCTGCACGCCAATGGTGAGGGTCCCGACCCGGCAACGAGCGCGCGAAAAGCCTTCGTCGAGCTTGAAAAGCAGATCAAAAAACACCAGGCGCGCCTTCGTAAGGACTACGAATGGAAGCGTAAACGCGGGAGAGCCGAGCAGGCTCTAGCTGGGAGCTGATTCTCCATCCGTCTCGGATGCAGTAGCAAGAGATCGCGCGAGGGTTTAGGGAATTCTCTCACAGGCAGGACGTTGTTCCCCGCGGTTAAACCCGCCCCGCTTAGGTTATTTTTCGAGGGCGGAAAGGTCGAATGCGTCATGTTCGGCGGTGGAGACGTGAACGCCTGTGCCCGAGGATTGTACGTCCCCGCCGACCACGTAGAAGCGACTGCCGATGATGCCGCCGGCCAAGCCGTGCCGTGAGACAGGCAAGGACGGTAATTCCGTCCAGGCATTGCGCGCTGGATCGTACGCCTCGACGGCGCGGAATGTGGCCATCATCTGGGGGTCTTGATATTCGCCTCCGGCAACATATATCCGGCCGTTGTACACGCCTGCCGCGAGGGCGCTGCGTGCGATGGGCATACGGGCACGGGGCGGTCCCCAAGTGTTTGTTGCCGGATCGTATTCCTCGACTACAGAAATATCCGAGGCAAGCCCAATGAACGCGGCGCCGGTGCGTCCGCCGATCACGTAAATTTTCCCGTTAGCCGCGCCAATCGCGGCATGATTCCGAGGAGTCGGCATGGGAGTGCGTTCGCGCCAGGTGTTCGCGGCTGGGTCGTATTCTTCCACGGTTCCCAGGCAAACTTGGGCATGCTGCTGATCGATGGAAATCTGGTTCGAACCCGGAGGCGTGCTCGCGCCGCCGATCACATAAATCTTGTCGTTCACGACCGCAGCGACCGGTGAGCCGCGTTTGGTTGGGAGCGGCGCCAGCGCCTTCCAGGTGTCGTTCGCCGGATCATATTCCCAGGAATTATTGATGGGCACCCATGCTGCTGGGCCGCTCTGCGGCGCAACGAACCCACCGAAGGCATAAATCTTGCCGTGGTATTCGGCCAGAGCGACGTGATGTGCTGGTAGGGCCATCGGCTTCTTCTTGGTCCAATGGTCGGTGGCTGGATCATATTCATAGACCAAGCCGATGGGCGTCCAAATGGGCGCTGACACGAGCCCCGCAATGACATAAAGCTTGCCGTTGGCCGTGACGCCAAGTATTTCCTCGTTAGGTTCAGGAAAGGGCGCCAGCTGAACCCATTTCCCCTGTGCAAACGCCACAGGCGTGGCCGTCAAGAGGAGTAAAACCAGCTTGATTATCCTTAGTTGTCGGGAACCCCAATCTACCGGCACACGCATCTCTCAATCTCCCTCTCGGTTGCAAATTTCCCGAATATTGTGAACTGCGATAAGCGCAACTTACCTCTGGATGGCTACGTAATATACACGGTACGAAGGCTGGCTGGAATATGTTCTCGGGGCGTGGCGACCCGATGTTAGGGTAGAGCCAGCGATTCCCGGTCCGGCGCTCCCTTGTCTTTTGCGACTATCCACCGCGGACCGGCACAGCCCGATTTCGCGATTTTCCCTATGTTAAGATAGCACCAATGCTGAGCATGGGTGGAATCCGGCCCATTGGAGGCTCCATGAAAGAAGTCAGCATTGGAATCATCGGCACGGGCTGGTGCGGCGGCATACGTGCGGAAACCTGCGCCGCGAGCCCCTACGTACGCGAATTGCACATTGCGGAGATCCAGGAGGATCGGCTGAAAGAAGTGGCAGCGAAGACCCATCCGATCACCGCCACGACCGACTATCGCCGCTTGCTCGACAATCCAGCCATTGATGCGATCATGATTTCGGCTACGCCCGAGACTACTCATTATCCGATGGCCAAGGAGAGCCTACAGGCCGGCAAGCACGTGCTACTTGAGAAGCCGATTGCACTTGAACTTTCCGAAGCCGATGACTTGATTGGGCTGGCGCGCTCGAAACGATTGCTGTTTACGATCGGATATTCGCAGCGGTTCAATCCCAAATTTGCTTACGTGAAACGATCCATTGACGAGGGCACCATCGGTCAGCCCATCAGCGCGCTTGTGAGCAGGCACATTACGCGGAATCTCGGAAAGAAAATTGGAGGCCGCATCAAGCTTTCGCCCGCGGCAATGGAAGCGACCCACGACATCGACTTCGTGCTGTGGTGTTTTGCGCCTCGCAAACCGATTCGCGTTTACGCGCAAGAAGTGAGCAAGATCATGCACGCGTCACACGACGTTCCGGACTGCGCCTGGATCATGGTGACACTCGATGACGGATGCGTATTCACCATTGGCGCCGGATGGGTGCTCCCGCCGGCGTATCCGAATTTTGCATCCACGTGGATTGAGATGGTGGGCACCGAAGGCGCGATCATGGTGGATGATACGCATCGCGACGTGACCCTGAATACCATGAAGCGCATCATCGAATTCCCGATTTCCACGATGCCGGGAGAGAAGGTTGGGCACGTATATGCCGGCCCAATGGAAGCGGAGACCATTCATTTTCTCGAATGCGTCGCTACCGGGCGGCAGCCGCTGGTAACTCCGGAGCACGCCAGGATGGTGATGCAGGTGTACCAGGCGGCCGACCAGTCTGCGGAAGAGGGCCGGCCGGTGGACATCGTGGTCGAAGGGGTTCCTGCGGCCGTGGCGCGCTGAGCCGCGCATCGATCTTCATCCGTCGCAGCACGGAGCAAATTTGGGTGCTGATAGCACGCCCGTCGCGTACGCCGGTGTAGCCTCCGCGGCTGCCAAAGCCACAAAAACACGCTGGGTGGTCCTATTCCTGATCAGCCTGATGTACCTGATTTGCTACATGGACCGCAGCAATATCTCGGTCGCGCAGCCAGAAATCGCTAAACAATTTGGTCTCAGTAAGAGCGCGATGGGACTCGTCCTAGCCGCCTTTACGTGGGCCTACGCGCTCGGACAGGTTCCCGCCGGCTGGTTCGGTGACCGCTTTGGTCCCAAGCGCGTGCTCACGGTCATCATGACGCTGTGGTCCGCCACCGCCGTGATGACCGGCGCGGCTTTTGGCTTCGGCACTCTTTTCGGCGCTCGCTTCCTTTTAGGATTGAGCGAAGCGGGCGCATTTCCGGTGGCCAGCCGCGGCATGCAGCTCTGGTTCCCCCGCGTCGAACGGGGCCGCATCCAGGGCACGACGCACTTCTTCAGCCGCTTCGCGGTGGCCATTACGCCATTCATTGCCGGCAGCATCTTGCTAGCGTTCGGCTGGCGAGCGATTTTTTACATTTTCGGCTCGCTGGGTATTGTGTGGGCGATTGGCTTCAGCCTTTTTTATCGTAATCTTCCTGAGGATCATAACGGCGTCAATCGCGCGGAGCTTGCCCGCATCCGCGGCGTCAATCCCGACGGAACCATCAAGCAGCCCGCCGTAACGCAACTTGCGACTCCCTGGAAACGAATCCTCCTTTCGCCCAACATGTGGTTCATCTCGCTCGGCTATTTCTGTTTCTTCTTTGGAACGAACTTCTACCTCACCTGGTATCCCACCTATCTGCGCGAGCATCTACACATGACGATTCGCTCGCTGGGTATTTGGGGATCTGTTCCTCTGTTTGCAGGGATGGCTGGAGATGTCGTCGGCGGCTCGATCTCCGATATGATCTTCAAGACCACTGGCAAGGCCAAGCTGGCGCGCCGCGTCGTTGCTGCTCCGGGATTCATTCTGGCGAGCACATTTGTAATTCCCGCCGCATTAACATCGAACACATTCCGCTCTATCCTCTTTCTGGCTGCCTCTTTCTTCTTTCTCGAATGGGTGATCGGCCCCGCGTGGGCCGTTCCCATGGATGTGGGCGGTCAGTTCAGTGGCACCGTTACAGGCGTAATGAATATGGTCGGCGCGCTCGGCGGCGCGTCCACCGCCGTCGTGTATGGGAGTCTTTTTAATCGAGGCTTGTGGGTCGCGCCGTTTCTCGTGAGTGCGGGAGTTATGCTGCTGGGCGCATTGATCTGGATTTTCTTGATTAACCCCGAAAAATCGGTTATCGACGGCGGGATTGTGAAGTCCGAGCACGTCTCACCGGCCGCCTGAAATTCAAATTTTTAGGAGCTTCGCTGCGTTCTCGCTCAGAATCATCTTTCGCTTCGCGCTGCTGATGTTGATCTGTTCGAGGAATTCTACCGGCCGATCGTAACCCATATCGAAGCAATAATCGCTGCCGAGCAAGATGCGTTCCGCGCCAACTTCTCGAATCAGGAACTCCATCACCGGCTTCGAGTGAACGATGGTGTCGTAGGTGAACCGTTGCATATACGCGCTCGGCGGCTGTGGCAGGCGCAGCGGTTTGATCTCCGCCCGAACCTGCGCGCCGTGATCGATTCGTCCGATCAGCATGGGAAGCGCCCCGCCGCCGTGCGGCAGGCAAATCTGCAGCTTCGGGTGGCGGTCCAGGACGCCACCAAAAATCAGGTGGCAGGCGGCAATCGCAGCGTCGAAAGGATTGCCTAAAAGATTTGAAAGATACCAAGGTTTGGTACGCTCTCCGCCGACTGTCTGCAGCGGATGCAGAAATACGGGCAGGCTCAGCTGCTCGATTTTCGCGAAAATCTGCTCGAATAGCGGATCATCCAGATCGCGATTGTTGACGTTCGTGCCCATATAGACCCCGCGCATGCCAGGCAGCTTGGCGGCGCGATTGAGTTCATCGATCGCGCGATCCGGATCGAGCATCGGCAGAATCATCAAGGCGACGAGCCGAGTCGGATAGGATTTGTGCGCTTCGCTCGCCGCGTCGTTCCACGTTCTGGAGAGTTTTAGCGATAGATCGGCGTCGGCCCAGCTCACCATGGGAGTGGTGAGAGAGATCGCCTGCATCGAGACGCCCTGCGCGTCCATATCCGCCAGGCGCTGCTTCAGATCAATTATTTTTATTGGCAGCGGCCCAATGGCTCCTGCCGGGGCGCTCAAATAGAAGCCTTCGGCGGTCATGCGATACTCTGCTTTGAAGCGCTTGCCCTCATCAGCGATGAGGTCAAGAAAACTTTGCGGATAGTAATGCGCATGAATGTCGATGGCGCGAGCGCCGGTGGCGCGGAGTGCCTGTGCATTCCGCGATCTGCTCTCGGCCTGATTTTGGCCAAACAAATCTTCTGACGTTCCCACCGCAATGGCCGCGGCGGCGAGCCCTGCCTGCAGAAGTTGCCGGCGTGATACGTCCCCCGTAGAACGGCCTATGGAGGCACATTTCTTGTTCGTGCTCATCGTCTTCTCCCGGATTCCCTCGGCTGGTCTCATCGGTTTATAACGCATTTCCCGTAATGGAGGAATCGCTCACACCGTTTCACTCCGCAGCGTATACTGTTGCCCCGTTTGGCCGTGGTTTCAAAGTGGGGAGTGAATACGGTTGTTCAGAATCACTGCCATCGCGTTGCTCTTCCTCGCCGCGACGCCCTCCTTCGAGCTTTTATTAAAGAAGGAATCGCGCCAAACGGCTCAATCATCAGCGCGTGCTCAGGAGCCTAGCCTTGTCGAGGATCTGGTCTACGCAAATCGGATCCTCTACGACCAAGGCGTGCTCGACGGTTTCGGCCACGTCAGCGTTCGCGACGAGAACGACCCGGCACAGTTTTTGCTGTCTCGCAGCGTGGCGCCGGGTTTGGTCACAACTAAGGATATTCTCGAATTCGACCTGGAGGGCGTGCCGATCGATGCACGAGGGCGCGCCGTTTACCTCGAACGTTTCATTCACGCGGCTATTTATCGGGCGCGTCCCGACGTTCAGGCTATTGTGCATAGCCATTCGCCTTCTCTGATCGCCTTCAGCGTGACCGGCACGGCCCTGCGTCCCGTCTACCACCTGAGCTCGTTCCTCGGAGCGGGAACGCCTATCTTTGATATTCGCGACGCCGCCGGAATGACCGACATGTTGGTTCGCGATAATCATCTCGGCGATGCCCTAGCCAAAGTGCTTGCCGATAAGCCCATCGCGCTCATGCGCGGTCACGGCGCCGTCGTCGTGGGCAACTCGATTCCGCAAGCCGTATATCGCCTGATATATACGGACATTAATGCACGTTTGCAGATGGACGCGGCGCGGCTCGGGTCGATCACGTTCCTCTCGCCGGAAGAGGCCGCTAAGTCCGCGGCAATACTCGATGCTCAGGTTCCGCGAGCCTGGGAACTCTGGAAATCGCGCATTGGCAAGATCGAGTAGCGCGATGAGCGCGGGGGACACGCAGTACAGGGCAAGGTGGGTTATCTTGAAATCAGGTTCTCAGAAAGCGTGGAAGTGGATCTTGATCGCCGCCGCTGTGGCGATGGCAGCTCAATTTTATTATGTGCGCGAGATGCTGGCCGCTTTGATCCTTTTGGCCGTCCTGTTTAGCTGTATCGCAGCCGCGATGCTCGTACTATTCCTCTTGGATCAAGCTGGCGGGGCGATGCTCGGATTCCTGGAATTGCAATGCAAGACGGTGCTGCGATACGCCCGCGAATGGAGAAGCTTTTCGGAGCCCCGGTCCAGGAGCTGAAGCTCACTCCGAAAGTGGATCCCGCCGAGCTTATGATCGCGGGCTTCTGATCCTCGAAGACACCGGTCGAATGATCTCAAGGGCTCACCTCGTAATATCCTGATAAAGCGTTGTGTTTACTTTGCGCTTAGGATAACTTCTTGGCTCATCGAGGATACCCTCCGGACCGACGCAGGTTTCTGCATCTTGCAACTTGGAGGAGAACACAGATGGCAACAGAGCTAAAATCTGGCCGGCTTGCCCTGCCAGCAGTCTGCCTCGCGGTTGTGTTCGCCATAGCGACTGCCGTATGGCCGCAGTCGCCCACGCTTAACATCACCGTGACTGGACAATCGATGATTCGCTCCGATTTCCGCGTTCAAGCGCCCGATGAGGTCGCGACGATTTCGCCGTTGCTGACCGGCGACGTTAAATTTACGAATTTCGAAGCGACAATATTAGAGAAAGAGCAATCGACACACGACGGCCGGTTCCTCTCCCCGCCCGAAGCGCTCGACGCGCTGCAGGCCTTGGGCTTCAACGTACTGGCGCTCTCCGATAATCATTCGTTCGATCTGAAAGTTGCGGGCGTTCAAAACACCCTGCGAGAGGTGAAAAAGCGCAACATCGTTCACGCTGGCATCGGGAACAATTTGGAGGAAGCCACCACGCCAGGTTACCTCAAGACACCGAAGGGCACGGTCGCTCTCGTGGCGATGGCGTCAGGCTTGATCGCGGAGGGAGGATCGGCCACGGCGAATCGGCCTGGCGTGAATGAGCTGCGTATCGAAGCCGGGGGCAAGTTAAACGAATCCACGACTGAACTGCCCCCAGAACCGGGGAACCAGCCGAACCCGGAAGACAAACAGCGCATCCTTCAGAGCATCCGCGAGGCCCGCCAACACGCTGATTTCGTTCTCGTCTATGAACACAACCACGTCTTTTTGAACCGGCCCTTCGGAGCGCTGTTCAGTGAAGAACTACCGGAGCGATTAGCTCCAGCGGAATGGCTCAAGAAGTGGACGCACGAGGAAATCGATGCCGGCGCGGATATCATCGTGATGCATGGCGCGCCACTGATACACGGAGTGGAGATCTATCACAATAGGCCCATCTTTTACGATCTCGGCAATTTCATCTTTAATGTGCCGCCGACGGATATACAGCTCGACGAGCCCATCATCTGGGAAAGCGTGGTCGCCCATGTTCAGTTCCAAGGGAAAAATCTGCAATCGATCACGTTCCAGCCGATTGCGATGAATAAGATTGGACAAGGCGAGCCCGACGTTCGGGACGAGCACACTAATAATCTGTTCCTTCAGACTCGTGGCTTACCGAAGCCGGCCAGCGGCGATCACGCCCGTTATATCCTTCAGCGGCTGGCGGACGCCTCGCGGCCTTTCGGAACAAAGGTCGAGCTGAAAGGCGATACCGCCGAGATCATTCTGAAGAGCGGAACCTAGACTGAAATTGTTTGATCCGTAGCCTCTCTAACACCAACGCCTGCCATAAAGTGAACCGGAAACAGTCCGCGCGGTCCATGTGTGGTAAATCGCTTTCATGTAATATGTTGAGAATCAAGGAGGGGCGTAGCTCAGTGGCAGAGCAGCGGCCTTTTAAGCCGTTGGTCGTGGGTTCGACCCCCACCGCCCCTACCATTCATCCTCTTGGCTCCTGTAAACATAAAAAACCGGCGGAGTGGCAAGCGAGCCTAATGATCCGATTCGTGGGCTAGTTTTTGCATGAGGTAGACATGCCGAGTGCCAAAGAAATCCAGCAATTGCTGAATTTGCAACCTCTCCCCATCGAAGGCGGCTACTTTGTAGAGACTTATCGTTCGAAATTTGCGCTAATTCAGCAATCCCTTCCTTCCGGGTATTGCGGGGAACGCTCGCTCTCAACCGCGATCTACTACATGCTGACGCCCGATAGCTTCTCAGCCATTCACAGACTCAGGGGCGATGAGGTCTATCATTTCTATTTGGGTGACCCCGTGGAAATGTTGGTTCTGAAGCCGGATGGCAGAGGTGAAACTGTCAAAATCGGTCCCGACATCGGTTCAGGAATGCGTTTACAACACGTGGTCCCGGCCGGAGCTTGGCAAGGTTCCCGTCTAGCTCCAGGCGGCAAATTTGCGCTCATGGGGACAACGATGTCACCCGGTTTTGATCCTGCCGATTTCGAAATAGGCAGCCGCGACGAACTAAGCGCCCGATACCCTCATTACGCAGCATTGATCGCGATCCTCACCCGCGGCAGCCACGACAGAAGTTAGTTCGGCACGATGTTGAGAACTGCCACGCCGTTGAGCCCACGAAATCTAAGGCGCGCTTTGGAGGCCGATGGGCCGGTAGGGGGCCTTCCCTTGATGTGCCACTGATGGTAGGTTGCTCGGAGGGTAGTTTTGCTCTGTGGTGAAGTTGATGCACGAGACTTTTGTCTTTGCGGATCTTCGGGAACTGTTCGCGAAAGCGAATGAAGAGAAGTCGGGGGATCAACTGGCCGGTATTGCGGCTCGTTCCGAGCGCGAGCGAGTAGCGGCTAAACGCCGGCTTTCCGACCTGACGCTCGATGAGATTCTTCGGCAGCCTTTGATTGACCCGGATGATGACGATGTCAGCCGATTGATCGTTGATGGACACGATGCGGACAGCTTCGAAACGATCAAAAGCCTGACTGTAGGTGCGTTCCGGGAGCATATCCTTGACGACACAACCAGCGAGGCGCAACTAAAGCAGATCCACCGGGCCATCGTTCCTGAAATCGCGGCCGCCGTCACGAAGATCATGAGCAATAAGGATCTGATCTTGGCCGCAGCGAAGATTCGAAATATCACGCATTGCAGGAATACGATGGGTGAGCGCGGCGTCTTAGGCATCCGCATACAGCCGAATCATCCTGTCGACGATATCGGCGGCATTCTATTGGCGGCATTCGAAGGGCTGCTCTACGGCTGCGGTGATGCCGTGATCGGAGTGAATCCGGCCTCAGATTCCGTTGAAACAGTGTTGTCCATCCTGCGCGCCCTCGAACGTCTAGTGGATGCCTATCGTGTTCCAACGCAGATCTGCTGTCTGGCGCATGTCACGACGCAATTGGCCGCTTTGGAGCGTGGCGCGCCGGTCGATTTACTGTTTCAATCGGTTGCCGGAACCGAGGACGCGAACCGAAGTTTTGGAATTAGTCTTGCGATGCTTGCTGAGGGCCGGGAGCGCGTTTGCGAACATCACCGCCAACGAGATGTGTCCTGGAAGGGCGAAAACCTCATGTACTTCGAAACCGGACAAGGCAGCGCGCTTTCGGCCGAGGCACACCATGGGGTCGATCAGTTAACACTGGAAGCGCGGGCGTATGGCGTGGCCCGAGCATTCGATCCGTTCCTGGTAAACAGCGTGGTCGGCTTCATCGGACCCGAATACCTGTACGATGAGCGGCAGATCATCCGGGCCGGTCTGGAAGACCATTTCATGGGCAAGCTGTTGGGATTGCCGATGGGTTGCGATGTTTGCTACACAAATCATGCGGCTGCTGACCAAAATTCCGCCGACAATCTTCTGGTGCTGCTTGGGGCCGCCGGATGTAACTACTTTATGGGAGTTCCCTGTTCCGATGATGTGATGCTGAATTATCAGTCGACCAGTTATCACGACGCACTCGCTGTTCGAAGGATGTTCAATTTGCGCCCCGCACCCGAGTTCCTGGCGTGGCTACGCGAAAGGGGAATCTATCGTGATGGCCAACCGGCGCAGTTGGATGCGTCGGAGAGGCGGCAACTTTTGCGTGGCTTCGAATCATCCTTGGAGGGAACTGCCTGATGGCTGGGGAGAATGACGATGCGCTCGCTGCCTCAAGCTGGCCTGAAATCGTGCGGAGGGTTCGAGCACGGACGCCCGCACGCCTTTTGGTCGGACGCGCGGGTGCAGCGTATCACACCAGCACACAACTGGAACTGCGCGAAGCGCATGCCGCTGCGCGGGACGCGGTTCGCGCCGAAATGGATGCTCGGGCGATTTTGGGCACGACCTTTCTGGAGCAATGGAGATTATTCGAGGTCTCGACACTAGCTACCAGCAAAGAGGAATTCCTTTTGCGGCCTCACCTCGGGCGCCATTTTGCGGAATCGGCGCGCGCCGAAATCTTGAAGCGGTGCCCAAAAGAAACGGATCTCCAAATTGCCATCGGCGACGGGCTCTCGGTTCCGGCGGTAGCGGCGCAAGTCCCTCGACTAATGCCTCTCCTTTGTCAGTCCGCGAGCAAACGCGGATGGACAGTCGGACAAACGTTCTTGATTCGGTACTGCCGCGTCGGAATCTTGAATGAAATCGGCGAATTGTTTGCCCCTAGGGTTGTCGTGCTCCTGATTGGTGAGCGGCCGGGACTCGCGACGGCTGATAGCCTGTCGGCATATATGGCGTACAAACCAGTTTCGAGTCATACAGACGCGAATCGAAATCTGATTTCAAATATCCATGCGCGAGGTTTGAGCCCCGATGACGCGGCGGCTCGCATACTGCACCTCGCGGAGTTGATGATTTCGGCCAGGACGAGCGGCTGCAACCTAAGAATCGACGACTTGAAGCCAACGCGACAATGCAGCTCTAAGTGGCCGACGAATGAGGCCGACACAAAATCTAACCAACAATAGCTGTCAGTTGAAGAACCTTTTCTCCCCAATTTCGGTTCCCTTCGACCGTGATCTGAGCGCGAGCCGAATCGCGATCGATGCCCTTGGTAAAAACACGCCAAGCCAATTCCTGAGGTATGGTCACTCGGGATGCGGGCTTTTCGTCAGATGGCTTCACAAAATGCCAGCCTGCCGATCCTTTAGACAAAAACCACCGCCCTCCGCAGTCACCGGAAATTTCCAGCAGAAGCACAGTTTCGGCAGGTGCGCCAACATCTCGATAGAGATGCGGCAGTCCTCGAACGAAACAATCGAGGACCGGGTGATATAGCTCAGGCGTCACAAGGCCGGGCCGATTTGTGGCTAGCCGGATCTGTTGCTGGTGGTGCCAGCGTTCCGTCAATTCGCGAGCCGTGTCAAACCAATTCAATGAACTTTCTTCACCTGCCCAGCTAACGGCGAATGCGGCTGGTGCAAACGGGTCCAGGGATTCGTGAAAACGAGCACTTTGTTCGCAGGCCTCTTTCATCATATCGATCAGAACCTTAGGGCTAAGGCGCCGGTAGGCGGTAACCCCTTCTTGGTTCAGGCGATTTACCAGCGCGATTAGATCCTGAGGCGACCGTATGTTAACCGGTTCCACATAGCAAGAATCCCGGACTATAGAGAGTTTGCGTAACGCGGTGTCCAGCAGGTGTGCTGCTACGTCGCGGACCTTCCATAAGGGCGCTATGGTCGGAAGATCCCATTCGCCGGGCGTGAGCGAACTCAAAAGGTCGATGAGTCGTTCGTCCACTTTGCGGAACAGGTGGGCGCAGAGGATTGGCTCTGAGGTCGTCGATTCGCCGCCCATGAGGCCTCACATTAGCACACCGGGTGGAGCGTTCCTCCGCCCTTCATCCTTGCCCAGGAGCCGTACAGTTGAGGAGGAAATTGACCCTCGGCTTGAGCGTCATGGCATGTACTTGTCGAGCCTCAGTGATCCTGAATTCGGTACAATTGCGTTCGCGGTAATGTTGGGGAGCAATCTATGGAGGGTGTCTCCAGGCGCGCGTTTAATCGGAAACTTGTCTCGGCTTTATTGTCGACAGCGATCCCAACCGCGTGGGTTAGTGCGATTGGCGAAACCCGTATCGCTTTGCTGCTCTCGGGCGTTATCACCGATGGCGGCTGGAGCCAGTTGGCTTACGACGGGCTGAAACAACTCAAGGCGCGAGGCGGGTTCCAGACCGCATATGCAGAGAATATCAGTCTGGCTCAGATGGATCAGGTAGCGCGAGGGTACTCCGACGACGGGTTTGATCTCATCATCGGCCACGGCGTCGAATTCAGCAGCACTCTGCTCGAAGTGGCGCCAGATTATCCGAACCAACACTACTTCGTAACGACGTTCCGGCCTCAACCTGATGTGCCCCGCAACATCATGTACGTCAACATGGGGTATTTCGGCGCGGCTTACGGCGCCGGAGTTCTGGCTGCACTGATTTCTGAGAAGAGGCAGGCAGTCGGCTTCGTCGGAGGCGACGACGATCCTAACCAGCAGCGCATGAAGAGAGCTTTCATCGCCGGAGCGCGGCGTGCGGTTCCAGGAATTCGGGCGCTCGCGATCATCACCGGGGATTACGACAATGCGGCTAAGGGCAGGGAAGCCGCATCGATCTTGATTGGGAACGGCGCGGATGTCCTCTGGCATGCGGCCGACGTCACGGGGCTCGGAGCGATTCAGGGCGCCGTCGCCGGAAATGCAAAAGTCATCGGCTGCTTCTCGGACCAGACGCAGCTTGCCCCCAACAATATGGCAACGAGCTTCGAGATAAATCTGAAGGGAATGGTGACAACGGTCGCGCAGGAGGTCGCCGCCCGGACTTTCGCAGGGGGAACGGAATGGCGCCCGCCCGTAAGCGACATGTGGCTGCAGAAATGCGCGACGCATGGCGATCATAACCCACGCCTTGTATCCGCCGACCAGTGGGATGCTTTTCAGAAAACGTGGCGCGACATCGCATCGCGAAAAATCGATGTCGAAGCCCTGGTGACCTAGTTCCAAAACTGCTCCCGCGGATTCTAAGCTAACTAGCAACGCGCCGCGACGGCTTCACGATAGGAGCTGAGGGTGAAGCACACTCTGGAAATGAGGAACATCGTAAAGCGATTCCCTGGCGTCTTGGCGAGCAATCGGGTCAATTTGACCCTCCGGGCCGGCGAAATCCATGCCCTGCTCGGTGAGAATGGCGCCGGCAAGACCACGCTGATGCAGATCCTCTACGGGTTCCATTCAATGGATTCCGGCGAGATCCTCATCGATGGCGAGCGGGTGCATTTGAAAAGCCCGAAAGACGCCATCTCGCTCGGCATAGGGATGGTGCATCAGGAATTCATGTTGTTGCAGCCGTTTTCGGTGGCTGAAAACACCATTCTCGGTTTACGAGAAGGCCATGGTCCGTTGCTTGACTTGCAAGGCGCGTCGGAAAAACTCAAAGAGTTGAGCAATCGTCACGGTCTCGCGCTCGAGCCGGCTGCCAAGGTGAGCTCGCTATCCGTTGGCGAACAACAACGAGTCGAGATTGTAAAGCTTCTGTATCGCGATGCGCGGTTGCTGATTCTAGACGAGCCGACGGCCGTGCTTACTCCGCAGGAAAAGGACCGGCTCTTCGTGGTTTTGCGCAGGCTCCGAGAGAATGGCCGCTCGGCCGTGATCGTGACACACAAACTCAAGGAAGTCGTGGAACTTGCCGACCGCGTGACCGTGATGCGCGATGGACAGGCGGTGGCTACTCGAACAATTCAAGAGACGTCGCAGCGAGAACTAACGCAGCTCATGTTCGGACGTGAAGTGAGTTTCCTCGCCGATAAGGCCCAGCAACAGCCCGGCGCGCCCGTTCTGGAAATAAACGAGCTCCGGGTGGAGGATGAAACGGGACGAGAGAGCATTTGCGGCGTCAGCCTGCAAGTGCACGCTGGAGAGATTCTCGGCATTGCTGGCATCGAGGGCAATGGCCAGTCGGAACTCGCTGCGGCAATCGTGCACCTCCAAGGGATGAAAAGCGGCCGCATCATCCTGAACGGAACCGACGTTACGAATCTGAATGTAGCCCGGCGTCGCGCTCTGGGTATTTCTTATGTGCCGGCGGACCGCCGCCGCATGGGCTCGGTCGTGGAGATGTCCGTTGCCGACAACGCGATTCTCGGTCTGCAGAGAAAATACACGCGCGGTTTGTTCAGGAGCATTGATGACGCACGGGAATTAGCGCGGGCGCTCATCGCTCGTTTCGCGATTCGCGCTTCCAGTATCGATGCGCCGGCCGGAAAGCTCTCGGGAGGGAATCTGCAGAAGCTGATCCTGGGCCGAGAAATCACGCGCGGATCGGGAGTCCTCATTGTGGAACAACCTACGCGTGGGCTCGATGTCGCCGCAGTAGAGTCAGTATGGGGTGAATTGTTGCGCGCGCGGCAAGAGGGCAAGGCGATCCTGCTGATCTCGGCCGAATTGGAAGAGCTCTTGAATCTCTCGGACAGGATTGCCGTGATTTTTGAGGGCCGCATTATGGGGATCGTCGACCCAGCGGCGGCCTCGATTGAACAGATTGGCCGAATGATGGCTGGCATCTCGGCGGGAACAACCTCGCCAACTCCGTCGGCCGTGACGGAGGCGCAACATGGCCAAATTGTTTGAACGGCGGCTGACGCCTGCAGACTCACCTCTTGCAATCATCAGTCGCACAACAGCTGCGTTTTTGGCGGCAATGCTGGTCGCTGCGTTCCTTTTTGTCTCCTATGGCGCCCACCCGTTGCAAGCCTACTTCGCTCTTTTTCACGAACCGTTTGCAACGCTGCGCGGATTTGGTTACACGCTGGCGCGAGCGTCGCCGCTGGCGCTCATTGGGCTCGGGACCATTGTGACCTGGCGTGCGGGCTTCAGTTACCTCGGCTTTGAAGGATGCTTCGTCCTTGGCTCGACGTCGACCGCCTGGCTGGCTTTGTCTACAGCCTCTGGTGGGCGTATCGGTCATGTACCATTTTTTCTTTTTTTGAGCATTGCGATTCTATTTGGGTTCGTTTCTGGAGGCGCCTGGGCGGGCCTCGTCGCTGTGATGCGCGCCAGATTTGGCGGAAACGAGGTCTTGATTTCTCTGATGTCGAACTACGTCGCGATTTTTATTTTGCAGTACACGGTCTCCGGTCCATTGAGAGCCCCGGGGAGTCTTCCAGAAACGCGGCTTCTTCCGCGAACTACCTGGTTACCCTTCATTCTGCCCGGAACCCGAGCGCATGCTGGAATTCTGATTGCGCTCGCCGCCGCTGGTTTGGTATGGACGCTGCTGCAAAAAATGCCTCTGGGATACGAGCTGATCGTGACGGGGCTAAATCCATTGGCAGCGCGATATGCGGGCATCGATGTGTCACGGCGATTCGTTCTTGCCGCTTTCTTGGGCGGCGGGTTGGGCGCTCTCGCTGGAATGGTGGAAGTGCTTGGCGCGCAGCACAGGCTTATGGATGGCATCAGCGGGGGCATGGGCTTCGTCGGGATTATTGTCGCCCTTCTGGCGCGGTTGAATCCTTTAGCGGTAATTCCCACTGCACTCTTGTACGGAGGGATGTCGGTGGGCGCGGATGCGATGCAGCGCCGGGCGAATATTCCCTCGTCGATCACATTTATTCTTGAGAGCTTGCTGGTTCTTCTTGTGCTGGCGAGCGATGTTCTCCGCTACTACGAGATCAACGCTTCCTCTCTGTGGTGTCGCTCGCCCCAAACCGTTGACGGGCAGGCCTCCGAATGAATCAGACCCAGCTCATGGGTGCGGCTTTCTTTGTGACGTGGCTATCCGCGAGCTTGCGACTTGCAGGGCCCGTCCTCTTAGCAGCTCTAGGAGAGACGTTTGCGGAACAAAGCGGCGTCCTGAATGTCGGGATCGAGGGGACTATCCTTTTAGGAGCCTTGGCCAGCTTCCTGGCTTCCTACTACACGGGAATGATCTGGATCGGAGTCTTTGCCGCAGTGTTGGTGGGCATCGCGGCGAGTATCCTTCTGGCATGGTTCTATGTTACCGCGCGCGCAAGCCAGGTGGTGGCAGGCTTGGTTTTCAACGTTCTTGCGCTCGGTATCGCAAGCGCTGTCTACCGCAAGGCCTTGGGCAATTCGTCTGCCCCTGAGAGCATCGCAGTGTTCGGCACTCTGCGCATACCATTCATCAGTGACCTTCCTTTGATCGGGCCGGTGCTCTTTGGCCAGACGATACTTTTTTACTTGACGCTCATCCTCGTCGTCGTAGCTCAATTGGTTTTGTTCCGCACCAATTTTGGACTAGCCCTGCGAGCCTCCGGGGAGAATCCCGCTGCCGCTGATTCCGCGGGGATTTCCGTTTCTCGCATGCGCTACGCCGGAACCCTGATCTCAGGCGCAGGCGCGGGGATGGCGGGGGCCTACTTGGTGCTTGCCCAGGTTGGGCTGTTCCGCGAATCCATCGTTTCCGGACAAGGGTTCATCGCGTTGGGAATCGTGATCTTCGGGCGCTGGAATCCATGGAAAGCCGCGCTCGCTGCCTTGGTTTTTGGCGCTTGCGACGCGCTCCAACTCTCTCTGCAGATTTTCACTCTCAGAGTACCTCCGCAACTCTTGCTCGCCTTGCCCTACGTGGTGGCGATTATTGCGGTTTCGGGATTATTCGGCGGCAAGACCGCTCAGCCGGCGGCGCTGCTCGTACCCTACGTGAAGGATTAGATCGCTGTGACGGCAGTTCTCGCCACGCGCTAGATCGTCATTGAGCGCCACGGACGCTTTTTGAATCGTTCCACACCAGCGCGGCGAGCCAAATCATCCGCGTTGATCTGAGCTTGCCGCCTCACCGCCGCCTCATTCACGCCATTCACGACGCCGTCGCGCATCACGAATCGTCCGTCGATGATGACCGTGGAGACTTCGTGCCCGAGCGCGGAATAGACGATTGCCGACACCGGATTATGGATGGGGGTCATGAAGGCATTTTCGTAATCGATGACGATCAAATCCGCTTTCTTTCCGGCTTCAATCGACCCGATTTGCGCCTCCAGACCCACGGCGCGAGCTCCATCAATCGTCGCCATTTCCAGGACTTTTTCGGCGGTCATGATCGTGGCGTCCTGGTGAAAGCCTTTTTGCATTAACGCCGCGAATTTCATTGCCTGGAACAAGCTGTGATTGTTGCTGCTGGCTGGACCGTCGGAGGCAAGGCCCACGGTAACGCCCCCAAGCAGCATTTCCGGAATCGGCGGACATCCCGACGCCAGATAGAGATTGCTGCACGGATTGTGCGCTACCTTCGTATTGTGGTGCCGTAGGATACGAATGTCGTGGGGCTTGCAATGTACGCAGTGGGCGGCGAGTACATTGGGGCCGAGAAAACCAATATCACTTAGAAATTCAGTATCTGTCTGGCCGTACCGTGACGCCGCGGTCTCCAGTTCAAACGTCGTCTCCGCCAGGTGGGTCGTGATCAACGCGTGCTCTTCGTCGGCAAGCTTCCGCGTCAGCCGGTAGCCTTTTTCGTCTACTGCCCAGATCATGTTCGGTGCTACGCCCACCTGCACGAGGGCGCCCGGCGCGTTGTAGCGGCGCATTTGCTCCCGCGCGTCGCCAATGGCATGTTCGGGCTCTTCTATGAGCTCGCGAGGAACGCCATATTCCTCGCCGAAGGAGATGAAGCCGCGGCATACAAAACCGCGCATCCCAGTCTGTTCGAAAGCTTCTACAACCGACTTGATCATGCCGGGACGCGTATGGACGTACATGAAGTCAACAAGCGTTGTCACTCCCGATCGGACGGATTCGACGCATCCGTGAAGGGCCGCGACGTGCGCGTCTTCGGGAGTGAGATGAACGCTGCTCGGGCCTGTCATGCACGTGAACCACTTCTTGAGGACCATGTCGTCGCCGAGGCCCTTCAACAGCGTCTGAAACAGATGCGTGTGCGTGTTGACCATGCCCGGCATCACGATCCGTCCCTTGCAATCGATTAGTTCGGCTTCCGGAAAGCGCCGCTGTAAATCCTGGCGCGTACTCACCCCGGCGATCCGGTCTTTTTCCACGCACACGCTCGCGCTCTCGAGCACATCGCGCCGCGCGTTCATGGTAATTAGCCAGGCGTCGCTTAGAATGAAAGCCATCGCAAATTCCAAACCTTTCCGTGTTAAACGGACACCGCGCAGAAAGACGACTTGTGACTGCGGCGGCTCCCAGACTGGGGAGCGCGCTCAGGCCGCGACTTCGCCACGCGCGCCGATCTTCCGTTGCCAAAAAGCGTATCGAGAGAAATGATGCCGCCGCCAAACGTGGCCAGCGCGAATGCCCCTACGCCCAGTGCGAGCGCCAGGCCATATTGGTCGACGGCAAGCGGGTGGGCGAAGAAATGCTCGCCCTTCCAAATTGCAACGGCCATTTCTCCAGCGAGAAGCAGTCCGATTAGCCGTGTCGCGAGCCCCGCGATCAGCGCGGCTCCTCCACCCAGTTCCAAGGTGCCGGCGAGATAGTGAAGTTAGGCCGGCAGCCCATCGTGGATCATTTCATGCATGGAATCTTGCCTATGCCCGAATTTCCAGTGGCCGTAATAAATAAAAATTGCGCGGAGGCCCACCCGCAATAGCAGCAGCGCCAACGGCCTTAATTTTTCCAAACCATGCACCCGGACTTCTCCTTGAACCGCGCGACCCGCGACAACTCTAGCACGGAGAGTTCTTCTCTCCCGAAAATGCCTGAATTCGAGTGATGCTGTGCCCAGATCACGAAGAGGTACAGTCAGAAGCTCTTCCAGATCCGCGATGGGTTCCGCTTCGACTTAATCGGGTGACTTCCGGCGGGCAAGACGGCATTCATAAAGAAATGCCGTCTTGCATTTGTCAAGCCCGGGTCAGAACGTAAAAGCTAGCGACATTTGAATCTGCCGGGGGCTGCCAATGGTATGGACCGTCTGTCCCAGTCCAGTGGGGCACGCATAGAAGAAGTTACTGACAAATGGACTGCCGTTGTTGGCAGCGCACGCAGAGGCCGAGGGTACCGGATTGTTGGGCACTCCATTGGTTGCCTGGCCAGGGACGGGGCTGAACGACAGATTTTGATTTATGTTGTCGATTGGAATGTCGAAGCTGGGATGATTTGTCAGGTTGTAAACGTCCAAGCTGTACTTCAACGAAAAACGCTCCGTCAATTGCGTCACCTTCACGATGGAGATGTCGGCGCGTCGTTGCCAGGGCTGGCGGAAGATGTTGCGCTGCCCGCCCCCGGGGATGAAATTGGTCTCGAACTGGTCTCCGTTGGGAATCGCCGAGCAGGGAATCGATCCATCCGCCTGCTGCGGATTGGCAACCAGAGTGCTGTTACAAGGATAGAGCAGAGGCACGGTGAAGCAGGATGCTTTTAGAGCGGGAAGGCCGGGGTCGTTGCCAATCGCCCCAGTGATGGCGTTTTTGGGGTTACAGCCGGGCGCCAGCGGCACGATGGGATTCGTTATGCCATCGTTAATGCTATAGTAAATGCTGCCCACAGCGCCGGAATAGTCGATCACGCTGTAGGGCTGTCCGCTTTGTAGCACGATGAGACCCTGGATGGCCCATCCGTTCGCAACTTTGCCTTCCCAGCTGGCGGTTGGAAAGAGCTTCGGAAATTCGTAGTGATAGTCGATGTTGAATACATGGGTTCGGTCGAAGTCCGATGGCGCGTAGCCGCCGCGCAAATCGAGCGGATTGCTGCCATTGTAGAAAAGTCCCAACGCGCTTTGTTCATCGAAAGAGCGCGAGAAGGTGTAGGAGACACCAGCCTGAAGCCCGTGGCTGATCCTCTTTTCCACATGCGCCTGTAGGGCGTTATAAGCTGATATGCCCACAGCCGTATACGATTCCGATTCACCCGCATACCCAATGTAGGGGACGCGCTCGTCGACGTTTCCGCCTTCTGAATTGAATTGCATCGGTTGCCCGTTCGGTAAATTTATGGTGCAACTGAGGAACCCACAGGTCGAGTCCGACTGGACGGTATAGCCGTAGGTAAAAGACTGCGCATGCACTGAAGCGGCCGGATTCGCGCATACGGCCGCCGGTCCACAGAGCGGGTTGCCCGGACTGGCGATCCGCGCCTGATTGAAGGGAATAGGAATGATCTCATGCCGGCCCAAAGCGTTGACGTAGCCGATATCAATAGCGAGATCGCTGCGTGGCTGCCACTGAATATCCAGCGTCGAGTTCATGGTGTAGGGGAGTTTATTGCTCCGGTTATACACGCCCAAGTAGAAAGGCATCTCCCCCGTTTCGAGACCGGCCGCGTTTGGCAGGTAAGTGAGCCCAGTGTTCGGATCCGGGCCAGCAATAGTGGTCGGATTGCCCGCCGGTGCAGGCAACAGACTGGGTCCCCACGGACAAGCAAGTTGGTTATTCGGAGGACAAGGGGCAGCAGTGCTCGGGACGCAAGGTGCAAAGTTCCCGGGGAATAATTGCGGACAGAACTGCGTGCCCACAAAGGGGACCTGCTGATTGATTCCGAACAGGCCTCCCGGTGTAATGCTCTGCGCTACGGCCGGTGAGAGATAGCTGAAGAGCTCGCCGCGGTCATAATACATTCCCCAGCCGGCTCGCACGACGATTTTGTTGCTGAACGCCTTCGGGCTCCATGCGATACCGATCCGCGGTGCAAAGCCCCATTGCCGCCCAGTTAGAGTGGTATTACTCACGCCGGGTGTCGCGTGCGGGCTGTTTCCCGCGACGATCAAGCCTGTAGATGTGATCGTGTCCGTCGTCGGATCATACGCATACTTCGAGGGATCGAAATTAACGAGATTCCCATTTTTCTCGGTGAGACCACCATCCCAATCAAAGCGAAGGCCCGCAGTAATGTTCAGATTGGGTTTGAGCTGAAACTTATCCTGGATATATTCACCTGTTTCGTTGGCGCGCCAATAGCGATTGGGATTCCCGCTCAGAGTTAACGTGCCGGCGTAGATATAATCATTGATGAGCTGACCCTGGAGAAATTGGTTGATACTCTGGCCGGTCATTACTCCCAACTGATTTCTTTGATCGCGAGTATTGAGCTGCGTATAGGCGAAGCTGCCGCCGAATGTAATCGTGTGTCTGCCTAGCGTCCAGATGGCGCTGGCGGATGGATTAAATCGGTTTTGGAATACTCCAGTTAGGGCTCCCTGGGATTCGGCCCCAGCGCCCATATTCAACAGGGGTTGATAGGAAGGGAGAATAGTGCTGGGCCAGTTGATGGTGATGCCCGGGAAGACAGTTGAACCGAAGGTATTGATCGTGCAATCGGCAGCGGACGCCTTGGTGAGAGCCTGGCACGCACTGGCGAACTGCGCCGGCGTAAACGGCTGGTCCAAGGTGCTAAATGCTGTTTCCCGCGCAAAGCCAAAAGTTTCGGTCACGCTTAGGTTGGACTTTACGATTTGGGTGTGACTCAGGGACACCACCTGGCCGCCGGCATTCAAACGCTGCGTAAATCCGGGAACAGACGAATAGGCATAGGGAGCCTTTGTTGGGTCTTTCTGGAAGTAATACTTGGCGGAAAACGAATGGGACGAATTAGGGTTCCAGTCGAGATCAGCGGTGGCTTGGTCGGCCAGGAAATAGGCAACCCCCGGCTCCTCGGCGTCCTCCGGAAATGCTTCGATGAGCGCGGGATTCGTTGTATTTAGAGCCAAAGCATTGGGGTTCGCCCACGGAATCATACACTTTTGGGGACAACCGTAATTGAACAGCGTATAAGCGATAGGGTTAATGTCTGAGGTTGTCGCTGTACTGGCCGTCCCGATGGCGGGATTCAGAGTCTTATCGCCGGATAGGCCCAGCAGGTCAGGACTGGAAAGGTTATTTCGGTTCCCGACGTATGCCAGGCAAGCCGCGGATCGCATACCGCTGTCTCCGCTATTACTGTTCAGGCAGGGATTGGCAGCATCAGTCGGATCGAAGTTACTAAAGAGTTTGTTTGGCACCGTTGGCCGAAAAATACCGATTTCCTGATCGGAGGCGTGTGTATGCTGATAAGCAACGAAAAGGAAGAGTTTGTCCTTCTTGATTGGGAGGCCGAGGGTCCCGCCCGCCTGATAGCGGTGAAGCGCGGGATTCTTTTCGCTGGCCGGAATATTGGGATCGGCGTTAAAGAAATACGGTGCGGCGTTCAACCAGTCCGTCCCGCGATGCACGTAAAGGCTGCCATGCATGTTGTTCGTCCCCGACGCGGTGCTCACGTCGACGTGGGCTCCGCTGGTCGAGCCTTGCTGCGCGTCGTACATCGAAGTGTTCACACGAACCTCGGTGATAAATTCCGGTGGTGGCGATGGAATGGACTCGCCGATAGCCAGGTAAACGGACGCGCTGCTCTGGATCGGAAGGGCGCTCAGAGCCGAGGACGTACTGACGCCGGTAGCGTTCACGACGCGAGACGACGACACCTGGCTCGTTGACTTGCCGTTGAAAAGACTTCGGGCATCCACTCCATTGAGCAGGAAGGTGTTACTGGTGTCGCGCTGGCCATTGGCCCAGACAGGCGCGTTTCCCAGTCCTGAGTTGGCTCCGGTTCCGGACGAAAGTTCCGCATTCACACCTGGAGACAGCACAGCCAGCCCGGTAAAGGAACCTGTCGGAAGAGGGACCGCGTCGATCTGCAGCGTGTCCATCACGTAGCCATTTGTGGTGTCCACCTGGTTGAGCAGCGGAGTTTCTACCACCGTCACTTTTTGTGTGACTTCGCCGATCTTCAGTGTCGCGTCGACTGTTACGGTGCGATTGGCTTGCACTGTAATCATGGGAATCGTAAGGGTCTGGAAGCCGTCCCGCGTGAATGTAAGCGTGTAGCTCCCGATGGGCAGGTTCACGAGGTTGTAGGCGCCCGTTTCATTGCTGTTTTGCCAGCGTGTCAGTTTAGTCTGATCGCCGACAGCGGTGACTTTCGTTCCGGGAATGGCGCCACCGTTGGAATCGAAAACCGTGCCGGTGATCCCGCCGAGCGTCTGCTGCGCGGACGCTGGCGGTGCAAGCAGGAGCACATTGAATAGCACTGCGATCGCGAATATTGCGGAAAAAAACTTCGTCCGAGACGTCATATTCTGGAACCTCCGAACCCCAAAGACTCAGTTAAAAACACACACCGCGCCACAAGTGTATTCCGGTGACTTTAGAGCTTTGGGACGACAGACCTCAAACGTATTCTTTGGATTGTCCCAATTTATTTTCCGCATTCGCTTCGGGCGGCTTACGGCAGTAATATACGGGAGTTTTGGACCAAAGACGCCCTTCAAATTCCTGATCGCATAACTATTCCTAAGGAATTTTTTAGCAGCGGCGGGAATCTTGGCGTTGATGCCGTGCACCATTTTGATCCTCTCGACCGTGTATCGGGACGACCAGAGTTTCGGGCGATGAGACTGGGAGGTAGGATTAAGGTCTGCCGGCAGCAGCCTTATGCACCGCAGCGAGGCCTTTCCAGTCTTCCAGATCCTGGTCGGGTTTTTCTTTCCGGTATTTCGCATAGAAGGCGACGCATTCGGGATCCTCTAAGATATCTACCTGGATGCCCTTCTGACGGAGCAAGGGCTCATTACCGGAAGAATTCGTAACGTCACCGACAACCAATCTTTTGAATTGACGCATATAAATGAGAGCCGCGCAGATGTCGCAAGGGCTCAGCGAGGTGAACATGGTCGTCTGGCTGAAATCCAGACGTCCGGCATCGCGCACGGCGGAAGTCTCGCCGTGGTTGTAAGGATGGTTCTCTTGGACTAGCGTGTTATGCCCTTTCCCCAGGATTTCACGTGTTTCATCGCTAATGATTACCCCTCCAATGGGAGAGCCACCTTCCTCATATCCCTTTTTTGCCAAGAGAAAGGCGATGCGCATGAAGTCCCGGTCCGCTAATTTCTTGAAAAACCCATCGTCGACAATCTTCGAAAGGCTCCTCGTCGGAAGATGAGCGATAGTGTTTAAGACCTCATCCGTCGCAGGAGTATCTTTTGTGATGAAGGGTTTCATAACGGCTCCTTTTGCGGACTTTATGTGCTCAGGCTTAGCGATCAGGGACTCCATTCTCCAAGAAGAATTCAAAAAAGGAAAGGCAGCGGCTTGGCGGGACCTTGACTCAAGGCCGATTTCGGCGATGGAATGTATCGGCCTTCATGCTGCGGCTAGGACGTAATGACTGAGCTTCCGATTATCGATGTTTCAGGTCTAACTTCGGCGGAGCTTTCCGAACGACGGAGCGTGGCCGCGAAATTAGGAAACGCCTGCCGGGAGACCGGCTTTTTCTATGTCGCAAACCATGGCATACCTGTAGCGGCACGCGAGACGATTTTTTCAGCCGCGCGAGCATTCTTTTCCTTGCCGCTCGCAGCCAAAGAGGAGTGTTCAATCAAGCGCTCACGCCATAACCGTGGCTATGTCCCACTCGAAGGGGAACGCCTCAACGAGAGCGCTGTCCTATCTGATTACAAAGAAGCTTTCAACGTCGGGCTTGAACGTGCCGCCGATGATCCAGAGGTGCTGGCGGGCAAACCGTTTCGCGGCCTCAACCTGTGGCCGGCGATCTCATGTTGGCGCGAGACTGTCCTCGCTTATTACGACGCATGCTGGAATCTGGGCCGCCGGATTCACCGCGGTTTTGCGCTCGATCTCGGTCTCGTGGAGGATTTCTTCGAGAATAAGCTCGATGCTCCGCTCGCGATCCTGCGGATGCTGCACTACCCGCCGCAGCCGCAGCGGCGCGATCAAGCTCCCGACCGCGGGGCTGGCATGCACACCGATTACGGCAACCTGACGATTCTCGCCACTGACGGAGTTGCAGGACTTCAGGTACGCGCGCGAAGCGGCGCCTGGCTGGACGCACCGCACATTCCCAGCGCTTTCGTCTGCAATATCGGCGATTGCCTGATGCGTTGGACCAACGACGTTTACCTCTCAACGCCCCATCGGGTTGCGGTCCCGGTCCAGGACCGGTATTCAGTGGCCTTTTTTCTCGATCCCAATCCAGATGCTCGCGTCGAAGTCCTGCCGAGTTGTTTGATACCTGGCGCACAGCCTAAATACCGACCCACCACTGCCGCCGAATATCTGCAGGAACGGTTGACGGCCACATACGATCATCTGAAGGAACGCGCCTGAGATGAAGCGTCTCCTGATTGTCACTGTGGTTGGATTGGCTGGACTCGGACCTTGCAAGTCCCCCGCAAGTGGGTTCAGACGCGCGCACAAAGGAACGGATCCGCAGGCTGAACCTGCAGGTATTGCCAAAGGAATCGGGATATCTCGGGATTGTGCGACGCTCCGCGCAGATGGTGACCCTGGGCGGGCTCCGCTCCCAGGGCCACACCAAAAGCCTTGCGCGAATTGATTGGGCCCAATTGGACGCAGTAGGAATTCTGAGGCGGGTCTTCGGCGCAAAGTCAGGCAGCTCGCGGCGCTGATCGCGCAGACGGCTTTCGGCTCATCAGCGCGTAATACACCACGAAGCTCACCGCAAAACCAACGAACCATGCGTAGTCATAAAGCGCTCGCAAGGCAGGGACAAAAAGGCCGATGAATGCCACACCCGCGCCCGCCACCAGCGCAGCGATGGCGCGCAAGTTAACGCCTCCCGTAAACTCGTAGAATCCGTGCCGCTGATAGAGGTCTTCAACAACGATGATTTTCTTTCTGATCACAAAGTAGTCGCAGATCATCACCCCGGCGATCGGTCCGAGAAAGCCCGAATACCCCACCAGCCAGCCGGTAATGTAATTGCTGTAATTCGCCAGCAGCTTCCACGGCTGAAATACGGCAGCGCCAACTACACACGAAATCAGTCCGCCGGTGCGGAAGCTGATCACGCGCGGCGCAAGATTCGAGAAGTCGTTGGAGGGCGAGACCAAATTCGCGGCCACGTTCACATTGAGCGTAGCCAACAGCAGAGCGATCATCGCGATTACCACGGCAGCCGGGTTGCCCAGCCGCGCCAGCACGGCGACTGGGTCCCAGATTGCTTGACCGAATATCAACACGGTTGCGGACGTCACCGCGATGCCGATAAAGGAATAAAACGTCATCGTAGCGGGCAACCCCAGCGCTTGACCCAGTACTTGCGCCCTCTGGCTGCGAGCGTAACGCGTGAAATCGGGGATGTTCAGCGCAACGGTGGCCCAAAAGCCCACTACTCCGGTCAGAGAAGGTGCGAAAAATCGAAAGAACTCCCCAAAGCTGTGGAATTTCGAGGGCGTCGCAAGCATGGGCCCGAATCCGCCCGCCTTCACCACCGCCCACACGAGCAGCGCCATGCCAATTGCCAGCAGGAATGGCGCGGTCACGCCCTGCAACCAGCGAATGGTGCGGATCCCGCGCGCGATCACAATCACGTGGAGAAGCCAGAACGCGGCGAAGCAAAGCGGGACTCCCCAGCGAACCTCGTTCCAACGGGGATTGAGTGCTACCAGCATCGCATTGATCGCCTGGCCTCCGATCCACGTCTGGATGCCGAACCAGCCGCAAGCGACCAGCGCCCGTAGCAGCGCCGGCACATTGGCGCCCAGCACACCAAAAGATGCACGGGCGAACACAGGGAAGGGAATGCCGTAACGCGCTCCGGCGTGCGCGTTCAGCAGCATGGGAATCAGCACCAGCACGTTGCCAAGGAAAACCGTGAAGATGGCTTGCTTCCAATTCATTCCGCCGGCGATCATTCCGCTGGCAAGCAAATAGGTGGGGATATTGACGCTCATGGCGACCCACAGCGCCGCATAATTGTATGTGCCCCAATTGCGGCGTTCCGCGGTTACAGGCGCCAGATCGTCGTTATAGAGGGAACTCGTGCGTACGGTATCGGCACGTGGAACGTCAGTCGATGCGGGCGGGTTCAGCCTCTCGCCGGTGGCCATGAATGGGTGGTTTCTGCGGCCTCAGTTGTGAGGCCGCCCTCGCTATCGTGCCAAACGAGTGATCGCCTGTCGGCGAATGAATTCCCCCGACCCGGCGCGCCCGACAAATTTCCCATTG
>Ga0209648_10000356_pt1 | contig 34180 bp, 23 predicted proteins | sample GraSoi2013_115cm_FD_185830 | JGI IMG/M metagenome (GOLD analysis project Ga0209648, IMG submission 185830) | Grasslands soil microbial communities from the Angelo Coastal Reserve, California, USA - Sample 9_17_2013_115cm (SPAdes) (version 2) | ecosystem: Environmental > Terrestrial > Soil >...
GCCGCAGCCGAGCGACGCGGGTTTCATGCTGGAACCTTGCATGGTAATGGAATCTTGCATAGAGGAGCCGCTCGGTCAGCAACAACCGCCGGCGATTGAGGGAACAATGGAGATGACGTCATCGGACTTAACGGCGGTCTCCATCTTCGAGAGAAAGCGGACGTCTTCGTCGTTCAAGTAGACGTTCACGAACGCCCGCAACCGGCCCTCATCGTTATAAAGCTGGCCCTTCAATGACGGATGCTGCTCGACCAGCGAGGCCAGCGCCGAACCAACCGAATCGCCTGACACTTCAACGAACCCTTGCCCTTCGGTGTAACGGCGAAGCGGAGCGGGAATATTAATCTTTAGCGACATTCGCTTCGGTCTCCTCCATCGATAAGACTGTGATCTCTTCCGGTTCCAGCATTTTGTCCTCTTCGTTGTTTCCGGAGAGGACGAATGAGTTGGTGCTTGCCGCCGAACCCTTCTCGACGGCAGTGATCACGTACGAACAGGACAGCCAGTGGGCTTCGGCCAGATCCGTTTTCGACCACTGCGCGGGATGATCGGGATGAGAGTGATAGAAGCCCACAATCGCGATCCCACGCTGATCAGCCTGCCGCTGGATAGCGAGAAGTTCCTTGGGGTCTATGTTGTAGCGGTCTTGCGGCCGATCGGCGCGCGTGTTGCCGCACCGGATCGCGTCTTCGACGAACCGGTTGCCGTCTTGGAATCGTCCAAGCAGGGCGCCGCAACATTCGAACGGATATGTTTCCTCGCCATGCCGGCGAAGAGACTCGTACTCACCGCTCCTGATAACAAGCATTTTTGTTCCTGTTAGCGGCTACGTCGACTTTCTGGTGGCCGTCCCCACCTTGATCCAGCCGGACCTATTTCGGCGCACGCGCGATCCGTAGATACGGTTTGGGCGTCTTCCAGCCTTCGGGAAATTTCTTTTTTGCTTCCTCATCGGAGACAGCAGCCGGGATGATGACGTCTTCGCCGGGCTTCCAGTTTACCGGCGTGGACACCGAGTGCTTCGCCGTAAGCTGCATCGCATCCAGAACCCGCAACACCTCATCGAAGTTGCGGCCGGTCGACATGGGATAACTCAACGTTAGCTTGATTTTCTTGTCCGGCCCGATCATGAATACCGTTCGCACCGTGGCATTGTCGGCCGGAGTGCGGCCTTCGCAGGTGTTTCCACTTTCGGCCGGCAGCATGTCATACATCTTGGCGATCTTGAGTTCGGGATCTCCGATCATGGGAAACTTCACGGCATGGCCTTGCGTCTCTTCGATGTCCTTGGCCCACTTCGTGTGACTGGCCACGGGATCCACGCTCAACCCGATAATCTTGCACTTGCGCTTTTCAAATTCCGGCTGCAGGCCCGCCATGTAGCCCAGCTCAGTGGTGCACACCGGCGTAAAGTCTTTGGGATGCGAAAACAGGATCGCCCAGCTGTCGCCGATCCATTGGTGAAAGTTGATGGCGCCCTGCGAGGTCTCGGCGTTGAAGTTGGGCGCGTCGTCGTTAATACGTATGGACATGATTCGTTCTCCTGAGAGTTGGATCGATTCGCGGCGAAACAAGAAAACCTGGCTTTGGCCGGCTCTTACGCCGCAGGACGAAGGAATTGGCCCTAACCGATTTTAATTCATGGGTACCCGCGCTGGGCAAGCCCGGCCCAACCCTATGGATGACCGAGAGGAGCCCTACGATTCGAGAAGTTGGTTGCCCGGAATCGCGTTTAGCCGCGAATTCCCACGAATAAACACGAATTTAATAAAGGCCGGTCTTTATTCGCGCACATTCGCGCTGATTCGCGGCTAAAGGCATCGCAGGGTGGGTAAGGGTAAAGACTGCTTACTTCCTGATTTCTCGCAAGTCGATTCCCAACTGCTGGCACTTCTTGTACAGATGGCTTCGCTCCAACCCTAAGGCCTTCGCGGTGTTGGTAATGTGGTGGTTGTGGCGCTTGATCTCATCCAAGATCATCTGTCGTTCGATTTGCTCCACTCGTTCCGCCAGAGTACCTGTGGTCGCGATTGCGACATTGCCCTGGCTGCTCGTTGGTGCGGGCAGGGCCGTCCGCACCGTCTCGACAGTCACGGTACCATCTTCAGCGAAGAGCAACAGGCGTTCCACCACGTTGCGCAGTTCACGGATGTTTCCTGGCCAGGCATATGCCTCCAGCGCGCGCATCGCTTCATCGGTGAACGTCACTTCCTTCCAGCTATTTTGCCGGACGATCCGATCAGCAAAGTGCCTAGCTAGTGAGGGAACATCTTCCAGCCTTTCGCGCAACGGGGGAAGGACGACCGGGAACACGTAGATCCTGTGAAAGAGGTCCTGGCGAAAGCCGCCCTGGCGGACCTGCTCTTCCAGATTTCTGTGCGTGGCGACAATCACTCGGACGTTTACCTTGACCGGCTTGTCCCCGCCGATACGTTCCACCTCGCCTTGCTCCAGAACACGCAGCAGCTTGGCCTGCATGGGCAAGGCCATATCGCCGATCTCGTCGAGAAACAGCGTACCTTCATGCGCTTGCTCGAATTTGCCGACGTGGCGCGACGCAGCTCCCGTGAACGATCCTTTTTCGTGACCGAATAACTCGGATTCAATCAGCTCCACCGGCACCGCAGCGCAATTGAGGGCGACGTACGGTCCATCACGGCGCTGGCTCTTCTCGTGAATCGTTCGCGCAATCAGCTCCTTGCCGGTTCCGGTTTCTCCCAAAATACAAACCCGCGTCTCGCTGGCCGCGACGCGTTCGAGTTGCGCCATCAGCCGGCGCATTTTGTCACCAGTGTAGACAAGGCTGGAGCCGCCAAGTTGCTGCCGCAGCTGCTGGTTCTCTTGCTTGAGACGTTCCATCTGCAACGCGTTCTGCACCGTGAGCAGGAGCTTGTCGGTAGAGAGCGGCTTTTCCAGAAAGTCCATCGCGCCCAGCTTGGTGGCTTTCACCGCCATCTCGATGTGCGCCTGGCCGGACATCATCACCACCGGAGTTGTCACGCCGGCAGCGCGTACCTGTTCCAGCAGTTTGAGCCCGTCGATCCCGGGCATCACGACGTCGGAAAAGATGAGATCGAAGGCTTCCGACTTGATCAGCTCCAGCGCGCGCACCGGGTTGTCACACACCACGGCTTCGTGCCCGGCGAGCCGGAAGGCGCGAGAGAGTGACGCCAAAGTGTTGGCGTCATCGTCGACGATGAGAAGGTTGGCTTTCATAAGGAAGCAATTGGCAAATAGCAATTAGCAAATAGCAAAAACCGAGACGCGTCAACCTCGCGCTCCGAGCCGACTTTGCGGGTCAGTGCGACCAACATCCGCTTCAAATCCAGCAATTCTTTACGGATCGAGTCGTAATCAGGCAACGAAAGATACCCCAGATCTTTGGCTGGCAGAAGGTGATATTCGAGCTCATTGGCGGAACCGCAGCCAATCTGTAAGAAACGATGGAATTCAGCATTCCCCATCCGACCACAACCCTCTGCAATATTCGCGGGGATCGAGGAGCTGCATCTGCGAATCTGGCTTACCAAGCCGAACAATTCATGTTTTGGGAATCCGGAGGTGACTCTGTAGGCGGCAAGAGTCAGCAAGTCTCCTTTTTTCCAAACTTTCAGTTCGCGAAAATCTTTCACTCAGACCTCTTTTGCTAATTGCTAATTGCTATTTGCTAATTGCTCCTCTTCCTATTCCACGCCCGCTCCAAGGCCGTTGCTCTTTCCTTCACGAGAACCCTCCCACAACGGCAACTCCACATGAAACGTCGTGCCGAAATTCTTGGCGCTGCTGACACTGATCTGTCCGCCGTGGTCGCTCACCACCGACTGCACGATGGCCAGACCCAAGCCTGTGCCATGCTGCTTGGTCGTGTAGTACGGCGTAAATAAACGCGCGCACTCCTCCTGGGTTAGCCCTGTCCCCGTGTCGGAAAGCTCAAACACGGCGAACTTATGATTCAGCTCGGTGCTGAACGTGAGCTTGCCACCTTTGGGCATGGCATCTACGGCGTTCAGCACCAGGTTCTCGACGACGCGCCGCAATAACACGGGGTCGCCGTTTACGGGCGGGATGTCGCCGAGACGAAGCTCGAGCTCGATGGGCGCTGGCCGGGATGTCAGCTGGCTCTGGAAAAGCTGGGCCACGCCGCGGATCAGCTCGTCAAGATTTACTTCTTGCAGTTCGGGCGCGGGCATCTTTGAGAAGTCGCTAAAGCGGCCGACGATTGTCTTGAGATTGGTAATCTCGGCCAGCAGCGTGGCCGTGCTCTCGCGAAAAACCTCGTCAAACTGTTGCGGCGTATTCTGCCGGGCGCGCATCATATTCTCGACCGTAATCTGCAGGGGAAACAGCGGGTTTTTGAGCTCGTGCGCCAGGCGGCGCGCCAACTCTCTCCAGGCCGCGACGCGCTCGCTCTGCACCAGCCGTTCTCTCTGCGAGATCAATTCTAGCGTCATGCGGTTGAAGGCGGTGGCGAGCTTGCCGATCTCGTCCTGTGACCCGGGTTCCACGCGCACATCCCAATCGCCTTCGCCAATCCTGGTTGCAGCCTGTGCCAGCTTCTTAACCGGCCGGCTGATGCGAGCCGCTACAAAACCGCCGCCGATAATCCCGAACAGCACACCCAACCCGGCAATGATCAGGCTGACCTTGGCAATGCGTTTTTCGAGAGCCGTCTCCTGTCCCAGCGAATTAGCTACCAGCATTACCGCCGGCACATGGTCCGAGTAGCCCGGCAAAGCGATGGCGTGGACAATTTGTTCTTGCGGCAGATCGGGTCCCCACTCAATGGTGGCTGAGGCCTCGCCATGCCGGTCGATCGCTTGCTGGATCAGCGGCATGAGATTGGCGGAAGGAACACTTCCTTTAGCTCCTAGGATTTCGCCTTGACCTTGCTCGGGAGCGCTGTAGATGGAAAACTGCAAGCCTTCAGGTAAAGTGAGCCCCTGCATCACAGGTTCGAGCTTTCTGCCACCGATGAGGTAATAGTTCACGCCGTAGGTATGTAGGGGACGCACGCACAGGAGCGCGAGCACATTGCCCTGCGGGGTTTCCACATGCTTGAGGAAAGCTTGCTGGGGAATGGGCGGCGGCGACTCCAGAAACCAGTGCTGTTTGAGTCCAAAGCGCGCCGGCCAATGAGCTGAGGAGATAATGGCTCCGTCGGGCGCAATGAGATCCAAGAAATCCAGCCGTTGCGCCGTTGCATAACCGGCGGCCTCATCGACATGACTGTTATAGTCGGCGCCGTTGTGGAGATTGATCACCGTTCGCAGCATGGAATCGGAGTTGGCAATAGTGTCGACCCCGCGCGTGATTTCTTGTCCCTCACGATCGAGCTCACGCTGGAACTGGTGCACCAATACGGCGGTGCGATCTTGCTCGATCTCGCGAAAAGTTTGGTGGGTGCGCGTCTCAATCAGCCAGGTAACGGCCGCAACGCTGCCGGCAATGCTCAACGCGACCAGCAATAGCAACTTGGCTTTAAGGGACACTGGACCGTGCTCCTTCCACCCACAGCTGGTTCAAGCCCCACACACCGTTCGGCAGCTGCTGCCAATTGTGCGTGCTTCCATTCAACCAAACTGCTTGTGAGACGTGGGCCACAGGAATCACCCGAAAATTCTCCAGCATCTTGCGTTCGACCTCAAAAAGCTCCTCCGGGCGGGCTGCGTTGAGCGAAGCCGGGCTATGTTCCGGGTCCAACCCCAAATCGCCGGCCAGCGCCGCAAGCGCAACCGCGGGTTCCAGCGAGCGGAGTGGGAGGCGGAGTAAAACGGCGTCGGCCGTTACCGAGGCTTGACCAGTTTTCGTATTAACGTGCGCGTCCCCATAGGCACGAACGGTGATCCCTACTTGTCCTGCATCCACTCCAATACGTTCCGCGACCAGCTTGGCGATGGGATCAGAGAAATCATACGCCAGAGCAAGAGGAGCGCTGGGCGCCCCGGGGCCGGCATTTGCCGCCAGCTTGCGCGCGTTGGCCCGATCGGACAAATTGGGCAAAAGAAACTCGTAGCCGGTCAACCACTGCGGAAGCAGCCCGGTTGCGGGTGCGCTTTTTCGCTGGAGCAGCGCGTTGCTGATCGTAGCCCGATCCAGCGAGTTAGCCAGCGCTTCGCGCACTCTGGGATCGACCGGCTTCTTGCCCGGCTTCCCAGCAACGGCATTGTCTGCCTGTAGAAACAGAACCACGAGGAGATCGGCTGGGTGTGAAACCATGACACCTTGGCTCGCAGGATCGAGAGAGCGGAGCTGGTCGAGCGTTAGTTCTGCGGCTGCGTAAGGTCCCAGCTGGCGCTCGAGTAAGCGCTCGCGAAGCGAGGCTCCCATCTGCACCTCAATGGCATCGGGGTAGGCGCGCCCGTCCCAATGATCTTCATTTTCGACCAGGAGCGCGCGTTCGCCGGGCTGCCATTCGTTTAGTTTATATGGACCTGTACCCAGCATAGTTCCATCGGGCTGGCGCTTCACGATGGCAAACTTTTCCATCGCCAGCGTCTCCGGAACGTGAGGCGCCGGCGAGGCAGCCTCGACGGTGACCGTCTGCCGGTCGGAAGGGGTGCACTTCCAAGGAATGCCGGCCCGGCTCAGGCTGGCCGCGACATCGACGGCAGTGACCTGTGAGCCATCGTGAAACCGCGCCAAACGCAAATGAAATTGCCAAACACGCTTGCTCTCATCGAGCGACCATGAGCTGGCAAGCCCGGGGCGAAGGCGTCCTTGGTCATCAACGAGCGCGAGCGTTTCGAACAGCAAACTCGCCAGCCGATCGCGCGCCGCGGGATGATCTTCCTCCGCGGTCGGATCAAGATTACTTACACGGTCATGCAGCACGATGCGCGCCGTGCCGCCGTAGCGAGGTCGCGAGCTCGCTTGCGCTGCGCCAGCCATGAATACGAGACAGCTAGTTGCAACTAACCGTAAGCACGATGGCTTCATATTTCCCCGTGGCCGGCGATTGCATCACGGCGTTGACGGTTTCACTGTTCTTCCCCGAGGTCCACATGGCCGAGACCGGACCGGCCAGATCTACCGCCGCGCTGACCGGTTGCATTTCCCGTCCAGCAACCTCCAGCGCCTGTAAGGTGTCAGGGTGAACGCTATCCGTAGGCGCGCTGCCCACGACCTGCCAGCCCGATCCACAGCCCGAATGTATCACCGCTAAGTTGCTGCCCAACCCGCCCAAGACCGCGGCCGGGACCGAAAGGTCGCGCTGGTAGAGACGAGTACGACCATCGGTTCCGCTAAACAACCATTGTCGCTGGTCGCCGCTCGGCCAGGTGGCGGCAGAGAAAAATGGAATTACCGATGCTCCGGCGTTGGGTCCGGCGAGAATTCCGTTAAAGAAGTTCCGGTGGGCGCTGTAAAACGCAATCATTTGCCCGTGCTCGACCGGCCAAGGATCGTCACTAGCGCGGCAATCCAGCGAGGGCGGCGAAACGTTGCCGGAACAGAGCGTTCCCGGAAGCGACACGGTCATCTGCATACCATTGACGTGCAACCGGCCGCGGAGATCGCGTGGCCATACCTGGACGTGGTTAATGGCCAACGTATAACGCTGCCGCCATTGGCCCGACTCCTCGGTATACAAAGCAACTTCGGTTGGCTCCAAAACCACCAAGTTGTGACTATCGAGGTAGAAGTCCAGGATCGGCTCTTCTTGTTGCCATACCGAGCTCCTGCGCAGGGTCAGGACTGGCGATCTTGGAGCCGTGCTGCGCTCAGTTCGCGCCACCTTTTTCATCACTAACTGCCGGCTAGGCCCCTGCTGGATGATGGCAATCCAGACATCGGATTGCCAGTCTTCGGAAAAGACAATCTTTAGTTCCGCAAGCGCGGATTCCGGCTTGACGACGTGAACACCGGCCTTGCGCAGATCGTCATAGATCGCGCTCTGGGCAGCCTCTTGAAGGTCCGGTGGCATCTGCGAAGCATTTTGAAAGCTCACTGCCAAAGCCGAAGGCGATCCCGCACGAGAGAGAACATCTTGTACTAAGCTATGGGCGGCTGCGGTGACCAAGCTCTGTCCGGTCGGTTGCGCACAAATGATCCCGAGTCGGAAGAGGAAGATAAAGCTAGATAAACATAGCTTGGGTAGCTTTTTGAGCATGAATCGAGAGTGGGCGAAGTATAGCATTCTTTTCTCCTTTTCCCGAGCGAAGCGAGGGAACCCTATCAGGTTGAATGCTGTCTGTTTTCTGGAGGAAGAGGATGACGAAGTGGTTTCCCAACCAAATGATCCACGCCGCTATATGGATCTCTCCCCTTCGACAAGCTCAGGGTCGAGATTTCAGAAAGACTTTCCGCCGGAACGAGCCTGCCCCGGCGGAGGCAGGTCCCGTTTGGATTTCCGGCGGAAACTTAAGACACCCGGATACAAAGTGCCTGGGCGGGTCCCCGAGGTCTGGCTCACTCTGATGCCGCCCATTCCGCTGGGCACCACCGCGATGCCCTGAGCCAGAATGAGAGGCAGCCAGGCCCCGAGGACCGCCCACTTGGCAGCAGTCCAGTTCAGTTGCGGTTTGACCGGAGTGTTGTCCTCCCCGCCGCGCGAAGCGCGCGTCAGGGACTCCGGCTCCGGAGCTATATGGAGCCGCTTCCGGCGGTGGTACTGGACGACCTTGTTCATCAGCAATTAACAAATGGCAATTAGCAAATAGCTTGTTTCCGGTGTTCCATGCTGCTTCGCGCTTGCCTAATTGCTAATTGCTATTTGCTACCTCCTAGTTGCTGGCCGCTAGGATCTGCACGTCCGTCTTGCTAGCCGTCACTGTCACGGCAGCGTCGGTGTCGCTGTCGAACAGACTGGCAGTCAGCTCGTCGCGCTCGCCGCGGACAGTCACCGTGTCGCCGACCTGCACTTTGCTGTAGAGTTCTTCCACATCCTTCTTCTTCATGCGGAAGCATCCATGCGACGCCGCTTTGCCGACCGAACTCTGCACGTTGGTCCCATGTATCCCGTATCCCTTGAGGCTCAAGCCCATCCAGCGCGTGCCGAGAGGATTGTTCTTGCCCGGCGCGATCTCTTTGCCCTCATGCCGGTAAGTGGGATCGACCGCATGATTGATGATGGTGAAGTCGCCTTCCGGGCTCGGCGTTTCGCCGGCGCCGACCGCAACCGGATACACCTTGACCAGCTCACTGTCTTCCAGCAACGCCAACTGCCGGTCAGGAATGCTGATGACAAGTTGTCGCGTGTGGGGATCTTTCGGCGCAGGCTTCACCAGCGTCGGCGCCGGTAGCTGTGAGGCTTGCTGCTCCGCCGCCAGTTCGTCTGACGTAGCTAGCTTCTGCCGCGGTTGCTGGGCTGGACGTGAGACAGGGATGGGTTGCACATCAGGCTGGCTGAGGCCGTATCGCCGCGTCATCGCCTGCTTTGCCTCCGCCGCCAAGTAAACTGCTCCTGCCAACAGGAGCGTCGTCACTGCCGTTCCTCTTACCGAGATTCCAACGAGCCGCCGCATCGCCGTTCTCCTTTCTCACTTCGCCTAGAGAAAGAGCAGCGCGACGGCCAAATTGCAAGATGGTGATTTTTATAGAGTTAGCGGCAGAAAACAGGGCGCCGACGCGTGTCCGACCGAGGACACCTGTGAAGCTTTTGACACGGGCTTTGGGAAGTGTCCTTCCGAGTCAGGGACTCCAGGGCAAGTTGAAGTGGAAATGAACCCAAACTTGTGTGGCACCGGCACTTCTGCCGGTGCTTGCTTCTTCACAGCTCTCAGCCTTCAGGATTCAGCTTTTGTCTGAAATCCCGAACGAAGTGAGGGATCGCTATGATCTCCGAAAATCGCCAAGGACCCACAACAGGCTCGTGCTTCGCCGTAGCCGGTATGGTCTTCCGGTCTGGAAGCGTCCGTCCCGGCCCTGAGTTCGTAAAGGCGATTTGGATCCCTCGCTGCCGCTCGGGATTTCAGAAAGAGCTGAATGCTGAGTGCTATTTCGTGATCCAGTCGAACTGCTCGCTGGTCAATGGGACGACCGACAAGCGTCCCTGGCGTACGATCGGTGACAGCGCGAACAACTTGTTGGCTTTCATCTCCGCCAGTGTCTTCACCTGCGCCACCGGCTGGCCGACTTTGATGCGCACGCGCGGAACCTTGACGTCGCTCGCGTCCACCGATTCAACCGTAGCTGTGCCCACGGCGCTCTTCTCGTCGCCGGTGTGATAGATCACCAGCTGATCGCCGGGCTTCATCTCGCGCAGATGCCTTACCGCCACAGGATTGGTCACGCCATCCCAGATGGTGGACTGTTCTTTCTGCAGGTCGGCGAAGCTGTAGACGGAGGGTTCGGTTTTGAGAAGGTAGTGCATGGCAATAGATTATTTCACCGCGGAGGCGCGGAGACGCGGAGAAATTTTCTTCACTCTATTCCGGCAATGTACCGGCAGCTGAGTGAAGGCTCGACCCACGAACAAGTGGCCGACATTTACACTCGATTTGATTCGTATTCATTCGCGTTGATTCGCGGCCTGACCTTCTCCGCGCCTCCGCGTCTCCGCGGTGAACAGACGTTCAGAAAGCATGCAGCTTCCGCGCCTCCCGCACCACATCTTCCACCTTCGGCAAAAAGAAATGCTCAAGCGGCGGCGAGAATGGCACCGGCGCATCTAGAGCCGTGATGCGGACGATTGGGCCATCAAGGTCGTCGAAAGCTTCTTCGTTGATGATGGCCGCAATCTCGCCGGCCAGACCGCCGGTCTTGGTGTCTTCGTGTAGAAGAATCACTTTGTTCGTTTTCTTCACGGTTTGCGTGATGGCCTCGCGGTCGAGTGGCGAGAGCGTGCGCAGATCAACAATCTCAACCTCGATTCCTTCCTTAGCCAGCAGATCGGCCGCTTCCTGCGCGGTGTGCACCATGGCGGCGTACGTGATGATGCTCAGATCGCGGCCCTGACGATGCAGGCGCGCTTTGCCGATAGGCACCGTGTAGTCGTTTTCCGGAACTTCTTCCTTTATACGGCGATAGAGAAACTTGTGTTCGAGGAAGAGAACAGGATTGTTGTCGCGGATAGCCGATTTGATCAGCCCCTTGGCGTCGCTCGGCGTGGCCGGGGCCACGACCTTGATCCCGGGTGTGTGTACAAAGTGCATCTCCGGATTCTGGGAGTGGAACGGGCCACCATGAACGCCGCCGCCGGCCGGCCCGCGCAGCACCAGAGGCGCAGGCGCGCCCCAGCGGTAGTGCGACTTAGCCACCATGTTCACGATCTGGTTGAAGGCGCAGCCGATGAAGTCTATGAACTGAAATTCAGCCACCGGACGCATTCCCGTCAGCGACGCGCCAAACGCCGCGCCCACAATCGCCGATTCCGCAATAGGGGTATCGATCACACGTTGCGGGCCGAAGTGGTGGATGAAGCCGTCGGTGACTTTGAACGCGCCGCCGTAAATGCCGATGTCTTCGCCAATGCAGAAGACGCTAGGGTCGGACTCCATCTCTTCCCAAAGTCCTTGGCGGATTGCCTCGAGATATGTTGTTTCTGCCATCGTGGTTTTAAACCTTACCGCGGATTTGCGCGGATGAACGCGGATTAACGTCGCTTATAAGCTCCTGCCCTAGGCGGTAATTGCCTAGTTAGATCGCCGTAAGCAGGAGGATCGGTTTTTTCTACTGACAGAACTTCTACGGTGCTGCACTTGAATTCTGCCTCCACTCCAAAAGAAGAAGAGAAATGAACTGCAAACCTCAGATTCTCCAATTGCCTGGAGCTCATATCGATGATCGATAACTCCCGGAGTACATTTTGCTGGTTGAATGATTTCACAACGCTTTCGTCGATCCCCTTGAATGCAAACGTAACGATTACGTGGTCTTTTAGCACGTAATACCCATGATCATCTACTTCCGGCGTTATCTCGAAGAGATATATTCTTGCAACCACATTCGGCTCACTTCCATTCAGCTCCCGTTGCATCTCGATTGATATGACTTCGGCATCGTGAAAGGAAGGCCAACTATTAAATATGTCGGTCACTAAATGGCTGTAGTGAATCTTCTGGGCAATCGAACTCATAGTCATTTCTAAGGAGGTGTCGCCCCTCCAGGGCTCATCCCAACTTAACCGGTTACCCAGGCCTTCCGGCCTGGGCTACCTCCTTCCGCGCCTTCGGCGCTTGATCTTCGTAAAGTCAGCCTTTTCGCGCCAATCATGAACCTTGTGTGATCCGCGCGCATCCGCGCTGAGGGTTTTGTTTGACTAATGGCTAATGGCTAATTGCTGCTAATTGCCATTTGCTCACTTGAAGTGAATGGCCGCTGCCGTCTCCTTCAATTTTCCCTCAGCTCGCTTGGATTTCTTCGGCATACCGTACTTGGGCTTGATTTCATGGCAGCCTGCGTCGCAGTAAACACCTTCCGCAGCGGTGTGGCCTTCCGGCATGGGCGAGTTCATGGCGAATTCGCGATCAGCTTCAAGTTCTTTCTCCACTTCGGCAATCATCTTTTCTTTCTGCTCGGCCGTCAGCCACTTCTTGCCGAGCAAATATTTCTCGAAGCGCTCGATGGGATCGCGCTTGCGCCAATATTCGTGCATCTCTTTGGGAACATACGCCGCGGCATCGTGGATGGCGTGACCCTTCATCCGCATCAACTTGGCCTCGATCAGGGTTGGGCCTTCGCCGCGATGGGCGCGCTCCACAGCTTCGTAGGTCGCATCGTAGACCTGGCAAGCGTCGGTGCCATCGATGATGACGCCCGGCATACCGTAGCCGATAGCGCGATTCGCCAGGTCTTTCACCGCAACCTGGTATTCGGTCGGAGTAGAGTACGCCCAAAGATTGCTCTCGACAATCAGCACCAGCCCCAGCTTGCGCACAGCGGCAAAGTTGATTCCTTCGTAGCTGACGCCCGTCGACTGGCCACCATCGCCAATCCAGGTCAGGCAGGCGAGCTCTTTCCCCTGAAGCCGCGCGCCCAGAGAGACGCCGGCCATCACCGGCAGCAAGTCGCCCAGCATCGATATGGGCGAGACCATGTGGCGCTTCTCGATGTCGCCGTAATGCGACGTACCGTCCTTGCCCTTGGTGGGCGAACCGGACTTCGCCATGTACTGCATCATGATGTCGCGGGCATGAAAGCCGCGCACTAGCTGCGCACCCTGATTGCGGATCATGGGGGCAAACCAATCGTCCGGACCCAGCGCAAACGCCGAAGCGCAAGAGCAGGCCTCTTGTCCCAGACCAAAGTAGACGCCGCCCACGACCTTGCTTTGCTTGTACAGATTCTCCAGCGCCTGCTCCATGCGGCGATTCATCACCATCCAGCGATAGAGCTCCAGCTGCTGCTCCTTGGTCATGTACTTCGACTCGCGGATCGGGGGCACCGGAGCGTTCAACTTGCCCTTGATCTTGTAATGGACTTCGGGACCGTTGGAGACTTCAAAGACCTCAAACTCCGGCTGCTCCAAACGCCAGTCGGGTATGCCGTATTGGTTGAGCCGGACCGCGGGCGCTTTCGTACCGGGCCGGCCGTTGGAGGAAGCGGAGATTGTGTGGTTCTTTTTGTAGGCAGAATTCTTTGCGGCTTTGGTTTTGATGGCCATACGACGTTAGTAGTTTATACCCTCTTTCTGAAATTCTGAGCGGCGGGGAGTAGTGGGTCAGTTTGGTTGGAGAGCGCCACTAGCCTGTCATCTTGAGCGAGCCCGAGTCCCGGTCTTCCGGGATGAGGGCGAGTCGAAAGATCCCGAGAATGTTTGTTCCTCCGTGCTGATTCAGGGAGTTCTACGCAGGAACCCGAAACCGCGTCTCCCGGCCCCAATTACCCAGAACTTGTAATGGAAGCCGTCGCGCACGCGGAGAAGCGTAGTACAGGCAGGTTGGGGAGAACACCTCGTATCGGCATGGTAGAGGATGCACTCTCGGGATCTTTCGACGCGCCCTCAGTCGCTGCGCTCCTTCGTGCTTGCTCAAGATGACAGGGCTGGCGGCGTTCCCCGATCAAACTGACTCACTACCCGGCAGCGAGGGATCACTGCAGAAGAGGCGACGTGGCCCAGTTAAGTCCCCGCAAACCTTGAATGACAATAGGGACCCCTCGCTCCGCTTCGGGTTTCAGAAAAGATCCTGAACAATCACGCGAGATGGATGTCTTCTTCGCCGGCCAGTTGTCGAATCTCTTTCGGGACTTGCGCCGGTGTGTCCTGGTTCGCGGGTCCGGTTTCAGACGGGACGGTAGGCGCTGCCAGGAGGGACTCCAGCGATTCCAGCCACAGCGTCTGCGCTTCAAACACGCGACCAAAATTGCGCGAGGTCAGCTCTGCGACCTGTTCGAGACTGGGCAGCTTCCTGCTTTGAGCGGCGGCACCTTGTTCCAGCTCCCAGGCCAGCGAAGTTACGGGTTTATCGGCGATTCCACAAGGGACGATCAAGTTGAAGTAGTCAAGGTTGGTGTTGACGTTCAGAGCAAAGCCATGTGAGGTCACCGCCCGAGAAATATGAACGCCGATCGCTGCGATCTTGGCAGGTGGATCGTCCTCAGTCCAAACTCCGGTCAGACCTTTCATCCGTCCTGTCACCACTCCCAGATCGCCGCACGTGCGGATAAGCGCCTCCTCTATCTTGCGGACAAAGTCCACGGCGCCCACGCGCGGCGCGAAAGCGCGCAGATCAAAAATGGGATAGCCGACCAGTTGGCCGGGGCCGTGAAAGGTGACGTCGCCACCGCGATCGGTTTCGTGCAACTCGATCCCTTGGCTGGAAAGAAAATCGCGCGAGGCGATGATGTTGGCCATCCCCGCGTTGCGTCCTAGCGTGATCACCGGCGGATGCTCGAGCAGCAGCAGTGTGTGGCCGATACGCCCTTGCTTCACCAGATGAACAACCGTCTGTTGCAGTTCCAGGGCGGTCGAGTAGTCGACGCGGCCGAGAAAAAGCACATTGATTACACGCAACTGCATGGTTTCATTCTACGGGAAACTGGCTGGGGCGTGTCATCCCGAACCGGAGGTGAGGGATCTGCTCCGGCTGTCGCCTAGGAAGACAAAAGCTGGGCCTTGTGACTGGCGGAGCCGATTCCTCGCTCCGCTCGGAATGACACTTTTCTGAAGTCGCGACCCTGAGCTTGCCGAAGGGGAGGGATCCCTATCGCCGCGATCATGCAATGGGCAAGATCTCAGGAGGGGATATGGATCTCTCTTCCGCTCCGCGGGATCGAGATTTCAGAAAAAACTGCCGCCGCTCGACGACTTGGTGGATTTATCGTTTGTTCCCGCCAGCACGGACCCGCTCAGTCCCGTTCGCAGGAATGCCAATAGGGCTCTCTTTTCCGCTTGAGAAAGATGAAGGGGGATGATGTTTTCGTCCAGGTAAGGGTTCTGGTTGCCGCCGCGATCGTAAAAATCGATTACGTCTTCCAAGGTCAGGAGGCTTCCATCGTGCATATAAGGTCCGCGCAGCGCGACATCCCGCAGGGTGGGCGTCTTGAACGCGCCACGATGATAGCGCTTGCCGGTGATTGCCGCGCGGCCTTCATCCTGGAGCACGCCCGCGCCCTGACTCCAAGCCACGCCCGTGTTGTGAAAAGACTCGTCCGTAAACTGCCGGCCGGAATGGCAGAGATAGCACCGTGCTTTGTTTTGGAAAAGGCGTAACCCCTCGAGTTCCAGGTCACTCATTACGATCGGCCATCCGGAAAGGAAAAAATCAAAGTGGCTATCCTCCGAGCGTATCGTGCGCACATAGCCGGCCAACGCATCGGCCAGGGACTCCCGCGTAAGACCGCGATATGTCGGGTCCTGATGGAGCCTCGGCAGCAAAGTCTCCATGGTCATTCCCATCTCTTCGGGATTAAGGATCGGTTGCAGGACCTGTTCCTCAAGGCTCGCGGCCCGTCCATCCCAGAATTGAGATTGCCCTAGTCCGCGGCCCAGAAGCGTGGGCGCATGCCGCTTGCTGCGCTGGCCAAGCATGCCGACACTCAGCCTCCGCGAGTCCGAAAATCCATGCGCCGGATCATGGCAGCTCGCGCAGGATAGCCATCCGTCGTCTGAAAGACGAGTGTCGAAGAACAAGCGCTTTCCCAGAGCGACGTTTTTGGCGTCGCCGGGATCGGAGGTAGGCGCCTTGGTTCTCGGCGCAGAGTTGTACTGCTGCCCGTAGACAAGCACAGAACTCAAGAGCGCCGCGAAAGCCAGCTTCGCCAACCGTGCACCGATGTTTGAGAGTTTCATTGTTACGTCGCGGGGGACATTCCAGCCTGACGGCCGTGCTCTATTTTAGGTTGTACCAACGTGCTTGGCCTCAGAAATAAAAACCCAGCACTGTCGGTAGCACATGATATGTCCGGGTGAGATAGCACGTGAAATGTCCGCTTTAGCTTGCGGCCAGAGTAAGGGACGATGGCAGGGATCGAGCTCTATCGGAGCTTAGGGAGAACTCCCCATCTCCGGCGAGCCGGAGATGGGGTTGTAGTCTCTAAAAGCTCAGGCGCAGGCCAAACTGGATCTGACGCGCAACGCCTGCGGAATTGAAGGCCAGGGGAATATTTCCTGGAACTCCGAAGTCTCGGGCCTTAAGACCTTTCAGGTTGTACGGGCCATTGAGTAAATTGACGGTTTGTAAGACATTCCCGTTTACATCGGTAATCGGGAAAGCAGTGACCCTGGGGTCCAGGACCGAGCCCACGGGGAAGATGCCGTTCACACCGGTAAAGTTGGTGTGATTGAGCAGGTTGGCCGCGGTCACGGAGAGTCCCAGCCGCACGGCCTCATTGTCCCGGGCCAGACGGATGTCCTTGTTAAAGCGCATGTCCCAGCGATAGTTCCAGGGGAGAATGCCGCTGTCGCGCGGGGCATTGAAGGGACGCGCCTGGTTGAGCGCTTCCTGCACCAAGCCATTGCCGTTCGCGCCCACGGGTGGGCTGTCGAACAATTCGAACGGAGTACCCGAGTGGAAGCTCACGATGGGCGCCAGAGTGATGTCCGCCAGTGCCTTCGCGAAGATGCTCGCTGCGCCGCTGTAGGCAGGAGTGGTGTAGACCGCGCTGGTGCTAAACAAATGGGAGATGTTGAAGGGAGAGAGTGCGCGGTCTTTGCCCGGGCTGGTTGGAAAGTACGTGCTAGTGAACGAGGAGAAATCCACCACGTCATCGATGGCCTTGCTCCAGGTGTAGTTGGTCTGGAATTGCAAGTGGTTGGCAAAGCGCCGGGTCAGCGAGACCGTACCCGCGTGATAGATGGCGCCGCCGCAGGCGCAGTACGACGTGAGGGTCTCGAACTTAGGTTGTTGGGTCAGTCCTACAGGTATAAGCGGGTTGTTGGCCGGATTGGGCTTTAGGATCGGGCCGAGCAGCGGATTAAACGCACCGCTATTTACAAATCCAACTTCAAGGGGATCCTGAAGATGAATGGTGTGCTGCACGTTGTAGCCCACTTCCAAGGACATGTTCCTGGTCAGCTCCCGTTGAATGCTCAAGCTGGCCTGAATACCGTAGTTGTTCTTGTAGCCTCCTGACGGATTGATGATCCCGATTCCATTGGGCTGGCCTTGCGCAATGGGTATGCCCGCAGCAGCATAATCGGCGGCCGTGACAGGGTTCAGAACCGGCAAGTTTCCGATTGCGAAGAGGTGTCCAAGCAGGGCAGCGTAGTTGGGCTGGCCGATGGTTGCTACCGCTTGAGCAAACCCTGTGGCTCCGGTAGGGCTGTAGAGGTTGGAATAGTAGGAGTTTTGGAACTGCGCCGGCGCCACGAATATGCCACCACCAGCACGGAGAACGGTCTTGTGGTCGCCGAACATATCGTAGGCAAAGCCCACACGAGGCGAGGCATAGTAGTTGGGATTTTGACCGGGAAAGGCCTCATCATCCACGTCGAAGCGAATCCCGGCATCCACGGTCAACCGGGAGGTCATCTTCCAGGAATCCTGGAAATAGACGCCGCCATAGTGCGCCCAATTGGATATCAGAGCGTTGTTGCCAGTGGACGTCCGAAATTGGGTCGGCAGTCTGAACTTGAAAGATTGCAGCGAGGTCAGAAATGTGGCCGGCCCGGGTAGCCCGGCGGCGGCCACCGCCTGCCCCGCCAAAGTGGACGGCAAGACCGCGAGAGGGGTGATAATCCCGGGCACATAGGCAACCTGCGAGTGGGCGTACAGGTTGTCAAAGTAGGTGTACTTTACCGGCCGATAGGACTCACCGAATTTGAAGTTGTGCTTGCCCACGCTCCAGGTGACGCTATCTTCAAACTGGTAGCGCCGCTGGTGGGCTATGAACTCTGAGCCCAGAAGCGGTCCAAACGTGCCGAAACCATCGGTAAAGGCGCTAAAGGGCGTCGTTGGTCCGCCATGGCCGTTGTTCCAGGAGAGGTCGACGGTATTGTCGGGCACGGCTTGCACGCGCAGAGTATTGACGAGCGAAGCGCTGAAGATATGGCTCCAGGTAACCAGCGCCTCGTAGTCACGGATGGTGTTCGTGGTAGCGAAGCTGGCCGCGGTCGTGGGTTGAACGCCGGCGGCGAATCCACCGGCGCCTCCACCCAAATCGAGAGGAGCGTCCTCGCGTTCATGCAGGAAGCGGAAGGTAAGCGTGTTGTTCGCGTTGGGCTGCCAGTCCAGCCGGGCCATGCTATCAACCCACTTTTGATCGCCGGGGAAGAAGCCGCTCTGGCCGGCAATTAACTTCTGCACAGAGGAACTGTTGGCCGGGGTCAAGATAACGGTCACAGCGGCGGCGGCGGCGGGGTTGCTCAATGCCACTTTTTGGATATAGGCCTGCTGAGCGGCAGACGGCCCGGTAACAAACGGTGTATTGAAGGTCTTCAGAGACTCGAAAGTCGTTCTGTAAGCCTCAGTATTGAGGAAGAAGAAGACTTTGTCTTTGACCAAAGATCCGCCCAAGCTGCCGCCGACGTGCCAATCCTGGTCCATGGCGTTGTTGTTGCCGACCTTGAAGAAAGGCTTGGCATCCGCCACCTGATCGCGGAAGGTTCCAAAAACACTGCCATGCAATTGATTGCCACCTGACTTGGTGACCACATTGACGTGCTCTGCGAGCGTGAATCCAAACTCCGCGTTGAAAGAATTGCGGTTGACCTGGAGTTCCTGGATGGCATCGGGAGAAATGTGCGTGGTGCGGGAGATACCCGATCCATAGTCGTTTTCGCCGCCGTCAATGGTGACCAGCCCGCCGCGTCCGTTGCCCCCGGCCGTGGTGAAGTTGTTCACCGGAAAGGCTCCGATGTTGCGCTGCGCCCCGGAGGCGTGAATGGCCTCAGCATTGGTCATTCCCGGCAACAACTGAATCGTTTGCGAGTAGTCGCGGCTGACGCTGGGAATATTCTGTTCTGCGATCAGGTTGATGTAGTCGGCTTGCTGCGTCTGCGTGGTTTGAACGATGGGCGCGCTGTCTCCCGTGACCTCGACGACCTCCGTCGCCGCGCCGACTTTTAGATGGGCGTCGTATACCGAGACCGTGCCCACCTCCAGGGTAAACGTCTTGACCAATTCCTTCTGAAATCCCGGGGCCTCGACGGCAATCTGATAGACGCCCGGCTGCAACACCGGTATCACGTAGCTGCCGTAGGCATTGCACTTGACTGTTTTCGTGAAGCCCGTACTGGCGTTGGTTACCGTGACGCTGGCTTTGGTAATGACCGCCCCTAGCGGGTCGTAGACCACCCCTTTCAGAGTGGCGGTTGAATAGTCCACTTGCGCCTGGGCATGCTGGAACCCAAGTGAAGCCACAAGCAGTCCAGAAAAGAAACAGAACTTGGCCAATCCTTTCATCGTGCCCTCCAATAGAAAACTTACAAGGACGCAGGAGACAAACGCGGATCGCGGGTGGCACTGCTGACCAGCCTCAAGAGTTCTGTTCTTTGCCCGGACGTGGTTCCACGCCGGTGTCGGCTTAACCAATCGAAGATGTGTAGCACACTTCCCAGCCGGCAGTTGCCCCCGTTGCAACAATCGGAGCCTCAAAGCGACGAACGGCCATTCATTTTACTGGACGATCGTTTGTTTATCAATTGCATTGTTACCAGCATGCTTTTTGCCAAACCAATTCTCATGTCCAACCAAATGAGCCTGGGCGACCTTGTGGCTGGTATTTCAAGAGCTTGCCGCTAAAAAATTGTGAAGCTTTAGGGTTCATCAGCGGCCGCCATCTTCAGTTTTCCATATCTCGGAAGCGGCTCTACTACACAATTTGGAACCAACGGAACGTAATCGCTGAAACCGCTAAAACAACGGCCAAAAGCTAAAACTACCAACTGTTAAGGCCTTCAATCCTTGATTCACTGTGTGAAATGAGGGCGTTATGGCCCCGCTCTCGCTAAAGAAAACAAATAACCCGAGCTCCCTTGTTTCGTCTCAGGGCAATCAATAGTGGACCATGCTTCATTAGAATGAACGGTCGCTCATGTTTAGACTTGTGCCTGCAGATACGCAATCACTTTTGGGAGAGCCTGACGGAGACGCTATGCCGTGGCTGCCAGAACTCATGGCCTGAAGTTTCTGCGGGAGAATATATGCACACGGCTCAATGCGTCGGATACTTCGCGCTTCGCGCTCAGAACGACATTGCGCTGGGCGTGTTCGATGCGCAATCAGATTAAGGCACTCCAACCATGCTACTGCCCGATCGGAAACGAGGAGCTGACAAGAGTTGGCCATGGCTACGGTATCGTATAATCGGCAATCAGCCTCAGCAGAAAAGCAACGGCCGGTCGTGCCCAAAATCGCCCAAGGTCGAATTAAAGAGAACCGGCACCGGATCATGGCGGCTGCGCTTAAACTTTTCACCACGCAAGGGTTTCATGGCACAAACATCCGTGAGATTGCCGAGAAAGCCGGTATTTCCACAGGCGCAATCTACACCTACTATCCCGGCAAGGAAGCGATTTTTGAGAGTCTGGTGAGCATCTATCGGGCGCGCACCGATGTGTGGCTCAAACAAGTATGCGCAAATCTAAAAAGTCCGCTCTCAAAAGCTGACCTGACCAGGCTCGCAGCCGAAGTGCGGTCGATGTTGTACCAAGATCCTGAATACCTCTTGCTGATCTATATCGACGTGGTTGAGTTTCAAAACCAGCACTTCACGGAAACATTTCGTAATGTGCCGGAGCAGTTTCGCCGTCTTCTGGAGCCTGCCCTGCGGAAAACCAGGCAAAAAGCCGGCTGGCGCGGAGAAGACCCGGCAGTTGTGTTGGCCTCGGTTTATCTCTATTTTTTCACCTACGCCAGCATCGAAAAGCTCTATCACGGCAAACGCCATCTCGGGGTTTCCGACCAACAGGCTGCCGAACGTTTTGTCAATCTCCTGTGCCGCGGACTGTGGAAGGCAACCCCGCAAACCGGTTCCAAGAACCATCGAGAAAACGCGACCGAAAGCCGAAGCAAGCGTCAAGTCGAAGCGCTGCATCGACCCATGCGCGACCGTATCGACCTGATGCGCCTTCTCTCGGGCAGGTTGTGGAGTTCACCGCCGGATATCCCAGCCGAGGATTCCAGAGCCAAACTCGAGCCGATGTTGTTTGTGCCCAAAATGAGCCGGACGCGACTCGATCAGAACCAGCTCAGAATCGAAGCTGCGGCGCTGGAACTGTTTACCAAACAGGGATTCCATTCCACTCGGATGCGGGAGATTGCAGAGAAGGCCGAGATTTCATCGGGATCGATCTACAACTACTACCCCAGCAAGGAGTCGCTGTTCGCCAGCCTGGTGAAAAACTATCGATCTTGCATGCGTGGCTTTCGCGGACGAGTCTTGCGTGCTCTCGAAGATCCATTTTCCAAGAACGGTCTCCGCCTGCTGGCTATGGCGGTTCGTTCCATGGTTTACCACGATGCCGAGTATCAGCTCCTCACCTTCATTGACATCATCGAATTTCAGAACCGGCATTTCGCAGATACGTTTTATAAGATGCCCCAACAATTTCGGCACATCATGGGCCCCGTCCTGAGCAAGGTGAGAAAACAGAAGGGTTGGTGCGGAGAAGATCCAGGGTTTGCACTAGCGGCGATTTATCTTTATTTGTTCACTTACTTCACGGTGGAACGGCTGATGCAGCGTGGCAACCAGCATCTGGGGATTTCTGACGATGAAGCGATCGAACGGTTCATCGTCGTTTTTGTCCGCGGCCTGTGGCGTCCGGGAACGGAATCCGCCGTGGAAAAGCACGTGAATACCGCGACACGGAAGGAAGGCAGCTACCGGTCTCCTGAATCCGTTGCAGCCAATGCGGATCTTCCATAATCAGGCTGATGCATTAATCAGGCTGATGCATTCTTTCCCCGCGAACAGGGGCTTGTTTCTTCGCTAGCTTTAGTCCTGGCGCATTGACGGGAGGGACTACCCCAACTGCGGAAATTCTCTCGCTCAGCGACTGTCGTCGCGATGCACGGAGTCCAGCGAAAAACGCGGGCACGTAGATGGCGATGTACTCGGTGGCTTCGCCTGGAGTGGAGTACTGCACCCATTCACGATTGATCCACTGCCGGCGCAGATGATGCGACTCACTGTCTCTGCGCCATTTTGGATCGCCAATGCTGCATTCAAAGAGTAACATAGCGCTTTTCCAGAAAAACCGGTGGCCCGGGCCCCGGCGCTTTCTTTCGGAGAAATGATGAACATCCTTCGGTGCTCTGCTGTCATTCCCTTTCTTATCTCGCTGGCAATCGGACAAGCAGCTATCAAAGAGCGGCTCCAGGTCGATGCAACCGACGCTCCACGCAACATCTTGCATTCCGTGGTATCTCTACCTGTCTCCGCGGGGCCTATCACCCTGGTTTATCCGAAATGGATCCCGGGAAACCACCGGCCTACGGGACCGATTCAGAATCTGACCGGCCTGCACATCAAGGCCGGCGCGCAGGAGCTGGACTGGCAGCGCGACTTGGTGGATATGTGGGCCTTCCACTTGCAAGTGCCCGAGGGAGTGCGCGAGTTGCAGGTTTCGTTTGACACGCTCACCTACAACGGCAAAAGTTCAGCCGCTTCCAGCAAAGTACTCGACCTGCTTTGGAACCAAGTGGTGCTCTATCCGCAAAATACCGCGACCGATTCCGTTGAGGTTACGGCGTCGATTCGACTGCCTGAAGGATGGAAATCTGGTTCGGCTCTGGCCACAACCGGCAGATCCGAAAGCTCCGGAAGCTCCGAAAGCTTGGGGAGCTCCGCGCAGTTCCAGCCCGTCTCGTTGACTCGTCTGGTGGATTCGCCGCTGATCGCGGGGCGATGGTATCGGCAGGTCCAGCTCTCCGCGCCCGGCGAGAGCCCCGTGCATGTGATCGACCTGGTGGGTGAAAGCGAGGAGTCGCTGCAAATCACGGACCAGGATCTGGCCAGCTACAAGCAGCTGGTGGCCGAAACCGGCAAGCTGTTTGGCGCCCGTCATTACGAGAAATATCACTTCCTGTGGACGCTCAGCGATCAGACCGCTCACCACGGTCTGGAGCATCACGAGTCGAGCGACAACGGGACAGGCGAGGATGTGTTCAGCGACTCAGATTCTCACAATTTAGAGGCCGATCTTCTGCCTCACGAATTTGTCCATTCCTGGAATGGAAAGTACCGCCGGCCAGCGGGCCTGGCGACAGCGAACTATCAGGAGCCGATGAAGGGCGACCTGCTTTGGGTGTATGAAGGGCTCACTGACTACCTGGGCAATATTTTGGCGGCACGCACCGGGCTGCGCTCGCCGGAACAGTTTCGGGAGAACCTGGCGTATACGGCGGCAGGGCTCGAACATCGCGCCGGCCGCACCTGGCGTCCACTGCAGGACACAGCAACATCCGTGCAAATCCTTTTCGCTGCACCGCCGCAATGGGTGAACTGGCGCCGCTCCGCCGATTACTATCCCGAGGGCTACTTGCTCTGGCTTGACGTGGATGCGATGATTCGCCGGCAGACGAACGGACAAAAATCGCTGAACGATTTTTGCCGCGCATTTTACGGAGGGCAGAGCGGACCGCCACAGGTTGTTCCCTACAAATTCGAAGACGTGGTTGCGACGCTCAATCAGGTTTCGCCTTACGACTGGTCTCACTTTCTGCGGGAGCGGCTTGATTCCAAGTCTCCGCACGCGCCGCTCGGCGGCATCGAAAATGGCGGCTGGCGGCTCATGTACACGAGCCAGAAAAACATGACGATGGAAGCTGCAGAAAAATCCGGTGACGGCCTGGACCTTAGCTTTTCTCTGGGCATGATTGTCACCAAGGATGGCGAGATTCGCGACGTGATTCCAGGCTCGCCGGCATACGCGGCCGGGCTCGGGCCAGGTATGAAGGTGATTGCCATCAACAGCCGTAAGTGGTCGAAAGACCAGATGCGCTCGGCGCTGCGAACCGGCGTTCACGCTACTCAGCCGCTGGCAATTCTGGCCGAGAACGGCGAGTACGTGAACACCTACTCGGTCGACTATCACGGTGGAGAGCAATACCCCCACCTGGTACGTGTCGAAAGCCAGCAGGACCTGCTGAGCGAAATCATCAAGCCGGAGACGAAATGACCCGACGTGCTGGAATCATGTAGTACAGCGCGGCAAGCCGCAAAAGGAACAAGAGAAGCACCGAACATGCGATGCTGCTGAGGGCTGTCATCTTGAGCGGAGCGCCTGGAAGTACGGTCGCTTCTCGCACAGTCTCAAGCGCGGAGTCGAAAGATCCCGAGAATGATGAAGGAGTAAATGCAATTTCAGGGAGTTCTCTCGACCTTGCTTCGGGCTGACCGTCTCCCGGCCGGAAACATGTCCGGGACAGTTCCTGGGCCAGAATTCCCTGGATCGGTATTCACTCGGTAAACATCGTCGGGATGTTTCGACTCCGCGCCTGGGATTCTGGCAATGGTCGCGGGATCGAGGCGCTCCGCTCAACATGACAAGCGCCTTAGCCCAATCGCATCCATTGAAACCAGTTGCGGGTTTGACTTCGCTCGAAAATCGTGCCGGTCCCGGGCTCTCAAAAAAAAGCGTCGCGAAAAGAAAAGATTTCACGCACGGTAGTACAGGCGCCCTCGCCTGTGCCAGCAGACAAACACCGCCCGGGGGCGGCGGTGCCACATGGTTCGCTGCCTGTCTACGGGGAAGGCATTGTCGCGATGATTCGGCTGCTCGCTTAAGCGGCCTCCTCCTCGTGAATCGCAGCTTTGACTTTCGCGAGAAGCTGAGAAGGCAGCTCTTGCATTCCATGCGCCGAACGTGCGTGATCAGCGCACTGCGTCAGTACTTCCTGCTCAGTTTGGCCATGAGCTTCAAAATCGCAATCTACACCTACGTCCCTGCATGTTACAACCTTGGCCATAGGCGATACTCCTTTGGTCTCCCTGAGGTGAAATGTGGTCGGAGACTTAACTCAAATCGATGAGATAGCCATCACCCGTGTTGCCCGGACGGAGTGTACGTTCTTCTGTCTACACAGAAGTGCTACGACTCTCCCGAGCCGAGGCAGTGCGTACTACAATTCAGGGTCTATGCCTCGCCAGAATCTTCGTCGTGGGATCTTGCCAACCGTTTTCCTGTTGATGGGATTAGCGGTGATGGCCATCGTGCTAGTCCGCTATTGGATCAGCCCGCCTCCACTCCACAGCATCGCGAAACCCAAATCGGCTGCGTCGGAACTCGTGGACGAACAGCCGTTGATCACAGCACAGAGATTGGCAACCTTGGCAAGCACGCCGGAGGAAGAGGACTTCGCGAAGAACGCTGTGCGCATCGCCGACCATGAAGTAGATCTGAATTTCGCCGCAGCGTTGCGCAAAGCAACACGGCATCCATCCGCCATCCCGGCAGCTGCACGACCGCTTCAGGCAGCGGTGCAGTCGTTAGAAGAGAAAGTGAAATCCGAAGAGAAAGACCTTGCTCGGCAGAAACAGCTCGTCGCCAAAGCTGACGATGAGCGCAAGCCGGCCCTGGAAGAAAATCTGAGCCTCGCCGAAGCTACGCTGGAAGTCGATCAGGAAGACCTTGAGGCGGCGAAGCAGGAGCTCATTCGCGCCGGTGGCGATCCCCGCAGTGTAATTCAGGAGTTGCTGGAGCAACACGAAGCCACCGGCCATGCCGCGGGTCCCACCGCTGGCGCCAAGACGCAGTCGCAAGACGTTTCCTCTAGGACCGTACTGGTCCAATTCCGAGCTTGGCAGCAACTCGGGGAAAAAGACGCGGCCCTGGTGAAAGCACGCGAGGAAGTGGCCGTGCGCCGGCAGGAACTGATCCACGAGCACGAAACACTCGAACACGAGCGCCAGGGAGATAGTGGGAAACGGCAGGACGCCGGTACTTCGGCGCCTGCACCAGATTCAGCAGCCACTCAGTCTAAGAAGCCTTCGCGCGATGTCTTTTCGGCACTTAAACGAGCAGCAGAAGAGCGGAAGCATCTCTCTGAGCTTGATAAGCGGACCGCCGATTTGGCCCAACTCGATACCTTGTATGGACGCTGGCACGCCTTGGTAAAAGAACGCAGACATCAGTATCAGCTTGGATTGATCGAGGGAGCCATCTGGATCGTGATTCTGCTGGCCGCGGTGCTGTTTGCTGATGGGCTGGTGCGAGTGATGTTTTCACGTCTCGCGCCCGAAGGCCGGCGTGGGCATACTGTGCGTACGGTAGCGCGATTCGCGATGCAAGTCAGCGGAGTGGCTCTGATCCTGCTGGTGCTGTTCGGCCCGCCCAGCCAGCTGGCCACGGTTCTCGCGCTCACCGGCGCCGGATTGACGGTCGCGCTCAAGGACTTCATCGTCGGCTTCTTCGGATGGTTTGTACTGATGGGACCGAACGGCATTCGCCCCGGCGATTGGGTGGAAATCAACGGCATCGGCGGCGAAGTGGTCGATGTGGGTCTTTTGCACACCATCATCCTGGAAACAGGAAATTGGTCTGATGCCGGCCATCCCACCGGGCGTAAGGTGAGCTTCGTTAACAGCTTCGCCATCGAGGGTCATTACTTCAATTTCTCGACGACGGGGCAGTGGCTGTGGGATGAAATCGAAGTACCCATTCCCGCCGGCGTCGATCCCTATCCCATCGCGGAGGGGGTTCAGAAAGCTGTGGTGGAGGCCACTCAAACCGACATGAGCTTGGCCCAACAGGAATGGCAACGAGTCGTGCCTGGCCACGTGGGACGTACCTTTGCTCCAGTTCCGGCGATCAGCGTTCGGCCTACGACTCTCGGCGTCAACGTGCTCGTGCGCTACATTACGCGGGCTCACGAACGCCACGAAACACGGACGCGTCTCTTTCACCGCATCGTGGAGCTGTTGCGCAGCCCGCACGTCGCAGCGGGGCCGCTGGAGGAACCGGCGCCCAAGTCTCTCTCTGCCTCGGAATGAGCTAGGAAATTGCCAGGATCGCCGGAATTGCCGAAATTGTTCGGTTGAAAGCATCCTTTTATTCCGGCGATTTTTGGCAATTCTGGCAATTTCCTAATCTTCTTTTCCGGTTACCGAAACGTTTGAATAAATTTATTGAAACGGTTCGATCCTTATATTATGGTCGGCGCGGATTTGGCGCGGTTCGGTTGCGCTCGACGAAATCGGTGGAGACGGAAGACGTCCCGCAGCCCCCTGACCCTTGCGCCACCTCCCGATGCGTCGGAGCGCAGGTCGTCTAAGCGCAGATCTGGGACCACGCGCGGACGAGAGCTGTGTTCCTGCACAGATGAACGCAGTGCCATCAAGGAGGTTATTTCATGAAGATCAGATCTCTGGTTGCTCTGGGCGTGGCTGCCATCCTCTTCTGCGTAGTTTCAGTGGCAGGATTCGCTCAAACCATACCTAACTGGGCGCCCAACGTCGCCTATACCGTCGGCTCGCTGGTGATGTTTCAGAGCGTTGAATATAAATGCATTCAAGCACACACTTCGCAACCTGACTGGACTCCGCCGGCTACTCCCGCGTTGTGGCAACCGGTGAGTGGATCACCTACGCCGACTCCCACACCAACCGCGACACCTACGCCTACACCGACACCAACTCCGACTCCACCACCAGGAGGCGGCGGTTGCGCCGCGGCATGGAGTGCTACCCAGGTTTACACCGGTGGCATGATGGCCAGCGAAAACGGCTCCAACTACACGGCCAACTGGTGGACCCAAGGAGACGATCCGAGGACTCATAACGGTCCTTCCGGCAGCGGGCAGCCGTGGACACCGCCTTCCAACTGTGCTGCTCCCAGTCCAACACCAACTCCGCCACCCACGCCAACGCCAACTCCGCCCCCTCCAGGCTCGAGATTATTCGCTCCCTACAACGACATGAGTTTGACGGTGAGCGAGGGTCTGGTGGCCAACGTCCAAACAGCGGGCCTCAAAGCCATCACGCTCGCCTTCCTGGTCGGGAACGGCAGCTGCGCGTTTGGTTGGGGTGGCCTGGGAGGGACACTACCGACGGACAACGAACCGAACGGAACATCGATTCAATCGATGGTGCAACAACTCCAGGCCAACGGAGTCACTGTCATCATCTCCTTTGGCGGAGCCAACGGGGCGATCGTGAACGGCTGCAGTAGCGCCTCAACGTTGCAGACAAACCTGCAAGGAGTGATCAACCGCTATAAGGTCACCATGCTTGACTTTGATATGGAGGCTAGCGACACGCTCGGCGACGGCCCCGGGTTGCCGGTGCTGGATCAGGCGCTCAAGGGGCTCAAGAGCGCGAATCCCGGCTTGGTTGTCTCCTACACCCTGCCGGTATTGCCAACCGGCCTGATCAACACCGGAACCGCGGTGTTGAATCAGGCGCATACCGACGGATTCACTCCCGACGTCATCAACGTGATGGCGATGGACTATGGGTCCGCCAACGATAACAACGGACAGATGGGGCTGGATGCGACGGATGCCGCCAACGCCACGCACGCTCAGGTCCAACAAGCCGGGTTGAGTTCCAACATTGGTGTGACAGCGATGATTGGGATCAACGACACCAACACGGAGATCTTCAAACTCGCGGACGTAAACACACTCCTAAACTTTGCGACGTCCAACACGTACATAACGCGGTTGTCGTTCTGGTCGTTGGCGCGTGACAACGGCGGGTGCCCCAACCAGGGCTTCGCCTCGCCGACGTGCAGCGGCATTACGCAGAACAACTTCCAGTTCTCGCAAAGCTTTGAGCCGTTCAAATAGAGACGGCTCCGTTGTTTGGGAAACCTGGAGCCTCTCCTTGCTGAAGCAGTGAGGTGGCGGTGGCCCGAATCAACCACGGAGACACAGGAGGATCGGGTGATCGGATCATCGGGACATCGGATCATCGGTTCATCGGAACAATCGGAAGAGTGCACGGCGGAACACGCGGCACTGGGCTTGGCCTCCGATGGCCCGATCTCCCGATGACCCGATCCCCCGGTGCCTTCGTGGTAGGTTTTCGGGCCACCGCCGCCTCGTTTTTCAAGCGTGGCTTTGGGATACCGCGGCGGTGCGCTCGAGCTTGTCCCAGGCAAAGGGTTTGCCGTCGATGGCGCGCTTGAGGGTCCTCAGCAGGACTGCGGAGAACAATTGTCGATAGGAAAACCGTTGCAGCCAAATGTGCGCGAGTAGCCAGATGTCTTCGCGCTCGCCTTCGTGGCGTCGTTCCAGCAAAAACGCTAGAGCGGATGTAACAAAATCGATCAACAAGAAAATCACGAAGAATAAGAGCAAGCGCTCAAAGCTGCTCGGGTCGTTGCTTTCAGGGTGGAAATACCGGTTGGCCAGGTAGCTGGCCGTCCCAAACACAAACATGAGGTCGATGGAAGGCGAGAGCAAAGGCAGAACAATCTGAAAGATGATAATGTTGGGCAGCGCAATCCAGCCCAACCGGCTGCCTTTAGTCATTGCACGGCGGTGTTTCCAGACGGCTTGTAGAATCCCAAAAGACCAGCGAAAGCGCTGGCGCATAAGGCCGTTGGCCGTGGTGGGAGCCTCGGTAAAAGCCAAGGCGCGATCCTCGTTGACGACGCGCCGCCCTTGCTCCAGAAGCGACATGGTGAGATCGGCATCCTCGGCTACGGTATCCACATGGTAGCCGCCCGCCGCGCGGACTGCCGAGGTGCGCCAGGCGCCGATTGCCCCGGGAACCACACCGACAGCCCCGAAAACATTAAGCGCGCGGCGTTCGAAGTTCTGGCTGGTGATGTACTCGAGCGCCTGCCAGCGCGTCCACAGGTTGACGCGGTTGCCGACCTTGGCGTTGCCGGCTACGGCAGCAACCCGGGTATCGGCAAAGTGCGGAACCAGGAATGAAATGGCGTTGGGCGCGATCACCGTGTCGGCATCGATGCCCACGTAGATCTCGTCGTCCGTATGCTCAAGGGCGCGGTTGAGAGAATCTGCTTTCCCGCCGTTGGGTTTGGTCAGAAGGAGCACGCGGCCATTCGCTATTTCCCCGGAAAATTTTTCGCGCACGACGCCGGCCGTGCCGTCTTTCGAGCCGTCGTCCACAACAATGGTTCGCAACCGGGGATAGTCCGAGGCGAGCACCGAGCGAACCGTCTGCTCAATGACCTTTTCTTCGTTGTAGGCGGGAATAATCACGGTTACGGCGGGCTGGAAGTCCGGGGGCGCGGGTAATGGTTTCCGGAGACGATCAAAAATCGCCAGTGCTCCAATTCCCAGAAGCCGCAGGCTCATCAAAAGGTCCCCGGCAAAAAACACCAGGATGACCAGGGCTTGGATCCAGGAGCCCATCGTAAAGGAAGCGTTGTTGAGCCGCGCTGCCCATATCTCGTTCGGTTCGAGCCGCACCATGGACTCATCGCGTGAGATGCCGGCCAGATCGGCCGTGCTCACGATCTGAAAGCCGCTCGCCCGCAAGCCATCGATGATTCGCGGCAGAGCCTTGATAGTAGCAGTGCGGTCCCCGCCGCCGTCATGCAGAAGAATGATGCTTCCACAGTAGAGCGGCGGCCGGTTCTCACAGCCCGCCGTCGCAGCCGACTGGGTCTGGGTTAACACAGCCGAGAGAATCTCTTCGACCGTCTGCCCTTTCTGCCAGTCATGAGCGTCGATCTTCGATCCCACGGTCAAGTAGCCCATCGATTGCACGACTTCCAAAGGGCGCACTTGGTCGGCGACGTCCGGCTCCTCGTCAATCGAATAGGGTGGGCGGAAAAAACGCGGTTTTACGCCAAGTTTGCTGGCGAACAATCGCTCGGTAAAGTTCAGTTCAACTTCCAGCACGCGGTTCGAGAGCTCACTGATGTCGGGATGGGTAAAGGTGTGGTTGCCGATGATGTGCCCCTCGTCATAAATACGACGCGCGAGCCCTGAATATTTTTGCGCTTGCGATCCGATGAGAAAAAATGTCGCTGGCGCATTCTTCTTCTTGAGGATGTCCAGTATCTTTGGAGTCGCTGCGGGGTCCGGACCGTCATCGAAGCTGAGGGCAACTTTTCCCACTTGCGCGCCGAGCTGACGCAACTGATAGGGCTCCGGCAACACGGTCATCTGCTGCGAGACGACTAACCCACTGTCAGGATCAAGCGTAGTCTTTCGCTGGCCGGGGCTAGGCTTGCTTTCAATGTTGAGGATTTCGCCCCAACCTTCGGTGTCCACATCCTGCCCGAAGGGAACAATGTGGAGTTTCTGCTCCGCGTCGGGTGCGCCTGGATTGTCCCAAATGCTCCACAGCGAGCGATCTTCGGAGCCGAGACGCCAAAGCGCAAAAGTTCGGATGCCCATTTCACGAGCAGCACGCATCTGGTTCAGAGCCGTGACGCCATCGAGAAACCAAACGCGGTGGCTGGTTCCGTTGTCGTCCATGTAGGCAAAGTGGGGATTGAGGGAGCTGGTATCGAAGGCAATCTCGGATTCTGATTCGGTGGCATGGAGCCAGGCCGTCTGGACGTTGTTGTTTTCGACGAAAATGACCCGGCGTTTCCGAGATGTTGCCCAGTCATATCCGTAGTTCCCAATGGCGCAGATAATTTTGGTCTTGTCGATTGTTTTTAGAGCCAGTTTGAGGTTGGCCGTGAACCAGTCCTGTCCAGCGATCGGCCCAGGAGCGCTTTCGGGATGGTGCTGATCGTAGTTCATGATGATCAAACCATCGGACGCGGCGGCGAGTTTGCGAAAATCGAAGTCTTCGTTCGCAACCGGAACGTTCACATAGAGCTTCAGACCTCGAGCATGAAGATCTTGGCTGAGTTCCGAAATCAAAGCCCGAAACCCGGGCTGAGCCTTGAACGGAATCTCCTCGAAATCAATGGTTGCGCCTTTGTAGTGGTCTGTTGCCAGGAAAGCCAAGAGCTGGGTGCGAAAGTTTTGGCGCGCCGCGGGATCCTGAAGAAAGTCGCCGACGTTGGTGAGCCACTGGCGGCGGGTCGCATCGAAATTGTTGATGAGTGGAAAAACGTCAACGTTTGCCTTCTCCGACTTGAGGAAGGACATGACCCGAGGATCCACCGGTGTAACCACGCCATTGTTGACCAATGGGAACAGCCGGTTGGTCTCGTCCGCACCCTCTAAGCTTCCGTCCGCGGTGAGAACATGGAGCCACTCTGGAAAAAGCAGGTCGATCTGCGGGTAGTACTCTTTGAGCGAAACAAAGCTTGCCGCATCCCAAATGACGTAATAAGCAGCGCGGATTCCTTCATCGGTGTTGAGCACAACTTGAGAGGGAGGCGCTTGTGTCCGGCGGTGCGCGCTCTTGGGTTTCGGTTTTCGCGCGAGATCCTTCTCTTTGAGCGCCCTCAGGTGTTGTTTCGAGCCCGGAACCAGCGTGAGCGGCTTCAGCTTCTCAAGTCCAAAGAAGACCGTAACAATAAAAAATACGACCAGCCCAGTGATGGTTAGCCCCGCCACGTTCAGAATCCGGCGCAAACGCCCCCACCGTTTCTGCTCAGGATCATAAAAGATTGGTTTCGCCATGCCAGATGTATTGACACCATCGTAAGCTGCCAGCAGAAGGGGGTCAATTGATGGCAAGCGTGGTTCTTGTGAAATCCCGACCCTGAGCTTGCCGAAGGGGATGGATCCCTATTGCCTGCGCCGAACTATTGGACCGACAACGAACCCCTTCAATTTGGAAGAAAGACCACCCCAACCATGGGCGGGGGTTATCTGTCGTGGGTTCCAATGCTAGTGCGGGACTGTAGCGATCCCTCCCCTTTCGGCAAGCTCAGGGTCGGGTTCCAGACTGTTGGACAGCGGCTGCAGACTCGCTTTACACTGGCGTTTCCCCTCATGAAGCAGCTCCTGGATCTTTTGCGGCGCAATCCCTGGTTTTTCGCTTGCGTCACACTGGCGGCGCTCGCCCTCCGCTTGTTTTTCGTTTTCAAGTTTCCAAGCCTTTTCGGCGACAGCTTCGTTTACGGCGATATCGCCAAAAACTGGATGGACAAAGGCATTTACGGTTTAACCACGGCCCAGGGTGTGCACCCGACCTTGATCCGCTTGCCGGGATATCCGGCGTTTCTGGCGCTGATTTTCTCCATCGCCGGGCGCGAGCATTACACCGCGGTGATGATTGCCCAAGCTCTGATCGACACCAACACTTGCTTGGTGATCGCCGCTCTGGCATTGGAACTCATGAACGCTCGTGCGGCGCGAGCGGCTTACGTGCTCAGCGCGCTGTGCCCGTTCACCGCAATGTATGTTGCCGCGCCTCTCACCGAGACATTGGCCATCTGCGCCACGGCCCACGCGCTCTACTACGGAGTTCGCGGGATCAAAGTTAAGGCGCTAGCAGGCGTGACCCTGAGCGCAGCGAAGGGGAAAGCCTGCAGCCGAAATCCTGACCCTGAAGCTGCCGAAGGGGAAGGAGCCCGAGACCGCAGCCTGCTGCTGTGGTTGCTGGCCGGCGCATGGACCGCGGTCGGAATCCTTCTCCGCCCTGACGGAGGGCTTGTTCTCGCCGCGCTCGGTCTCGGCCTGACGGTTCTTTTCTTCCGAGGACGAAAGCTGCAGGTCCTACTTGCGGGCGCCGTGCTGATCGTCGCCAGTTTGGCGCCGCTCGTGCCATGGACCATCCGCAACTGGCGAACCTTCCATGTGATCCAACCGCTCGCGCCCAGATACGCCAACGATCCGGGGGACTTCGTCCCCCATGGCTTCAATCGGTGGATCAAAACCTGGATGGTGGATTACGTCTCCGTACATGAGATCTACTGGCGCGGCGACAACGAGGCGATCGATGCCAACCTGTTGCCGGAGCGAGCATTCGATTCTCGCCGGGAATATGACGGAACACACGCGCTGTTGGACGACTATAACGACCAGCTCACCCTTAATCCCCAGCTTGACGCCCGGTTCGAGCAACTGGCGGAAGAACGGATCAA
>Ga0209648_10000358_pt1 | contig 34163 bp, 22 predicted proteins | sample GraSoi2013_115cm_FD_185830 | JGI IMG/M metagenome (GOLD analysis project Ga0209648, IMG submission 185830) | Grasslands soil microbial communities from the Angelo Coastal Reserve, California, USA - Sample 9_17_2013_115cm (SPAdes) (version 2) | ecosystem: Environmental > Terrestrial > Soil >...
TCCCTGTCCCCCAAAATCTCTGTGCCCTGTCGAAGCAATGCTGATCGTATTCACGCCTGCACGGCCGAGAATCGCGCCGTTCTTCGTCGCGGATGTAGTTTTGGCGAGGGACAACCCCAATGCGGCCAACGTTCTGAGGTGTTACGAGGGCAATGCCACAGCCTATCGTCTGTATGGGATTGCGGAGCTGCGCCGTAAATCTTTGACTGGGTTTCGTGACGGGGAACACATTCCATATAGCCTGATTACCGAAGGTCACTTGCCAACAGGAATTTGTTGTCAGGAGCCAGCGGACTCTCACTCCGATGTCAAACTCTCTGCCGGGGCTCGTCAGCATTCGTCCGAACACGTCACACTCCCAAACCCCGAAAGAGTTTATGCGTCTCGTTGCGTCACCAATTGTCAATTATCAACGGACACCAAATCAGCCGCCGAGAGAATTCATCGGCAATGGCCTCAAGTCCCAGGTGCGTGCTAAACCTTTTCGATGTAAGATGTTGCAATCAGGTAGGGCCCGTAGCTCAGCGGTCAGAGCAGTGGACTCATAAACTGTGATCGGACACGTCAAACAAACGAGATAGCTGAAAACTCAGGAGTTTAGCTCCCCTTCACAACCCATCACTGCCCATCATTTCCGATCCTACAACGCAAAAAGAACGCAAACTGAACTCGCAGTTGTTTCTCCTCAACGCCCAGAGTGGCCGCGTGGTGATCGTCCTTGGTACAGCGGCTTGTCGAACTGAGATTTCATCCGTGAGAACCGTTTTGCTCGGCAGCGGTTTGGAAAACCGCCTAGAGTTTAGATTACAGGCACGCAATCGGTTGAAAGCCGGCAGCTCGTAGCCTTACACAGCTCAATCTGGATCGTTTGGTGTGGTGCTGTCACAACAATGTCACACAGATGAAAGCTAGTCTCACCGAACAATCGGGGCTGCTTTCCGAATATTTGCTACAACGGTCTAGGAAACCGTCGTAAGGGCTAAAACTTCTGCCGGGGGTTCGAATCCGCCCTCTCCGGTATCAGGAGATCGCGGCAACAGTCCGCGATTCAGTGGGTTCAAGACTTCCCATGTTTTGTGTCTCGACGTGAGGCGAGCATCAACTGCTAAAGATGTTCGTGCTCAGGAATTCATTTCGGAATTTTCCCTGGGGGTCGTATTTCTTACTCAATTGAATAAAGTCGGGCAACTTCTTATACCTAGATTTCAGCTCTGCCGGAGACATGGTAAACAGCTTCCCCCAGTGCGGCCGGGCCTCAAACGCAGCTAATTCTTTTTCAATCAAAGGCATCAGCCTCCTGACCGCTGGCCAGTCCTGTTTCCACGTAAAGTGAATGGTCACACAAGGCTGTTCGTAACAAGGGCTCAACCATAAGTTGTCAGCGGCAATCGCGCGAATTTCCGAAATCATTAAGTGTGGACTGACTTGATCGCGCAGTCGTTCAACCGCCAGAATTGCTTCGACCGCATGCTGGCGGGGCACAAAGTACTCCGTTTGCAACTCTTTGCCCGCGCTAGGTGTGAAGCCCATGCGAAAGTGCGGCAGCCGTTCATACCAAGGACCAGGAACGCCCATTTGCTCTGTACAGTTCTCTGCGGAAAGTTCAGCAATGGGGTGCAAATTCCTGGTAGCGCGCTTCGCTCCGAAGAATTTCGGGGTTGCGTCAAATGCTTGCCCTTCTTCCACGCGGCTCTTGATCCAAACTTCGTTGATACGCTGCTTCTGCCAGTCGGTAAACAGGCTGACGCTGTACCCGCTTGATTCGATAGCGTCAAAGTGATCTTTCACTGCACTGAGCGGCAGGTTTTCATACACGTACTGCCGCATCATGTAGGTTGGCTGAATATCGAGCGTGACTTTTGTGATTACACCCAGCGCACCGAGCCCAACAACGGCTCCCAGAAAGGCTTCGCCGTCTTGTTGGCGCGACAGCTTGACCACCTCCCCGGCCGCCGCGACAATCTCAAGTGCTGAGACCGCCGTTGTGAGATTGCCATTCTTTTCGCCCGAGCCATGCGTTGCGGTGCTGATCGCTCCAGCTATCGAAATATGAGGCAACGAGGCAAGATTGTGCAGCGCAAAGCCCTTGCTATGGAGGAGAGGACACAATTGACCGTAAGTCATGCCTGCATCGACCGTCACGGTCCGTGCCTCCGACTCCAACGCAACAACTTGGTCCATCGATTTCAAGGAGAGGAAATTATCCTTGCTATCTGCGATGTTGTTGAAGCAGTGGCGCGTTCCCAGTACCTTTAGTTTGTTCTGTTTCTTGACGTAACTCTGCACCTGTTCAAGCGAGTTGGCGGAGTACAAGCGGTCCGTGCTGTATTCGAGGTTGCCCGCCCAGTTCTTCAGTCTGTCGTTAGTCGCCCAGGCCAAGAGGGGCGAGATGGCCGGGCTGGCCATCACCGCCGAGAAGAGCTTGATAAAAGTTCTCTTATTCATAGCATTAGCCCGAGTAGTATCGACATTTGCAATCGGAATTTCTCATCCCTCTGCCTCAAAAGCGCGCCAATTGTACACCTGTTTCTTATGTTTCAAGCTCGCCGATCTGGTCGGTCGGACTTGAATGCGCCAGGCGGACGACGCTGAAAAACTATTTCTGGGAGTCTTCTGCGCCGATACCGCTCTCTGGGACACAGAACGGGGACTAGCGAGTGGCGCTCTATTGACGGAAAAGTGTGTAAAGTAAGAGGGCGTCTTATGCCGCACGTTCACACGCGCCAAGGAAAGAGATGGAATACATGGGGCTTCGCCTGGCCAAGCACCTCCCATTTTTTGTGGCGATAGTCGTCTCGCTAGCCTTTCCCTCAAAGGCCCAGCGCGGCCCAAGCGAACAGGCGAACAAGAGTCACCCTAAGTTTACCGACGTGACTTCCGCGCTCGGCATTAATTTCCAGAATATGGCCTCGCACACTTCAAAAAAATATCTTATTGAAACAATGGCACCGGGTGTGGCCTTGTTTGACTACGACAACGACGGGCGTCTGGACATTTTTGTGGTCAACGGAGCGCCACTCACTGGCCCGACGCCCAAAGGAGCTATCCCGCAGAAGACAGGGCCCAAGTACTGGAATCGGCTCTATCATCAGAAACAAGACGGCACGTTTGAAGATGTTACCGAAAAGGCTGGCCTGCCAGGAGTTGGATACGGAATGGGAGTGGCAGTAGGCGATTATGACAATGATGGCTACGAAGACCTATATGTGACCGCGTACGGGGGCAACAAGCTCTATCACAACAATGGTGATGGCACGTTTACAGATGTCACGGAAAAAGCCGGTGTAGGCGGTAGCGGCTGGTCCACCAGCGCCGCATGGGTTGACTTGGATGGTGATGGATTGCTCGATTTAGTTGTCCTTCGGTATTTGAAGTGGGACTTTGACGACATCTGGTGCGGCGAACATAAGGAAGGCTATCGCGCGTACTGTCATCCCGACTACTTCAAGCCCATCGCGCCATTGGTTTACCACAATGATGGCAACGGTCACTTCACCGAAGTTTCGGAAAAGATTGGCATGGCAAAGCCTGGCAAAGGCCTGGGCATAGCTATCGCGGATTACGACAGCGACGGACGCATCGATTTCTTTGTGGCCAACGATTCCATGTCCGAATTCCTCTATCACAACAAGGGCAACGGCACGTTCGAGGAGGTTGCGCTTGTATCGGGGGTGGCCGTCGATGGAGAGGGCCATACGTTCGCGGGGATGGGAGTCGATTTCGCAGACTACAACAACGATGGCCTCTCGGATTTGGTGATCACTGATCTCGCGAGCCAGATGTATGCACTCTACCGAAATAACGGCGACGGCACATTTTCGTATGAGAGTTATCCCTCCGGCATTGGGCGCATGACCATGACGCATTCAGGATGGGGCGTGCGATTCTTGGATTACGACAATGCCGGCTGGAAGGATCTCCTAATCGCTCAGGGGCACGACTTGGATACGATCGAACTGACCTTTCCAAACCTCCGCTACCGCGAACCCATGTTGCTGGCACGGAACACGGGCCGCGGCTTTGAAGACGTCTCGGCAGATGCGGGGAGTGTTTTTCGAGAGGCGTGGGTAGGACGTGGCTTGGCGATCGGTGATATTGATAATGACGGTCGGCTGGACGCGGTCGTAACAACCAATGACGGTCCTCTCTATGTTCTGCACAATGCAACCTCGACCTCCAACCATTGGTTGATTTTGAAGCTCGTCGGGCACAGGAGCAACCGGGATGCCATCGGAGCGGAAGTGAAAGTATTGACGGGGGGGACCACTCAAATCGCAACCGTAACAACCGCGAGTAGCTATCTTTCCTCCAGTGATAAGCGCGTGCATTTTGGCTTGGGAACAGAGACGGTGGCCGCAACGATCGAAATTCGCTGGCCCAGCGGGATCCGTCAGACCTTGAAGAATGTGCACGCCGATCAAATTCTTCAGGTCGACGAACCTTCAGGCAGTGTGGCAGGAAAGGAAACCTCGGGCGCAGTGAGATGATGAACGGAAAGGACCGGCTACCTGTTGCCTGCGGATTTTTTCGTGGGCGTGCTGACCGTTTCCCCAGAACCTTCCTTCAAAGTGTGGATCGAATCTACCGATAGATCGTCGAAACGCTCCACAAGTCCGCTCGGCCAGCGTACCTGCACAGATCCCACTTTTGTTGCGGTGCCAAGACCGAAGTGCACCCGCGTGTCATTTTGCGAAATATAGCTTGACCCGCTACGCACTTCATCGACGAGCGTTCTCTGCCCATTCTTCACGCTAATTCTTGCGCCAATCCCGTCACGATTAGAACGGGAGCCTACCGTCTTAAACGCAATCCAATGGTTGCCGGAATGGACGGTGTTCACCAGCAAGCTCGGTGCTGCATAGACATTGTTGATTAGCACGGAGAGTTGCCCATCGTTCCAGAGATCACCAACAGCCAAACCCCGCGCGGAGGACGTGGCATTTATACCCGGGCCAGCACCCTCGGAAACATCAGCCAAAGTTCCATTACCGATATTGTGATAGAGGAGACGCTGCTCTTTATAGGTGCTCCCCAAGTGATATTTGTCCACTTCCGGATAGACGTGGCCGTTAGCGAGGATGAGATCCGGCCAGCCATCGTTGTCGAAGTCAAAAAACATTGTGCCCCAACCTAGGTATTGCGTATGCCGCCCCAAGCCAGCGCCATACGTGACATCGGAAAATACTCCATTACCGTCGTTGCGATACAGAGTCGGAGTGTCATCTGAGAAATTGGTTTTGAAAATGTCGAGCCGCCCGTCGCCGTTGTAATCTGCGACCGTAGTTCCCATGCCAGCTTGTTCGCGTCCGTCTTCGTTAAACGCCACGCCAGCCATGACCGCTACGTCCGTGAACGTCCCGTCGCGATTGTTGTGATAAAGAATGCTCGGCGCGCTGTCACAGGCCACGTAGATATCCGGCCAGCCATCATCATCAAAGTCCAGCGTGGAAACACTGAACGCGAAATGTCCGTTGGTGCGATCAATGTGGGCCTTGATGGTGACGTCCGCGAAGGAGCCGTCACCTCGGTTTTCATAAAGGATGTTTTTTGAACCGCGCAGTCCACGGGGTCCGCACATCACCGGGACTCCCTTCCACGTGCAGGAGGTCCCTTCTCCCGGTGCAGGTGCGGTGGAGAGATCAAAATCTACGTAATTTGCAACGAACAGATCCAGGCGTCCGTCTCGGTTGTAGTCAATAAACGCACAGCCTGTACCCCATGCTTTTCCTGACCCGGCTACCCCAGCTTTCTCGGCAACCTCCGTGAATACACCATGGTCATTGTGATACAGCCGGTTTTTGCCGTAATAGGTGACGTAGAGATCTTCCCATCCGTCGTTGTCGTAGTCTCCCACGCAAACTCCCTGGCCCCAGCCCGTCGCGACGAGTCCAGCCTTCTCAGTCACATCAGTAAAAGTTCCATCATGATTGTTGTGATAGAGATGGTTCGTGGGAGTCCTATCGGCGGAGAAGCCCTCCAGCGTCGTGCCATTGACGATGAAGATGTCGGACCATCCGTCGTTGTCATAATCGAAAATGGCGATCCCGGTTCCGGTTGTCTCGATGATGTATTTCTTGGTGTCCATTCCGCCGAAAACATTTGTCATGGTTAGCCCAGCCTTCTCACCGATATCGATGAAATTGGCCATGGGGACTTTTGAGTTCTGCAAGGCTGCTGGCTCCTGAGCAGGGGCCAAAACGCCGGCCATCAAGAGAAATACGGCCGAGCCAATAACCAGCTCACGGACAATTGAAATGTGAAGCAATGGGGTTCGACGATTCACGGGTTTCCTCTTGGTGCAGAGGTTCGGTCTTTTTTGCTTTCGTCGGGCATTTGCCATTCCGGTAGCACGAAGTCCCCCAACAGATCGCCTTCCGTAGCTGGCGGCGCCTCGTGTGAAGTGTCCGCATACTTTGCAGCGCGCTTGGCGTCTCCCGCCCGCTGGTAAGCCTGGCTAAGCAGCCGCCGCGCCTGTACGTTATCCGGGCTGAGACGCAGCGCTTCTTCAAGTTCAACGATCGCGTCGTTTACTCGCCCCACTGCCAGCTCAGTCTTTCCCAGTTCCAAGTGCGCTTCAGCGCTGCTCGGGTTGAGTCGCAGTGCTTCCTGAAATGCGGGGATTGCCTCCCACCCTTTGCCTGCGCGGTCGAGGGACAAGCCTCGAAAATAGCTGATGAGAAATACTGCCCCCAACTTTTGCTGGGCGGCAGAGAGCTCAGAGGCAGCTTCTTCAGCTCGACCCATGCGCAACAGCACTTGAGCCAATCCAATGTAACTCGTCGGCAGCGGATCTCCTGACTCCGCGAGATTCCGAAAAACAGTTTCCGCTTCCTCGTAGTGTCCCGCCGAGAGGTCCGCCGCTCCGAGCCGCAGATGCAAGGTGTAGGACTTAGGATTGCCGGCAAGACCCTCCTGAACCGCAGAGATTGCTTCTCTGTAACGGCTCAATTCCATCAGTTCGCGCGTTAAATTGAGCCAGTGCTCTTCGCTGTCCGGGGTGAGCGTGGCTGCGCAGTGTAAGGCATCAACTGCTCGATCACCCTGGCCGAGCCGGGCGTATGCAATCCCAGCCAAAGACCACCACGGGACTATATGGCGAGATTCCGATCCCGCCGATCGAAGGGCGGTGATGACGTGTTGGGCGTGATCAGCTGCTTCCTGGTATCTTCCGGCAAGGAGGTACGTCAGCGCCAGATCGAACTGGGCCCAGGGAGCAAAGGCGGCGGCCTGGCGGTTGCTTAAATCTCTTAAAAGGCCGATGGCACTGTCATTCTCGTGGACCGCCAAGAGAAGAGAAGCTACGCGCACGGATTGAGCATCAAGCAGCGGGAGTGAGGCCAACTGATGGAGCGTCTTCCGTGCCTCTTCTTGCCTGCCGAGTGCCAGATATCCCTCCGCGGCCTCTATTAGAAAACCTGGTTCAGCAGGCCACGGAACATCCGACAGCTCCAGCTCCCGAAACGCCTCAGCGTAGACCTGTCCATCGAGTTGCACTCGACCGAGATAGTAGTGGGCAAAAGAGTCCTTGGGCGAGAGTCCCACTGCGCGCACCAGTGCCTCACGCGCTCGCCCGAGGTTGTGCTCGGTCCATTCAAGGTATCCGAGATTCCGGTACGCATCCTCCATTAGAGGGTCCAAGCGAATGGCTTCCTGGTATTCGGCAGCAGCCTCCGTGCTTTGGCCCAAGCGGGCGAGCACAATTCCCCGGAAATTGTGGACTCGAGGGTCATTGGGCTCCTCGTGTTCGGCAGCACTTAATTCTACGAGCGCCGCCTCCAGTCGGTTCTCCTTTAATGCACTAAGGCCCCTCTTGAACGATTCTCCTCGGCCAATTGAGTCTTGATTGTGTGTCAGCTGCTGATTATTGGTCGAGTTGCAGTGGGAAGTAGGAGGAAGGAACAGTCCGGTCGCCAAAAGGCAAGAAACAAAACAAAGAAATCGATGCTTTAGTTTCATGTGAGAGTCAATTGGTATTGGCACAGGCAGAAGTCACAGACTTGCTGTCTCTGCTATCCATCCAAACTCGTTCGTAACTGCTCGCCCGAATAACTGCTACCTGAGGCGCGTCGCGACAAGGTTTTGACGATTGCCAGTTTTCTACGGATCCTGGGTCGACTTCTCAACTTCGTCCAAGCGTATCCTTTGCTGCTCGAGTTTCCTGTGCGTTTCTGCGTTCAGGGCCGTCGAGAGTTCAAACTCACGCGCGGCCTTTTGTTTTTGTCCAAGTGCCTGATAGACCCTGGCCATTTTGTAATGGACCGAGCCATCACGATCAGCAGAAATCGCGATCTTGAATTCCGCTTCTGCCTTCGCGTAGTCGCCCAGCTCGGAATAGGCAGTGCCCAAGTCGCGATGTATGTCAGGATTTTGAGGATTCGCTGCAAGGGCCCGGCTTAGATAAGGTAGGGCTTTGTCCGGCTGGTGCTCCAGAAGGTAGGTATTGCCGAGGTCGTTGAGCGCACCCGCGTGCCGTGGATTCAGCGCCAGCTCAGCTTCAAGCTCCTTACGCGCTTCACTGACTTTGAGATCCTTCCATAGCAGATGGCCCAGACTATAATGTAAATTGGGCAGAGATGGTTTCGATACAACTGCTAGGCGATACTCTTCGATGGCCTTTCCGTCGTTGCCCTTCACGGCATCCAAATCACCCATCAGCTGGTGCAAGCGGTAGGAGTTCGGGTCCGCCTGAAAGAGACTGAGATAGGTTGCCGTGGCTAACTTCTCATAACAACGCGCCCGCCAATAGGACGCTTCCTGAGAATGCTGATCAGTCGGTGTCAGTCCGGAAAGCAATTTGAGAGACGCTTCGCAATCCCCCGCTTCAAACAATGCGCGAGCGATAGCATAGCTAGACTTGGCGGATGGCCGAGGCGTCAAAACCTGCGGCGCGCAACGAGCAACAGCTGAGAATTGCTCTTGCTTGAGTGCCTGTTGAATCTTGGCTTGCGAACAGTTCATCGGCGAGGGCGCTGCCTCGGAGGAAGAGAGGGCTCGTTCACCCTCAGAAACCTGCAATGAAGAGTTCCCACTTTGCATGGCGAGAAATGCAAGCGCTAAGTGCGCTGCCGGCTTGTCGTGTCGTTGCAGTTCGGGGGCAAGTTTCTCGATTTTTTCACGTAATGCATCAGGGAGCTGCTCGAACGCCGCATCGCCGAATCCAGTCTCTCGGATACCTAGGACTCTCTCAGTCTGCAGGCCGTCCGTCGCCATTGCGGTGCTCCAATCCTGAAGAGAACCCTCGACGTCACCCTGGATGAGTTTTGTTTCGCCCCGGCGCACGATTGCCCGCATGCTATAAGGCACAACCTGCAACTCTTTTTCAAATTCAAGGCTGGCCCGCGTAAGTTTTCCCGCTCGCAAGAGCACTTCTCCTAGCTCTGCATGCAAGCCAGGAGTGTCAGACGATGCAGCCAGTGAATTCTGAAAATGAATCACAGCAGATGGCCACTCGTTGCCCGTGGCGTAGCTTTCTGCCAGCAGTTGCTCGGAGCGCGCAGAGTGCGGTGCCGTTTTTTGGAGTCGCGCGACCTCCGCTTTTCCCAAACGTTCATAGGCCTGACCAAGCAGATAGAGCAAATCAACGTTCTGGGGTTGCAAATCGAGTGCCTTTTGAAGAGTGGTTACTTCAGCATGAAACTCACCAGATATTTCCAGGGCCGTCGCCAACCAAGACCAGATGTCGGGTCGTCGCGGCTCCTGCTTCGCTGCAGCCTTCAAATAGGGGAGAGCCCTAATTCCTTCACCGTTCCTGCAATAATCAACTCCTAAGAAAAAATTCGCACCTGCCAGTGTGGGCTTAAAGTGAAGCGCACGCTGAAACTCGATCATCGCGTCGGATATCTGATTTTGAAGCTGGTAGACCAGTCCGAGATTCATATGAACTTCAGCAAAACCAGGCCTTATTTCAAGCACAGCCCGGTACTCTCGCTCCGCGGTGACATAATCATTGTTTTTCTGGGCCCGCTGCGCAGCTGCAAAGTGCGCTTCTACGTCGGAAGCACTTGCTGTGTGCGGGGAGTCCGTTTGCGCTGCGATTCCGCGTGGGCCGGAGGCGAGCAGGAGGCCAATTGCAATAAAGCAACTCCCAATGGCTGCGACTCTCTCGAGATACCTAGGGGCGATACTCATAGCTTTGATGCAACTCTCTGCCTTGGTCTGCAATCCATGTCAGTTCTGGGGCCCATGAGGAAGAGCTTTATCCTTCTCCAAATGAGAAAGCCGTTCAAATTCCGCGAACTCTTTCGAGCTGGCTTGCAGGTCGCGAAGTTCGCGATAAACCTGGGCCAGCAAGTAGTGTGGCTGCGCGGCAGTTGGGTCCGCTCGGATCGCAGCCAGAAATTCAATCTTTGCTCTTTCGGGATTGTTCTCGCCTCGATAGCATTTTCCAAGCAGCACGTGCACCTGAGGCATGGTAGGCTGTCTCCTCTCAGCTAGGCTCAGGTATCCATGTGCTTCCGTAAAGCGTTCGTCGTGCACCGCAATATCGCCGAGGTACAAGTTGGTCAGCGCGTCGTTTGGATTTTCCTTCAGAGCGTCCAAGAATTCCTTCTTGGCGGCATCCAGCTCGTGCTGGACCCAATGCGCTACCCCAATTGCATAATGAATTCCCGTAGCGTCGGGACGTTTCGCGAGTGCCGCCTGGTACTCCTTAATAGCTTCAGCGTACCGCTCATCGTCCGCGTAGACCTCTCCCATCAAGGCGTGTAGCTGGAAAGAGTCCTGATCCAGCGCCTTGAGTCTCTCGATCGCCTGAAGAGAAGCGTTCTTATAAATACGGGCAAGTTGGTGAAGCGCATCCGCATCCTTCGGATTTTCAGCTACCGTGCGGTTCAGTTGCGAAATGGTTTCGTCGATCCGGCCCGCGGCTTGGAGCGCCAGTGCGAGATAGTACCGACAACGGCGGTGTGGTTTCGGAGTTCCGAGTTCCAGCTCGAAGCTTCGGATCGCCTGGTTAAAGTCGTTTTCGCCGAAATAGGACACTCCAAGAAAAAAATTCACCTCAGGATATTGCGCCTCGCGGGCAAGTACCTGCTTAAAGCTCTCGATCGACTCTCCGAACTTGAGCTCGGTTTGTTGCAGTACGCCGAGGCGCTTGAGGGTTTCAAGATTGCCTGGGGCAAGCGCGAGCGCCTGCAGGTAGACACGTTCCGCCGCCAGGTAGTCTCCAGTCCTCTCAGCCGCGCGCGCTTGTTCGAGAAAGGCTCCTAGGTCGCTCTGCGCGGTGACGGCCGGCGCCACGAGCAGGACGCTGGAAATCAGGCAGATAAGAACAGTCCACAACCTAGTAGGCGCGGTGAAACGCAAATCGTGTAGCAGCCAACGCATAGACGGAGACATCTTGCTCTCATTCGGCACTTCGCTCCAGTCCAGCATAGGAGCGGGCGATCCTCAGAACAGAATAAATATAAGAGAAAGTATAGCAATCCATTCGAGACCAAGCTCGGAAAAGTGGTTCCCTGAAATTGCGGAACGCCCATGGTGGGGATGCATGGTGCCCACGCAGGGCCGCATGCCATTGAAACAGGAGTAAGAGTCGGGGTTGCTATTCGATGCGGCGGACTGCGACGAGAGTCGTTGAATTAGGCGCCCCGGCGACTGTCCGGGAGCGAATCAATGCCTCAAACCATATATTCTCAAAGGAGTTCTCTCTTAAATTTGTAATCCCAAGCCTCGCCTTTAACTGTCGCCGGTTTTCCGGATCGGCCAGAAATCGACCTGCGGCTTCCGTTCCCTCTTGTTGAAGTCCTTGCATGATGAGCACGCTTCCGTCGTGCGTGACATTCGGAAGCAGCGCAATTGTGGCGTAGTCTTCTCCCATCGCTCCGGTCCATCTCAGCCCTTCGTATCGGTCTTTTTCACCCGGTAGCGGATTCGTGTTGATAAATGCCTTAACGCTGTTGCCTACGATGGCCTCGCTTTCGCGGAAATTTAGCTTGTTCTGGAAGAGCGACACCCAGGGGTTCGACCCAGGGCTTCCAATAAGAGCGTAGTTTTCATGATCCAAGTCGCGCATAGCCAAATCTCTCGGGTACCGGACCGATGCCCGCTTTTGAGATGGTCCAGCCATCTCGAGCAAAGTGGCTACATCCGCGACGTCGGCAAAAGAGGTGAGCGTTGAATTGGTCATGTACTCATTTAAACGGGAGTCGGCTCCTCCGGTCTCTAGTTTTGAAGAGGATTGCAGAAAGTCGCGACGAAGATACTGTTCGAGGGAACCTGGCTGGCTGGTGAGTATTCGGAACATCCCGTAATTGCCATCCGCCACGACGATCAACGTTTGATGTCGGGAATCAAAAACTTGCGAAAATGGCCATGGCGGATTGGTGGCGTTTTCTGTCAAGGCGGGCGTTCCGTGCCGAGCAGATCGATAGACCAACACAGCGCATACTATTATTAATACACCGCAAAGTGTCCACGCCAGAATAGCTTCGCTTCGCCAGGGCACGGCCGAACTAACGGCGGGCCCAGCTTCCGCGATAGAGCTGGCAGCCTTCGTGGCTGGCTTGAATATTGGCGTGTAACTCCCTTTTGGGATGCTCAGGATAAGTGGCTCGTTTCGCCCTTCTTCATCGAAGTATTCGTGAAGTTTCAGGCGCAGCTGCCGGGCGTGTACCCGAACGGAACTGTCCTCCAGGGGGCTATAATCGGAAGGTTTGTGGAACAGCACGTTGCCGATGTGTTGCTCGGTCAATTCGTGCGCATGCCCATGAATGGTTTGCTCAGCGAGGTACTGCAACAAATCCCTGAGCCTGGTACCTTTTTGGAAGGGCGTACTGGATACAATTCGTTGTACGAGCTGCCAACGCTCATCACTAAGGAGGTCGTCAGTAACTGTTGGTGGTGTAACAGACCTTTGCGGAGAGGACATACCTATCAACAATTTCGATGAAGCGACCCGATTTTATCACAGGCACTTTCCAAGTCAAGTCTCTAACCAGCTTCTTTCCAATGGTTTCGCGCGAATGCGTACGCATGTGAATCACAATGATTTCACAAGCTAGCTCCTTTACTCGCAATTGCCAGCGGGTGTAAATTCGCGCCAGATCGTTTGGGGTATGGTTCAAATTGCATAATTGCGCTTCCAGGAAGGCATGAACGCGTACTTGTGCGTCGCCTTTTACCAGTAACGCGTACTTCTTGAGGGAACCGCAAGGATGCGAATGCCGGTCACATCCCTTAGCGAGCAGATCTAATTTCAAGTAAGGCCAGGACAGGGTTCGGGCTCAAGCGAGGTCGGCAGGCAGCAGATTGGGATTCTCAATTTCAGCACAACATTCCGTCTGTGATGTCGGCTTCCAAATCTTGCCTGACTCAAAAAGGTAGGATCGGGGGAGGATTTCAGTGAAATATTTTCTATGTCTTGTGGGTTGTTTGGCGTGTTGCCTCATTGCGGCTCCTCTTTGGGGGCAGACTAACTCTGGCAGTATTCAGGGAACAGTAACCGATCCTAGCGGCGCCGCGCTGCCGGGAGCTAACGTTACCGTGCGCAACTTGGATACTGGTCTGGCCATTTCGACGGTGACCACGGATGCCGGGCTCTATTCCGTGCCCAACCTGCCCCCTGGACGTTACTCAGTGAGCGTGGCAGGACCCAGCCTAAAGAAATACACGCAGGAAGGCGTCACGGTCCCAACAGGTACGGCCGTCTCGCTCGACATCCAGATGCAGCTTGGCGGAGTCACGGAAAACATCACCGTCAGTGCCGACGCTAGCCAATTGGAAACCTCCACTTCGGATGTCGGCGCAACCGTGGAGAGGAGCTTGGTAGCGAACTTGCCGCTGGAAGTCTCCGGTACTATCCGCAACCCCGTGCAGTTCATCACCCTGGTGCCTGGCTTCGTGGGAGATGTGGGAAACAATCCCGGAAGCAATTCGACTGACGACTTCAAGGTCAACGGAGGGCAGGAGGGCGGAACGGATGTACTCGTCGACGGCGTGTCAATCTCCTTAGTTTCGCCGAATACGCAATGGAACAAGGGCGTTTCGACCGACGCTATCCAGGAGTTTAAGGTCCTCCAGAGTAATTTCTCCCCCGAGTTTGGCGAATCCGGCGACGGCATCGTAAGCCTCTCTGTAAAGTCCGGCACCAACCAACTCCATGGCTCAGCTTACGATTACCTCCGGAACCGCGTGCTGGACGCCAACAGCTGGAAAAACAACACGTCTGGCCAAAAAAAGGCTATTAATACTCAGAATGACTTCGGTTTTACGGCTGGTGGCCCTGTCTATTTCCCGCATCTTTATCACGGCAAAGACAAAACGTTTTTTTTCTTTGCTTACGAGGGTTTCCGATTTAGGACGGGGAGCAACAATATATTAAGTCTGCCGAACGAGGCCTTCCGAAAAGGTGACTTCTCGGCATTGCTGCCCGGCACCCAGCTCTATGATCCCACTACACACGCCGCGATACCTGGCAACATCCTTACCAATGACCCTAACTTCAAGCCCAGTGCGGTAATGACGAAAGTCTTTGCACTTCTTCCGCCAACGAACGGCGGACTCACCCAGAATGTGACCGATCACAGCCTCTCGAGCACAACCGCGAATCTATTCGATGCCAAGATCGATCATGCTTTTTCCGATAAACATAGGATTTCTGGCGGTTTTGACTATGACAATACCAGAACAGGAGGCACCTCCAGCCTGTCACCGATCTTTGGGTCTAGCACTCCCCAGAACACAAGATATGCACGATTCAGCGACAACTTTATCTTCAGCCCGACCGTGGTCAATCAATTCTTGTTTGGATTTAGCCGGCGTTACCGTGCCGAGGGTTCGAACAGCATCGGCCAAGGGTTTCCGGCGAAAATCGGGCTCACGGGGGTGAATAACACCACCTTCCCATGCTTCAAATTTTTCGGCGGCCCATACCGGGAAGTGATTAACAATTGTGGTGACTCCGAGTTTGCGGATAACGTTTACCAGCTAAATGATTCCGTGAGTTGGGTCAAAAGCAAGCACAATTTGAAGTTCGGCGGCGGAGTCAGAATGCTGCAATTCAACGTGCGGCGGCTGACACAAGGCTCCGGAGAATTTGATTTTGATCCCTCACAGACCAGCAACAACGGAACCGGGGGAAATGCGGTGGCCAGCGCGCTGTTTGGCCTTGTGAACCAGGGGTTCCTGAACTACGGCGCATTCAGCGGCGTGCGTTATAAAGACTTCTATTTCTTTGCCCAGGATTCGTACAAGCTTACGTCTCGCTTAACTCTGAACTACGGGCTACGCTACGATCTGGACAAACCTGCCACCGAAGCCTTCAATCGGTTTTCGGCGGTTGACCCCGCGCTTCCTAACCCCGGCGCGGGGGGAATTCTCGGAGCTTATACCTACTTCGGAACTGGCACGGGGCGCAATGGAAGGACACGTCCACAGGACACCTATACCAAGGCCTTTGGGCCACGCTTGGGCTTTGCTTACAGCATCAATCCCAAGACTGTTGTGCGTGGCGGCTATGGCATTTTCTACGAGCCTTTGAAGGAAGGATCCTTCGCCGACCAGGATGGCTTGGGATTCTTCAACAAAGAGACGCTGACGACAGCGAATGTCGCTCCCTTTCAAATTGACAGCGGCGTGCCACATCTTCTTCCGCCGACCGGACCCTTCACGCCGGAAGGGCAAAACGGCAACGGGGGCGTCATCTTGGTGGCGCGAAACAGCGGACGCCCTGCCGACATTCAGACTTGGAACCTGGACATTCAGCGCCAGATCACCACGAACTTGGTAGTAAGCGTGGCCTATGTCGGCTCCAAAGGCACTCACTTGCCAGCCTTGAACATTATTCCCAATCAAGTGAATCCCTCATTCCTCTCTCTTGGCAACGAATTAGGAATGAACGCTGCTTGCCTTTCGAGCAACGGATGTCCGAAGGCTATCGCTGCGGGCGTCAAGCTGCCTTATTCGACGTTCAGTGGAAACATCAATCAGCTTCTGCGGCCATTTCCTCAGTACGGCGACTTTAACCAGGAAGATAACTCCTTCACGCCGGATCGCACCGGCAACTCCACGTATCACGCGATGCAACTGGGGTTGGAGAAGCGCTTTACCCAAGGTTTGAGTTTCCTTGTCTCCTACACCGTATCGAAGAACCTCACGGACGCCGACTCGGCGGGTCCCGGAGTGTCCGGTTTCATCGGCACGAATAGCTTCATCGGCCAGAATTCCTTTAATCGCGGAACCGAAAAAGCGGTCAGCCAACTTGATACTCCGCAGGCTCTTGTGGCGAGCTTCTTTTATGAGCTTCCTGCCGGACATGGCAAGCGCTATTTGAATCAAAGCGGAGTAGTGGACCGTGTTGCGGGCGGCTGGTATGTTGCTGGTATCGCGTCCTACAAGTCCGGAACTCCTACGACGGTGTACGGCCCCTGCGGTGGAACGGCCGGCGATGTGTTATTCGCCGGGTGCCACTTCACGGGGATCGCCCGCGTAAACGTCGTCCCCGGAGTAAGCCAGACGAACAAGAGTTCAAACTTCAACACCGCCTCGACTCCCTTCTGGAATCCCAATGCATTCACACTCCCGGGCGCTTTGACTTTTGGCAACGAACCGCGCTCACTTTCAAGCGCCCGCACATTCGGAGGTCGCAACGAGGACTTCACCCTGGGTAAGAAAACCCGTTTGTTCGGTGAAAGCGCAGCCATCGACTTCCGGGCAGAGTTTTTCAACATTTTCAACCGCCACATCTACTCCGCGCCTAGTGGATTCTCTACACCTCTTGGCACCCCATTTACACCAGCGGGCGGCACCCTCCCCGGTGGAGGGACATGCAGCGGACCTTTTGCCTGTGGGTTCGGAGCTGTTACCGATTCGAGCGGGCCGCGAACCATACAATTTGGCTTGAAGATCACATATTGATAGTGTCGTGCCCTGCCTGGGCACGTTCTCGGGCAGGGCCCACGTTTCGTCTTGCCCTAAGGTCTCAGCCAGATGACTCTTCTCAATCGGCGCAGCTTCGTGAAAACGGTTTTGGCGACGGCTGCGAGCGGTTCACCCGCATGCGCCGGCTTCTATGGCGGGGTTTCCTTTCCATCCCCCGCTGACACAAACTCATCTTCCTCCACGATTCTTGAAAGTGGCGCGCAGCAACTCCGCCTTTCGCCTGTTGGAACACCTCTGACGTTCCAGAACTTCTTGCTCGTTGAAGGTGAATGGAAACCCGCGACACTGCCAGGTGTCCAGCTCGTGACCGGTTCCTCATTTCCATTGATGGCATCTCATGTAAGCCGCGAAGGTCAACGAATCATCTGTGATGGAACAGCTACTGCGGAGAGCCTGGACGGGAAACGCTTCGAATATGAGTGGAGCGCGGAAATCAGCGCTCTTGCCATAAGCCATGCCGAGCCATGGTTTCGCTTCCGAACCACGCTCCATCTTCCGAGACCGATTCGATTGCGTCATGACGGCGGAATCGAGCCGCAATTCATCACCTGGTTGAACTCGACTTCCACATTGATGGAAGGCCAGTCGGGAAGCTGGCGGCGCGTCGCGCTCACCCAGCCGACCAGGAACTCGCTGGGCACATACGGCAACGACTTGCCTGCGGTTTATCTGCTGGATCAGAACGCCGGCATCGAGACCATGATGTACTTCGACGTCAGCGACATGGGGTGGATGTCGATCGAAAATCTTCCGCGATTCCTAGTCTATCGCTGCTCAACTATCTCCCAAATTGAACGTGACGGTACCCAGCGCCTTGGTGTAGGCATGATCGCCGATCAAGCAACGGGCAACGTCCTTCCGGCTGGCGACGTGCGTTTTACCTGCTTTTTACTTCAGAGACCACTGACTCGATTGGTCACGGAGCAAGAAGCGGTAGTGCGTTGGATGCCGGCATTGCTGCCTCTTTTCGAGGAGAGGCTTGCATGGCCTGGCTGTGCCACCACCTGGAAGGAATTCGCAGCGGCGACGGTGGGCGATTTGCAGGAGAAAGGTTCGACTCGGGTCGAAGTGAATGGCCACGCGGGTCTACGCGCATATGTTAAGGACAGCTCTCAGATTTGGCAGCAGCCTGCAGACAACTTCGAGCTTATGAGCGTCGCGGATGTCCTGTGGCCATCGCTTCTCTATCTCCGGTTGCATCCGTCTCCGAGCTTCGAAACTGAGTGCAATGAGCTTCTCGCGGCACTGCCCTTTTTCTATCACGAAGATACTCACAGCATCAGCAATGACTTCGTGCGAAAACCGAACGAAAGGACTGACTCTTGGTATCCTTTTGAGAACGGGCTCGTGAAATATCCTGCGATCGGGTCTTTGGCGGGGTCCAAAAAAGTTACGGATCATTTTCTGGAAGCGTTCCAGACCGCACAGAAAATGGCTCGCCAGTATGACTACCTCTTCCCCATCTACTATCAGGTTTCCACACTCCTTGCCGAGGGAGCCGGAACGAATTACGCCATCGGCGGACTCTACGCGTGGGCTGCGATTCTTGCTCACCGCTTGACTGCAGAAGAGCACTACCGGGAGGAAGCACGGCGCGCGATCCAGGTTCTGTACACCGTGCCCTCGGATCGCCTCTTCCACGAACCGCAGGAACTTGCCTACGGCGCATTGGCTGCGGCGGAACTCGGTATGCGCGATCAGGCCAACTATCTGCTGTACCAACAATTGCGAATGTTTTATTGGTATTCCGATCCAAGCCAGAAGTCCCATGACGTACGCGGCATGGTCCAGGCCGCGGCCTCCATTCTGTATCCAGCGTTCAAGGAGAATGTCGAGTCTATTCTGCCTTGGACCGGCGTCCTGAAACGCGGGATCGTATTTGAGGGTCTGCTCCGTTTTATGGATCAGCAACGGCGCAACAATTTCTATTTCTTTCAGGATTGCACCGGGAATCGCCAACACACCTCCATGGCATTTATTCCCTTTGAGAATCTCGGCACCCTCGAACTTGGCGGCCAAACCGGAAATGTGGGCAAGGAAATCTACGGCGCTGGGGAGTCATTATGGATGTACCTGATGTATGAGGCCCTTGGTCAAGCTAGCGACCGAGAACTCATGCTGGTAAATCTTGATCTGCTTGATGCGTTTGACGCGAAAGTGTTCCCGCCTCGCCAGCTCAATTTCATTCTGTATAACCCGACAGCAGAACGGCGCTCCGCTTCCATCTCGATTCCACCGGCGAAGGGGCATGAGGTCCGACTCAGTCGTGATGGACAATCACTTGGCAGCACTGTGCAGGTCCCGGGGCGGTCGTGGGTCCGGCTGCTGGCAGAGTATTGAATCGTATTTCGGTTGTCCTTGAACGGAAGAAGAGCGGCGTTGAAGCGTGGTATCACTCATCTCTATTTTCAGCGGAGGAATGAACGCAATGCGAAAAGAATTGAATTCCGTGGGTCACGTGGCCAAACAATCTACGTTGCCACTGCTTGTGTTATTTGCTGTCGCCGCGACCGCTGCTCCGCAATTTGCACCGCCTTTCGGAAACTGGACACGGTTCTCCCCTGATCCCATCGTTTCTCCACGGGGCAACGGATTCGAATCCGCGGGAACATTCAACCCCGCGGTTGTAAAAGAGGATGGGAAATTTGTGATGCTCTATCGTGCCCAAGACCATAAGGGCACCTCATCGCTTGGCTACGCCACGAGCGATGACGGGCTTCACTTCGTTCGTCGGCCGGAACCGGTATTGATTTCGGAGGCGCCGTATGAAAAGGGCGGTGGAGTCGAAGACCCCAGGTTGGTCAAATTTGGCAATACTTTTTATCTGACATATACGGGATACAACAACGTAGATGGAATTGGTGCCGATAAAAAGGATGCGCAACTCTGTCTCGCCACGTCGACCGACTTGGTCCACTGGAAGCGGCAAGGCATTATCCTTCCTGCTTACAAGGGCAAGTGGAATGTGAAATGGACGAAGTCCGGCGCAATCGTCCCTCAAAAAATCAATGGCAAATATTGGATGTATTTTCTCGCGGATGCGCGTGGCCAGGACACCCAAATGGGCATCGCCTACTCCGAAGACTTGCTCCATTGGACGGAGGCCCTTGATCATCCGGTTCTCTCCAGCCGCCCCGGCTCGTTTGATTCGCAGGTTGTGGAACCAGGCCCTCCGCCGGTCTTGACGGCTGAAGGCATTTTCCTGATCTACAACGGCGCAGACGACAAAAATATTTACTCGACTGGTTGGGTCCTGTTTGACAAAAATGATCCGACCAAGGTTCTCGCGCGCGCTCAGGCACCCGTTTTTTCTCCAGGGCCCGAATGGGAAAAAGTCGGACAGGTACCTAATGTAGTGTTTGTGGAGGGACTCGTGCGCGATGGAGGGCGTTGGCTTTTCTATTATGGTGGCGCGGACAAGAACGTGGGTGTGGTTAGTGCTCCGGTCCGCTGACCGATATCGCCTCATGTCACTCGAATTCACACAGTGCGGCAGCGCCAGCGATCCCAGCATCTTCGCCATAGCGAGCGAGCACCAGTGGAATTTCCATCGGCGTCGGATTGAGGCACGCTCCTTGCCAACGTTCACGAATCTCATTCAAAAAAGGCGCGAGCATTGTCGAAACACCTCCCCCAATCACGATAACCTCGGGCTCCAGAAGATCGATAATGCTTCCAAGCCAATAGGCCAGCAAATCCAGGGTTTCCCGGATCACTTCTTCGGCAGCCGGGTCTCTCGCATCATAGGCCTTCGCAACCATCTCGCTGGTCACGGCATCTGCATTTCCGCTGGCCAACTCGCGCAGCAGCGACTTCGGATACTTAGAGAGTTTCTGACCGGCACGCCGCCCGATGGCCGGTCCTGCCGCCAAGGTTTCAATACAGCCCCGCTTCCCGCAGTTGCACCTTGGCCCGTTGCTGTTGATTCCGATGTGCCCGCCTTCCGCCGCCGCACCGGTCCTCCCATGGTAGATACGCCCGTCAAAAATAATCCCCGTGCCGATGCCGGTTCCAATGCTCGCATAGAAAATATTTCGATAGCCGCGCCCCGCACCCCATTTTGCTTCCGCCAGAGCTGCCGCGTTGGCGTCATTGTCGATTTTCACATTCACGTTGTAGAGACGCCGCATCTCCTCAGCCAATGGATAGTTATGCCAGATAGCAAGATTTGGAGGGTTAATGATGACGCCCGTGAGAGGATTCAGCGGTCCCGGAGCGCAGATTCCAATCGCTTCAATCCGCGGCCGTTCCGTAGCAGACGGGAACAACGCTTGAATGGCAGCCGAAACCGCGGCGAGGCCTTTCGAAGCCTCGCCGGATGTGATCATCGCCGTCCTGCTGCGGACGTGAATTTCTCCGCGTGCATTTACCAAACCTCCGGCAACCTTCGTTCCTCCGATATCTATCCCGATGACGAGCTTGGTTGTCGGTTCCATTTTCTTAGGATCCTTCTTCGCAGGAGTGACCTGGTGCGCCAATCCTTCCAAGGCCTTGGGGCACGTGAATTATATATGCCCCCCAAGAACAATGCCTCTTCGCCAACCCGGAATAGTCTAGTTTGGCAGCAGTCAATCGCATCTCCGCGCCACACGTCTGATCTGCGAGGTCTGTCAGCATCCTCCGGTCAGGCGTTCTTGCGCGTGCCAATTCTTCCGCAATTCCTTGACACCGCGGGTTCACGTATTGCGAATATGACGGCTGGCGGAATCACTTTGTTCCCTAGAGAGGCGATATGAAACTTAATCTCTATCTTTTGAAGGGTACTGTGGTTGCAGCCCTCGGGGGACTGCTCTTCGGATTTGACACTGCCGTGATCGCCGGCACCACGCATGCGCTGACCGACACCTTTAAACTTTCTCCGGCCGCATTGGGCCTGACAGTTTCTGTTGCGCTGTGGGGGACAATCCTGGGATCCATGTTTGCCGGAATTCCTGGAGACAAAATTGGCCGCCGTGACAGTCTCCGCGCAATGGCCGTGCTATATCTCATTTCTTCTCTTGGTTGTGCCTTTGCATGGAACTGGTTTGCTCTCGTGCTTTTCCGATTCATCGGTGGGCTCGGCATTGGTGGTTCCTCAGTTCTTGGCCCGATGTATATAGCCGAGGTTGCGCCCGCCAAGTGGCGGGGCCGTCTCGTGGGTTTGTTTCAGTTCAACATTGTCTTTGGAATTCTGCTCGCCTATTTCTCGAACTTCATTGTGGGAACGATGCAGCTTGGCGCGGCTGAATGGCGGTGGAAGCTGGGCGTACCAGCCTTACCTGCGGTACTTTTCCTTTTGCTGCTCTTCGGCATCCCCCGCAGCCCCCGCTGGCTGGTCAAAAAGCAAAGAGTGGCCGAAGCGCGTGATGTACTTCGCATGACCGGCGAGGAAAATTACGAACAGGAACTCCAAGATATCATCGTGTCCATTGATGCGGAGCACGTCGCCAACGACCCGCTCTTTTCCTGGAAATACCGGCTGCCAATTTTCCTAGCGGTCTCGATTGGGATGTTTAACCAACTCTCTGGCATCAACGCCATCCTCTATTACCTCAACGATATCTTTGCGTATGCGGGCTTTAATAAGGTTTCTTCCGACCTTCAGGCTGTGGCGATCGGCGCCACGAACCTCGTCTTCACTATGCTGGCCATGTCGGTCATTGATCGAATCGGCCGCAAGACTCTGCTTCTGATCGGCTCAGTGGGTACCGCAATTTGTCTCGCGGGAGTTGCGGCAATATTCCTCTCGGGACACCACCAAAATCTTCTGGTCTGGCTGCTGATAGGTTACATCGCATTTTTTGCGTTTTCGCAAGGTGCCGTAATATGGGTCTTCCTCAGTGAGGTCTTCCCTAATCGAGTGCGGGCCAAGGGACAGAGTCTTGGAAGTTTCTCGCACTGGTTTATGAATGCGCTCATCTCTGGAATCTTCCCCTTATTAGCCGCGTCTTCCGGCGGCTATCCCTTCGTGTTCTTCGCCGTGATGATGGGGCTTCAGTTTCTTGTTGTTCTCTTCTTTTATCCGGAGACCAAAGGAGTTTCTCTTGAGGAGATGCAGAGGAAGCTCGGCATTGCCTGAGCGCATCCCCGGCCAGAGGAAGATTACTTACCGGGCTGTGGAAGAGGCTAACTGTGGGGCGGTTTAGAAACAAACTCACAAGTTGGGGAATTCGGGCCCCGCAAAAGAGTGGAAGAGGAACAGGGCACGCAGCACGCAGCGCGAAGCCCCGCCGTGATTACAGAGATGGCCGTCAGTGCTACGGGCTTTGCTCCTACACGCATGATGCGCAATAGAAACCAGTGAAAAAATGGTTGCACAATTGTGCCCGAACATGACCATTCTGGCCCGAATAAGGGCCTCGCGTTTGAACCTATAGTAAGTGCTTGATTCCGAACATCAGGCGGTGGAATCGGGCAGTTTGCTAATCCGTTGCTAGGATTCGCGTGCGGGTGGTCAACATTATCAAACCCTTGGGTTGTATTCGGAGGGGGCAGATGTCACGCCACTGTCACGGTAGTTGTGGAAAAACGCTGGAAAACTGCGAACAAGTGTGGAATAGAGAAGAGAAGTTGGCTCTCGTGCTTCGTCGCAACTGAGTGATTCTCCTCGGAAACATCCGCTCCGACAAAATATGATAAAGTAACACATATTCTACTTAACCGAAGGGTTATACAAGCGATCTAGCGCATTGCAATGATGGCTATGCCAGGTACCGAGGTGCTCTACCTTTCCGTCCCGGCTTTCAGCTTGCCGGAATAGTCTTTCTTGGAACTCTCCATCGGGGAGAAATTCAACTGCGGTTCGTCTTGCGTTCGGCCCGCCGGGCAAGAAATCTGTGATAATCACACGACAATGGCGATCCTTTGAGCAGCGGGGACATCGAAGGCTATTTTAAGACGGTTAGCAAAAGGGCCTACCGTCCAGACGTATTTGTGGCATCTCTGGTAAAACACCTTCCGCGACACCTGCACGATACTGGATGGATTGATCACTTCCTCTTTGTTCGCCACGAAGAGTCCTTCTACAAAATTACTGGGAACATCACGATTGCGGACTGCCCGAGCAACTTTGCGGATATCACAGGTCATTCTCCGCGGAGAGAGCATGTTGAGCCGCGGGTTGCACTGTGGCACGAGACGGAGATTGGTAGGACGACGCTGGCCGAAGATAAGAAATTGTTCACCGACAGGTTCGGCGATAACTTCCGCGCTACGCGCAGAGACGGCATGATTAGGATAACCTGCGGCACGGGGCCGAAACTCATCGCGGTTTCTTATCCGCTGAGTCCCGACGATCGTGAAATCAAGATCCATGTCGGTTCTGCATCGCGTACCATTCTCACAATTGGGTGCGATTATTCTGACCGAAGCATTGCGTACGCTGCGTCCTTAAGTGCATTGGAACATTTTTGACCTCCCTTGGAGATTTGGTCTAAACGGTGACTTAAGGTTGTGCGAACGAGGAAGTACGGAGAGCGAGTAGCGTGAACCTATCGAGTTTCAAACTGGGAGTCTATGACTTCCTTGGCCTAGTGGTCCCGGGAATGTTCGTGATTTGTGAGGGGTGGATTGCTGGTCGAGGGTGGCGGCAATTTGTGGAAGCGCTAAGTGCGCTTCGACCGGTATCATTCACAGTGTTTCTTGCCGGCTCGTTCGTGGTCGGGCACTTCATTCAAGAGTTGGCTGACTGGGGAGTGAAAAGAATTAAGGGCCCCCGGTTTTTTAAGATAGGCAGGGATGACGTTTGGGGCGGTGCCGACGGTAACGCAGTCAAGAGCGCCATTTGGGCGGAAGCCGGGCTCACTTTGGCCAACGTTGATTCAGCTTTCGACTATTGCCTAACACGGATCGGCGAAGCATTTTCCAAGCGCGACGTGTTCGTAGCAACCTCTGACTTTGCACGTTCATTCTTAGTTTTGGCAGTGTGCGGCATGGCTCCCGCATGGCGGCTGGCGTCGGATCGAACTCATTCTATTTCTAGTTTCGTTTTGCTCCTTGCTGGATATGTCGTGGCTCTCATACTTGTCGCACTGCTTGCTTGGAGGAGGATGGTTCGTTTTCGCTACATTTCTGACTGCGGTGTCTTCGGTGCCTATCTAGGTTCCCGTCCCGCGAAGAACGCGCCAGCAAGTGAGGCATCACCAAAACTATGAGCTGGAATGTTGGTCGCGTAGATGTTTAAGCCCGCTAGAGTGTAACGGCCGTTAGGGTTGAGTCTCAGCGCCTTCACGATGAATATCTGCGGGAAAATGAACACGCCAGGTTGAATCGAATGCAGTTTGCTTCATACCGTGCTCAAGATAGAAGTCAAAGTTGAGGCCGGGTTCGCGAAGAGGCTGGAGGGCTGATAGGGGCTGTCCTGCATTCTGCAAATAGAATCCGACAGCTTGATGGTATGGATAGACGTGGTTCAGTTCTTTAAGTAATTTCGAGACCCGCGAGATTGAGGTCTTTGGCAAAGCGCTTCGGTATGCTTTCGCCACGATCTTGGCGCCGCCCGCGTAAGTAGGCCGCACGGCGATATCGATAAGGGTTCGTTCCACGTCTGTTAGGTCTAACTGCTCGCCTTGCGAACCTGTAGTCTTCGTTACGCCGAGGCGGCCGGAATGCTTGCCGCTCAACAGGATCATTCTTGTTTGTTGGTGCGTGACGATATAGGCGGAAGTCCTTTGCCTGTTTGCGAAGGCTCTGTGGATGGCGGCCTGTGTCAGAGTGCCCTTGGAGTTTTTGGGCGATTGCTCCTTGTTGACGTAGATGGTTTTCGGTTCTTGGTCTATCAGATTGTGCAGATGTGCTGCAGTACCGTGCGAAAGGTAAGCGCCGGGCTTCAGGGACAGTGCAAGTTCGTAATCGGAAAAAAGGCCGAATTGATATCGTATGGCTTCGAAGGAATAGCTGGCGGTGAGACTTATTTCCTTAAGAATGCCGGAGTCCAGGAGCGATCTCTGAAATTTGCGGTCTGAAAGTGATCGGGGAAATGGATATTCCGCGCGGAGTTGCATGATCAAAGACATTATTTCTGCGGGCGAGAAAACATGCTTGCGTGAATTGGCAAGGGCGTGCTTAACCTGTTCAAGTAGGATGGTTTGGCGGTCAGCAATCATTACGGCTACACAGGTATATATACCTGTGTAGCCGACATGTGAAGGGCAGCAAGGACGAAGGTATATATACCTTCGTCCTTGGGAACCTCAAGAGAAGAGACGATGTAGAAGTTGCGCGTCCGGGAGTGCTATAATAAGCCGTTACAAATGAGCTATATAAACATACAAATGCTTAATACACTACGCAGGTTTATTATGCTAAGCTAGTTTAGCTATGAGGATGCCTAACGACACATCTCTGGTGAATTACATCGAGCAATTGACTGGCGCGAGACCTGGGATGGTAGATGTGCCAAAGCACGAGACCGCGAATCTTCCCCTCTTTTTGAGGGAGAGGTACACGTTTCTTCAGACCGAGCTTTTCGGACGACGCCTCTACTTCGCGCTGGAAAAGACTCTCCCGGGAGAATTGTCGCCCACTCAGTATGCACGCGAGGCAGCGTTGCTTAAGCAGAGACTCTCGGTCGATGTGATTCTTACCATCACCAAACTACCTTCGTACATTCGAAACCGGCTTGTTAAGCAGGGCGTTCCGTTCGTAGTTCCTGGGACGCAGATGTTTCTTCCGATGTTGATGATTGACCTCCGTGAGCATTTCGCAACGGTCGATGTTGGAATTCAGGACAAGCTTTCGCCTGTTTCGCAGCTTGTCGTGATCTATCACATTCTCAAAAGGCCGGTGAGCCAAGAGCCTCTGGGGCATCTTGCCGAGCGGCTTGGGTATTCAGCAATGGCGATGAGCAAAGCTCAAAAGGAACTGGGTGCCGCCAAGCTTTGCAAAGTCGTACGCGCAGGAATGGCGACCCTCTTGCAATTTGAATTGCGAGGCAAGGCGCTTTGGGAAAAGGCCGAGCTGCTCATGACAACACCTGTCAAACGCACGGAATGGGTGCGATGGGGACAGCCACGCGCACGCGCCGTGATTGCAGGGGCGACAGCGTTGAGCGAAGCATCCATGGTGACAGATGAAAGCATTCCTACATACGGAATGCGTGACCGAGATTTTGTGAGTGCACAGAATAAACGTGAAATATTCGTCTGCGAGGGCCGCGAGGAAGCAGAAGCGCGGCTTGAGGCTTGGAAGTACGATCCGTGGCTGCTAGCGGAGAACGGACGCGCGGATCGTTGCTCGTTGTTCTTAAGCCTCCGGAACTCCACGGATGAACGAGTGCAAAAAGAAATTCAATTTCTGATCGAAGGGCTGCCGCAATGATTCGAGGATTAGATCGCTTTAGGGAGCATTTCGCTGAGTATCGGAAAGCTTTCGTCTTGATCGGAGGTGTGGCGTGTCATGAATGGCTCACCTCACAAAGTCTCGAGTTTCGTGCCACGAAGGACATGGATATCGTCCTGGTGGTTGAAGCTCTTGATGAAACATTCGTGAAGCGCTTTTGGGAATTCATTGAAGCTGGGAAGTACCAAGCGCGCGAAAAGGCCACAGGAGAGCGGGAACTCTACAGATTTCATAAACCGCAGGATGAGGCGTATCCAGTCATGCTAGAAATATTCAGCCGCAAGCCATCGGGAATAGAACTTGGAACGGGACAGCAGATCGTGCCAGTGAAGTTCGACGAAGGCTCCACAAGCCTTTCGGCAATCCTTCTCGACGACGCCTACTACAATCTCATCATTGAACACCATAACGAGGAAAAAAACCTTCCATTTGCAAATCCGGCAGCGTTGATCCCGTTGAAGGCGCGTGCATGGTTGGATCTATCGGCGCGAGCGCAACGCGGAGAAAAAGTCGAAGGAAGAGATATCGCCAAACATCGGACGGATGTTTTTCGAATCGCGGCGACACTCCCAGGTGGAGCTGGACCTGGTATGCCGGATTCGGTGAAGGCGGATTTGAGAGGGTTCCTCGCCGCGTTTCCTACTGAGCATAACGAATGGCCCGCAGTCCTAGCAGGACTCAAAACGACGATACCCGGCAACGTGAAGCCCGAGGTTCTTATGGAAGCGATTCGCTCGTATTTCGCTTTGTAATAAGGGTTCAGGGAGCTTACTGACTCCCCGCCGCTGGATTGCCTGTTTTCAATATTGCGCCCGCCGCAGAGAAGATGCGGGCCGCGTTGTGATTTGGGATTTCCTTTGGGCTTTTAGCCAATGCTGGATATAGCCGCGTGCGTACTCCGCTCCATTGAGCCTGAGTGTTTCACAACAGATGAGTGCCACCGCTTCGGCTTCGACTTCGCGGATGTTCATTGGCGTTGCTTCGGAGTCTACGAGTTTCTCTTTCGTGGTGTGGCCCAGGACACAATGCGCGATTTCATGAAACGTCGTCTTGTGAGGAATTGCCGCGATGGGGCTGACGGCGATTTCTCGACCTATGGCAAAGCCCTGGATGTTGCCGTTCATTTCGTCAAACTCAGTGCGGCTGATGTTTAGCACGTGCAAGGCTGTCTCCAAGTCAAAGCCGGGAATTGGTGGAGTATCCATTGCCTCGCCTTCCGTTTGCGCCAAAACAAACCAATAAGCGCGAAACCCGAAAGTGGAACGCGTTGTTTCTTCGCTCTCTTCCTCGTGCTCGTCATCCTTCGGAACGCGCTTCTTGTACTGCATAGGCATGCAAAGGGTGATGCCCTTCTCGCCTTTGCGCACTTGGCGTTTGAGTTCCAACCAACCGCGATAGGTATTGAGTGGTCCCGGCTCCAAGTTGCGGCGGCGACACTGCGTCAGAGCGAGCAACGCATTCCCAAATGAGTAGTTATGGAACGCGGTGTAGGCAGCCAACAGTTTTCCCGGCGTGTTGACCGCGCTGTGAAGCAGTTCTGCCCAAGTCTCGTGATTGTGCGTTTTTGTCATTGTGGTTTCTCCCTTTTTCTTTTTCGAGCGGTTTTGCTGCTCGAAAAAAGAAGCAAATTCCCTTCATAGCGGGCTCAATGCGAACGGGCGCGCGCGCCGTCAAGGGCGGCGGGGTAGGCCGTTCATTGGAGCGAAGCGGAAACCCTTGACGGAAAAAGCGCGGGACCGGGCGCAGCCTCTTGCGGAGAAGGGAATTTGCGGTGGAACTGTTCTAATCGCGGAGGTGGATCAGTGTTGGTCTTTTAGAGATCTTGCGTGGCTTTTGACCTGTTCTACGTATCCGTTGCTGAGTCCGGCTGTAGGAGATCCTGTGTTGTAGTAGGAAAGAGCGGAATCGAGAGCGGCGAAGCCTTCACCCTGGATCCGAGATGTTGTTGCGTACGTGGCAGAAAGAAGCGCAGCACCTGAACGGAGATTGGTGCAGGGGTCAAACAGTTTTTCAGGCGTCAGATGAAAATGTGCAGCGTGCTCGCTGTTTACTTGGAGCAGCCCAATGCTCACAGTGATGCCTTGCCCAAGAAGCCATTTCGTCCAGGCGATTGCCTCTTCGAGCGATGTAGGCTGTCTTTCAAGGGTAATTGTGCCGCGATCCCATCCCTGGCGCCGGGCGAGCTGGTGGGGACGGTTGATGCTCAGGGCGTAGGGGTAAAGCGCAGACTCAGTCCGTGCGATAGCTTCGAGAGTGCTGACGGGGACGTTCGCCGCACAGCCTTGCGCGAGCGTCTGAAAGGAAGTGGGCGAAATCTTTGTATTGCGGTGCGTCGTGGCTGTTTGTGCCCACGAATCCGTGCCGGGGAGAGCCAAGAGTGTTGCGAAAAAGATTCTTGCAATTTGCATTAGAAATTTGTCGCCGAAAGCAAAGGAAGGTGGAATAGTCGCGCCCAGCTCGCAGCGCTTGATTGCTGAATCGCCGGAATACGGGTGTCCTTAGCCCAATAGTCATTCGAGGCGGTCAAGAGAATAGTCGGGTGTTCGAGAGCCGAAGAAAGAAACGGCCACACGAGAACTTGTTCGTAACAAATTAGTACGGCCGTTTTTTCAGAGCGGATACGGATTGTTCCCCGGCCAAAAAGTTTCAGTGGCACGCCGTCATCACTAAAAGGCTTCCACATCGCAATCGGAATAGGAATGCGTTCTTGATAGACCGCCTCGTTTTCCTCCCCACGGGCAAGAAGTACATTCAAGTAGCGATTCTGCGCGAAAGGATTTCTCAGAGTAGCCGGTCGGTCGATGCCGGCTCCGAGAAGGACCGTGCGGTGCTGCGCTGCCACTGCGGTTAAGGTCTCTCCCCAAAAAGCATCCGTGGATTCATTACAGTGTGTGATCAGGTGTTCTGGGAACAGCAGCATGACAGCGTGGGATTCGCGGATCGTGCTCTGTATGGATTGGTGCGTGTTGTATTCGGTCGTGAAGTCGGGGTCGCCTTGCCCCACGCCCCTATAGGTTGTGTTGACGGCTTCCCATCCTGCAGGGAGACGCGGTTCCGTGTATTGGAAATGAAAGACGAGTGCACAGAGCGCCAAACCGAGGAGGCTCTGCGCTGGCTTGAAGCGGAAGGCACTCAGAAAGATGATGATGAAAGCCAGGCCGAACCACTGCGAGCCGGGAAAGAGAACACCTGCGGAAAGTAGGGGCGAAGCCCATCCGATGATCCCGAGCGGCGGTATCGCAGTGAGCAGGATGCACAGCGGCACACAGAACGCAGCTCTTCCACGTCCGCGTGAGAACAGCAAACCCCAGGGCAACGCCAGCAGAACTGCGGCGGCTAAGGAGAGGAACAATCCTATGGTCGGAGTGCCCTGCACTCCAAAGAAGGCGCGCGCCCCGGGAATGAGCGGCCAGCTTGCCCCCGCGTAGTAGCTGACCATCGAAGCATAGGCGTGCTTTCTAGATTTTGTGTGATAGACAAGTAGCGGCGCAACAAGGGACAAAGGGATTGCCGCAAGGTGTCCGCTCCACGCGGTCGCTGCGGTCGTGGCGGCAACTGCGGGAAGAGTAGCGCTACTGCTGAGGAACTTCTGTAGCGAACGTCCAAAGTGGGCGGAGATGGTGCCGAATCGTGGAATTTGGAATGGGGCCGTAGTACCGGCTGTCGAAGCTGTAACTGTTGAAAGACGAGACGACCCACACGGTTCCCGGTTCGACTTTGTAGGTGCCATAAGGCCACGGATCGAGCGGCCGTTGAAGGTGGTCGCGGAATCGTCCTGCGCTGTTGGGAAGCAATTGTCCATTGACTCGAATTCCATTTGCGCTTACCTCCACTTCGTCTCCGGGAAATGCGACGCCTGGTTTGAGAAGCGGCGCTCCGCCATCGGGGCAAGCCCCTGCGGTGCGATATTGGCGGGTGAGCGAGATATAGGCCGCTTTTCCTTGCGGGCAGAACTCAACAAGTTTTGCGTTTGACGAATGGCTGGTGATGTAGAAGCCAAGCGGTAGTGAGGGAGTGAGATTAACGCGGATGCCGAAAACCCAGCCCGCAATAAGCCCGAGAAAGAAGGGAGATCCCAGCAGGCAGGCCCAGAGAACTGCGCGGCGGAGTCGATGGTGTAGTTCATAAGAGCCAGGTATCTTGAATTTCAGAGGATTCGATAGATGGAGCGCCATCGGTCATGACCTCATTCGGTAGTGTGGCGTGCGGTTTAGGCGGAACTGGTGGGTCTTGCGCCGCGCCACCAACTACGAAGAATTTCTGCACTGTGACCTCATAGACATAGCGCGTGTATTTGTCCTTCCCGACGAAGGGCCGTTGGTCGAAGGATCCATCGACGTAAAGGTTGGTGCCTTTCTCAAGTTCGGTCGCAAGGATCGCCAAATCCCCGTAGAAGACCAGGCTGAACCAATTGGTGTGCTCGGCTGGAATTTCCTTTCGCGTGAACCGATAGGTCTGTCCAAGCCGAGCATTGGCGACTGGCATGGAGGAAGGCAAATAGCGCAACGTGGGTTTCGCAGCGAGATAACCAGCGAGTTGAAAGCGATTCTCTTGCATTGCCTATCGCTCCGAAGTCAAATCCAAGCGCTCCAACAAACCAGGGGATGGCCGAAGCACAGAACCGGAGGGGGGCGGAGGTTGCTTGATTAGCGGGTCTTTGGCAGGGCCGCTAGATGAAGTCGGCAACCGGCAGTGCGGACGTGGTCCAGATGTTGGCTTCGACGGAAGAGCCGGCTTCTGGAGTGGCTGCTGAGGCGAAAGAACTCCGTCGTGAATCGAGTAAGACTTTGTCGGAGGCGGAATTTCTACGCGGGAACGCAGGATGGGGTCAAAGAAGTAGAGCATTTGTTTGCCATAGATGGGGTGGTGCCCAGAAACAAAGATGAGCATGTCGCCGGGCGCGATGATTTTTTCCTGATCGCCCCTTTGCTCCTTTTTCGGAGGCCGCAAGCGCATGATCTCGTCGGGGGTCATGAGCGGGCGCTCGATCTCGTCCATGTGCGTGCTGATGCGGTCGAGGACGGGAGACATGCGCGAGCCAGAGAAATTGAAGGAGGCTTTCCGAATCGTCTGTGTCCCGGTCATTTTGCTAAGGAGTTCCGCGGTCTCGTACTGGTTGGGCGCAAAAGCAATGCGAACTTGGCAGTTACTGACGATGCTTTCATTGGGCCCGTATTCGTCCACGATTTGGCGAATGTCCTGTGTGATGAGGTATGCCTTTAGGCCGTACCCCGCCATGTAGGAAAGCGCGTCCGCGAAAATCTCCATCCGCTTTAGGGAGGGGAATTCGTCAATCAGGAAAAGCAAACGATGTTTGTTGCGGAGTTGCTCGGAACCGTGAAAGTCGAGCCTTTCGGTGAGCCGGTTAACAATCATCGTGAAGATGAGCCGCATGAGCGGACGAAGCCGAATCTTGTCGCTCGGAGGCACAACCAGGTAGAGCGACACTGGCCGCTCGTGATTCACGAGGTCTTGAATCGTAAAGTCGCTCGCGCAAGTGGCACGGCTAACAAGAGGATCGCTATACAGCGTCAATGCCGTTTTCGCTGTGGATAGGACGCTCGAGAAATCCCTATCTTCCTTATCGAGCATTTCCTGCGCTTTCTCTCTCACGACGGGATGCGTGCATGTCGCTTCGCCGGTGGGAAGCCGCCAGTTATGTGCGTTGTTTTTGTCATGCGTGTAGGTGAGAAGCTCGGTGAGAGTTTCGCGGAAGGTAAAGCCGGGCCGCGTAAAGACGCCGCCGAGCAGACTGAGGGAAGCTTGACGACCTTCTAACAGCGCGGCATAGCACGCGTGAAGGATCATCCCCGTCGTGACGGAGGCCGCGGCTTCTTGCCAGTAGCGCTCCTCTGGACTGTCTTCGTCTGTGCGGACGAGCATGTCTGCAATGTTTTGCGCGTCGGAAACATCGCGATCGGTGAAGAGCCGGATTTCCGCCAGAGGATTAAATCGAGAAGATTGGTCAGGCTCCACGGGAGCAAACTTGAAACAGATTTGCCCAGACTGGCTGCGGAAACCCGCGGTTTTGGCCCAATTTTCCCCCTTAATGTCGTATACCACGGTGCTTTCCGCCCAGGCGAGGAGTGTAGGAATAACGATGCCCACGCCCTTGCCGCTCCGCGTGGGAGCAAACGCCAGGATGTGTTCCGGGCCGTTGTGCCGCAAGTAGTGGAGGTGTTTGATGGACTGTTCGTACCAGCCTCCGACATAGACGCCCCGCCTTGCCTGGATGAGATTGGTTTCCTCGATATCGGCTTTCGTGGCCCACCGCGCCGAACCGTGTAGGTCCTCGGTATTCTTCGAGAGTGCCTTTGTATGCGCCAGATTGAGGAGGAAGAAGAGTGCGCCGGAGGCGAAAGACCCACCCACAATGATGCCTGCTCCGATTAGGAGTGGAAGCTTAATTCGAATATCCGAGGTGCCTGCCTCTGTCCACACCCAGACGAGCCATTTATAAGGGGCGTAGAGTGAAAACGAGCCGATTCGAGTCAAGGCGGGGCCAAGCGCGGGCTGGAACTCAAATCGCCAGGCGACAAACTGCGTGGCAACGACGTTCGTCAAGAAAAGCCCGATGAAACCGACAATCGTCGGGGGCCAATAGAAACCACCGACGTAGCCGGGATCTTTCGGTTTTCGGTAAACGCTTAACTGCTTCACCGTCCTAGCTCCTGCCCTTTGCTCCTTTCCTTGACGGAGAGGACTCGGGCGCTGTTGTTGGTGTAGGCGATGCGCACGTTGTCGCCGACTGACGGAAGTTTGTCGAGGAGGTCCTTCGGATGGAGAACCACGGTGCGCGAAGTGATTTGCTGAATGAGCTTTTTGCCGGTTTCGCCGATCACGGCGCCCCGGTAGACGCCGCTATCGGTTTGAGCATCTTTAACGAGCGCATCCGGCCCCATTTTTTTCAGTGCGGCCTGGAGACCTGCGGGCAACTCTCCCCCGCCAAGCAACTTGCGGACATCAGT
>Ga0209648_10000360_pt1 | contig 34072 bp, 24 predicted proteins | sample GraSoi2013_115cm_FD_185830 | JGI IMG/M metagenome (GOLD analysis project Ga0209648, IMG submission 185830) | Grasslands soil microbial communities from the Angelo Coastal Reserve, California, USA - Sample 9_17_2013_115cm (SPAdes) (version 2) | ecosystem: Environmental > Terrestrial > Soil >...
AGCCTTCTGCCTCACGAGGCACTCCCTAGTGGATGCGGGATACAATCCATACTTGGCCAAACCACCGAGACCGCAGATTTAGACCGCAGATTTATCAGGCCGTGCGCCGTCCGCGGATTCGACGGCGCGGCGCCAATCCCCTTTTAGCCAATCATTTCAACAGCGTCGACAAGTACTTTAAGATCTCCGGCTTGGTGATTTGGTGTCGTTGGCCGACGATTCTCACCTTCATCGCGCCCACGGCGTTGCCGATGAAGGCCGCCAGGAAAGGATCGCTTCCCTTGGCCACGAGGGGGGCTGCCAAGGCGAAGAAGGCGTCGCCCGCCCCGATCGTGTCGATCGCCTCGCCGATCAACGCCGGGATGCGCTTCACGCCGCCTTTCGGCGTGTAGACGATGCTGCCGAGTTTGCCATGAGTGACGATGAAGGCGTGGCAGTCGATGCGCCTCTCGAGCTTGTCACGCACCACGGTCTCGATCGGCGCGTAGCGCTCCATCGTGGCCAGGCGCGCCTCCGGCTCGTCGATGCAGATAAGATCGGCGCGCGGGTATTTCGTGACCAGATTGAAGCCGCGGTTGGCGCTGTTGGTCTGGGCGTTGACGGCCAGGAACCTGGCCTTGCGGCAAACGATGTCGATCAGGCCCGAGTCGATCATTCCATGACCGAAATCGTTGACGATCACGGCATCGTAACTCTCGATCTTGCTTTCAACCCAGTCATTGAGCGCCGCCTGCTCCTGATCCGGCAAGGCTTCATCGGACAGGTAGGCGATCTCGATGAGCTTCTTGACATAGGCGGGATCGACCAGCCGGCTCTTCACTGTCGTCCGGCCGCCCTTTCGATAGAACGGCACCAGTTTGATGTTCTCGTGAAGACTGCTGCGGACGAATTCCTCATGGCTGTCTTCCTGTCCGAGCAGCGTCACGAGGTCGACGCGCTCGCACAATTGAGCCGCAAGATTGGCCGTCGCGATTGCTCCACCACAGAAGATCTCGCGATCCCGGTATTTGGTCGCGATGATATTCTCCTTGGCGGGCTTTCCGAGAGGTTCGACGTAGATATATTCGTCGAGGATCGTGTCGCCGATGATGAGACAGCGCATGCTGTGGACGGCGGCCACCTCCTTGATGAGGTCGGCCGCGGTGATGCGCGTCCGCAGATCCTTGAGAAAGGCCGCCGCGTCCTCCGGATAGAGCTGCAGCACCCGATTGGACAGATTGGATGAACTGAAGGTGATATCCTCGGTGTACAATACCGCGCCACCAAACTTCTCGACCGTCAGTCGCTCGGTCTTGATCCGGCCCGTGACGTCGTCTTCTTCGGCGCTGTACTCCGAGCCTTTGAGGTAGAAATTCGGCTTCACCGCCTCGATGACGTGTTCGGCGCCCGGATTGGGCGAGATCCCCACGTAGTCGACGCTTTCCAGTCCCGCGACCATCTCGGCGCGCAGCTTCTCGGCAAAGACCGGCCGGTCGGGTCCCTTGTTGACGAATTTGTCGGTCGTCAGGGTGACGATCAGAACGTCGCCATGCCGTTTCCCGATATCGAGGTGGCGCTTGTGTCCGACATGCAGGATGTCGAATACGCCATGCGCCAGCACGACCTTCTGCCCATTGGCCCTGGCTTCCGACGCAATTTGCTTCAATTGCCCGAGTGTCTTGATTTTTTCGAGCATCGATTCACTGTCTCCCGATCACCGACTCTTCACCTTGGCATCATGAACGTTACTGACGGCCGAGATACGTGAACCAGTCCTTGGTTGCCTCCGCAATGGTCTCCGGCGTCCACACCGGCGCCTCTCGCCAATAGTCTATGGCTTTGAGCATATTTTGCACGCCCTTCTCAATGGGAACGCGCGATTTCCAGTCAAGTTCCTCCTTGATCCGACGGGTGTCGGCGAACGTGCAATCAGGTTCGCCCGGTCGTTTGGGAATATGCACCGTCGCCGGCGCCTCGAGCAGCTTTGCGAGGTAGTTTACCGACACCGGGTTGTCGCTACCCACATTGAGGCACAACCCTACCTTGTGTGACTCGGCGGCGCAAATCAGCGCGTCCACCGCGTCGGACACGTAGGTAAAGTCGCGCGTTTGTTCGCCGTCGCCGACAATCGTCAACGGCTTGCCGGCGAGAAGCTGTGCAAGGAATACGCCAAAGACCGCGCCGTAGGTTCCATTGGTGCGGGCGCGCGGCCCGTAGATGTTGAAGAACCGAAGCGAAAGCGCCGGCAAGCCGTAAACCTGCGCCCAGTGCATCACTTCGCATTCGCCCAGCCATTTCGTCAAAGCATAGGGATATTGCGGCCGGATTTCGGCAGCTTCCGGCGTCGGGTAGGAATCCGGAATGCCGTAGCACGAGGACGAGGCGACGTAGACGAACCGCCGGATCTTCGCAGCACGGGCAGCCTGAAGCATCACGAAGGTGCCGACGACATTGGACCGGAAGTAACCCTCCGGATTCTGGATCGACGGAACGATGTCGGCGAGTGCGGCAAGGTGGAACACCCGATCGACGCCTTTCATCGCCTCAGCCATGGCCGCCGGATCCGAGACGTCAGCCACCCTTACCTCAAGCCTTGGATTGGACTTGTGCTGCTCGAGGTTGCGTGGGCTGCCCGACGCCATGTTGTCCACGACCCGCACCGTGCGGCCGAGAGCGAGCAGCCGATCCGTCAAATGGGAGCCGATAAATCCGGCTCCGCCGGTAACAAGGTCAAGCATCGTATCGATCACCTGCTGTCGCGCCACGGTCCGTCATCGGGAGGCGCCGTTGTTATTCGAATCTCTCTGATGTCGATTCATTCGAAGAAGATGAAGCCCCAGTCACCCTGGTAGCCGCATTGCTCGTAGATCCATTCCCAGTTCCGCACGTCGTGGAAGGACTCGCAGGTCAACTGCCAATAGAGCAGGTTCGCGCGCTCCCGTTCATTCCGGAAGGATTCGACCATGATGTATTTCTTGCTGCCCTTGCCGACCCGATCGATCTCGCGCACCGCGTCGAAGAGATGCCGGATCGGAAGATTGTGCAGCCCGCCCAGCGACACCACGAAGTCGAAAGACTTGTCCGGATAGGGCAGCGATATCGCATTGCCGACTTGAAGGGCCGGCTTCACTTCCTCCTTCGCATTGGCGACGGCGTAGTCCGATATGTCGATCCCGGCAATCTCGACGCCCGGCACGGCGTTGGTGAATTCATGCAGCAGGAAGCCCTTGCCGCAGCAGACGTCGAGGATCCGGTCGCCGGGCTTGAGGCCGTAGTGCGAGGCCATTGCCTGCGCGATCGGCAGCCAGCGCCCGTCGTACTTGTACCCGCCGTAGCCATACTGCCGCTCGCCGTCCCAGTAGTCATGTCCGTATTTCTTGGCGACTTCGGCGCAGGCCGCTTTGTCGTATTGAACGACACGGGCGACGTAGTCGCGCTTGGTCCGGTTATGGAGCGGGCCGATAAAGTCTACGCAAGCCATCGTTCGATCTCTTGATAATTCAGGCGCCCGCAAATGTCCGCCGTCTGCAGCACGTTTTCCCAACGCTCGATGTCGGCCTCGCTTTCGAGGACGAAACCTTCTACCGCAGCGTGGAGGCGACAGCCAGCGTCCAACAACCTACGGTATATTAGTCTGCGTTGCTGGGCATCGGAAGGCAGCATGAACATGGTGTAGAGGATCACGCCTTCGAGCGCCGCCAGATCGGCCAGCACCTGCTCCAGGATAAGATAGCAGTCCGGCATGGTATATTCGGTCGCGCTCAGCAGGTAATGCAACTTGCGCCGCGCCGCGTAGTCCCGAATCACCAGGTTCTGGATATGTTGGGGCACCCTATGACTGTCGACCGACCGACTGAATACGTAACCGCGATATCCCTTCTGGTTGGTCTGCATCAGGTGACCGACGGCAACCTGTAGCTGGCGCCAATCCTGGTCGCCGGCCGCACCAGGATCGGTTCGAAGAATTCGCCCAGCTTCTTGTCGCGATACGGCGAAAACACGCTCTTGAAGCGACAATTGCTCGACCATCGCGTCTCGGGCTCGCGATTGACGATGTTGCCATGCATGACGTTCTGCGTGAACAGCAGCACGTTGCCGTAGGGAATGTCGAGCCAGCGCAAATCAGGCTCGATGGCGCGGTATAGTTCCTCGGCGGACTTCAGCTTGAGCTCGTTCATCCTCGCCTGGTATTGCGAATCCTTGTCCCGGGGCAAGATGAACATCGTCTTGGTCCCGTAGACATCGACATATGGGATCCACAAGACGACCTCGTACGGAGAATCGCCCGCCCACACATCGGCATGGACAGGCAGCAGCGAGCTGTCGTCGTTTGGCAGCTGGATGCTGAGATTGATTCGCAGCTGCATGGCCAACTCATTGCCGACCAGTATTTCGAGCGCCCTGCGGGCGGTGTTGAAATAGGAGAGTCGTGTCCAGGGCTCCTCGTTCATCTCGCGGATCACGGCGAGGCGGAGATCGTTCAGCCGCTGGATGTCGACCTTTTCGTGGATGTGATCGAGGAAGGCGCCCTTGTCCTCGGGATGAGGCAGCTTGAGGTACGAGGCCGCGATATCGGCCATCAGATCGCGAATCCGGTCGAGATCCTCGCGCGATTCGGCCGGCAGGATGGCATAGCCGTCGCGCACGAATGTTTCGGCCAAGGCGCGCTCGTCTTCACGCCAGAAGCTCGGGACGTTGCTCATTGTCGCAGCCGCGCCAGCAAGCTGCGGACCGTCGAGCCAATGCTGGCCGCATCGATCTTGCAGTCTTCCATCAGGGCCTGCTGGCTGCCGTAGTGGGCGGAAAAGCGGTCGGGAATGCCAAGACGCCGAAGCGGCGGCAACGGCCCCACGATCGCGTCGGAAAGCGCTTCCAAGACGGCGCTGCCCAATCCACCGACGACGCTGTGCTCCTCCACCGTGACGACCAGACGCGCCTTGGTCGCCGCGTCGACGATGGCGTCGGCATCCAGCGGCTTGATCGTATGGGCGTGAAGCAGCCGGCAACGGATCCCGTCCGCCGCCAGCGCACCGGCCGCCTGGAGCGCCTGCGTGGTCGCCACGCCGGTCGTGACGAACAGGACATCCGAAGCGCCCTGCTCCGCCTCGATCATGTCGATCGCCTTGCCGATCGCGAACCCGCGCTCGGGCTTGCTGACGACGGGGTCGCCGCCCTTGCCCAGGCGGATATAGATCGGATGCGGCCAGTTGAGGGTCGCGTCCATCAACCGGGTCATCTCTTCGGCGTCGCAGACCGCGGTGACCGTCATATGGGGCAAGGCGCGCATGATGGCGATGTCTTCGATCGCTTGGTGGGTCGGTCCCAGGGGGGCATAGACATAGCCGCCGCCGTTGCCGATCAGCCGCACCGGCAGGTCGTGCAGGCAGAGATCGACAGCCACCTGTTCGTAGCAGCGCCGCGTAATGAAGGTGGCAATCGTGTTGACGTAGGGGATGAAGCCTTCCATCGCCATGCCGGCGGCCATTCCGATGACGTTGGCCTCCGCGATACCCTCCATGTAGTAGCGCAGCGGGTACTCCTTCTTCATCTCGCCGAGCAGGTTCGGCGACAGGTCGGAGCCGATGAACACCACGCGCTCATCGCGACGCGCGAGCGCATGGACCATATCGAGACTGCGCTTGCGCATGATTTCAGCTTCCCAGGGCGCCGCGGATCGCCAGCAAGTCCTTCTCCGAGAGATCCGACTTGTGATGCCAGCCCGGATTGTTCTCCGCCACCGGAATGCCCTTGCCTTTGACCGTGTGGCAAATGATGGCGCGCGGCCGATCGCCCGGCGCCGCCGCCGCTTCGCGAAAAACCCGCCTCAGCCCTTCCACGTCGTGGCCGTTGCACTCGGACACACGAAAGCCGAAGCTCGTCCACTTGTCCGCCAGCGGCTCCATATTCTGGATCTCGAAGACGCTGCCGGCCGACTGGATCTTGTTGTAGTCGATGATCGCCGTCAGGTTGGACAAGCGATGCTTGTCGGCGCAGGCCGCGGCTTCCCAGACCGACCCTTCGTTGATCTCGCCGTCGCCCATCAACACATAGACCTTGCTGTCCCGTCCGGTCATCCGCGCAGCCAATGCCATACCGAGGCCGATCGAAAGCCCGTGGCCGAGAGCGCCTGTGCAGGCTTCGACGCCAGGAACCACCGTTTCCGGATGTCCACCGAGGAACGAATCGTAATGGCAAAAGCGATCGAGTTCATCGAGCGGGAAGAAGCCGCGATCAGCCAGGACGGCGTAGAGCGCCAGACAGCCATGGCCCTTGCTCAGGATGAAGCGATCGCGCTCCCGCCACAGCGGAGCGGCAGGCTTGTGCCGTAGAAAATCGTCATAAAGGACGCGAATGATCTCGACCAGCGAAAGAGCCGGACCGATATGGCCTCGCCCGCCATTTTCGATGGCGCGAAAAATCAGACGCCGAAGATGCCGGCTACGCTCATCCAGAGGTTGAAGCTTGACCGAATCCAAGTCGGTGTCATAGCTCAGCAAAGTCCCATTCTTCATGCGGACACTATACTATCCAAATCGGCACATATGGCCATTTTGAAATTAGCACTTGTTAGGCAATCTTGGGAGTCCCAGAAGGCTGCCCCTTCCGATGGCCCTCATACCGGGTTCACCCGAAACCGGTGGCGCACGAGCGCCGATTGGATGAGTGCAAGTTCTGCCGCGTAGTCATCGGCGAGGTTATAGGGCAGATCTCGGCAGGGAAAGAGCTGCTGGGAAGCGAAAAACCGGCGATGAACGGCGTAGTCGTATCTGTGCGCCTCGATGAAGTTCTTGATCGAGAATCCACCTGCAAGATATTCGTCCCTGGTCACGGGCGCTCCGAAATGACCAAGTACGGCTTCGCTTGCGTCCTCGATGACCTTCAAGCGCCCGTCGCCTTGCAGCAATCTGGGCAGCAGCGCGAAATCGACATTTTCATGCTGGGCATGGAATGGCCGCGATAGCAGACGCGCGGAGACCGCAAGGGGGTGCATGAAAATCGAATGAATCGCCAAACCATCGGCAAGCGGCCAGACCAATTCCCGGGGATGTGCACAAAACTCGGTATTGTCAGGCTGCATGATGAGTGAGCGAAAATATCGATCCGGACGCTCGGACGCAGCCTGCACGAGTTCGCGGGGAGGAAGGTCCAGAACATTCTCTCGACGCCTGGTTTCGACGTCCAACCAGGTGCGAAGCTCGGACTCTATCGCCTCGATGGATCCGACCGAGCAGCAATCCGCATCTCTTTCCAGGTAAGAACTGAAGTTCCTCAGACAGTCACGCGAATACACGCAATCGATGGGCAGGAGATAAAGATCGGCTTTGAGCGCCTGGGCCATGAAGACACTTTGATGGTCGAGCAGCCCGTAGAAGTGATAGAAGTTATAGCCACTCTGCTCCCGCCTCTCCAAGAACTCCGGCGGGAAGCACGTGAATACCACTTTGGCAAGTTTTCGCAGCCGGGCAAAAGCGGGATGGGCGACAATACGGTCGCGATCGGCTTCCGTGGTGACGATTGAATGCACCACTTTCCTCTTCCGAGCCAGCGCAGGGATGTTCCCGGGCGCCAGAAGAGAAGGCAAACAATAATCCATGAATTTGTCGACGAAGCGCTCCCCCCAAACCACCGACCCGATAACGGCAAATCGTCGCCTCCAAGGGACCGCACGCAGGCGCCGCACGTGTGCACCATTGGCCGCTCGCAGTTTCATCATCTCGACGAGGAAGTCGTGGATGAAGGCCGTGCCAGCCGCTCCCTTCTTGGCAAGCGCAATCGCTTTGTCGACGTAGTCGACATTCATCGACGTGCGAATTAGCTCCCTAAGGCCGGCTTCACCGATTTCAGCGTCGTCTATTCGGGCAACATCGAGTATTCGGCGGCCCTCATTGATGGCGCCCGCCAAATTTTCCAGGCCATATTCCGACGCCTCGTACTGGTGCAGAACATTCAGAGCCGTGAGCGCCTGATCCGCAGTTGGCGTCAGCCATGTCCTCCTATCTGCGAGCGACTGAAATACCGCGCTGCGCTCGGCGGCGATTTCCGCATCCCCTCGCCACGCGCGCTCCTGACAAGCCGTTCGAGAGATCGTCAGGCGCACCGGCTGCTGGAAATACTCGCCTTGGCGCTGCCGTGTCGAACGTGAGATCAAAGATCCAAAATCGGCAAAATCCATGTTGTTGCCGTCGACAAGGTCTTTGGTCCCGCTGAGATCAAGCATTGCAATGCGATCGGCCTCTCCCACAAAGCAGGGCCGTGCGCCAGTGACGATCCTGTCGACCTCCATCGCAGGCTTGATGAAAAGCTTTTGTGGAATCTTGTCCACCACAGCACGCGCCAGGAATGCGATCTCATAGTGCGTAGTATGTATCTCCACGCAATCCTTGCGCTCCCACATCAACTGCAGATGCGCCATCGTCCCTGAGAGGTGTCCCAAGTCCTTCACGAACGTCACGCCGCTTGCCGGTGCGACTGTGCAAAGCCCCACGCTCGTAAGGTCGATAGACGAGATTGCCAGTGCGTCATCGCGGCGAAATCGGGCCAGTTCGTGCCGTATGGCGTCCGGTTTTGCATGGATGCCAGCCAGCAGCACTGCTGGTTCTCCGCGGTCTTCCAGGTGCAAGAGGCCGTCGAAGAAGGCTTCGGAGTACACAGCGTTCGGATTGATCGAGTAAAAGTCCGCACCAAGCCGCCTGGCTTCCGTCAAATGCAAGCCTTGCAGTGCGCCGGCGAGCCACTCCCCCTGCGGCCCCAGCACACCATCAGCAAGCACGGAAAGATCGTCGGGGATGGGGTGCAAAGCCAGCGTGCAGCCGAGATTGCTCGCCTCCAGATCGCGGTTGATTACGGGCAAGTCTCGCGGTGGGGCAAATATCAGCAAATTCACCGCGCGAACGCGACTGAGCGCCTTCAGTCCGCCATCCCCTGTGAGGGAAGGAATGCAAAACTCGAGAAAATTCGAAAGCGCCACGCCGTCGCGAATGATGACGCTGACGACCGCCAAATGCGGTGCCTGTTGTGGAGCGATCGGCCCCCTGACGTTTTGCAGCGTGCGATTGAGGGGTTGCGCCAACTTGAGGAGGAAGCTCTCCTTTTTGGGCGGCGGCGGCGGCGGCGTATCCGCATCCTGCCAGGCGATCAGTTGGCCGACGCTGCGGAGCGTATGGTCGAGATACTGCGTCAACTTGAGGAGAAATCGCCCCCGATCGTCTCCCTCAAGTTGGCCTTCCTCATCAAGAACCTCGTAGACCCGTCGACAAGCCGCGACGTCGCCCGCTTCGTAGAGCAAATGGTGGAGACAAAAATCCTTCAGTGACTCCACGCCTTGCTCTGGTTCGGGGAACCGATCATGGCCAAAGGCGCGCTGCCACCATTGATCCGCGCCGCCGCGCAGGCTGGCATCGACGGCAAACAGGTAGAGGTCAATGAACTTTTGTCGGCGGCGCTCGCCCGGTAGCCAATCGACGTCCCGCAAATGCGTTTTCCGGTGGCTGGGGGAACACTCTTCGGCTGGTGGCTGGGCCGCGGATGGATTCGATTGTTTTCCTCCAATCAAGCCGGCCTCGGCCTGCGCCGAGGCCGCAGCGAAAAAGGAACGACAGAAGCTGGATATCTTCTGCATCGTGCGACCCAAAAATCTCGCCATGATCGCCGTCGAACGCTCCGAGAAGAAACTTAAGGCCGCTCTGCGTGTTTGCTCACGTCCCGTGGGCACGGGCCATTGCGCGTACCTGCATTGGCCATCGGCGTCAAACTCGCTACAGCGCAGGGCGAGCGCAAATTCACCAGCGGTGAGTCGGATCTTGCAAGCTGCCCGACATAGGCGGTCCTTCGCTCCATCGCGATGCTTTCAGGATACGACCCGCGGAGCGACCACCGCCGAGGTCGTCCAATCGGCCTTGACCGTCCTGTCGTCCGTCGGAATGGGCATGACCCGGAGCTCATCGCCAGAGACGACGAAACGATGGAACGGGCCAAGGTACTCCGCAGGCTGCGCGGGCAGTGCGATCCTGAGGACAGGACCGATCCGCCGGCCGTGCCAACCGCAGGAAATAGTTCCTTGCCCCTTGAAAGTCTTCTGGTCCAAGCAAGCGCCTTCGTGAGGACACAGGCGCGGAAAAATGTCGATAACGTCGACCCGCCGGACGATCTGCACTCCGTAGTGATCGCTTCGGCCAATCAGCAGGGGCACGTCGGTCGGAACAGAAGACAGCACGATAGAGGCAGGTTCGGGCACTTCCACCTTGTCGCTCGAAAATACGTGTTGAGGACGAATGTCCAACGTTTCCGGAAATGAATAACTCGTCTTCGGCAGCCGAACTCCCCATCGTCGAAGCTCTCCGCGCCGGTTCCGCATCGGCGCATCGCCTTCCATCAAGATATGATAGTTGCGGGTCAGCAGGCGCTTCAGGATCGGGAAGATCAACGGCAACAAGAGCTTTGGCGCGCCAATCCCATAGATCGTCTTGACTCTTACGCGATGATCAGGAAGCGCCTCGGTAGTCACTTCGCTCGTCAACAAAATGTTGAGAAACGAATCGTGAAAAAACAAATGGTTCCTGCCAAGCTGCAAGGCCATATGGGTCAACGGAAAATTCAGGCCGAAAAGCTTTTGCATGACGACGCAGCTTTGGACGTCGTCGCCGACGTGCGAGTAGAAGATGTCGAACGTATTGTGGACCACTTTCAGATGCGCCAGGTCCTTGTAGTTGAACTCGACATCGATCGGATCGCCGCCGGATTCAAGAACGAGCTCGAAATACCTGAAGCGGTAATTTGTGCGCGCGAATGACGCCGCGAACTCGGCTTGGCTTCCTACCGTCCATGGGCCTTTCACGTCAGGGTCCTTTTCTGGCGATCAGCAGCAAGTTGGAGGGCCAGCCCGCCAGCGACACGGCTTCAATCCGGACATTGTCAATGCCGCCGGAACGCGCCGCATCGGCGAGGGATGCACGCGTCATCAGGTTGAGATTGGCTTCGTCGGCAAAAAAATCGCGACCGAGCTTGCGCAAAACCGCGCGAAATGCGCCGGGGGGAAGATAGTGGACAAGCGGCAGGACGGTGTGAAACTCGATTGGAAACCAGCGATTGGGCGTCGTAACAAAGATGCCGCGTCGTGCTACCCGCCAGAGTTCCCGCAGGAATGCTCTCTGGTTTCGATGGGAGCCGACATGCTCGATCACCGCACTTGAGTGCACGTAGTCGTAGCTCGAATCGGCGAACGGAAGATTAAGGGCGTTCGCCTGGACGAAGCGCATGCCGGGATAGAGGTCTTCCAGGAAGGCAGCGTTCTCGAGGCCGGCCGCGGTGAGGCGAGACTTATGCGGGTACCAAGCCTCGAGGTGGTTCGAATGGTCATGCCGACGGTCGTCGGTGACGCCGACATCGAGAATGTCGTCTTCAGCTGCGGGAGCCAATGAGTGAAGAAACCTGTGGAACATCCGCCGTCGCTGACGCTTGGCGATCCTCGTCGGCAGCGAACCAGGCTCGGATTCGCCCCATTTGCTCCGATCGGCAGTCAATTCCACGTTGTCGACCATGGTCTATCCGATTTCTCGCCAATACTTCGAGCCAAGCCCACCTCCATCACTTTGGTTGCGCTATCTCGGCGCCCCAACGCTTTCCTTTCACGACCTCGTCGTGAACGCGACGGCCAAAGTAACTGAAAGCGGGGCCATTGCCGACACAACTCGGCGTATGGGGGCTCCCTTTGAGAGTGGAGCGATACCTGTCGACCCATTCGGCAGACGGCGGCTCGGTCGCCGGCCCCTTCCAAGTCAGCAGGACATCCGTTCCATTGGTCCATTGCACGCCGAAATGCTCGGCTATCGTATCTGGCGAAAACAGTGGCGTACAAATCAAGGGGTCGCGGATATCGAGATAGGTCGAAATGAAGAAATAGTTCAAGCCATCTCGCTGGAGGGCGGCCTTCGCCGCATCGGCGCTACCAAACAGGATATCGGCTCGTTGCACCGACATCTTCGACGACAGATGGCTCTCAACGCGGCAGCCCGGCGCCATGCAATAGCTGTGGACGTTGAAACTCCATATCCGCTTGCCCGGTCCGACACTTTTCCATGCTTCATACATTCCGGGATAGATCGCCCTGGAATCGGGAAGCGCCGGCCAGCCCGACTGATCCTTGTAGGCATCATAGATACTGTACTGCCCATCGGCAAAACGCAGCGCGTTGGTCAAAACCGGCAGAAGCGTGGCCTTTTGATTGCCATATGCCTGCGCCAGGGACACGCAGGTCAGCAGGATGGGGACGACATAGGCAAAAAAAACACGGATCCCCGACGGCCACTTCGCCGACAGTATGGTGATCTGCCAGATGACCGCAGCCACTGCCACCATGAGCGGCAGCAAAAAAGAGCTGATCCGTACGTAGGAGACCGGTTCCATCACCCCGGCAGTGAAGGTGAATATCGAAATCGAAGCCAGGAACGCCAGCAAGATGCAACAGGCGACGATATTCGATGCGCCAATTCCGACGTCATAGCCCGCGAAGCCTACTAGGAAGACGGCCCGGCACGCCAGCCAGACGACGACGCCAGCAAGAGCTCCCCACATGAAGATCCCGAGGAGGTCCAACCGATTCACATTCTTGACGAATTCTGCCATGTCGGGGCCGAAGAACGACAGCGGACTGTCGACGGGCTGCGAACGCCTGAACGCAGTGTTGACGACATCGAACAGCGTGCCCTCGTCGCTCAGTCGCTGAAAATCGATAATGGGCCACCAGGTATTAACGCCAATATCGGACGGCATGCCCGTCGTAAAATAGTTCAAGGCAAGAACGGAGACCAAACCCAGGCCCGCAGCGACCGCGAGGCCGAAGAAGGCTTTGGCGACGCTGCGATCGACGATGAAAAAACCCGTTGCCGCCAGCAGACCGAACAACCCGACGACGGCCGACGAAATAATCAGCAAATAGGCCACGACGAAGCAGCACGCGGCCGCGCCGAACCACCAGACCAGGCGGGCATCGCCTGCCGAACGCGCCATGTTGGTGCTCAGCCAAAGAATCGCGATCAAAAAGGGCGTGTTGATCTCGTGTGCCTTCTGGAAGTGCCCCCATCCGCCATTGGCCCCGTAAATGCCAGTTCCCACGGTATGGACGTCGAGGGCCAGATAAAGGATGACCGCCACCCACGGCCACAGAGTCTGCGGGCAGATGCGCCGTATCAGCGAATACAACGCCAATGCCGTCGCGATGACGAAACAGTATGTGACCAACGATGGCGCAAGGGGATCGGTGAGCAGCATGCTCAGGAACATCAAGCCCACGCCCTTTGAGTAGTAGTATTGGTACCAGAAGGCGTTGGGCCAGATGCCGTGGTTGTCGATCACCATCGAATAGAACTGCGAATAATGCAGATAGTAGTCGTGGCCGCCCTGTGGATAGAGACCCTTGACCAACAGCAGGATCGCGCCAGCGACCAACACGCCGATCGCCATGGCGGTCGTCAAAGCAATGTCGACTCGGGAACTGTTCCGGATGTACCGCGCGACAGACGATCGGGCTTCTTGCAGGACGCTCACGAAGTCACGAAAGGAGACGGCAATGATAGATGCAGCGATCAGGGCCGCGACCGAACGCCAGTACAAATTGGCATAGCCAAGGGCGAGCATGGCAATCGTCAGCGCCGCAGCGCCGACGAAGAAACCCAGCGCAAGTCTTTCGTGAAGCTGAATGTCCGCCACCGGTCGATCGCCGGCGCCGAAGATCAATATCGTGTGGCCGGTGAAGTAGATCAGCCAGAACAGATAGACGATGAAGACGACGCGAAATGCGTTGTAGATGCCGCCAAGGCCGCGTTGCAAATAGTGGTTGTCGTAGACATCAACGAAATTGAAGTAGGCCACGACAGCAACGAAGCCGCCTAGAAACAGGCAGAACCACAAAAAGTCGCCCGCCGAATTGTAGCGGAAAGGGTTGAGCTGATGTCGGGTCGGGCGAACCAGACGAGGCGTCGGCGCCTCTGATGCAGGATCGCTTGCACTGCTCATTCTATCCAGGACCCAATCCGGCGTTTCAATCGCAGACTATGCCATATCAGGGCCATCGACAGGCCCGCAAGGGCAACGAAGCGCGAAGATTGCGATGATCGCCGGCCGTCGGCTATCCGATTCTTTTGGGGTCGATATCCATCCCCGTCCTGGCCATATCCGCTTCATGGTCGGAAGACACTGCGAGACTGCCGTTAACGCGCCCGTGAATGCGGTTCGACATGCGGCGCAGCAGGATCTCGGTGAGCGTATGAGCGACCGACAGAAGATTTCGCCACGTCAAGGCGTTCGAAGATCCCGCGCGTCTCTCGGTAGCGGACAGCGCGACTTCCTTGAACGTCGCGCCTTGACCAAGCAGCAGACACAAAATGTACGCCTGAAATCCAAATCCGCGGGTATCGGGATGCCATCTCATCACGTTATAGCGTCGGTGAATCGGCAGACCGTTGTAGTAGTGCAGCGAATTCCCGCTCAAGAGATTCACAATGGACGTGTAGGCCGTTGACACCACGTGTCGGACGAAACGCTTGTGCTCGACCTCGACATAGTAAGGGATAATGATGTCAGCCTCGCCCAGCGGCCTCAATACGCTGCGGATGGTCGATTCCATCTCTGAATTATCGCCGCAAATCGCGCGGTGATACCGCCCCTTCCCGATGAAGGTCGAATCGATATAGTTCTGAGCCCAGCCTTTGTTCATCGCGTTTTGACGGAACACGATGTTGATGTCGGGATGCGCCGCAATGTAGTTCCGGATCAGCTCGGGCGAGCGATCTTTCGAACCATCATCGATAATCACGATGTCGTAGGTCAAACCGAGTCCGATCATCGCGTTTTGCACCGTATCGAGCGTCGCGATGATGAACTCACCTTCATTGTAGCACGAGACAAAGAAAGTGATGTCGAATCTGTCACCCATATTGCCGGACAGGATATCGTCGGCATTGTGGAAACGTCCGGCTGCCGAACTCAACGTGAATTGATCTCTCATCACGGCCTCCCGACTTCGATCGACGGCGTGAGAACGATAGCGACCTCCCGATGCAAACGAACCGGGACCGGCGGCACTCGGCGCTTGGGCGTTGAATCTGCCAGAGCTCGCCAGGAAAAGCGATACTTCATCTTAGTCCACCTTTGCCGGCGCTTGGCGTTTTGCAACCCAATCGCCCCAGATGACCTCGAGGTTCGCGCTTCTACCCGATCGCTCATTGGGCCCTATTGAGACGGTTGGCGCTTGGCCTCTTCGTCTTCGGCGATTCCGAAACACGCATTTATCGCACGCACGTCTTGAGCGACATTGCCATACGCCGTCCATCCGCCAAGTCGACACGGCAAGACTTGTGGCTGGTCAAACAGGCTCTTCTGCACGGGATAGGTATAATTATGACTACGCAGAAAGTCCTCGATGGCGAAGGCCCTACCTGTCGTCTCGTAGAGTCGGCTGCTTGCCGTGAAATTGTTCACGTACGCCTTTCGCGGTTCCAAGACTTTGATCGGCCCTCGTCGGGAGAACATGCGCGGAATCATGCCGTAGTCGATATTGGCAAAGTGCTTGCGGCTGTATTTCGCGAGTCCCGAAGCGCTGGTGAAAAGGGGATGTATGAACACCGAGTGGATCTCGATTCCGCCGTCGACAGGCCAAAAGATTTCGCGCGGATGTTTGCCGAAATCTTCGTTCTCCACGGCGACTATTTGCGAGCGAAAGTAGTGATGGGCATGTTCCACGGCCAGCGTAGCCAACTCGTCCGTCGAGATCCTTATTGCCCCGTCGCCGCCAAATCGCGCGTCGAGCGCCGGCAGAAACGTCTCCGTCTCGGCAACAATGTTGCCGCCCCCGCAGCATTCGTACCCTTCATGGCGATAGTTCGCCATATTTTGCAGCGAACCGTCTGCGACGATCGAGTCCACCGGTATCATGAACAGATGGGAGGCCGCTCCCTCCGCGAAGTAAATCGAGCAGTGATCGAGCATCCCGTACAGAACGTAGAAGTTCTGGGCCAAATGGCCCGTGACCAACGTTCTTATCATCTCATCGGGAACGATAATGAACGCGACGTCGGCAACAGCCGATAGCTTGTCGAACAAAGGATCCTGCCGCATGCGCCGTTCGCTCGCGGCGTCGGTCACGATGCTGAACACCACCCGCCCCTGAAGTCGAAGCGCGGGCAGGTTGCCCTCCGACAGCATGGACCGAAGATTGTATTGCAAAAAATTGTCGACGTACTCGTCACCCCAAACGATGCACCCCATCGTGAACATGTCCAGGACTGGGTGCCGTGCGCGGTAGGCCGCACCCTGCCTACTGGACACACCGTATTGATATTCGCAGTAGTCGATAAACGTCCTTACTTCAGGGCGAAGCGGCAAATTGTGACGCTTGATCAGAAGCAAGAGCTCATCGAATAGACCCAGGCGCAGCAGATTGACCCATAGTTGATCGAGGGCGACGTTCTCGGCCTCCGTTCCCGTATAGACGACCCTATTCTCGAGGATGATCTTCCGAAACTCCCCAAGCATCATCTCGACGTCGCCAAAGCAGCCGTTGTTGACTTCCGAGATGATCATAGAATCCGTTTTGCTTAACAGGTCAATCAGCGTCGGTGCGGGAGAAGAAGGAGGAAATCCGAACCACGCAGCGACGCCTGCGTCGAAAGCGCGTTTCGACTTCGAGAACCCCTGACGAACCGCTTGCGCGAGCTGCCTCGGCGTCAGATACGCGACCTTAAGAAATTTCCCTGGGGCAGTTTCCAGAACGTTGGGCCGCTCCCTGCCATCTGCTTCTGACTGTTGTTTCGGAGGCATGTCTTGCAGCTGATTGCGTCCTCTTGAATGTGATAGCTACCTTGAAAGTTACCGTCCAGACTCATTCCCGGCATCCGCCGCCAGACCGAGCCTTGCGTGCAGAATGCTGGCGTCCATCAAGCTACAGGTTTCGAGGCCCAAAGGGCAACAAGAGCATCATGCGTCACGACGTGAACGACGTCGACCGGCAGGAGTTTGGAGACCCCCGCCGCAAGCTCCAACACGCCCGCGCTGGCGTAAACACCGCCTGTGAAGTAACATTGTGTCGGGGTCGACCGTTGGGGTCGATCGAGATCGGCGCGACGCGAACCGCAGCGAACAATGCCAACCGACAATAGCAGCGCCGAGACGTCGTCTGAAAAAGCGCCTCGGCCAGCGCCGGGGCAACGCAAATGGTCTCACCTCTCGGCGATTTTCAAGATCGGCCTTACTCTCCTCATATTGGGGCTTGTCGTTCGCTCCGTTGACCTCACGAGCGCCTGGGACAACATCGCCAAACAGAATTTACCGCTGATTGTACTGGCGGGCATTGTGATGATGTTCCAGATCGGTCTTGGCGGAACGCGCTGGTTCATCATTTTGAGGCGTCTCGACGCCAAACCGTCGCTGTGGGAGACGCTGAAGCTTTTCTATGTCTCCATCTTCTTCAATTCCTACGTGTGGGGCGGAATTGGCGGAGATCTGGTGCGGGCGTGGCTGTCGTACCGCAACAACATCAGCGCCAAGACCGCGATTACGTCGGTTGTGCTGGATCGGGCGGCCGCGCTCGCCGGCGTGGCGGCGCTGGTTTTGCTGACTGCGCCGTTTTTTTTGTACCGCGTTGGCGCTTCCCTGCCCCTACTTGTACCCATTTTCGTATCCATGATTGGCTTGGTTGCGATCTTCGTAGCGGCGCAGTTCGAGCGGTTACCGATACGCTGGCAGCGATTCCGCGCCCTAAGCCTTCTCCAAGGTTTGGGAGGATCTGTCCGTCAGGTTTTTTTAAAGCCGACCAGCGTATTGCCGATCATTGGGGTTGCAATCCTCGGTCAGACCGCGCTGGGAGTCGCGACGTACACCGTGGCGACCAGCCTGAACATGCCGGTAACTTTCCTCGAGTGTGTCGTCCTCATGCAACCCGTGGCACTGGTCGCCAATCTACCGATCTCGGTCGGCGGATGGGGAGTCCGTGAAACGGCGATGATCGCGCTTTTCGGCCTGATCGGCCTACCCGCGAGCACAGCCTTGGTGTTGTCGATTCAATTGGGGCTATTATCCCTTATTGTCGCGTTGCCCGGTGGCCTGCTATGGCTCGCATTGAAATCCAGAGCGCCGAACCTTTCGGTCGCCTCGTCATCGGGTCCCTGAGGCGAAGGCGTTCGACGTGAAGCACGCCTCATAGGTGAAATTTCATCCATGCTCGTAACCAATTTCAATGTGAAGTACGTCCTCTACAAGGTTGTATGCGCATTCTACCAGCTCGCCGACGTCGGCCTCATTCATCCCATGCGGGAACGTTCGATCCGCGCTCTCAACCGTACGGTCGACTATATTGAGGAGTCGATGCCGGATGCGCTTGGCTTCGAGAACCAGCGCGAGCTGACAGCCTATGCTCTGAAGGCGGCAGAGGTCGACGGACATTATCTGGAGTTCGGCGTGTTCACAGGCGGCACGATGCGCTTCATTGCTGGTCGGGTCGGCGCCCGCAAGGTGCACGGTTTCGACAGTTTCGAAGGTCTGCCCCAGGATTGGGGAGGCTTCAACCTCGGACGACGCGCTTTCGATGTTAGAGGGAAACTCCCCCGCGTACCGGCCAACGTTGAGCTTCATCGCGGCTGGTTCGACGACAGCCTGCCGCCGTGGCTCGCCGCAAACCCAGGGCCCGTTGCGTTCATTCACGTCGATTGCGATCTTTATAGCTCGACTCGAACGATCTTCCAGTCACTGGGGGACAGAATCGTTTCCGGCACCGTCATCCTGTTCGACGAGTACTTCAACTATCCCAACTGGGAGAAGCACGAATTCAAAGCGTTCCAGGAACTCGTGGCGGAGCGGCGGATGAAGTATACCTATCTCGGCTACGCTCGTCAGCAGGTTGTCGTCCGGATCGATTCTGTGGACGGTCCGGCTCAATAATCGTTTCCTTTCGCTCGCAATCCTGCAACGACGGGCTCTTTCGCTATCGTGTAAACCTCAATTCCGCATCGATTAGAGACTTCGGCCATCGTGACTGTGCAACCTAGGGACGACGACGCTTCGCCAACCGTTCGTCAGCGCGTGCCCGACAAGCTATCGAAGCATCCCGCCGACGCTGCGGCTTGCTTTCACCGTGTTCGGCCGGAAATGATCCGGTGGTGAACGCCGCCGAGCATCGCGGCGCCGGCGTCGGCGTCTGGGCAAAAACAGTCTGGGGCGCCGCGCTCTTCGCCGTTTTTCTCACGATAGCGTTGTGGTTCAACGTCGTTGATTTCTATCATCGGCATTTCTTCGACCACGGGATCGTTGTCCTCCTAGATAACCTGGCCCGGATCGGATTTCTCTTAATCCTTTCGTGGCTGATCTACGCGCCAGGCGCCGCCGTTGCGCAAGTGCTTCTTCCTGGCCCACATCGCGCAGGGCTCACGCCGACGGAACGGAGTGTGCTGGCCTTCGGAATCGGGATCGGCTTGTGGCACGTACTCCTGCTGATCCTCGGCGTCGCAGGCCTTTACTATCGGTCGATCATGGTTGGTCTGGCCGCGATCGTGCTGCTGGCGTCGGCCCGGCACTTCGGCACGGTGGCAAGCGCCGCCTGCCGCATTCTGGCCACCCGCGCCGCCGGCCTGCGTCGTGGGGCCGGGATACCCGAGGCACTCTGCATCTTGTTCGTCGTGGCTTGCGGCATCTGGCTGCTGCTCGTGCGCGGCCTCTATCCCGGGGGCGGCGGCGACTATTACACGCACTACTTCTATTATTATCTCGACGTACTGAAAAATCACGATTTGGCGCCGAACGATGTCTGGTACCACTATTTCTACTCAAAGGGATATGGCCTGTTCTTTCTCGGGATGCTGCTGACAGATCCCGAAGCGCCCGCCTTGGCAACGTTTTGTTGTGTGATCTTCGCGGCCGTCGCGATGGCCGTGCTCGCCCAACGCATCGCTCCCCGCTCGCTCTGGCCTGCTTGTGTCGCTGCGCTGTACCTGCTGTTCAATGTGATTGGCGACGCACGCGCCCGGGGCAACGGAGGCGGTCACTTCCAGAAAGACCACGAGCAGGTCAGCGCATTGATCGTCCTGATAGCAGTCGCTCTGTGCATGGCGCGCGGATCGGTCGCTCGGCGAGCTTGGCTGACCATGGCGGCGTCAAGCGCCGTCGCTGTGGCGATCATCGCGCAGCCCATGGGCGTCATTATCGGCTTCTACTTCATGCTGGTGGCATTCTGGGCGATGCTGCGCCGGCAGTGGTCGGAGATGAGGCTGTTCGGTTTGGCCGGGATGGTCGTCGGCGGAACGGTCGTGGCGATCTTCGCCTTGGGCTACTGGGCCACGGGCTTGGCGCACGACCAGGCTTTGGAGTTGATGTTACGGTTCGCCGACATGACGCGCCTGGATCGGTGGGGCGTGCTGCCGCAATTGGTCATCGTCTCCTGGATTCGCGACAATTATTTGATCGAAGCGGCGCCGTGGAGCTGGGCGTTCACGACCATGCTGCGCCATTTCATGCGCCTCGATCAGCTATGGCTGTTCTTGGCCGGGCCGGCTGCTCTACTGGGCCTTGTAGGCGTGCGAGCGGCCTTGTCGAGGTTCCGGGGCACGCAACTCAAGCCCGTGCCGGCGCCATCGGGCGACGCCAACGTGGTTGCAGTCATCTGCTGGCTCGGCTCGCTGGTAGCCGTGGTCGCGACGATCGGTGTCATCGCCGGCCGCCCACAGCCCGTCTCGTTTGAAAGGGCAAGCACATTTTTCTTCCCGCTAATGCTTTTGCTCGGGATGGCAATATGCGGCTGGGCGATGGAACGCTCCCCCAGCTGGCGGGAACGACGACTTTTGGGTTGGCTGGTGCCTGTGCTCCTGCTCGGCGGGAGCGTGCTCCTTTGGCAGGAGAACATTGATTGGACACGCCGGGCCGCACAAGCAGGCAAAGACGGGCTGCGTTTTCTCGTGGGTCGCTACAGCCTTGCCGACGCTTATTCACATCAGGATGCCGGACTACCTTTCGGCGGCATTAATCCGCGCACGCTTGCCGCCTGGCGGCAAGTAGAACCGGGCGCAGCCGTCTGGTCGACCAATATCGACTCCTATTGCATGGTGCCGGGGTGTTGGATCGAAAGCGTCGTCTCGTTCAAGATGTCGGGCCAGCTCGACGAGATCCTCACGGCGCCACCCGAGCGGGCCAAGCAGTTACTGCAAGACGCCGGACTCAACTATTTCATCGTGTCGCAAGAGTCCGCTCTGGTCGACCTGTTGCCCTACAGCAAACTGTTTGCTCCCGACGCGATCGGCCGTTATCTCGGCATCAAATGGACGGATGGAACGACGTTCCTCCTGACCTGGATTGGGCCTGGCACGACCCCCATTACACCCGAATTCATCAAGATCTACCGTGCGCTTCTCGACCGGCCGGAAATGCTTTGGTTCCAGTTTTCCCGCCTCATACCGCAAATCTCTGCGGCAACCGCCCACTTGCGGGCCAAGCCATGGGGGGCGCCGGTTGAGTTTGCCTGGCGGTCCTCGCTGCCCGCCGATGGGACGGTCAACATCGTCGACGCGACCTATGGCGAAAGCTGCCAAAGCTACACTCCGAAATTTCCGGACTACAATTGGATCAGCCGGGGAAATGCTACTGCAGTTCTGCGCGAGGAGTGCGCCGGCAAGACACAATGTTTGTTCCGCTTTGAAAAGCAGAAAATCGGCGAACCCGCAGCGGGCTGCCCGAAGGATTTATCCGTTGCCTATCGCTGCCGGCAAGGCGGTCCTCCGCGGACCGTTGCGCTCCCGGCGGAGGCGGACGGCAAGACGGTCAGCCTGGATTGCCTCGCGCCACCGTGAGCCAGCCGCCAATGCGATGAGCAGAATTGCGCGTGCACTCATCGATGGAGGATGAATTTCCGTCCAACGACCGAATACGGCCCCCAGTCGGTGAAACGGGTCTTGTATTTGCTCGTATAGTCTGCCCACGCCTTTTGTTCGCCGAACTCCGGTGAGCCTCGATTGCAATACCAATCGTCGAAGAACACCGCGCAGCCATCCGAGTAGGTCTGCCTGCCGAGCAGATACTCCAACACGCTTGCCGTACTCTCGTAGAGATCGCAATCGACGCTCACGACCGCAAAGCGAAGGTCGCTCGAGAAGGTTGGCAACGTTTCGTTGTACCAACCAGGCGTGACCTTTACCCGGTGGCGCCCCAGGATGGCGGAGCACGCGTCATGAAGCTCTTCCGCAGTCAGGCCGCGCGCCACGCCTGGGCCCCAAACATTGGTCGCAACATGGGGCGAAGCGGCATCAACAGGGTTGTTGGTTTGGGGAAAGCCTTGAAAGCTGTCGAACAGGTACAATGAGCGTTCGCCAATCCCATGGCTTTGCTCCGACAGGCGATAGCGTTGATCCCCGTCGCGCATGGCGTTGGCAAGCGTGGTAGCAGTCGCACCCGACATGGTTCCAAATTCGGCGATATGACCTGGAACCGCACTTGCATAGGCGTACTCGACACCCATGATCAGCGCTTCGAAGACCAGGCGCTGTCCAAGCGGCGTCTCTGGTCGCTCAATGCTTCGACTGGGGTCCGATGGGAGTGTCGCTTTACTCGGATCTGCTAGATGCACCAAGATCGCCACGCACGTAAGAGGTTGCAGGGAAGCTAATGCAGGTCCAGCTCGCGTACCAGCTCTCAATGGCCCGAACCAGAAGCTTGGATTTCATAGCTGGGAGGCTGGAGTATATGGCCGATTCGAAGCGACGAATCGAAAGTCGAACGGAAGATGCCGCCATCGGTGAATGATCTTTTCAGCGACGGGCACCGACATGGGAATGAAAACGAGGGCGCCCGCAGGCACCTGCTCGGGTCCGAGAATCGGCAGACCCGTCAATTCGTGGCCGATGCGATGCGGATCTTCATCGACGAAGAAGTCCACCCTCCCATCGAGTTCGAGCATCATCCAACAGGCGGCGATCGATGAGCCCATGATGCCGAATGGACGCTTTTCACCGGCCATGCTCCGGGCCGCCTGGCGGACGTCCTCCAGCAAGTTGAAGTAGAATAAACACCGGTCCCTCGAATCGGCCGCCTGCACATCGGCCCTATCGCTCGCCATCTGAGATGCGGTGGCAGCGCCGCGGGGCGAGAGAATGGCAACGAGCTCCTTCGGAAGCAGGCTGGCGGATAGCAGTTCGACAGCCAACTCCGCCTTTTCGGCGACATACGCCAGGCTATGCTCTTCGAAATGGGTGCAATGATCGGCAATGACGAGGTCGATGGGATTCTGCCTGAGGTTGGGTGAGGCTAGCAGGATGCGGCCGCGCTCGGCCAGCTGCCCGGAGATCTGCTTCAGAAATGCGATCGGATCCGGGACATGCTCGAGGAGGTGCGAAAGAGAGATTACATCGAATGTCCCCTCATAGGAGGGGTTAGGCCCGCTATAGAAACGCTCGACGCCTGGCAGAGACAGGACTGCTTCCCTCCAGGTGTCCACCAGCTCGTATCCCGAGAGCTTCCAGGACGGGCGCAGCTCATGAAAGCTCTTCAGCAGATTGCCGTTCGAGCACCCGATATCGAGCAGCCGCCCTTCCTTGGGCAAAGCCACGACATCAAGGAAATTGCGCAGCAAAATCACCGATCGTGGTCCGCTGCCCTTGGCCGAATCGAAGATCATCGGCTCGGCGCCCTGGCTTTGATGATTGATGTCATACTTGGCGTAAATCTGCTCGGCGATGGCTTGCCACGTCGGCGTGACCGCCTTCTGGACCGCCAGGCAATTGGCGCAAAGCGAGAATTCGGCCATGCCGGACACCGGCTGGACATCCGAGGATACGAGTCGAAAAGGCGTTCCCTGCTGTCGGAGCTTTTCCACAGTCCGAGAGCCGCAGATATGGCAAGCAGTCACGGGAACAGACGCCGAAGGCGGCCCTTTCCTCCGAAAGGAACGACCGTCGGAATTTCAGCGTCCAACGAAAGCTGTGTCATCACGAAAGCCTTTCGATCTCAACAACAACCGGCAGCAGCGTTGAAGTGCGTATCCGGTTCGCGCGCCCACGCCGGCACCGTGGCCGCGCGACAATAGCCCATATGGCGCCGATCAGCCGTCAAGAAAGGCAAGAACCTCGCTTGCGACGGCCTCGACGTCGGCCCGACTCATGTACTGATTCACCGGCAGCGTCAGGATTCGCTCAGCCTGGCGCTCGGTCATGGGAAAATCGCCCTTCTTGTGTCCGAGCTCACGGGCTGCCGGCTGGAGGTGAATCGGGATCGGATAGTGGATAGCAGTCTTGATGCCGCGATCCCTGAGATATTGCTGCAGTTCATCGCGGCGGTCGACTTGCACCACGAAGGTGTGAAAGGTGTTGAATTCCTCGTTCCGGCACGGCGGCACATAGAGCCGCTCATGGCGCAGAAGCCCCTGATAGAGAGCCGCGTTGGCCCGCCGCTTGGCGATCACGTCGGGCAATTTATCGAGGCGGTAACTCAGGATCGCCGCCTGTAGTGTATCCATCCGCGACACCAGTCCCCATTCCTCGACGGTCTGGCGGTCGGCCATGCCATGCGCGCGCAGCCGCCGCATGCGCTCGGCCGCCGCCTTGTCGTTGGTGGTGACGAAACCGCCATCGCCCAGAGCATTCAGGTTCTTGAGCGGGTGCGCCGAGAAGCAGCCGAAATGACCGAACGACCCGCTCACGACGCCCTTGTACATCGACCCGATCGCCTGCGCAGCGTCTTCGATGACGACCAAGCCATGGCGGTTCGCAATCTCCATGATCTCGTCCATCCGACAGACGCGCCCGGTGAGGTGGACCGGCATGATGGCCTTCGTCTTCGGCGTGATCGCGTGTGCGATCTTCTCGGGGTCTATATTCTGATCCGAAAGCACGTCGGCAAAGACCGGCGTCGCGCCAAGATGGACGATCGCGGCGGTCGAGGCCACGAACGAGTTCGGCGGCGTGATGACCTCATCGCCGCGACCGATGCCCGCCACCATCATGGCCAGCATGAGGGCATCCGTGCCGGAATTGAGAGCAACCGCCTCGGCCGCCCCGCAATACTCGGCAATCCGCTTCTCCAAGGCCGCAAGTTCGTCGTCGGTTCCGACGAACGATCCGCGCAGCAGGACCGCCTCGAAGATGCGACGAAGGTCGTCGAGCTGGTCCTGCCCCTGGGCCGGAAGGTTTACGTAAGGAATGTCATGCTTCGCCATCTCATGCCCCATAGAACTCTTCGACAGTCTGGATGATATACGCGAGTTGCTCTTTGGTCAGATGCTCGTGCGCCGGAAAGGAGATCATCGTGTCGGCCTGCCGATCCGTCACGGGAAAATCACCCTTCTTGTAGCCATAGGGACGCAGGCCTTCCTGAAGGTACAAAGGCACCGGATAATGCACTTTCGCCTCGACCCCCTTTTTCTTGCAGTGGGCGAGGAGCTCATCCCGTCGTTCCGCGAACACTATGTAGAGGTGGAACACGAGTTTCCTGTCGGCGAAGCGCCGCGGCAGCCTGATGCCGGGAATCCGGCCGAGGCTTTCATCCAGATAGGCAGCGTTCTTGATCCTCGTGTCGGTGATGAAATCGACCTGGTCGATGAGCCAATTGCCGACCACTGCCTGAAGCGAATCGAGCCGCGAATTGCAGCCCATGAGAACGACGCTATCGCGATCCTTGAGGCCGTGGTTGCGCAGTCGCCTGAGATGCGTCGCAAAGTCATCGTCGTCGGTGACGATCATGCCCCCGTCCGCCCAGACATTCAGGTTCTTGAGCGGATGAAGCGAGAAACCTCCCGAGCGGCCAAAAGTACCGGACTTCTTGCCGGCGATATTGCCGAGGATGCATTGGCACGAATCCTCGATCACCGGCAGATCGTGCTTCTCGGCAATCTTCATGAGGGCCGGCATGTCGGTCATCTGCCCCGCAAGATGGACCGGCAGGAGCGCCTTGGTGCGCTTGGTGATCTTCTCCTCGACCTCGCTCACATCCATGCAGAAATTGTCCGTGCAATCGACGAAGACCGGACGGGCATAATTTTCGCCGATCGCCCCTACGGTCGCGACGAAGGTGTTGGCCGTCGTTATGACCTCGTCTTCCGGTCCGACGCCGACGGCCTTGAGCGACAGCTTGAGCGCGTCTGTCCCCGAATTCACGCCGATTGCGTGACGCGTGCCGATCATTGCGGCGAACTTCTGCTCGAACTCGCGGACCGGCTTGCCGAGCGTGAAATCGCCCGTGGGAACGAACTTCCGGAACAGGTCGAGAATTTCCTCGATGTTCTGGGCGCTGAACTGCTTCGGCAAATAGGACCACTGCACCTTGTATCCATTCGGTTGCAGCGGCAGATCAATGCGCGACATTCTCGAACTATCCTTCACTTCTGGCTGGCGGTGATTGCCCGCCGCGCCTCGGCGAGACTTTCCAGCGTATTGCGAGGTGGAAACAGGCTGACGAAGACAAAACGCGCGTCGATGGCCGCTTCGATCTTGGCCCGCACCTTGAATTCGTTTTCGGCCCCCACACCCAATAGACAGAGCAGCTTGCTTCCAGCCGACTGGGTGACGTCGGCCAATGTCCCGACGAACCGGTCTGTTCCCGGCATCAGTCGATGCTGTATGTCTTGGCGATCATCCACCACGAAGTCGATCATTTCGGCGATTCGACCGGCCGAGACCAGGAGGCAGGAGCGCGGCGCCGCACCATAGATGAGGACCTTGTAGCCGCTCGACCGCGCCAGCGAAACGACACTTCTGATCTCGCTTTTCTGCCGTTCCATCCCGGCGACGAAGCCGCGCAGCAACTCGAGCGTCGCAGAAGGATCGGGGCGCGGGATCCCGCAGGAAACCGGTATGGCCGTCTTCTGTGCGACAAAGGCAATGGAGCCACCGCCGAACACGTATTTGCGCCGGTCCGAAATATGAAATCCGAAGCGCTCCAGCATGTATTCGGCCAACGCCTGCGTGAAATAACTGACGTGCTCCTCCCAGAGGATGGCCGGACTGCCGAGCGCAAAGCCCTCTTCTACGTCGGGCAGCTCCAGCACCAGGAGCCCGTCCGGTCGAAGCAGCACCCTGAGCGCCTCAAAGAAAGCGCCGAGATCACTGACATGTTCCAGCACGTGTCGCAGGTAGACCGTGTCGAACACGCCACAATCGGCGACGATCTGCGCCGCAAGCTCTTTGGTCAGGTAACTGGTGTAAACTTGATGGCCCTTCTTCCGGGCGATCGACGCGGCCACCGGATTCGGCTCGATGCCAACGACCTGCGCGTAGCCGGCGCGGCGAAGAACTTCCAGGAGCGAGCCGTCGTTGCACCCAATGTCGATCGCCCTGCCGGGATCCTGACGGGCGACCGTCGTTGTGATCAAGTCCTCGAGGTGCCGGGGCTGCTGGAAGCCGGTTGTATAGGTATCCGCCTCGCCATAGATCAGGTCGGCGGGAATCGGGTCGACGATCTGCAACAAGCCGCAGTCTTGGCAATTCTCGAAGCCGACGGAAAATCGCGGATCCGGATCGTCCCGCTTCTTTCTGAGAAAGTGGGAGATCGGAAGGTCGTCCAAATTGAAAAGGAGGGAGAGGTTTCTCCCTTTGCAAAGGCAACACTGACGTGCGCTGCTCATCCACCGCTCTTAACCAAATGACCGCTTTCAGACGCAACACCGGCGTGTCGGGCCGCAAGTGTCGTGATACGCCAGGCTAGACTGCCCTTTCATATGACAGCTTCACGTTGAGCAGGTCAACCGTGTTGAGACCCGGTGCCTGATCAGGCGCACTTTCCGAGCTCTGGCTCGAAAGCGATACCGCGCGCCCCTTTGCTTCCCGTGGCATTCGAGAGCACCTGGGGCGCCGGGATTCGCCAAATCGGTTTCAAGTCCAGGGAGCGTCCAACGGCTCGTCGCCAAACGAGCAGTTCCCCCCTATCCTTCTCGGAGATCATAAGCGCCACGACTTTCTCGCCTGATGGCTCTCTTCGAACCGCGCTGCCTGATCGACGATGGCATCGACAACGGTAGAGGCGACAGTCTCGACGCGCGTCCACTCTTCGCCTGACGTCGCAGGGCCAAAACGCAGCGGCGACCGAAAGAACGCCCCCCGGAGCCGGCCCCAGTATCCCCACAACCAGAAGGCGACATCGGTGATTTGAAGAGGCCCTTCCCCGTGCTCAAGTTGCTCGGGCAGCGAGTCATCCTCCAACGACAGTCCGACGATGCTTGCATCCTGGACGAGATGGATCCTGCCCATTTCGAGCGACGAGCGATCGATGAATCGACTGTCGATGGGATCGATGGTCAGCTGCAACGAGCGGGCAAACGCCTTCGGCCTGAGGCCAATCGGATGATAGTGGTTGCCATGGATAAGAATTCCATCCGCGCCGACCCGCCAGCCGATCCGCAGCCGCGTCCGTGGGAGCCCATCGGCATCGACGAAATTGTATTCAGGCAGGTGCTCGACCAGGATCCGCGCGCAATCATCCGAGGAGATCTGAAGAGCGCCGTCATCTCGGCGAAACCCATGATCCAGCAAGCGGCGCAGGACTTCGCCATCCATCTGTAGGCAGTTGATCAGAACGGCGTCGAACCCGCCCTCAAGTCGCGCGGCCATCAGCGTCAGCGCTCCGTCATTCAGCATCGTGTCCGCGACCTCGCAGCTCACGAGCGCGTCCGTCGCGCAGCCTGCCGCAAGCGCCACATAGTGCGCGTAGGACATAAGCGCGAACTTGCAGTTGCGGGCGTAGTAGAAGGCCAGCGAGCGATGGGAATAGAAGACCTCCTCATGCCCGTAGTGAGCCTCCATGCGCTTCCCGTAACTTATCTGGTTCTCGGTGTAGCGCACAAAGCGAACCGTGGCGTGGTCCCCGAGACGGGCAAACAATGGGTCGGCGGTGAGGTAGTTTTCCGTATCGGGGACCACGAAGATTACGATGTGGACCGAATAGCGTTTCGCCAGCTCGGGCAAGTTGTTCGGCGCCAGCAGTGCCGCGCAGATATAGTGGGCAAAGTTGTCCGCAAAGGGCTGCCCCCAGACGGGACATGAGATGATGAACGGCCGCCGTCCGTCACGTTGCCGATTGATAGACGAGATCAACTCATCGACCCAGACAGCGTAGCTGTCGAGCAAGGATGTGACGAATTGCGCGAAAGCGTCATCGGGGTCGATCTTCAACACGCTGGAGAAGAAATCCCGGATATCCGTCTCCGCGCCGTGCCTGAGCAAATTTATCGCTGCATGATGCCTTACGAGCGGATGTCGTGGATCTCGGTGAAACGCCTCACGGAGAACGACAAGGGCGTCTTCGTTCCGGTTTACTCGATCGTATGTCGTGGCAAGCCGTATGGCGATCCTCGGATCGTGGGTCAGCGTCCACGCCTGCTCTACTTTCTCGATCTGCTCGTGGATCCGGCGCGGATCGTCTGCCCCAGCCCTGTTCGCCTCTTTCAGGAGACCTTTTGCCACGAAAGTGCTGGCGCGGCGCCACAGCCACCCATATTTGCCGTCCTCAACTCGCCCGGCCGCCTGCTTTTGCAAAAGCGACGACACGTGGGCGCGCAAGGACGGCCGTTTGACTTGCCCGCTCATCTAGATTTGGCTACGTAAATGCATTAAATGGCGACCAAGCATTGCACCTCAGGGCCGCCTGACACCCTTCGATGCTGGGGCTTGCGCGAGCCTCCAAGGCCCAAGCCTATGAGCGACGACGATATCGCCATAGCCTATGGGACACAACAGAAGGTGATAGAACTCACTGACGATCCGATGGCAAATCTCACATAACACAAAGGGTCGTTAATCATTTTGAGACAGTTCAACGTGAACGCTGAGCCATACGTCACTTTCGTCTCCTACTTTCGCAACGACAACTACACCAGTGACTTTGTCTTGCGCGTCAAGCGAGCCACGCGCTTTCTTGTCGACCAATTGCAGCGGGCTGAGCTCGAATCTGAAGTGATTCTCGTCGAATGGAACCCACCGCCGGGCCGCCCGTTGATCGTCGAATCCCTGGGCCCCCTGCCGCAAGGCGGCAACGTACGGGTGCGGGCAGTCATCGTCGGGAAGCAACACCATCAACCGTTTGTCGGCTCGCAGGAATGGGGCATGAACCCCGCCGCCGCTGCAAACGTCGGACTCCGCCGGGCCGCGGGGCACTTCGTTTCGCCCAAGGCCGGGGATACCTACCTGTCGGACGAAATCATCGCCACCATCGCACGCCGTGATCTCCACGAAAACGCGCTGTATCGTTGTGATCGTTGCGACGTGGCACTCTCCGCCCAGGATCTCGAGGAACTGAAAGACCGGTCACTGCTCGCGCATCTCGAGAGCCTGGACAGCACGCGACACAGCCGGATGCCACATCCTCCACAGTGGTACATACGCGACCTCCATACCAACGCCTGCGGCGACTTTCTGCTGATGAGCGGCAGGATGTGGCATACCGTCCGGGGTTTTCCGCTCGACAGCACGGTGCTGTCGCTGGATTGCGATTCGCTGATCATGCACACGGCGGCGGCACTCGGATCGCACGAGATATGCCTCCCGCCATCTTGCCGCATTTTCAAGGGTCGCCACGGACATCTCTTCACCCATCGCATCACCCAGGTGTGGTCTCCCTGGCAGTCCAAGTTCGACCGGTTTCTGGCCAACCTCGGCTGGTGGCGGCTGCAGACGCTCAGCCGCAGCCTGTTCGACTACCCCAAGCGCAAGGTCCTCGGCGTCGAAAGCGTTCTCGGCCCGTCGATCGAGCGCAACTTCGTCAAGCCCGCCGAACAATGGGCACATGGAACCGTTCCCGAACTCACGCAACCTGAGAACTGGGGACTGGGCGATCAGACGCTTGAGGAAAGAATTCTTTGCCGGGCTGCGTGGGATACCGCGGACGGCACGGCGGTGACGTGAACATCGAGCAGGCTGTTTTTCTGGTCGGCGGTCTTGGCAGCCGGTTGCGCGGACTGACGAGCGGACGGGCCAAGCCGATGCTCGCCGTCGGCGGTCGGCCGTTCCTCGACTACTTGTTGGATGAAGCCAGCCGGTACGGCATCAAGCGCGCCCTGCTGCTTTGCGGGTATCGGGCCGGCGATCTCACGCCCATCTACAAGGGACGTGCCATTCGCGGCATGCGCATCGATACGGTGGTCGAGGCGAGTCCTGCCGGCACCGCCGGCGCTTTGGCGCTGGCCGCGGATCGCCTTGACGAGGACTTCTTGCTCGTCAATGGCGACTCGCTTTTCGATTTCAACTGGCTGGCTCTTTGCCCGGCGCCCGGCGAAGTGTCGCCGAGCCTGGTTCGCATGGCCCTTGCGGCCGGTGTTGCCGGCACACGCTACGGACGGGTGGTCGTTGAGGGCGGGAAGGTGCGGACTTTCACCGCGTCCGGCCCCTCGGACCGGCCGATCAACGCCGGCGTCTATCTCATGCGCAAGACGATCCTGTCCAAGATCGGCACGGCACCCTGCTCGCTCGAGCGCGATGTCCTGCCGGGGCTGGCAATCGAAGGCTTGATCGACGGCTGCGTTGTCGAGGGGCCGTTCATCGATATCGGCATCCCCGAGGACTTTGAGCGTGCGCAAACCCTCGTTCCCTCCATCCTGAGGCGCCCCGCCGCTTTTCTCGACCGCGACGGCGTGCTGAACGAGGACACAGGCTACGTTCACCGCAGCGACCAGGTCCGCTGGGTCGAGGGGGCACGCGAAACGGTCCGCTGGCTGAACGATGCAGGATACTTCGTGTTCATCGTGACCAATCAGGCAGGCGTCGCGCGTGGCCTCTACAGCGAAGACCACGTGAACGATCTCCACGACTGGATGAATCTGGAGCTTCGCGAGAACGGCGCCCACATCGACTGCGTCGAATACTGCCCCTACCATCCGGAAGGCACCGTCGAGCGCTACCGGCGCGTCTCCGATCTGCGCAAGCCTGCTCCGGGCATGCTCAAGAAGCTGCTCGCCGAATGGCCGGTCGATGCTTCAGGATCGTTTCTGGTCGGCGACCGCTCGACGGATCTCGAGGCCGCCGCCGCTGCAGGCATTCGCGGCCACCTCTTCCCGGGCGGCGGCAACTTGTTCGACTTCGTCACGAAGCTTGTGCCGCAGCTACGAAGAATTGCCGATTGCGATTGATCTCGAGGACGGCGGCAACAGCGTCCTTCGGAAGCGCCGCCAATCCGCTGGCTGCCGCATTCTGGCCGGCCTCGGCCGGCGTCAGGATGCCGGGTATCGTGCTTGAGATCTCCGGAAAAGCCAGGCAGAAGCGCAGCGCCGCCTGCACACCTGCCGGCCCCGGCGACGCCGATACCACTTCGAGCAGATCTCTTGCCCCGTCGATCCAATTGGCCAGCTGAGCGCTCGACCAGCTCAGCCGATGGTCGCCGGGCGGGAACTTCGTATCGCGCGTGACCGTGCCCGACAGGAAGCCGAAGCAGAGCGGCGTGCGGGCGATGAAACCGGCGTTCCGGCGGCCCACCTCTTCGAACAGGCCACCGGTTACGGCGCGAACATCCATCATGTTGAAATTGGCCTGGATGACCGGCACGTCGCAGGTCCGCAGCGCCTCCAGAGCATCAGCCGGTCCCTTGGCCGAGGCGCCCCAGGATCGGATCTTGCCGCTTACCATCAGACGCGCCAACGCCTCGCGCATATCAGGTGCCTGCAACGCGTCGAGCGGGGCATTGTGCAGCAGGAGCAGGTCGAGATAGTCCGTGCGCAAACGGCCAAGGCTTCGCTCCGTCGACGCAACGATCGCCGCCGCCGAGAAATCCGGCGGGCGGTCCCACGCCTCGTACCCGGCCTTGGTCGCCAGCACTGCCTTGCGGCGGACGCCGGCCAACGCCTTGCCGATCAGCTCCTCGCTGTGGCCGTTGCCGTAGGCTGCCGACGTGTCGAAGAAAGTGATTCCGCAGTCATGGGCCCGGGCGAGTGCCGCCAGGGAGGTGCGGTCGTCGGTGTCGCCGTAGGAGGTTTGGCTGACGGTGCGCCCGCCGATGCCCCACGCGCCAAAGCCGATCTCCGAAACGACGAGCCCGGTCCGACCGAGGCTACGGTAGTTCATGGACGATCAATAGTGCCCAGCGAGTTCTGGCGTGATCTCTGCTGCGCGCGGCACGTAAAGATAGGCGCCCTTCTTGTTGCCCCACCAGACGATCTCGCGGCACCATTTCTGGAAGTCATTGTAGGGCTTGCTCGCCCGATCGACCTCGACCGCCATCGGCGCCTCGCGCAGCAGCGCCTGCTCGCCGCCGCGCACCTTGTGCCAGTAGTCGAGCACGTCGTGGCGCACGCGGATCTTCAGGTTGCCCTTGGCGAACGGCTGGTGCACCAGCGCATGGTTCAGCCGGATCGCCTCGTCGATGATGTCCATCGGCAGGCCCGAATTGCGGGCGCTCACGGTCTCGGCGAGAAGCTTGCCGGCCTCGGCATAGAAAGCATCGAATTTTCCCTCGGCCGTCAGCTTGACGAAGATGTACTCGTCGGCCGGCCAATAGATGCCGAGATAGTCCTTCGAGAAGACGTACTCCGAGCCCCCCTGCTGGATCGATTCCGCCTCGCTGTGGAAGAAGGCGTTGATCTCCGCGATCATCGGAAAGCGCCCGGGATCGGCCGCCATGAAGGCCTCGATCATGTCGCGGTATGGGATGCCGGAGATGCCGTGCGCCAGGATGAGCGGGATCTGAAATAGCTTGTCGAAGTGCAGCAGCGCCGTCATCCAGCAGAACACGCGCGTGTGGCGCCAGTCGGCGAGCGGCATCGCCGCCGTGGCGACGACCAAGTCCTGGACTTCCGGCACGTCGTCGTCGAGCTCGACCCTTTCGCCATGGATATTGATGATCTTGGACTCGACCGTGACCATGCCGTACTTGGCCTGGTAGGCCGGATCGCCCATCTCGGCGTTGGGCAGGATCGACAGGTTGTTGAACTGGATCCGGTTGTGCTGGCCATTCTCGATCAGCTGGTCGACGCCGCGCACGAAGGATTCGTAGGTCTCGCCGGGCAGGCCGAGGATCAGGTCCGAATAGGTCTCGACCTTATCGCGCGTGAAGCGGCGCTGCAGCTCCATGTAGGTGCCGAGCGAGATGTTGTCGCGCTTGATGGCCTCCAGCGTCGTCATGTCGACGCTCTGCATGGAGAGCGCCACGCCCTTGTTCA